>ENA-ORCS01000181-ORCS01000181.1-marine-metagenome-genome-assembly--contig:-NODE-181-length-63844-cov-4.880424_pt1 | contig 63844 bp, 60 predicted proteins | sample MGYA00237781_ERZ508513 | MGnify/ENA primary metagenome ERZ508513 (study PRJEB26184, sample SAMN06268793) | marine metagenome | isolation source: Eden Landing Ponds, San Francisco, CA, USA | place...
CGCCGAGATGGTGGGCCGAGACGACGTGACCAACTTCTTCGGCCTCGCGGGCGCGATGGTGCCCGGCGGGATGCGCTCGGTGGTGACGGAGTTGATCCGCGACGGCCACATCGACGCGCTGGTGACGACGGGCGCGAACCTCACCCACGACAGCATCGAGGCAATCGGCGGGAAACACCACCACGGCCGGACGGGCCCCGAGGGGGACGAACGCGCACACGACGAGCAACTCCGCGACGAGGGCGTGGACCGCATCTACAACGTCTACCTCCCGCAGGAGCACTTCACGCTGTTCGAGACGCACCTCCGCGAACACGTCTTCGCCGCCTTCGACGGCGCGGTCGCCATCAGCGAGTTCACGCGGGAACTGGGGCGGGCGAACGCCGCGGTCAACGATTCGGAAGGCGTCGCCGAGGACGCGGGCGTCGCCGCTGCGGCCTACGAACACGACGTTCCCGTGTTCGTCCCGGCGATTCAAGACTCCGTGCTCGGTATCCAAGCGTGGATGCACTCGCAGGTCTCGGAGTTCACACTCGATGCCCTCGCGGACATGACGAACATCACGGATGTGGCCTTCGACGCCGAGAAGACGGGCGCGACGGTCGTCGGGGGTGGCGTCCCGAAGAACTTCGTCCTCCAGACGATGCTCACGGTGCCTGAAGCCTACGATTACGGCGTTCAACTCACCACGGATCCCGCCTCCACCGGCGGGCTCTCTGGGGCGACCCTCGACGAAGCGCGATCTTGGGGGAAGTTAGAGAAGTCGGCAAAAAACGTCACGGTCCTCGGCGACGCGACGATCACCCTCCCGCTGCTCGTCGCCGGCGCCCGCGACCGGATCGCGTGAGTCACACCAGCGACTCACTCACCGCGTCGAGAGCGTCCAGCCCTCGCACCTCCCCGTCGAATTCCGGCACGCGTCTGACCGGCAGGTCGAACCGCGACTCGACGGCCGCGAGGCGCTCGGTGTGGCGACGCTCGTCCCGCCGGCATCGCTCGCAGTCGCAGTCCGCCCGATTGGTGAACAGGCGGTTGACCACCAGCGCCCCGACCGGCACGTCGGCGTCCCGCAGACTGGCGACGAGCCGTTCCGTCTCGGCTATCGCCATCCGCTCGGGCGTGAGCACGGCCCGGAACCGGGTGCGCTCGGGGTCGGTCAGGATCGCTCCCACGCGCCCAACCCGGTCGCGGAGGGCCGTCACCGCGTCGTCCGCGTCGTCGCTACCGGCCCCCCAGTACGCCGCCGGCCCGAGGACGACACTCCGGGCGGCACGGGCGGTACGGCCGACCCGGCGCCGGACGTCGCCCGCGACGCCGAGTGTTTCGGCGAGCACCGCCGGGAGGTCGAGCAGGCGAAGTGTGTGGCCCGTCGGCGCCGTATCGAGGACGAGGGCGTCGTAGTCGGTGTCGGCGTAGCGGGCGACGTACTCCAGCGCGGCCACCTCGTCGCCGCCGGGGATCACCCCCGCCTCGAAGAGGCGTTCGAGGTCCGCGTCGTCGAGGCGGAGGCCGGCGTCGCGAAACTCGGCGGCCAGCGCCTCGATCACGCCGCGGTAGGCGTCCTGCCCGGTCTCGGGGGCGACCTCCACGGCCGACAGCGATCCGCGGACGGTCGTCGGCTCCGCGCCGAGGTCACGTTCGAGGGCGTCGCCCAGCGAGTGTGCCGGATCGGTCGACACCACGAGCGTCTCCCGTCCCGAGCGTGCGAGTCCGAGGGCGTGAGCCGCCGCACAGGTCGTCTTGCCGACACCGCCTTTCCCCCCGTACAGCACGATGTCCGGTTCCGTCGCGTCGCCGTCGGTCATAGCCGAGTGATACGTACCGTACCGACACAAAGGTGTGGAGGGAAACCCGTTTGAGCCTGCGCCGCGGAGAGTCGACCGGCCGATGACGAGGGCACCGCTCCGAGTCGGGGTGGCACCCGGCGACGACGAGCCCTATGAGTGCCGAGGCCGCGCTTTCTCCGACCCGCGGTTCCGAGACCGTCTGATTGCTGTCACGGGAGACAGCGCCCCCGGACGAGTCATCACCTAGCACGTCGCCGCGGGTGGAGAACCACCTCACCGTCCGACGCAGCCGCCCGACCGGCCCCGACGGCGGAGTCGCCGCACGGCGCTAGAAGTACCCCAGCGCCGCGAGTTGTTCGCGCGTCTCGTCGGTGGGATCACCATCACCGATTCGCCGGACGCCGGCGTCCTCGACGGCGGCGAAGGCCGTCGATAGCCGCTCCGGGTCGCCTTTCCTGACCGTCCCGACGGCGCCCGCGCTCCCGACGTCGACCGTCCCGACGGCCTCGCCCCACGAGTAGGTCTTGCGGACGCCGTCCGCTGTCGCCCGGTAGATGACCCGGCTCTCTTTGAGGAACGGATCGGCGTCGTCCACGGCGGCCTCGTAGCGCCGGCGCAGGTCACCGGTGACGGGCTGTTTCGAGGCGAGCACTCGCTCGCGAGCACACGTGGCCCGACGCCCCTCGTGGGCGGCATCGATGACGTCTCGGACCGCGGTCAGTGCCGCCGGATCGGTGACGGTTCGGGGGCGGCGTTGTCGCGGCTGTTTGACCACCAGCGGGACGTGGAGGAGGCTCTCGGTGGTCGGAACGATGTGTGCCGTCGCGCGGGGCTGATCGGCGAGCAGTCCGAACTCGCCGAACCCCTCCCCGTGGTCGCCACAGACCACGAGGAGCGTGTCGTCGTATTCGCCGCGCGCCCGCAGTTCTGTCAGGACGCGTCCGAGGACGGCGTCCGCCTGTCGAATACCGCCGTCGTACAGTGATTCGAGGCCGGCCAGCTGCCAGTAGGGAATCTCGCCGGCGTGGACGGGAAACTCCCACCGGATCGGGAGTTCGGCCTGAAGCCGCCGCGCGGCCCGGTCGCCCCACCGGTCGTACTCCGGGCCCGGTTCGTAGGGTCGGTGGGCGTCCATCAGGTTCAGGCAGGCCGCCCACTCCGACCGCTCGCTCGTCCAATCCAGTAGGGCGTCGGCGTAACAGAAGCCGTCCACGCGCTCGCCGTCGACCCGTTCGTCGGCGGTCGTCACGACGGTGTCGAACGGCGCGTCGAGGCCGACCGGGTGTGAGGCGACGAACCCGTTTCCGGTGAAGAGGCCGGTTTCGAAGCCGGCCGACGCGAGGTCGTCCCAGACGGTGTGGCCAGGTTCGAGGGCGTCGTGGACCGTCACCCCGTGGGCCGCGGCGGGGAGGCCGGTGAACAGCGAGACGTGACTCGGAAGCGACCAGTTCGACGGCGCCCGTGCTTGGGTGTACACCGTGGCCTCGTCGGCGAGCGAGTCGAGCGTCGGCGTCGTCGCCCGGGGGTACCCGTACAGCGAACAGTTGGCTGCGCGCACCGAGTCGAGGACCACGAGCAGGACGTTCATACCACACGCTCGCCCGGACGCGTTCAAGAGTTTGCTAAGAGTCCACAATAGCCGTCGGGAGCGGTCCCGTGTGACCCCGTCACGTTTAGAGGGCGGGATCTCTCGGAAGACTGATCTCCGTGTGAGAGACGGTTCACGGGTCGGTCACGACCTCAACGGCCTGATTTTCCGACCACTGGTTCGACGCCAGCGAACGATCGGGACACCGGTCTCGGACAGACGACGATGCCGGGCTACTGAATCCAGACCGTCTTTCGGTTCACGAACTCTCTGATTCCCGTCTCCGAGAGTTCTCGGCCGTACCCGGAGTCTTTGATCCCCCCGAAGGGCACTCGCGGATCGGACTTCGTGAGTTCGTTGACGTAGACCGCGCCGCTCTCGATGTCGCGAGCGAGTTGCTCGCCCCGCTCTCGGTCTTCTGTCCAGATGCTCGCTCCCAGACCGAAGCGGGAGTCGTTGGCCAGAGCGACGGCCTCCTGATCGTCGGCCACCTCGTACACAGCGGCGACCGGCCCGAACGTTTCCTCGCTGTCGGCGGGACATCCCGACGGGACGTCCGAGAGCACCGTCGGTGGGTAGAACGCGCCGTCCCGGTCGAGCGGTTCTCCGCCGGTTAGTAGGGTGGCTCCTGCGTCGACGCTCGCCTGCACCTGTTCCTGAAGATCCGCCATGAGGTCTGCATCGGCCTGCGGCCCAATATCGGTAGCTTCGGCCATCGGATCGCCGACGACCAACTCCTCGAACGCATCGACGAGTCGGTCCACGTACTCGTCGTACACGGCCTCGTGGACGAGGAACCGCTTGGCGGCGATACACGACTGGCCGCCGTTCTGGGTGCGCGCTTGGACGCCGGTTTCGACGGCAGCCTCCAGATCGGCGTCGTCGAGAACGATGAAGGGGTCGCTGCCACCGAGTTCAAGGACGGTCTTTTTCAGATGTTTCCCGGCGGTCTCCGCGACCGCTCGCCCGGCCGGGCCACTGCCCGTCAGCGTCGCGGCCTCGACACGGTCGTCGGCCAACACGTCGTCCACGTGGTCCGAGCCAATCATGAGCGTCTGGAAGACGCCCTCGGGATAGCCAGCCTCCGTGAAGACCTCTTCCAGAGCGAGCGCAGTGCCGGGAACGTTCGAGGCATGCTTGAGGAGGCCGACGTTACCGGCCGTGAGATACGGCGCTGCGAAGCGGATGACCTGCCAAAAGGGGAAGTTCCAAGGCATGACCGCAAGCACTGGGCCCAGCGGATCGTGGACGGTTTTCACCTCCGTTCCGGGAGGACTCGGGTAATGCTCCTCGGAGAGGTACGCGCTCGCGTACTCCGCGTAGTGATCGCACGCCCACGCCGACTTCTCCACCTCGGCCATGGCTTGCGAGATCGGCTTGCCCATCTCTTGGACCATCAACTCGGCGTAGCGGCGTTTGTTCTCCCGGAGGACGGCGCCCGCATTCGCCAAGAGTTGCTCCCGTTCACGGATGGGGCGGTCCCGCCAGTCAGCGTACGCATCCATCGACAGCCCAAGCTTCTCCTCGACGTCGACTGCATCGTCTTCCTCGTACGTCGCGAGCTGTGCTCCCGTCGCCGGATTGGTCGATTGCATCATCGTTGGGTACCGTTATCCGCGGATCTGTCTCGGTCACCGTCCGCCCGAGTGCCAGTGACAGATTGACAGACGGCAGGGTAATCAGTATTGGGACGTGGGTGGTCGCGTCGACGTGCGACGACCGACTGCCCTGCGACCTCTCGGTCCCGTTCGGCCGCCGAATGCGGAACAGTTATGTGTGCAGTTCACCTCCGTCAGGTCGCAATGGCAAACGGTAAGGTTGATTTCTTCAACGACACTGGCGGCTACGGTTTCATCGACACTGAGGATGCTGACGAGGACGTTTTCTTCCACATGGAGGACGTCGGCGGTGAGGATCTGACCGAAGGGACCGAGATCGAATTCGACATCGAACAGGCCCCCAAGGGCCCGCGCGCGACGAACGTCGTTCGCGTATAACTACGGCGACACCGTCACCTTGCGGTGACGAACACACCCGTATTCTCTCGAACGCCGACCGGCGAGCGGTCGCGCTGGCTATCCTGTGCCGTTTCGTTCTCGGCGTCTCGCTGAACCACGTAGCGACGGCCGACCATCGGATCGAGCAGGGAGTCGACGGGCGCTCGGTCGTCCCGGAGGACGGGCACGTCGTCGGTCGGCGGCGGCGGCCGGTAGTACGCGATCTCTCGTCGGAGGTCGATCCCGACGGCTCGGCGCTCGTTTCGGCGCTGTAACACGTCCTCGGTGAGCCGCCGATCCGACTTCGTGGCGACGACCTCCACGTTCTGGACGACGCTCCCCTCGGCGGTGGGGAAGGTGTACACCTGCGGATACACCTGCGCCATCGTCCGGTACTCCGCGCGGTAGAACTTCGAGGCCGGGCCGCTGGGCGCCGAGATCAGGTTGGCAAAGAGCACGCCGTCCGCATCCAGCCGCGACTCGGCGAGACGCATGAACTCGACCGTGGTCAACTGGAAGGGCACCTTGTCTTTCTTGTAGGCGTCGAGGACGATCAGGTCGTAGGTGTGATTCGTCTCCCGGAGAAACTGCCGGCCGCCGACGTTGTGGACGTTGAGACGCTCGGACTCCGCTACGTCGAAGTAGCGTTTCGCGGTGTCGATCACCGCCGGGTCGAGTTCGGCGACGTCGACGGTGACGTTGTACGCCTCGGCGAAGTGTTTGGGTCCGGTGAACCCGCCGCCGCCGACGAACAACACTCGATCGACGTCCTCGGTCATGAGCATGGGAAGGTGGAAATAGCGGGTGTAGTCGAAGACGTGACGGTCGGGGTCGGAGACGTCCATCGCGCTGTGTGGCTGTCCATCGAGGTACAGCGTCCGCACGTCCCCCAACTGCGTGACTTCGAGTTCTTGATAGGGCGTCTGTGTCTGGTAGAGGACGGGCCCGCCGGCCGAGACGCCTAGGCTACCGCTGACGCCGGCGCCCACCACGAGAACGGCGACGGCGACGCTCGCGACGGTCGGCTTCCGGCGCTCCCCGGTCCAAGTGAGCCACAGCGCCGTCCCGACGAGTAGGAGGCCGAAGCCGACGCCGATGGCCTCCACCCCGAACGCGGGGATCAACGCGAAGGTCGTGCCGAAGGCGCCGACGATGCTGCCGACGGTGCCGACAGCATAGACGTGTCCCGACGCCGCCCCCACGCCCTCGGTGTCGGAGAGTTCGGCGGCGTAGGGGCTGATGAACCCCAGCAGATACGTCGGCGGCCCGAACAGGAGCGTCACGGCGGGCAGGGAGGCAAAGCGACCGGGCAGGGGCACGGCTCCAGCGGTCGCCAGCAGGATGTCACTCGCGAACACCACGAGGGCGACGTAGGCGGCCGTCCCTATGAGCAGCCACGCGAGGCGTTCGTCGCTGGCGCGCTCGGCCGCCCGTTGCCCGCCGAGGTGATAGCCGAGCGAGAGCGCGGCGAGGAAGACGGCGATGATGCTCCCCCAAGTGTAGATGCTGGAGCCGAACTGTGGGGCGACGATCCGTCCGGCGAGAATCTCCAAGCCCATGCTGGCGACCCCGGAGATGAACACCGCGAGTTCGGGGCCCGACGGCCGACCGACGTACGCACGGAGCGACGCCATCGTATCCCCTTTCGTCACGGAGCGGTTAAGCCTTGGTTCGCTTCGGGCGCCGAACTTATGCCGGCGACTCGTGTAGTTCTCCGACGATGGGCGAGCGAGCGGGCGACGCCGACGGCTGTAAGATCGACGACGTGTGTGCCCGCCGGGGGCTGCCGACGCTGCCCGAGCGACTGGTCCGCCGCCGGCGGACGGCCGACGACAGTCTCCGTGACCTCGAACGGTTCTTCAACCGCGAGGTACTCGCGGCGGCGATGCGCGCGGCCGGGATGGAACTGCTCGACGACGAGGCGGCCAACGTCTACCGGCTGTTGACCGACGACGACGTGAGCGACGCGGCGCGCACGGAGGCCCGGGACCGACTGACCCGCGCCGGCGTCGACGTGGCGCGCCTCCGCGCGGACTTCGTCACCTACGGCACCGTCCGCACGCATCTCCGAGCGTGTGCGGGCGTCGATACGAGTCGGGCCTCGGCGTCGGTCGACGAGCACACGGTCACCGACACCGTGTTCGGCCTGTGTGGCCGCACCGAGGTCGTCGCCGAACGGGAACTCTCGCGACTGGCCGAGACGGCGGCCTTGGAGACCGGCGATCTGTCGGTGTCGGTAGACGCACGCGTGACGTGTACGGACTGCGGCGAGGACTACCGCCTCCTGCGTCTGCTCGAACGCGGTGGGTGTTCCTGCGGTGATCGCTGAGCGTGGCTCCCCGACGCCTAGGCACAAACGTAATAGGCCAGCCCCGACGTACGACGGACACACTCGACGGAAGACGTCGGGCCCATCATGACTGTCGACGAGTCGAACGCCGAGGGCGGAGAGATGTCGCTCAGTGTCCGGAACGTCGGCGGCATCGAGCGGGCGTCGGTGACGTTCGATCCCGGCATCACGGTCGTCGCCGGGGAGAACGCGTCGAACAAGTCCTCGTTGCTCGGGAGTCTGGGGGCCGTTCTCGGCGGCTCCCCGCCGCCGCTTCGGGGCGGTGCCGACGCCGGATCGGTGACGCTCGACCTCGACGGCGAGCGCTACGCGGTCGAACTCGCCCGAGCGGCCGACGGCTCCGGCCGGCCCGTCGTCGACGACGCAACGCCCTACACGGCGGATCGAACTCTCGTCGATCACTTCGTCAGCCTCGACGAGGACAATCCGATCCGCCGAGCGGTCGTCGACGGCGGCGACCTCCACGACCTGCTCATGCGCCCGGTCGACACCGAGGCTATCGACGCCGAAATCGACCGCCTGCACGCGCGACGGACGGACCTCGACGAGCGGATCGCGGACCTCGACGAACGGGCCGACACCCTCCCCGAACTCGAGGTCCGCGCCCGCCGCCTGCGGGAGCGACGCGACGAGGTGAGCACCCGCCTCGAATCGGAACGCGAGGCGCTCGCGACGGCCGACTACCGGACGGCCGACGAAGCGACCCGTGACCTCCTCGACGCTCTCGAAGAGGCGCGAGCGGAGCGCGAGCGCCTCCGTGACCGCCGGGATACCAAGCGACGTGCCGTCGAGTCTCTCCGCGACGACCTCGACGCCGTCGAGTCGGAGCTATCGGCACTGGACGCGGATCTCGGCGGTGAGAGCGTTCGGTCACGGCTCGACGACGTGGCGTCGGAGCTCTCAGCCCTCCGGGAGCGTAAGGGACGCCTCGACGAGACCATCGACGCTCTGCGACCGATCGTCGAGGTGAACCAAGCGCTGCTCGCCGACAGCCGATTGCCCGAGGGGTTCGACGAGGGCGAGGTGGTCGACCGACTCGATCCCGAATCGGAGGCGATCACCTGCTGGACCTGCGGCCAGTCGGTCGCCCGAACCGACGTCCGCGAGCAGGTGGAGGCCGTCGAGGCGATCCTCCAAGCGAAACGGGAGGAACGCGCGACCGTCGAGGAGCGCATCGAGGCGTGCCGGGGGCGGCGTTCGGACCTCGAAGCTCGCCTCGAAGAGCGGTCGGATCTCGCCGAGCGACGGCGCCACCTCGAACGCGAGGTCGAAGAGCGCGAACGAGCGCTGTCGGATCTTGGGGAGCGCATCGACACCGTCGAAGAGCGGATTCGCGACTTGGAGGCGGACCTCGACGGGGCCGAGGCCGACGACGACCTCCTCGACCGGCACCGCGAGGTGGGCGACCTAGAGTACGAACGGGGCCGTCTCGAACGTGATCTCGCGGCGGTCGAGGACGACATCGAGGCCGCCGAGGCGGCCGCGGCGGAGGCCGACACACTCCGCGAGAAGCGGACGGAGCTTCGCGACCGACTTGGCGACCTTCGCGACCGGATCGACCGGATCGAGCGCGAGGCCGTCGAGACGGTCAACGAGTGCATGGAGCGGGTTCTCGACCGCCTCGACTACGACGGGATCGAACGGGTCTGGATCGACCGCCGGAGCGACGACCACGAGACGGTCTTCGACCTGCAGGTGGTGCGGACGAGCGACGACGGCGCCGTCTACCGGGCCGCGGTCGACACCCTGAGCAAGAGCGAACGCGAGGTGGTCGGCCTCGTCATCGCGCTCTCGGGCTATCTCGTCCACGACGTGTCGGCAACGGTGCCCGTCGTCGTCGTCGACGCCATCGAGATGCTGGACGCCGAGCGCATCCGCGGCCTACTCGACTTTTTCGACGACCACGCCCGGTATGTCGTCGCGGCGGCGCTCCCCGAAGAGGCCGAGCGCCTCCGTCCGGCGTTCGACACCGTCTCACTCGAATCGCCGGAAATCGCCACGCAGTGACGGTGTACTGCCGTGACACGACCGCCACGAACTGCGCGGCTTACGCGCCAAGTGTCGCTGGGCTATCGATGCCGATGGATTCCGAGCCGACGCCCACCCCCGGTCCGGCTGCTCGGAGCGCCTTCGCTGATCCTTCCGGTCGTCGGGGCGTGTCCCCTCGGCCAATCGGGTCGATACGGCGCCTGTCGACGCGTCCGCCACGGTGACGACGCGGACCCTATCACTGGGCTGTTCGGCGGCGCTGACGCCGGAACCGAGGAGTCGCGTGACGCTGGCCCCCAAGTTATTTGCTCCCGTCAGGAGAACGACCGGTAAGGAACGTAGATAGATGTACGAGAACATTCTGATCCCGTTCGACGGGAGCGACGAGGCACGGAAGGGGGCCGCACACGGCATCGACCTCGCGGCGACCTGTGGCGCGACGGTCCACGCGCTCTATGTCATCGACCTCCCGGGCGCGCCGCGGACAGTGTACCTCCGGGACGACGAGGACGAGATGCGCGAGCGCTACCGCGAGTACGGCGAGGAGGTGACCGGTGAAGTCTGCGAGATGGCCGCCGAGAAGGGCCTCGACTGTAAGACCGTGCTTCGGAGCGGGTCACCGGGCGAAGAAATCGTCGACTGCGCCAAAGACGAGGGAGCGGACGTCATCGTTCTTGGCAGCGCCTACCGGGGACGGTTGGGGGCGTTGCTCGGCAGTACGGCGGAGAAGGTGGTCCGGACCGCCGAAACGCCGGTCGTGACGGTTCGCGAGCAGATGAACGACTGACGGAGGGCCGCCCTCACGTCGCGGTATCCTGCCGGAGTCGGCGCTCGCGAAGGTAGATGAGGATGCTCGCGCTCAGAAAAGTGGCTCCAGCGACGTTGAGTCGGCCTGCCGCCATCTGCCACAGCGCGACGGCGAACGCTGCGACGATCAACAGTGCGAGGGCCGCCGGAATGACCTCGGGCATGGCGTGTGTCGAGTCCACGCATCACAGCGTAAAAAGTCTCGCCCGCCCGGTCAGTAGGAGTGCTTGAACTCCCAGTGATACTGGCAGTTCGGACAGGTCGCCCACTCGGGGATGTCGAAGGCCCCGGGGTGGCGCTGACCGTGTTGCATCGACGCCCGACAGACCGGACAGGTAAGCCCCAGCAACTCTAGGTCCCCGAATCGCTCGGCGGGAAGGTCGAGTCGACACTCCGGGCAGTCGATGGCGCCGCGCGAGTCGGCTTGGAGGATGCCGGCCGTACAGTCCGGACAGCGGAGCGTCGCCGGCGGACGATACTCCCAGCCGGTGTCGCCGTCGATGGTGGTGGTGTGTGTTTCGACGCTGGACAGTCGGAACTTGTTCGGGCCGTCACCGGCTCGTAACGGGGCGACCAGCCGCTCGGCGAGTCGCCGGAGCGCGGCGAGAAGCCACCGGAGCGCGGCAGTCGTCCGACTGCCAGCCGCCTCTCCGACCCCGCGAGCGTCGGCGTCGTCGGCCACTGCACAGTGTAAGAGAAGCAACAGCATAAATCGTCGGGGGCGGGGGACAGGCTTTCCCCAGCGCCCGTACAAGCCGTGGCCGTGTCACGTTCGCGCCGACGGGCCGGGAAGCGGTGGACGGTGGGCGCCGTCGCTCTCACACCGCTCCAGTGGGGGATCGACCCGACGAGCGCCGTCGCCAGCGGTCCGGAGCGGGCGGTCGCGTCGTTTCTCCTCGTGTCGGGCGTCGCGGCAGCGGTTCGGTACTGGCGGCCGGGACTGGTCGAACGCGCAGTCGACGCGGCGCTGGATCGGCCGCTCGCCACCCCGCTGTACGGCGTCGCCGCGGCCGTCTTCGGGTGGCTCGCGGTGGCGTACGTCTTCGGACAGGCGCTTCGAGTCGGCGGCGGCGTCGGTCGGGTCGCCGTCTTTCTCGGTGTCTGGGGGGCGCTCGTCGTCGGCGCGTTCGGCTTCGTCGTCGTCGGAACCGGGGTGACGACGATTCTCACCAGCCGACGTTCGTGGGGCGGGCCGCTCGTTGGTGCGGGCGTGAGCGCGCTCGTCCTGTTGGTGCTCCCGGATCGACCGGGACTGGTCGTTTGGGGGATCGTCGCCGCGACGGGGCTCGGCGGATCGGCGCGCCGCTGGCTTCGTGCCTCGGCGTCGGTCGAACAGGTAACGGAGTAGGCGGAGTCGTTAGTCGCTGCTGGCCGGATCGTCGCCGTCCCGCACGTCCGTTACCATCTCGTCGCCGGCCGTCACCACGTCGACGTTATCCCGATCGGTGAGTTCGTCGATGGTTTCGGCGAACTCCTCGGATTCGAGGATCTCGTACTCGTTGCTGAGCCCGAGATAGACGGTGTAACACATCAGACAGAGAATGACGGCGAAGGGAAGCCCGGTCGTGATGGCGGCCGTTTGGAGCGCCGTCAGGCCGCCGCCGTAGAGCAGGATGGCGGCGACGGCACCCTCGGTGACGGCCCAGAAGATACGCTGGGCGCGGGGCACGTCGTGTTTGCCACCGGAGGTCAGGTGGTCGATGACCAGCGAGCCGGAGTCCGAGGAGGTGACGAAGAAGGTGACCACCAAGAGGGTCGCGAGAATGCCCGAAACAGCGCCGAGCGGGAACTGTTCGAGCATGGCGAACATAGCGACCGTCTGGCCGAGTTCGTTGTACGTCGCGAGCGCCGCGCCGTTGCCCTGCAGCGAGTTGAACAGCGCGGCCCCGCCGAACGTCGAGAGCCAGATGGTGGAGAAAATCGCCGGCAACACGAGGACGCCCATCACGAACTGTCGGATGGTCCGGCCCTTCGAGATGCGGGCGATGAACATCCCGACGAACGGCGACCACGCGATCCACCAGCCCCAGTAGAAGACGGTCCAAGCGGTGACCGTACCCCCGCCGGGCGCGAGAGTACCGCGGAAGAAGCCGAGCGCGAGGATGTTGCCGAAGTACGCCCCGAGTCCTTCGACCCACGCGCCGAAGATGTACACCGTCGGCCCCACGATCAGGAGGAAGCCGAGCAGGGCGAACATCAGGTAGAGGTTGATCGTGCTCAGGCGTTTGACCCCGCCGTCGAGGCCGGCCGCGACCGAGAGGGTCGCGATGCCGGTGATGCCGGCGATGAGGAGCACTTGGACGAACGTGTTCGTCGGAATGGAGACGAGACCGAGCAGGTCTCCGCCGACGTAAGAGAGCCCCTGATTCACCTGCGCCACGCCGAGGCCGAGTGAGGTAGCTAGGCCGAACAGCGTCGCAAACACGGTCACGAGGTCGATGACGTGACCCGGCCAGTCGTAGATACGGTCGCCGAGCAGGGGCCAGAAGATGGAGCGGAACGTGAGCGGCAGGCCACGGTTGAACGAGAAGAACGCGAGGCCGAGGCCGACGAGGCCGTAGATGGCCCACGGATGGAAGCCCCAGTGGAAGAACGTCTGGGCGAGCGCCGCCGACGCCGCCGCCCCGGTTCCCGCCTCCGCGCCCCAGAAGCCGGGGACGTTCTGGAGGTAGTAGAGCGGTTCGGAGACGCTGAAGAACATGAGGCCGATCCCCATACCGGCGCTGAACAGCATTGCCATCCACGAGAAGTCGCTGAACTCCTTTTCGGCTTCGACGCCACCGATCTTGATCTTGCCGTACTTGCTGAACGCGAAAAAGAGGAGAACGACGATAAAGAGGTTCACCGCCAGCAGGTAGAACCAGCCGAAGTTCTCGCCGATGAAGTTGAACAGGGCCGTGTACATCGAGGCGGCCTGATCCCCGAGCAGGATCGTGATCGCGATAAACAACGCGATGATCACGAGCGCGACCGGGAAGACGACCGGGTGGATGTCGAACCCGAGCGCCTGAATGTTGGTGTCGCCTGGTTCGCGGTCGGATTCGGGGTGGAATAGCTCTACCTGTAGTCCCTCGGACATCTCGCCGGTCGTGTCGTCTGATTCAGCCATGCCGTCCCTCCGTCCGGCAGTTGCCGGTCGTCCGTCGTGAGTTGCTCATGGGTCGTATGTTCGTATCGTCGGTTGTCGCGCTATGCGCCGATCGCTCGCCCGTCTCGGCCACACGCGGGGATCGTCGTTGCCTGCCTATGGATAGCTCCACCCATGACAGGGAGCCACATGGGTACCTCTTGGTTGTGTCAGATAAAGCTTGGTGTTTCCCGAACTGTCGTTCCTGTGGCGTCCGGTGGCCGACGGGATCGCCCCGTCGTCGCTCCGGCACCGGATCCGGGTCGCCTAGCTACCGGATGATCTTCTCCCGACCGGAGTCGAACAGCGGTTCCTCGCGCACGGTGGCGTCGTACGTCTCCCCTTCACAGGTGACCTGTACCGCGGTGCCGGGCGTCGCGTGCTCTTTCGGCACGTAGGTGTAGGCGATGGAGGCGCCGACGCTGTAGCCGTAGTCGGCGGCTTGGACGTAGCCGAGCGTCTCGCCGTCTTTCGTGACGGGGCGGCCGCTCAGCAGCCGATCCGTCGAGTTATCGAGCGTGAGGGGAACGATTCGGCTGTCGACCCCCGATTGGCGGCGTTCGGCCAGTGCCGCCTTCCCGACGAAGTCGGTGTCCGTATCGACGGCGAACTCGAGGCCGGCGGCGACCGGTCCCACGTCGGTGTCGATATCCGTCCCCCAGAGTCGGTAGCCCTTCTCTAGGCGCATCGACTCCAGCGCGCCGCCACCCATGGGGCGCACGTCGAGGTCTTGGCCCGCCTCCCACAGGGTCTCCCAGAGGCGGTCACCGTACTCCGCGGGCGCCCACAGTTCCCAGCCGAGTTCGCCGACGTAGGAGACCCGAAGCGCGAGCACCGGCACCTCGCCGACGTACAGTCGCTTGGCCGAGAAGTAGGGGAACCCCTCGGCGGAGACGTCGGCCTCGGTCACCCGCTGGAGCAGGAGCCGCGACTTCGGCCCCCAGAGCCCGACGGTGGTGCGTGCACCCTCCTCGACGGTGACCGAGACGGTATCGGGTGCGTGTTCCTTCAGCCACCCTCCGTGAATCCCCGGGGAGTTGCCGCCCCCGGTCGTCACTACGAACTCGTCCTCGCCGAGGCGGACGACGGTGACGTCCGCGAGGATCGTTCCCCCCTCGTTCAGGAGGAGAGAGTACCGCACCCGTCCCGGATCGACGTCGATATCGTTGGTACAGACCCACTGGAGGAAGTCGACAGCCTCCGGCCCCTCGACGGTGATGGAACTGAACGACGACATGTCGAACATGGAGACGTGTTCGCGGGTATGGCAGTGTTCGGCGCCCTCGATGGGCGAGCGGTTGATCGCCTCCCAGCCCTCCTGTTCGGGGAGACGGTCCGCGTACCGGTCGACGAGGTCGGCGTTGGACTCGTACCACTGGGCCGACTCCCAGCCGCCCTGTTGGACGAACTCGGCCCCGAGGTCAGCCTGCCGATGGTGGAACGGACTCCGCCGAAGGCCGCGGTGGTCGGTCGGTTGCCAGTTTGGCTCGACGATGCTGTACACCTGTCGGTACCGCGTTGCGCCCCGGTCGACGAAGTAGGACTTGCTGCCGGCGTGAGGTTCGAACCGGTTTACGTGGATGGCACCCGTATCGACGGGACCGTCGGGCAGTTTCGGGACCCCCGTCTCCATCCACTCCGCGAGAATCTTGCCGTAGCCCCCGGAGTGAGTCCACCAGACGGCGAGGCCGGTCCACAGGCCGTCGACCGCCGCCGTCTCGCCCAGCACCGGCATTCCGTCGGGGGTAAACACGAAGATGCCGTTCTCGGTCGCCGCGAAGTCGACGTCCTCGGTGACCGGGATGAGTTCCTCGAAGGCCCGCTTGGGCGACGTGTCGCGGTCGGGGTGGGTCGCCCGCTCCCAGTGTTCGTCGGTGAAGTCGTGGACGGAGGCCTGTCGCTCTGCGGTGTTTTGACCCATGGCGTCGGGATCGACCGTCAGCGACTCGTGGTTGTAGGACCCGAGGCCGAGTGCGTCGCCGTGAGTCCGGAAGTACAGCGAGTGGTCCTGATCGCGGCCGACCGGGCGGCTGGGCCCCTTGCCCATCGCGTCGGCGATGCGGTGGTCGCCGGGCACCTCCAAGTCGCCGGTGTCGACGCGGGTCGCCGAATCCACGCCGGCCAGTTCGTCGAGCGGTTCGGTGACCGTGTACTGGTGTTCGACGGGCGCGATAGGGAGGTCGACGCCCGCCAACTGGCCCGTGCGGTAGCCCCAGTTGTTGGTCGCGAGCACACAGCGGTCACACGCGATGGTTCCTCGGTCGGTCTCGACTGCGCTCACCTCGCCGTCGGTCACGTCGAGGTCGGTCACCGTCGTGTGCCCGTGGAAGTCGGCGTCCGACTGCTCGATGTACCACTGGAGGGCGGCGACGCCGTCGACCCGGCCGTCGGTCGGTGAGTAGTATCCGCCGCGGATGGCGTCTTCGTCTACCAACGGGAGGTGGTCGGTCACCTCTGCGGGTGTCAGCAGTTGCGGGTCGGGAAGCCCGTAGGCGGTGGCGTGTTCGACCCGTCGCTGGAGGAAGTCCATCCGTTCTGCCGAGCGTGCGACCTCGATGCCGCCGACCTCGTCGTAGACGCCGGCGTCGGAAAGCAGGCGACTGGTGTAGTGAGCCGTCTTCGTCATGAGCTTCGACGGCGACGTCTGGAACATGATACCGGGGGCGTGTGTCGACGAGCCGCCGGTGACCGGCAGCGGCCCCTGATCGACGACGACCACGTCCTCGGCGCCGAGTTCCGAGAGGTGATACGCGACGCTGCAGCCGACCGCGCCGGCACCGACGACGACGGTTCGTGCCGATTCCGGGAGTGTGTCCGCACTCATAGAACGTCCCGTACGTCTCGCCGAACCCGTCAAAAGGTTCCGGGTGCCTCACCTGCGACGTTTAATTCGGCTCACTCGAACCGGTCGAGACGGAACATCTCGATGGCGTGCTCGGTGTCGCCGTCGGCGGTCAGATCCGCGAGAATTTCGCCGATGACGCTCGCGAACTTGAAGCCGTGGCCCGAGAAGCCAGCGCCGACGGTCACCTGCGGATGTTCGGGCAGGGTGTCGAGGATGAAGTGTTCGTCGGGGGTGTTGGTGAACATGCAGGTGGCGAGGCTCATCGTCGGCCCGGCGGCTTCGGGGAAGTACTTCTCGGTGAAGTCCCGCAGGAGCACCTCGTCGGCCCGGCCGGGGTCGGTGTCGTAGTCGTCCGGGTCGACCGTCTCGTCGAAGTGGTGGTACTTCCCGAGTTTGAACCCCGGCACGTCGTAGACCGGGAAGCCGTAGAATCGACCTTCGGGAACCTCGATGTTCCACACGGGAAGGGCTTCAGGCTCGAACAGTTCGGGTGTCTGCGGCTGGAACCACGCGAGCGCCTGCCGTTCCGGCACCGCCAGTCCCGACAGGACGTCGGCGAGCTTGTAGTTCCACGCCCCCGCCGCGAGGACGAGCCGTTCGGCCTCGTAAACCGCCTTGTCGGTCCAGACGCGAACGCCGCCGTCGGCGGTCGGCGCCCAGTCCTGTACGGCCTCGCGGGCCCGAATCTCGGCGCCTGCGGCCTGTGCCTGCTCCGTGTGCCCGATGATGGACTGCTCGGGGACGACGAAGCCGCCGTCCTCTTGATAGAGTGCGCGGTAGTCCGCCGGAAGGTCGTAGCCGGGGAACCGCTCGTTTAGCTCCGCGCCCGTCAACACCTCGTGGGGGATATCGTGTTCCTCACAGGAGCGGCGCGACCCCTCGAACACCACGTTCCCCTGCGGCCCGGCGTCGATAGAGCCGGTTCGGTGGATCACCGGTCGTCCCGTCTCCTCGGCCAACTCGTCCCAGAGCTCGTACGCCCGCTCGATCAGCGGGATGTAAGATGGATGCTCGTAGTACGCCCGCCGGATGATTCGGGTGATACCGTGTGAGGAGCCCTGCGTGTGCGGGATGTCGAATCGCTCCAGTCCCAGCACGTCGATTCCCCGGTCGGCTAGGTGATACGCGGTTGCGCTGCCCATGCCCCCGACGCCGACGACGATCACGTCCCGACGCTCGTCGTTCGAACTCATACGGCGCGGTTTGGAGGGAAGGGTATTGACGCTTTGGTCCGACTGCACGGACCGGGAACGGGCTCAGATTAACAACACTATATTTGTTAATATTTGCCGGCGAGTAACCGCCGTCTGTAGGCGTCGACTTATACCCCCGAGATAACGCAGGTGTACTCTTATGTGTGTACGGATGAACTATCATTATTGATGACACATAACGGCTCCTCCGCGGCCGGTGGTCACCCGAATCACCCGGAGATCGATCAGTCGGATCGGACGCTACCCCGGAACCTGCGACAAACCGGCGACCCGGGAATCGAAATGCTCGTCTCGACGCGAGTCCGGAAGTCACCCTTTTTCGACAAGTCGTTCAACGAGGAGGGGGCGTGGCGCTGTACGGTATACAACCGGATCTACCACCCACGTGGATTCGTCGACCCCGAAGACGGCGGCGCGATGAAGGAGTACGAGGCGCTGACAGAGAGCGTGACGCTGTGGGACGTCGCGGTCGAGCGACAGATCCGGGTGAAAGGGCCCGATGCCGAGGCACTCACCAACTACGTCATCACGCGCGACGCGACGGGGATCGACCCGATGCACGGAAAGTACGTCATCCTCTGTAACGAGGACGGCGGCATCCTGAACGACCCGATCCTCCTCCGGATCGCGGACGACGAGTTCTGGTTTTCCATCTCCGACTCGACGCTCATGCAGTGGCTCCAAGGCGTCAACGTCGGCATGGACTTCGACGTGGAGATCGACGAAATCGACGTGGCCCCGATGCAGATCCAAGGGCCACTCTCGGAGGACGTGTTGGTCGACGTCGTAGGCGAGGCGGTCAGCGACATCCCCTACTACGGGCTGATGGAGGCGGAGATAAACGGCTGTCCGGTGCTGGTGAGTCAGACCGGCTTCTCCGGCGAGAAGGGGTTCGAGATCTACGTCAGGGACGCGAGCGAGAACGCCGAGCGGGTGTGGGATCCGGTGATGGAGGCGGTCAAGGCCCACGGTGGCCGACAGATCGCACCAGGACACCACCGCCGGATCGCCGCGGGCATCCTCTCGTGGGGGCAGGACATGGACCACGAGACGTCGCCGTTCCAGGTCAACCTCGGCTATCAGGTTCCCGCCGACAAGGAGGCCGACTACGTCGGCAAGGAAGCACTCGAACGTCAGCAGGAACTGATCGAGAACGGCGAGTATCCGTTCACCCACAAGATGGTCGGGCTGAAGATTGCTGGCGAGCCGATCCGGGAGTACGCGCCGGACTTTTGGATCGTCTCCGATCCCGACTCCGGCAGGGAGTGTGGTTACATGACCTCGCCGTGGTGGAACCCCGACCTCGAAACCAACATCGGGCTGGGGTTCGTGCCCGCCGAGACGCTGCAGGCCGAGACGGACGCTCTGCTCGGCGACGAGATCTACGAGGAGGATCTCGATCTGGAGTTCGCGGTCCACCTGCCCGACGAGTACGCCGAGGAGCCCGGAGAACCCGCATACGCGACCGTCGCGGAGGTGCCGTTCAAGGAGTCGGTCAACCCGAGCGCCCGCGAGCAGGCGAAGCTGAACGCCCGCCAAGACGCCACGGAGTAGTCCCCGACAGCCCTAACAGCCAGCCGACCTAACGCCAGACGCCCGGATTCGACATGTCTCTCACCACACACGCCGACGACGCATCGAGCCTGCTCGTCGACCCGCGGTTCGAGCTGATGCCCTTCGACAGCTTCGAGGGGCAGATGGAGCGGCTCCCCGAGGGCGCCGAGATTGCGGTCACCGCCTCGCCACAGCTCGGCCTCGACGCCACGGTGGAGTGGTCGGAGAAGGCGGCGGCTCGCGGCTACGACCCTATCCCGCACCTCGCCGCCCGCTACGTGCGGGACGCGGACCACCTCGACGAGGTCGCCGGACGACTCGCCGACGCGGGCGTCACCGATATCTTCGTCCCGGGCGGGGATCGCGAAGACCCCATCGGCGAGTTCGAGTCGGCTCACGACCTCCTCGTAGCCCTCGACGACCTCGACTACACCTTCGAGGAGGTGGGCATCACCGGCTACCCCGAAGGACACGACTTCCTCGACGACCGGACGCTAGCCACGGCCATGGAGCGGAAGGTCCCCCACGCGACCTATCTCACGACGCAGCTCTGTTACGACCCCGAGACGATCCGGCGGTGGATCGAGGGGGTCCGTGACCGCGGGATCGACCTTCCCGTCGAAGTCGGTATCCCCGGCGTGATGAAGTATCAGCGCCTGTTGAGCATCTCCCAGAAGGTCGGCGTCGGCGACTCGGTTCGCTTTCTCCGCAAGACCAGCGGAATCGTCGGATTCGTCCGCCAACTCGTCGGATCGCGCGGGAAGTACACCCCCGACGACTTGGTCGACGGGCTGGCACCGTACGCTGCCGACCCCGACTACGGTATCCGGGGCCTCCACATCTACACGTTCAACCAAACGGCCGACACCGAGGCGTGGCGTCGCGGACGGATCGACGAGTGACGAGCGAACTCACGGAGAACCGACCGAACGACTCGTTTCCGAGAGCATATCGGACGGATCGGCACCGAACCGTCGTGTCGGTCGAAAAACACGAACACGTTACTTAAGCGCCTCACGTGAGACAGGTCAGGGACTTTGGGGTCACGTCGTCGATGTGATGATACATGACACGGTGGAACGACGGCGTCGCGGAACTGAATGCCGTGAGCCCCGATATCACCGACGAGACGAACGCCCTGCCGGCGAAATACTTCACCGACCCGGACGTGTGGGAGATGGAGAAAGAGAAGGTATTCGGGCGGTACTGGATCTACGCGGGTCACGAGAACTGTATTCCCGACGCGGGCGACTACTTCACCCGCACCGTCGGCGACAAGCAGGTGATCGTCGCCCGCGACGACGACGGGACGGTGCGTGCGTTCTACAACGTCTGTGCCCACCGTGGATCGAAGATGGTCGAGGACACGCCGATGACCGATCCCGGAAACATGGATCGGATCCAGTGTCCGTACCACCTCTGGACGTACGACCTCGACGGCGACCTGCGGAGCACGCCACGGAGCTTCGAGGAGGCGAGTCTCAATCCGGATCTCGACGATTCGGACGTGTCCGGCCTCGATCCCGACGAAAACGGGCTACTCGAGGTCCATACCGACAGCATCGGTCCGCTGGTCTTTCTGAACTTCGCCGACGATCCCCCACATACCCTCGACGAACAGGCCGGGAAGATGAAGACGCGACTGGAGTCGCTGCCACTCGAGGAGTACCAACTCGCCCGCCGGTACGTCTCCGAGGTGGAGTGCAACTGGAAGACCTTCGGGGGCAACTACTCGGAGTGTGACCACTGCCAAGCGAACCACCAAGACTGGATTACGGGGATCCAACTCGACGAGTCGGAACTGGAGGTCAACGACTACCACTGGGTCCTCCACTACACCCACGAGGAGGACATCGAGGACGAACTCCGCATCCACGACGAACACGAGGCACAGTTCCACTACCTCTGGCCCAACTTTACGGTCAACATGTACGGCACCGCCGACGGCTACGGCACCTACATCATCGACCCCATCGACGAGGGGCGCTTCCAGCTGATCGCGGACTACTACTTCGCGGACCCGGATCTCAGCGCGGACGAGGAGGAGTTCATCCGAACCAGTCGGCAGTTGCAGGAGGAGGACTTCGAGCTGGTCGAACGCCAGTACGAGGGGCTCACGTCCGGCGCGCTCGGGCAGGGACAGCTCGGCCCGAACGAACACACCCTCCACCGCTTCCACCGACTCGCTCAGGAGGCGTACAACGCGTGACGGCCGACGACGCTCCGTTCGTGGCGTGCTGTCCCGACTGTGCCGAGCGGACGACGGCGTCCGACCCCAACGAGGTGGTGGCCTTCTACCGCCGACACCACGCGGTCACCGGCCACGACGTGACGTGGGAGCGAATGCCCTCGTTGGAGACCGATCTCCCCGCCGACCCCGACATCGATGCCGTCGTCGCGGCGCTCGACGACTCACCCGTCGCCCTCGGCGCGGTCAGCGCGGCTGCGAGCGAGTGGGGCTGGACTGTCGGCGACACGCTCGATGCGGTCCACGACCGACGGCTGACCGGCGCCCTCTGGGAGCCACGGGACGACCACGTCGCCCTCGTCTGAGCGAACCTACCAACCCCCACGTAATTAATCTCATCTTACATATCGCGCGTCACCAACCGGTCCGCCCCGGCGTAATCGGGTGACATGGAAAAGTGAGACAGAAAACCTAGACCCCCGGAATCGACGAGAAGTCTGCGGACAATCCTCGACGTGTACTGTGATCGTCGCTCGCGGGACGACCTCTCAACGGATGAAATAGTTGGTGTTCGTGTCCGTCGACAGAGATATCTTCACTCTCCCGTCTCGCGCAGGAACACGGTCCCGGTGCTTCGGACGACGACGGCGTACCCTCCGTAGGAGAAGGTGAGACAACCGTCGGACGGTTGCCCGTCGTCTCCGGTGTCCCACAGTCCGTCGAGGGCAGCCACGTTGATGCGGGAGTCCAGTGGCGGGAGGTCGTCCGGATCGGTGCCCGCGAGCGAGGCGACGGCGTCGACGATTTCGTCGCTCAGAGGGTGTCCTGCCGTGCCGTCGTGGTGGACGCGATGGATCTCGTCGGGGTCCGTGATACCAGTACTCATACCCGAATACGTTCGGGCAGGCGGTTGACTCTCCGGGTGTCTCACCTGTGCCGTTTATGACTCACCCGTCGGACAGGAGCGTCCGCTCGATGAGCCGCGAGGTGCCGCGCCGGATGCGGCCGCCGACGGCCGTCGGAGAGATGTCGAGTGTCTCGGCCAGTTCCTGTAGCGAGGTGTCGCGGGGTTCCTCGAAGTAGCCGGCCTCGTAGGCGGCCAGTAGCGCGTCGCGCTGGGGGTCGGTGAGCCCCACCCCACCGCCGACGGAGAACTCGTCGAGGCTATAGATGTGGTCGATGCGAAAGCCGATGTCCTCGCGGTCGCAGTGCTCCCAGAGCGCGCTCAGCGCCTCTCGGTCCGGGAGTTGCATCCGGACCGACCAGCCAGTGTCGGTACCCTTGGCTTCGAGCATGAGGCCACCCATCTCGGTCGTGATCGGCGAGACGAGTTTCGTTCCGGGGGTGTGTTGGAGCCGGTAGATCCGCGTGGTCGACGCCTCGGCGATCAGCGTCGACGTCTCGACGGTGTGGTCGCCGTCGAGCGCCGCTTCGAAGGTCGGAAACGAGTCCGACTCGACCAGAAAGAAGAACATCCCCGTCTCGGGGTCGGTCGCCGTATGCGAAACCACTTGGATCGACGCCTCCGTCTCGCGGACGGTGGGCGTGAGCGCCAGATCCGGGTGGTTGATCTCGACCACGGCGATGAGGCTCATTCCACCACCCCCGTCGCGTCCGCGCTGACGGCAGCTCCGACGGGCCCGTGCATGTCCCCTCTCGGGTGGCGGATCGACTTTACCGTTTGGGAGCTACCGGTGGCGACAGACGTTGGTGAGTGTGCCGACGCCCTCGACGCCGACGGCCACGTGGTCACCGTCGTCGAGAGCGACCGGTGGATCGCGTGACGTTCCGACGCCGGGAGGTGTCCCCGTGAAAATCAGGTCGCCGGGACGGAGGGTGAACGCCCGACTGCACGCGGCGACGAGTTCGTCCAGCCCGAAGATGAAGTTCGCGGTCGTCGAGTCCTGCAGGCGCTCCCCGTTCACTTCCGTCCAGACGTCGAGGTCGTGGGGGTCCGCTATCTCGTCTAGCGTCACCAGTTCCGGACCGAGCGGGGCGAAGGTGTCGAGGCTCTTGCCCCGGACCCACTGCCCGTCGCGTTCCTGCAGGTCGCGGGCAGTCACGTCGTTGCCGGCGGTGATCCCGGCGACGTACTCCCACGCCTCGTCGACCGGCACGTCGCGGGCCTCCCGACCGACGACGGCGACGAGTTCCGCCTCGTAGTCGACCGCCGAGGTGTACGACGGGTCCCACGTTATCGCGTCGCCGGGGTCCGTAATCGCCGTCGGGAACTTCGAGAAGAGCACGGGGTCGTCGGGGACGTCGAGATCCAACTCGCGTGCGTGGTCCTCGTAGTTCAGCCCGACACAGACCACCTTCCCCGGATCGGTCACCGGGGCGTGGCGGCGACAGTCGTCGAGGGGGACCATCCCCGTCCCGTGTTCGGTCGCGTACGCGACTGCCATGGACGCCTTCTCGGCCCAATTCCACCGCTCCAGAAGCGTCGACAGCCGTCGCGGCACGTCGATCCCGGCTGCGTGGCCCGCTGCCGGGAGGTCGATCACCGTCTCGTCGTCCACGACGGCGCCACACCACGGCCGCTCCGACGCCGACGTGCTGAACTGACCCAGACGCATCGGGCGTAGTACTCTCGCCGCCGGTATAAACTCCGGCGGCGGGTCGAGCGCCGGGTGCACCTCGATCCCGCCGACGCCGCGTCGCGAGGGTTTATGTCGGATCCCTCGTTTCTCCATGCAACTCCCATGGTACTCGGACTGTCGGGCCCACTCGTCTCGGTCGCGTTGTTTCTGGTCGGGGTCGTCGTCGTCATCGTCAGCGTCGAGGCGTTCATCGAAGCGGTCGCCGAGGGCGCACTCGCGCTCGGGGTTTCCGGCTTCTTTCTCACCGTCGTCCTCGCGGGGACGGACCTCGAAAATGTGATTCTCGGGGTTGCCGCCGCCTACGACCAACTGCCCGACTTGGCGCTCGGCACCGTCTTCGGGGAGGCCCTGTTCATCCTCGGCGCGGCCGTCGGCATCGCCGGCGTGTTGGTCCCCTTCGAGACGGACGTACCGCGGAACTACTTGGGGATCACACTTCTCGCCCCGTTTCTCTTCTTCGGCCTCGCGCTCGACGGCACCCTCTCGCGGTTCGACGGCGCCGTCCTCACCGCAACCTTCGTCCCATATCTCGCCGTCATCTACACGCTCGAACGCTACACCGACACCCGCTATCTCTCGGCCGAGGAGGTCGAGGTCATGGAGCGGGAACGAGAACGGGAGGCCGACGCAGAGGGGGACGAGGACGCGGACGACGGGTGGTTCGACCTCGACGTAGACGTCGACGATTTGGTCGAGGATCACGTTCCCGAACGCCACGAGGGTGTGGCGTTTCTCGGCATCGCCATCCTTGCCACCGTCGGGATGACCGTCGGGTCCGAACTCGCCGTCGAGGGAGCCAAGGGCTTGCTCACGCTTCTGGGTGTGACCGGTCTCGCCTTCGGCGCGACGGTCATGAGCTTCATCGCGTCGCTGGAAGAACTGTTTCTGACGGTCGAACCCGTCAGACGGGGCCGCCCACACATCGGCGTCGGCAACGTCGTCGGGAGCATGCTCTTTTTCGTCAGCGCCAACGCGGGGCTGATCGCGCTGGTGCACCCCCTCGATACGACGGGGGCCGTCATGACCGTCCACTGGCCGTTCTTCTTCGGCACCCTGCTCGTCGTTGCCGCCGCCTTCTACCGGGGGAAGGTGGGCCGTCCCACCGGCGTCCTCCTCTTGGGGGCGTACGTCGCCTACTGGGTCGCGAACTACGTGGTTTGAGTCACTCCCCGATGGGCACCCCACTGAAGACGACGAGCGCGACGACCCAGTAGGCCACGTAGAGGCCGCCAAGCAGACACCCGTGCCAGCGTTTCACTTCCCCCTCGTAGAAGCAGTAGGCAGCGATGGCGGTCACGACGATCATCGCCGGGAGGTGAAAGGTCAGCACGGACGGCGAGATGGACACCTCGCTGAGGAACGTGATGACGCCGATGTTGCCGGTCACCGAAAACAGGACGCTCCCGATGACGTTGCCGACGCCAATCTCGGGAAAGCCCCGTCGGACCGGCTCGATGGTGAGCATGATATCCTCAAACGTCAGCAAGAGCGTGAGGAAGGTCGCCCCGAACACCGTCTCGGAGATGCCGAACCCTTCGATGACTACCTCGGACCCGCCCTCTAAGAGCATCGCCGCGAAGACGATGCCCGCCAGCGCGACGATAGAGAGAGCGATCCACACGAGCCCGGAGTTTGCGAGCCCACCCAGCACGCGCTCCTCGGGAATCTCTTCGAGCGCGTCCGACCGCGTCGCGGTCCCACCGTCGGGCCGAAGCTGTTCCCCGAGTTCCGTGTTGCGAAACACCGGCACCTCGCGCTGGCGCTCGCGGACGATGATGTAACCGAACGCAAAGACGAAAAACGCCGTCAGCACGACGCCGTGGATGGCGGTCAGCGTCCCGAGCAGGACGAACGGAACGAGGACGAGCGGTGCGAGACCGAAGATGACGACGTAGTCGTTCGGCAGGTCGACCGGGAACGGGCGGACGACGGCGGCGAGCGCGAGCGTGACGCCGACGATCGCCAGCCCCGTTCCGAGCGCGGTCCCGAGCGCCGCCTGCTCCAGTCCGCCGCCCGACAGGACCAACGCGAGGATCGTGTCGTCGAACTCGAAGCCGGTGAAGATGATCGCTAGTGCGAACAGGGACAGCTTCGTGTTGATCGAGGCGCGCGCGAGGTAGCTGATGAGCTTCTCCGTACAGGCGGTCAACAACAGCACGCCGCCGAGGAGCACGATCACCGCTCCGGTGGTTCCCTGTGCCTCGATGAACCCCTCGATGGCGCCTTCGATTCCACCCTCTTCCTCTTCGCCCGCTTCGTCCTCCTCCTGTGCGGCGACCGTTCCGACCGGGCCGTCGACGCCGGTGTCCTGAGCGACCGCAGAGGCGGCCGGCGAGGCGACGAGGAGAAGCAACACGAGAGCGACGACCGTCCGTGGACGCGGTGACATCGACCGTCTCCAAGCACACCCGGTGCTTATACCTCCGTTTCGGGGTAGTGCCGTACGCCGAACGTCGATACAGGTACCGAGTTCGGTGAACGACGATACATCCGCTCCGCACGGACAGAGACGTCTCCGCTGGCCCCACACACCGGTACGCTGGGACGCTCCGGTTCTATGTATAATAATTCAACGTACGTGAGTACACGGAAAGAGACACATAAGAGTCACCACCCGTAACGGCCGTCGATGATATCCGTGAGTCGTCGGGTGCTCGTCGTACTGGTCGGGGTGCTTCTTCTTTCCGCGGTCGGTGCCGGAGTCGTCGCCGCACAGGAAGACGACGAACCGGGCGAAGCGGGCGAAGACGGCGAACTGCTCGAGGTGTCCGGCTTCGCCGCGGTGGCGACGCTGTTGGTTGGATCGCTCGTGTTGCTCGCGAGCATCGAACTCCTGATTCACGCGCTGATACGGACGGCGCTCCGATTCGGCGTCTCGGCGTTCGTCCTCGCGGTGGTCTTCTCCGGGTGGGAGTTCGACAACGTCGCCTTCGGGCTGTTCACCGGCTTCGCGGAGATGCAAAACGTCGCGTTCGGCCTCGCTATCGGCAACGCCGTCTCCATTTTCGGCATGACGCTCGCACTCGGCGCACTCGCCGTGCCCTTCGTCGTCGACGTGCCGAACGACTACCTCCTGTTGATGATCGCCTCGCCGGTGTTGTTGATCCCGCCCCTGTTGTCCGGGACCCTGACGCTCGCGCTCTCGGTGATGCTCATCGTGGTCTACGCGATAATATTCGGCTACATCCTCTGGCGGGAGAGCCGGATGGACCGGACGTTCATGGAGTCCGACGAGGTGAAAGAGGTCGTGGCGGCCGCCGACGGACAGGGTGAGGCCGGCGTGCCGTCGTACGTCCCCGATCCGCTCCGCCGCCTCACTGACCTGAAGTGGTTCTGGCCCGCGATGTTGCTCGTGGGCATCGGCGGCATCGTCGTCGGGGCGGAGAGCGCCGCCACCGGCGTCGAGGGTATCCAAGCGACGTGGAACCTCACGGGGACGTTCATCGGCGTCACGCTGGTGACGGTGTTGCTCACGCTCGACGACCTCCTCTTGATCGTCGAACCGCTCCGACTCGGCTACTACGACGTCGCTGTCGGGGGTGTCATCGGCAGCCTCCTCTTTTTCGTCACCGCCAACGTCGGCATCATCGGACTGGTCGGGACTATCGATTTCCGGTGGGAGACCGTCTTCTTCCACCTCCCGTCGCTGTTCGTGTTCACCGGGCTCTCGGGGTATTTCCTCTGGAAAGGGGAGATGTCCCGCCGTCACGGCGCCCTGTTGCTCGGGATGTACGTCCTCTATCTCGCGATCAACGTCCGCTTTTTCGCGACGCTCCCCGTCGAGGGTTAGTCGGCCTCCTCGACGTCGTCGGCGTGCAGGAGGAACATGGGATCTGGTTCCGGCGAGGCCCGGAGTTCGATGTGCTTTGTCAGCCGGTAGTACTTCCGTCGGCTGGTCCGGTAGCTCTCGACGATGTCCGCCTCCTCGAGCGTCGAGAGGTGGTGGGCAGCGGTCTTCCCGTCCATTCCCACCCGGTCGGCGAGTTCGGAGACGTATCGCGGCTCTGTCGCCAGTTCGCGGATAATCTGTAGTCGCGCTTTACTCCCGAGTACGTCGAACAGGGACATCGATCACCGGCACTTGGGACGCACACTATTTTACCTCTCTCCTCTTAGAACAGTCTATGGCCGACCTGCCGGACGCGAACGACGGGCCACGAACCGTCTCAGACGGCTACTTCGAGCGGGAGGTTCGCCTCTCCCGGGAGTCGACGGCGGCGTTCCTGCGTGACCTCGCCGACCAGATCGAATCCGAGCCACGACTCACCATCTCGACCGACGAGTGGGAGATTCCCTTCGAGTTCGACGAACCCATCGAGGTGGAGGTGGAGTTCGTCGGCGAAACTCACCGCCAACTGGAACTGGAGTTGGAGTTCGAGTGGTCCCCACCGGAGGACAAGATCGGAGTTAATTGATAAACATTCCTCCGGAATTTTTATACTAACCGTGTCCTGATAGGCGCGCATGCAACGGACACCGACGAGACGGTCGTTTCTCGTCGCGGCGGGGGCGACGGGAGCGACGGGCCTCGCGGGCTGTCTCGGCGGGACCGACGGCGGCGACGCCGGGGACGGGGCCGACGGCACGGCGACGCCGACTGCCCCTGCCGAGACGCCGACCGGCACCACCACGGGTACGCCGATTCCGGGGGAGTCGTCGCTGTTGCTCAACTGGAAGCCGAGCGGCCTCCACGTCCCCTACTTCGCCGCGAAGGCGAACGGCTTCTACGAGGAGGAGGGGCTGACGCTCTCGACCATCGAGACGGGCGAGGGGTCGACGTTCTCGGCCAAGCAGGCCGGCCTCGGCAACGTCGACTTCGCGATTTCGAGTAGCGACCAAGTGCTGAACGTCAACAGCCGTGATCTTTCGCCGCTGTCGGTCGGCGTCGTGATGCAGAAAAGCCCCGCCGTGGTGTTCTCGACCCGCGACACCTTCGGGGGAGAACTGAGCGACGTCGAGGCACTCGCCGGCAAGACCGTCGGCACCGGCCCCGGGATGGTGCGGATGCTCACCACTCTCCTCTTGGAGGAGGCGGGCGTCCGCGAGGACGTCGAGATGGTCGACACGGGGTACGACACCGTCCAGCAACTCCTCTCGGGCAAAATCGACGCCGCGGGGGGCGTCTTCGGCGACGCCATCAGCGCCGAGGCGCAGGGTTACACCGTCGACAGCATCCCTGTCGCCGACACCATCCCCGCCTACGGGCACGTCGTCGCGGTGAACCGCGACTGGGCGGCCGCGAACGGCGAGGCGGTCCGGGCTTTCCTGCGGGCGACCGCCCGCGGCGCTGCGTGGGCCCACCGGCGACCGGGTGACGCGACCGATCTGCTCGTCGAGGCCAACGGGGTTCTCGCGGAGTCTCGCGACCAACAGCGACAGAAGTGGGAGACCTTGGCACAGGAGTTCATGCTCGGTGACGCTGTCGAGCAGAACGGCTGGGGGTGGAGCGAGGCCGAACCGTGGCAGGTGAGCCGCGACGCCCTCGCGGACGCCGACGCCCTCGGCGGAGAGGTCGACCCGAACGCCGTCTGGACCAACGACTACCTCGACACCGACTCCCAGTACGTCGGCTCGTATACGGATCAGCTCTGATGGCGACCACCGACCGGCGCCTCCCGTCGGTCGATGTCCCGACGGCGAGCGGCGGCCTCGTCCGCACCGCCGTCGGCTACGTCTGGCCGCCGGCCGCGGTGTTGGTCGTCGTCGTCGCTTGCTGGCAGTGGTTCGTGACGACGACCGGCGTCCCGGCCGTCGTCCTCCCCGGACCGGTCGACGTCGGGACGGCCTTCCTCGCCGCCCGCGGAACCCTGTTCGCGGCGGCCGGGGTGACGGCGATGACCGCGGCCTTGGGGCTGGCCGGCGGGGTCGTCGTCGGTCTCACGCTCGCCTTCGCGATGGTCTGGTCACGGGCCGCGTCGGCGATCCTTCACCCCTACCTGATCGCGTTGCGGATCGCTCCGCTCGTCGCCATCGCACCCCTCCTCTTTCTCTGGATCGGCGACGGGATCGTCGCGCGAGCGACGCTCGTCACCACGCTGACGGTGTTTCCGGTCGCCATCGCGTCGGTCGACGGCCTCCGGTCGGTCCCCCGGGAGTACGTCGACCTCGCGCGCTCGGTCCGGGCGCCACCGGTTCGAACCTTTCTCCGGGTTCGGGTGCCGGCGGCCGCGCCGAGCGTCTTCGCGGGCGTGAAACTCGCGGCGGCGCTGTCGGTCGTCGGGACCGTCGTCGCGGAGTTTCTCACCCTCCAGTCCGGGCTGGGCTATCGACTCTTTCACACCGCGGAGTTCCTGCAGACGAGCACCACCTTCGCCGCCCTCGGGACGCTCACGCTGCTCGGCCTCGGCTTCTATCTCGTCCCCGCGGCGGTCGAGCGGCGACTGGACTGGGGCTGACTACCCCCACGTTACCGCGCGCTGACAGAGCAACACGCCGCCGTAGAGCCCCAATCCGATGGGCAGAAGCACCGCGAGCGCCGCGAGCATCACGTCGACTTGGACGTTCTCGGAGGCGGCTAGGATCAGTGCGCCTAAGCCGTCGTTCGAGAGGACCCACTCGGCGACGACGGCCCCGACGACCGACAGTGTCACCGACTGCTTCAGCCCCGCGAACACGTCCGGGAGGGCGTGTGGCAGCCGCACCGACAGGAAGGTTCGGAGTGGGTCGGCGTCCACGGACCGGAGCAAGTCGAGATGGGCGTCGGGCGTCCGCGACAGCCCAGCGGCGGTCCCGACTACGACGGGGAAGAAGACGACGAGGGCGACAAAGAGGACCGCCGTTTCGAAGCCGACGCCGAAGTAGATGAGGAAGACGGGCGCGACGGCGATCTTCGGCAGGACGCGGGCGGCGACGAGATAGGGATAGAGCGCCCGTCTGAGCAGGGGGACCGCGACGACGACGACGGCGAGCGTGAAGCCGGCGGTGACCCCTGCGGCCCCGCCGACGAGGATCTTCCGGAGCGTCTCGACGGCGTGGGTCAGATACAGTTCCGGGTTGCCGACCAGACGGGCGAGGACGGCGGCCGGCGACGGCAACAGGAAGGGCGGAATGGCGAAGGCGACGGTGACCGCCCACCAGCAGGCGACGGCGACGGCCAGCCCCGCGAGCGGCAACGTCGCGTCGGGAACCGGCACGCGGTCGGCGACGCTCATGTGTCGCCGTGGAGCGCTCCACGGACCCGTGCGACCTGTGCTCCGAAGGCTTCCGACCCCAAAACCGACTCGTCGCGCGGCCGCGAGAGGTCGATGTCGAACTCGGCGACGATCCGTCCGGGCGAGCCGTTGGCGGCCGGATCGGCGTCGCCCTCGGCCGCGACCACGAGACAGCGGTCGCCGAGGAAGACCGCCTCGGGGACGCTGTGGGTGACAAACACCACCGTCTTGCGGTTCCTGCGCCAGAGACGGAGGATCTCGACGCCCATCTCGTCTCGCGTGATCTCGTCGAGTTCACCGAACGGTTCGTCCATGAGCAACACGTCGGCGCCGAGGTGAACCGCGCGGGCGATGGCGACCCGCTGTTTCATGCCACCCGAGAGTTCGGACGGGCGGGCGTCCTCGAAGCCGTCGAGGCCGGTCGTGGTGAGGAGGTCCCGGGCCCCCGCCGGATCGGGGTCCTTTCCAGCCATCCGCCGCAGGAAGGTGACGTTCTCGACGGCCGACTTCCACGGGAGGAGCGTGTGGTCCTGAAAGACGAACCCGAGGCGGGCCGCCGACTGAGCGACGTCCGGCGGATCGCCGTCGACGGTGACCGTGCCGGTCGTCGGTTCCTCTAAGCCGCCGATGGTCCGAAGCAGTGTCGTCTTCCCGCATCCGGAGGGGCCGACGACGGTAACGAACTCCCCCTCGTCGACGTCGAGGTCGACGTCGGCGAGTGCGTCCAAGTCGTCGTAGCTCACGGAGAGATCCTCGGCGTGAATCATAATGCGTCGGCCTGATCGAGGGCGATCCGGAGGCGTTGCCACGTCTCCCCGGAGTGCCACCCCCAGCCGTTCTTCTCGACGGCGTCGCCGCCGGCGAAGCGGTCGAGCGCCTGCGTGAGTTTGCGGCGTTCGACCGCGGCCGCCTCGTCGCTCCGGCCGACGACGGCGTCGACCGCCGCCGCGGGATCGGTCCAAGCAGTACTCCACCCGTCCATCGCGCCCTCGAGGAACGCCCGGAGCGCTTCCGGACGGTCACGGAGCGTCTCCCGGCGGACCACGAAGGCGGGCCCGGGAACCGGGAAGTGCTCGGCGACCAGTACCGAATCGACGTCGTGACCGTCGGCCGCCAACTCCAGCGGGTCGGTGAACACGCCTGTCGCCACGTCGGCGTCGCCACGGAGCAGCGCTGCGCGCTCCTCGCCCTCGGCACGGACGACGGTCACGTCGTCGACGACGCCAGCCTGTGACAGGAAGAGGCGTCCGAGCGCGCCGGTCTCGGAGCCGGCCGGCATGGCGACCCGCCGACCGCGGACGTCTTCGACGCTCCGAAGCGGGCCGCCGAACCTCTCGCGTGTCGTATAGAGGACGACCATCGCCCGCTGGTAGTAAAGCGCCAGCGGGACCACGTCGCGTTCCGCCGCGTGCCCGCGAAGGAAGGTGGCCGCACCGGTCAGTCCAACGTCCACCTCACCCTCGGCCACGCTCGACAGGGCGGCGGCGGAGCCGCGACACCCCTCGAAGGTAACCTCCGCGTCGTACGCCCCCGCGAACAGTGGGGCGTGGAGGCCGTTCGGTTCCCAGTTTAGCCCCACCTCGACGGGCATCCCGTCGCCCCCCCTAGCGTCGGCGTCGACGGAGATGTCGTCGCCGAGGGTCGCGGCGACCGTCGCCGCCCGGTCGAGCAGTGCCTCGGAGTGGCAGGCACGCACGCGGGCGGCCGTCCGGTCGAAGCCCGCGTCGGCCCGCCAGCCCTTTGGCGGTCGGCCCGGCGCCTCGCTCCGGACGGTCGTCTCGGTGATCAGCCCGTAGTCGGTGAGGGTCGCGAGTACGTCCGAGACGCGACCACGCCCCAAGTCGACGCCCACGCGGACGGCCAGCCGCGACGCCGCCTCGCCGGAGAAACGGTCGGACTCCTCGCGGGCGACTAGGTAGGCGAGAACGCGCGCCGCCTCGCGGTCCAGCCCCGCGGCGAAGGCCTCGACCGCTCGTTCGTCCTCGTCCCCGAGAACCGGAAACTCTCGAACTCGCACGTCCGGCCATTTGCTCCGATGCATATATAAACTGCCGGCGATCTCCCGTGCATCGAGTTGTCCATCGTACACGTTCCGCCGTGTGTATGGGAGTCGTTGCCGAGACTTCATCAGGTTTATTAGATTAAAACCGAAGTTCGACCCGATGGTTTCGAAGGAGTTCCTGTCACGACGGAAATTCGCAGCCACGTTCAGCGGCGCCGTACTCGCCGGCCTCGCCGGCTGCGGCGGTGGCGGCGGCAGCAGTGATGGTGGCGACGAAGCGACGGCGACGCCAACCGACACCCCGGAACCGACGGCGACGGAGACGGCAACGGCGACGGCAACGTCGACCCCAGCCAGCGAGGCGGACGCAACGATCACCGTGGGGCCCGGTGGAAGCCTCCAGTTCGAACCGGCGACGACCGCCGTTTCGCAGGGCGACACCGTCGAGTTCGTCTTCGACTCCGGCGGCCACAACGTCTCGGGGCACCCGGATGCTCACTCCGAAGTGTCGCTCCCGGAGGGCGCCGAACCGTTCGCGTCCTACGACATCTCGGGTGACGACATCAACCACCTCTCGCTCAACCAAGCCGGGTCGACCTACCGGCACACGTTCGAGACCACCGGCCAGTACACGTACGTCTGTGTTCCCCACGCCGCGTCGGGGATGGTCGGCAACATCACGGTTCGATAGGCGAACCACACGGCAACGGCAAGTCGCCGTCCGTTCTCGCGCTCGTGACATTCCCTAGATACTGTCCTCTGTCATTTACTTTAATTTAGGTTCTAAATCATGAAATATATCACAAAGTTAAATATAGACAATTCCTTCGCTACATATGGAGTGGTATGGCATGTCGCAATATGTAAACGGAATGCCCCAGATCGACCAAGAGGATCGACGGCAGTTCCTCAAGGTCGTCGGGTTGACCGGCGCAGTGGCAGCAGGTAGTGAGTTCACCCTGAGCGACCTCAGGGGAGAAGTAGAAGGGGAGACGGCGGGGGAACTCGCCGCCATGGGGGAGGCCATCAGCGACGACCTGACGGGCGAACTCGACGCGAGTCTGCTCGGTGGCGAACTCGTGGCCCTCGAAGAACAGATCGCCCAGTTGGACGAGCTTCGGGCCATGGGCGTCCCGGCCGAGGACAGTACGGCCTATCAGGAGCTCGCCGAGCCCGGGTGGGCGATCCACGAGCATCTCGTCGAAGTCGGCTTCTTCGAGAGCGCCGAGGAGCACCTCCCCGAGTTCAGCCCCGAACACATCGGGGCGACCGCGCGGGAGTTCATCAACACGCCAGTGTTGGCATCCGCGCTCCTCGAACTCGGCTACACCGAGTCCGAGCTCACCTCGACGATGGTCAACGTCGTCAACAACAAGGAACGACTGGCGATGTGGGTGCCCACGAAGAACATCCCCGCCGGCGTCGAAGGGTTCGATCCCGCGAACGTGGCTCCGCTCCACCAGCGAGCGGCCGCCGGCACCCTGTTGTGGACCGATTACCTCGATACGTACCTCTGGCAGAACGAGGTACTCCTGACCGACACCATCCTCGACAACAACTACGGTGACCTCAAGCAGATGTACGCCGGACTGCATCTGCTGGCCAACGCCGCCGAGGACCTCGCGGGCAGTCAGGAACTCGGCGACGCACAGCTCACCGCCGCGCTCTCGGCGGGCGCGGCGATGATGATCGTCGGACAGGAGGACCTGACCAACGACGTGATGCGCATCACGGACGAAATGCGCGCCCCACGCACGGGAGGTGCGTAACGCATGGCTAGCATTCACGAACACGACAAGGCGGTACAGGCGGCACAGAACATCGAGATGGTGGAGGTCGAGGACGGCTACACGCTGACCAACCTCCCCGACGAGTCGATCACGCAGCAGTTCGACATCGACCAGATCCCACAGCAGGACGTCACCCAAGACATGCTGAATCAGTCGGCCAAGGAGAATCCCGAGGCTTGGCTGATGTACGGCGGTGGCTATCAGCAGCAGCGCCACACGTCCGCGGACGTAATCACGCCGGACAACGTCGAGGGACTCGAACTCGAATATCTGGTCCAGAGCGGCGTCGCCTCCAGCATGGAAGGCGTGCCGATTGTCGTGCCCGGCGATCCGCCGGTCATGTACCAGACCAACGGGCCGAACCACGCGAAGGCGATCAACGCCCGCACCGGTGAGACTCTCTGGAGCTACACGTACGCCAACCCGCAGGGGCTGCTTCTCTGCTGTGACGCGAACAACCGCGGGTTCGCCGTCCACGGCGACAAGGTCTTCATGACCACCCTCGACTCGGGTATCGTCGCGCTCGACCGATACACGGGCGAAGAGGCGTGGTACACCTCGACCGGTGACCACGAGATCGGCTACTCCGCGACGTGGGCGCCGATCGTCTACGACGGGCAGGTCATCACCGGCTCCGCCGGCGGCGAGTACGGTGTCAGCGGCTTCGTCGCCGCCCTCAACCCCGAGGACGGCTCCGAACTCTGGCGCACGAACACGACGCCGGCCGAGGAGTGGGCCGGCGACTCCCACGAACACGGCGCCGGCACCGTCTGGATGACGCCGACGCTCGATCCCGACACCGGGATGATCCACGCGCCCGTGGGGAACCCCGGTCCGGACTTCGACGGCACCGTCCGTCCTGGTCCGAACCGCTACACCATCGGGACGCTCACGATGGACGCCAGCGACGGCTCGATCCAGTGGCACTACGGCGAGAGTCCCCACGACGTCTGGGACTACGACTCCTCGGCGCCCAAGATCCGTGTCAACGACATGGAGATGGACGGCGAGACGCGCGACGTGGTGCTCAGCCCCGGCAAGACCGCTTGGGTGTACACCATGGACGCCGAGAACGGGCAGCTGCTCCAGCGCTCCCAAGAGACGACCCAGCACATCAACATGTGGAAGATGGTCCCGCACGCCGACGAGGACCGACGGGTCGCCTTCGTGCCCGGCGCACACGGTGGTAACGACTGGCAGCCACCGTCGTACAACCCCGAGACGGGGCTGATGTACCTGAACCAGAACAACGCGCCTCACGAGATCTTCTGGGAGGAGGCGCAGTACGAGGCGGGCCAGACCTACTGGGGCGGCGGCCTCAACGACTGGCCCGACGTCGACGCGCCGGACAACTGGAACGGCAACCTGAGCGCCATCGTCGCCGTCGACCCGGCCACCGGCGAGCGCGTCTGGCGTGACTGGATCTCCTCGGACACCACGAGCGACTACCTCTGGGGCGGTTCGATCACGACTGCGTCCGGCCTCACGTTCGCCGGCACCCAGAACGGGAATCTCGTCGCCTACGATGGCGAGAACGGCGACCGGCTCTGGCAGTTCCAGCTCGGCGCGCCGATCTGCTCGTCGCTGTCCAGCTGGTACGACCCCGGCGAGGGCAAGCAGTACGTCGCGGCCCAGGTCGGCGGCTCCGGCTGGCTCCACGGCGGCCGCCGTGGCTCCACCGTCGCCGTCTTCGGCCTCAGCGAGTAGCGACTCCGACCGACTTCTCCGTTTTTTCACGCCCTCTAGCGGTGGATTTAGCTATTGTGAGAATGAAACTCACTGTTAATATCCCGTAATTTTATTTGATGTGGGATACACGGGACGGATATGGCGACGCGAAGAACGTTCCTGATCGGCGCTGCAGCAACGACGGCGGGACTAGCCGGTGCGGTGGGCTCGGCGACGGCCCAAGCCCAGACTTTCGAACTCGAACTGACCCAAGAAGGGTTCGTCGGCCGTTCGCCCCCTAGTATCGAGGGCGAGGCCAATCCGACCCTAGAGGTGGAAGCGGGGCAGAACTACGCTATCCAGTGGACGAACAGCTACAACCCCGAGTCGGAGGGGATCCCAGCGCGACACAACCTCGTGGTCACAACCTCCGACGGCGTCGTGCGCCGGGGAGAGTACGTCTTCGAGACGGGACAGACCCGCACGATCCAGTTCCAAGCTCAATCCGGCCTCTCGGAGTACTTCTGTGAGGAGCACATGGGTGAGGGCGGCGAGTTCAACGTCGCCGGTGGTTCCACGGCGACGGCCACCGAGACGAGCGGTGGCGACATGGAGGGTGGCGACGGTGGCGACATGGAGGGCGGTGACGGCGGCGACGGTGGCGACATGGAGGGCGGCGACGGTGGCGACGGTGGCGACGGTGGCGAAGAAACCTCCGGCGGCGGCCCCGGCTTCGGTGTCGGTGCAGCCCTGACGGCTCTCGGCGCGGGCGCCTACGGTGCCCTCCGGCGCGGTAGCGACGACTAGTTCCGCTCACAGCTTTTTTCGCCGCGTACCCCCAACGAGAAGTGATGAGTATTCGCTCGGTCGGAGACCGGCTACGCCGTCCGGAGTATACGGGTGAGAACCGCTGTCTCCCGTGTACCGTGGTGAACGTCTGTCTCGTCGTCGTCGCCGCCGTGATCGCGGCCGTTCCGCTCGGCCCACCCGGCGCCCTCGCCGTTCTCACTGTCGGTCTCGGGGCCATCTACTTCCGGGGGTATCTCGTCCCCGGCACGCCGGCGCTGACGGCACGATACTTCCCGCCGTGGCTGCTCGAACTGTTCGGGAAGGAGCTCGAACTCCGCGAGACGCTCGTGCCCGTTGAGGCGGTGGCCGTCCGCGCGACGGCCGAGGGCGGGCGCCTGACCGACGACTTCGCCGCCGCGTGGGACGCCCAGATCGAGCGGATGCGCGAGGCGGGCGTCTCGGACGACGACGTGGCGACGCTGTTGGGCGTCGAGTCGGCGTCGAGCGTGTCGGGTGACGTGGCCTACGTCGTCGACGGTGGCCTCAGACAGTGGCTCTCGGCGTCTGCACTCCTCGCCGACGCCGCGGCCGCGGCCGTTCTCGACGCGCGTGGCGGCGAGGCTTGGGCGTCGCTCGCTCCGGACGAACGGGTCGCGACGCTCCGTGACCTCCGGAAGTTCCTCGGGTACTGCCCGCGCTGTGGCGGCGACCTCGACGAGGAAGAGACCGAGACGGTCGAAACCTGCTGTACGGAATCCGAACGTGTGCTGATGGCGACCTGCGTGGACTGTAACGTTCGGCTGATCGAGGACCTTGGGGAGCGTTAGTCGTCGGCCGGTGCGTCGGTGGTGTCCGGGTCGACGCTGACCTCGATCTCCGCGGCGGCGGCCTTGTACTCGGGAATCTTCGCGCGTTCGTCGAGCACGTCGTTGGTGAGACGGTTGCCCGCCGCGTCGGCGAAGTGGGGGGTCGTCCAGACCGTCCCCTCCTTGATGTCGTCGGTGACTCGGGCCTCGACCTCAATCTCGCCGCGCCGGGAGGTAAGCGTCACGTAGTCACCGTCCTCGATGCCGTACTCCTCGGCGTCGTTCGGGTGGACGTCGACGAAGTTCTCCGGTTCGACGCGGGTGAGCGTATCCGAGCGTCGACTCATCGTCCCCGTGTTGTAATGTTCGACGATCCGGCCGGTGGTGAGAATCAGCGGGTACTCGTCGTCGGGCACTTCCTTCGGCGGCTGGTGGCGGACACCCTCGATCTGCCCGTGGCCGCTCTCGGTCGTGAATCCGTCCTCGTAGAGGTAGTCGTCACCCTCGTCGCCAGGTTCGTAGCAGGGCCAGTGGATGCCCTCCTCGCCTAGGCGGTCGTAGGTCATGCCGTGGAAGATGGGTGCGACCTGCCGGAGTTCCTCGAACACTTCCTCGGGCTCCTCGAACGCGAAGGAGTCGTCGTCGAACAGCCGTTGCCCGACGTCGCACAGGATCTCGAGGTCGTCTTTCGTGTTCGGGTGAACCTTCTCGACGCCGCGCATCCGCTGGGTCCGGCGGTCCGTGTTGACGACGGTCCCGTCGCGCTCCGCCCACGAGGTGGCTGGCAGGATCACGTCGGCGTACTCCGCGGTTTCGGTCTTGTAGATGTCCTGCACCACCATGAAGTCGAGTTCCTCCAGACGCTTCTCGACTTGGTTGGTGTCGGGTTCGCTCATCACTGGGTTCTCGCCCATGATGTAGAGCCCTTGGACCGTGTTGCCGATCTCGTGGGACACTTCGACGTTCGTCAGGCCGGGTTCGGTCGGGACCTCGAAGCCCCAGACGTCCTCGACGTCCGCGCGCACCTCGGGATCGGACACGTCGCGGTAGCCCGGCAGGACGTTCGGCATCGCACCTACGTCGGAGGCTCCTTGGACGTTGTTCTGGCCGCGGAGTGGGTTGACGCCCGTCCCCGGACGGCCTAGGTTGCCCGTGACCAGTGCGAGGTTGATCTCGTTTTGGACGTTGTCGACGCCGCAGGTGTGCTGGCTCATCCCCATGCCGGTGAAGATAGCGGCGTTGTTCGCCATCGCGTACTTCTCGGCGGCGAGTTCGATGTCCTCTAAGGGGACGCCACACTCCTCGGCGGCGGCCTCCTTATCGAAGTCCGCCAACGTCTCTTTCAGATCCTCGAAGCCCTCCGTGCGCTCGGCGACGAACTCCTCGTCGACCCAGTCGTTCTCGAGGACCGTCTTGAGGACGATGTTGAGCAAGGGGATGTCGGTCCCCGGCTCCAGCTGGAGGTGCATGTGGCGGTCGGTCTCGTCGATCTCGAACGACCGCGTCGTCTTGTTGGCGTGGGGGTCGACTTGGATGACGGTCGCCCCCTCCAGCACGGCCTGTCGGAAGTACTGGCTGTTGGCGATGGGGTGTTGCTCACCGGGATTGGCGCCTTGGATCCAGAATACGTCGGCCGTCTCCTCTAGGTCGGCCATACTGTTGGTCATCGCCCCCTCGCCCAGACTGTTTTTGAGCGCGTACACCGTCGAGGAGTGGCACATCCGTGTACACGTGTCGACGCTGTTGGTGCCGTAGTGGCGAGCGAGCTTCTGAATGAGGTAGTTCTCCTCGTTCATGGCCTTCGAACAGCCGTAGAAGCCCATCGCCTGCGGGCTGTAGTCGTCGCGGATGCGCTCCATATTTTCGACGACTAGGTCGTAGGCTTCCTCCCACGTGGCCTCGTGGAACTCGCCGTCGTCGCCGCGGATTAGCGGGTCGGTCAACCGGTCCTCGTGGTTGACCGACTGGGTCGCCGCACCACCCTTGATACAGATGCTCCCCTCGTTGACGGGGGCGTCGCCCCACGGTCGGAACGTGACTTCGCCCTCGTCGTCCTGTGCGATCTGGATGCCACACCCCACACCGCAGTAGGGACAGATCGTCTTGGTCGGCCCGTCCGATTCACCGCTTGATTGGGATGACATTATATGTGAACTTCCGTACGGTCGAACATCAATGTTGTCATCCCATACCGTGTAAAGACGGCTCAAACGGCGGCTCACGTCGGCACACGTGGATATTTTGGCAAACGGAAACGTTCACCCGTTCGGGGGTTGTACGACCCTGTATGAGCGACCACGACTCGGCCGGTGACGGGAGTGAGACCCTCACCCCGGCGGCGGTCGACGACTTGGCGGCGGCCTACGAGGAGGCGGAGCCGTTCGACCTCGTCGAGCGCGAACACGTCGACACCCTGCCGCCGGCGCTCGCCGCCGGCGATTTCGGGCGACGCGACGCCGAGTGGGTCGTTCAGTGGTACTACCGGCGCCGTGCCATTCCCGATGCCGACCGGCGTGCCGCCGAGGAGCGGTTTCTCGACAACGACTACGAGGTGTTGGTCGATGCCATCACCGCTGCGGCCGCGGCGACCGACCGCGAGCGTAAGCTCGAACAGTTGCGATCGTTAACCGGTGTCGATGTCGCCGTCGGGTCGGCATTCTTGGCGTTCCTCCACCCCGAGACGTACGTCGCCATCGGCGAACGCGAGTGGATGGGGCTCTACCACGCGGGTGAACTTCTCGACTCCCCGCCGCCCTCCTTTGCGGCCGCGGACTACTGGCGGTATCTCGACACGGTGTCGGCGGTGGCCGACCGGGTGGACCGTGACCTGTGGACGGTGTATCGCGCGCTCTGGCGCCTCGACGCCTGAGCCGACGCGTTACCGGCCGATCCGCTCGGCGTAGTCGGCGATCACCGGGTCCGAGCCGTCGACATACTCGTTCGTCCACGCCGCCGCGGGGTCGACCGGTGATTCGAGCAGATCGGTCTCGGAGAGCATCTCGGCTAAGTTCTCCCAGCGCCGTTCGTCGAAGTGTCCCCACCCCGCCTCGCGGACGAACTCGGTGAACTGCAGATCCTCCGCGGAGGCTAGGAACTTCATGTGCTCGACCTCGCGGTTGTGTTCGAGCTGTGCGTTCCGGTCGATCAGGGCGTCGACCGCCCGCTCGGGATCCGTCGTCGCCGCCTCCCAACCCCGCGCAGTCGCCCGGAGGAACGACCGCACCGTCTCGGGGTTGGCCTCGGCGAACTCGGGGTTGGCGACGACCGTCATCCCGTAGACGTCGAGGTAGTCGCCGATGAGGAGTTCGTCGGCCGTCCGGTCGTACTCGCGTTCGAGCTCTTTTCCGTTGGTGACGACGCCCACCGCGGCGTCGACGTCGCCGTCGAGCAACTGGTGTTCGACGCGATGGTGGGTGTGTTTCTGGACGTCGTGAACCTCGACGTCCTCCCGAATGCCCCGGTCTTCGAGCAACTGGAGCGTCAGGATGCGGGTTTTCGTCGCCGACGGTGCGACCGTCCGTCCACGAAGCTGTTCGGGTTCGGTGAAGGGGTCACCGAACACGTCCCGGAGGCTGTATATGGTCGCGGGGGTCTTCTGGCTCACCGCGGCGACGGCCAGCGGGTCGAGGCCCTGACTCCGCACCGAGAGGACGGCGCTCCCGCCGGCGAGTCCGAGGTCGCTCCGTCCCTTGGCGGTCTGTTCCGCGGCGAACGGCGATCCGTGGCCCTCGACGAACTCCACGTCGAGTCCCTCGTCCGCGAAGAAGCCCTCGCGGCGCGCGAGGAAGTACGGTGCCTGAAAGCCGTTCGGTTCCCAGTTCAACTGGAAGGTGACTGTCTCCGTCATGGATCGGTCTCGAAGGTTCTCTCGGGAATCTCCGCGACGCCGAGCGCCTCCGCACCGGCGACGGCCTTGAGATGGTCGAACAGCCGATACATCCCGTCGACGCTGTCTTGATCCCAGTCGCGGACGACCATCTCTCGCCAGCCGTCCCGGACCGCCCGCATGACTGCGGGGTCGTCGTAGCTCATGAGTTTCTCGCTGATCTCCACCCAGAGGTCGTCGTCCTCGACGAGACGGTCGACGGCGTCGCGGTAGGCCGCGGTGAACGCCCGTACCGTCTCCCGCTGGTCGTCCAAGTACGACTCGCTGGTGAGGAAGGCGGCGATGGGGAGCTTGTTGTCGGTTTCCGAGAGCCGCTGGACCAGCTCCGACATGGGAAGGACCTCCTCGAACGGCCCGGTCTCGGTGATCTCCGGGACGATCTGCCAGAACTGGAGGCCAGCGTCGACCTCGCCCTCGCGGATCATCCGCGTCAGTTCGACCTTCGATCCCGCCTCGACCGGAGTGGCCGTCTCGTCGGGGTCGAAGTCGTGGTACTCGCGGCAGGCCGCCCGCGTCAGAATCCAGTTTTTGTCCAACCGGCGAACGACGCCGATCCGATGCCCCGACAGATCGGTCAGCCCTTCGATGTCGGAGTCTTCGGGGGCGACCAAGCCGCCCACGGTTCGTCCGTAGGGGTGGAAGGCGACGATGTCTGCCCCCTCGGCGCGTTCCCGTGCGATGGAGATGTAGTCGATGTCGATGAGGTCGGCGTGACCTTCCTGCAGTTGGGCCTCGACCGTCTCGATGCCGTCTTCGAGGGCGTCGGAGACGAGTTCGACGTCGAGGTGGAAGTCGTGGTCGCGGTCGAAGCCAAACCGCTTGATCGTATAGAGGAGATACCGGGGGCTACCGTTGTGTTCGAACCGGGCGCGCATCGTCGGTAGCTCCCCCGGATCGTCGTGGTGTTCGTCGAGGACGGCCTGTTGGGCGTCGACGTGACTCCGACTCATCGTCGACCTGCGGGTGAGGTGGGCCGTGGCGACTCGGCGCCGGGAGGCGTCGCTTCCCGACGGGGTGTCACAGGAGTCTCGTGGATCGACATACCCGCAAGGTACGACCGTATCTTGATAAACTTTCCTCGGAAAGGTACTTCCGTTCCGGACCCCCGGTACGCCGGCGGCCCGAAGTCAGATGTCAGGCCGGAAGGTGCCCTCGGGGATCTCTTCGACCCCGAGTGCGTCCGTGCCGGCGACGGATCGCAGGTGGTCGAACAGGTGGGACATCCCGTCGACGCTGTCTCGGTCCCAGTCACGGACGACCATCCCGCGCCAGCCGTCGCGGACCGCCCGCACAACCGTCGGATCGTCGTCCATCAGCCGGGTGCCGATTTCCGTCCAGAGGTCGTCGTCGGCGACGAGGCGGTCGACGGCGTCGCGGGCCGCCGCAGCGAACGCCCGCACCGCCTCCCGGTGTGCCGTCAAGTACGATTCGCCGGTGACGAAGGTCGCCATCGGCAGCTTCCGGTCGGTTCCGGAGAGTCGCTGGACTAGGTCCGACACCGACAGGACCTCGGTGTACGGTCCCGTTCGGGTGAGTTCGGGGACGAGCGGCCAGAACTGGAAGCCGGCGTCGACCTCTCCCTCGCGGATCAGCCGCGTGAGCCCGTCCCGCGATCCGGCCTCGACGAGGGTGACCGTCTCGTCGGGGTCGAAGTCGTGGTACTCGCGGCAGGCCGCCCGCGTCAGAATCCAGTTTTTGTCCAGCCGGCGCGTGACGCCGATCCGACGCCTCGACAGATCCGCCAGTCCCTCGATGTCGGTCCCTTCGGGGGCGACCAAGCCGCCCACGGTTCGCCCGTAGGGGTGGATGGCGACGACGTTCGCGCCCGCCGCCCGCTCTCGGGCCACGGAAATGAAGTCGGTGTCGACCAGGTCGGTCTCGCCGCCGTCCAGCCGGTCTCGGATCGTCTCGATCCCGCTTTCGAGGTCGTCGGACGCCAGTTCGACGTCGAGGTGGAAGCCGTGGTCGTGGTCGAGGCCGAATCGCTTGATCGTATAGAGGAGATACCGGGGGCTGCCGTTGTGTTCGAACCGGGCTCGCATCGTCGGCAGTTCCCCCGGATCGTCGTGGTGTTCGTCGAACGCCGCCCGCTGGCTGTCGATGTGGCGACGACTCACCGGACCGGAGAGACGATAGCGTCGATATCGGCGTCGTCGTCGATCAACTGGCGCTGTTTCATCCACGACAGGTGGTAATCGAGGTCCTCGCGGTCGGCGAGTTCCGGCACCTCGTACTCCGGCACTTCGATGGCCTCGCGGACGGCCTCGGTGTCTATCTCCTCGAAGAGGTCCGGGGCGACCTCACTGTCCTTCCAGAGCATATCGAGATACTGGTCGCGGTAGGCCGACGAGTCGGCGTTGATCGTCTCGACTGCCCGACGGTACGCGCGCATGAACGCATCGAGGGTCTCGCCTTCCAAGCCGTCGGCGCCGACGACGCCCATGTGGTTCTCAAACTCGAGGATCTTCTCGAAGCCGAGGTGTTCGGCGAGGGTGATGTGGGGATCGAGCAGGGTGACGGCGGCAACGTCGCCGTCGCGGAGCGCACGCAGGCGGTCGGTCGGCATCCCGTGGCCCTCGATCACCACCTCGTCTTCGTCCATGTGCTCTTCGAGCGCCCGGATCGCGGTGTACTCTTGGCCCGTCCGGCGGTTGACACCGACGCCCGTGTTCGCCAGATCCGACGGCGTCTCGATGTCGGAGTCGGGGCGGACGAACACGGCGTAGGGCTGGTCGGCGAAGGTGCCCTTGGCGACGATCCGACCGTCGTCGAACTCCCAAGTCCGCTTGAGGCTCTCCCACTTGCAGATGGGATAGAGGTCGACGTCGTTGTCGCCGGTGAGCGTCTCCTCGGCGGGGATATACTTGTTCGTCACACAGGTTCGGTCCCGCTCGATCAACTCGACGTCGAGTCCCTCGTCCGCGAAGTAGCCGCGGTCGGCCGCGACGCGCTGAGGGAGCATGAACGAGAACGGCAGGTGGAACACTCTGATCGTGTCGTCGCCTGTCATACGTTCAGGGTACAACCGTAATAGTATAAAAGTTCCTCAGGAACCTTTATTAGTAACCGTTCGTATCTCGTGGTAGTGAGTCAATGAGGCGCATTAGCGACGAGACGGCCGACGGCGAGGAGGTCGCCGACGGCGTGTTCCTCGCGGATCTCGCGTCGGGGGAGCGCGCGTCGATGAAACACTGGCGGGTCGAACCGGGCGCGACGCTTCCCGTCCATCGCCACGACAACGAACAGATCGGTTACATGATTCGAGGGACGCTTACCGCGATCACCGAAGACGAGGAGGTGCTCCTCCGTCCGGGCGACTCGTATCTCTTCACCGGCGACGAACTCCACGGCGCCGAGAACCGCGGCGACGAACCCGCCGTCGGGATCGGCGTCCTCTCGCCACCCCGCTCTGAGCCAGACTGGAAGCAGTCCTGATCGGCTCTCACACCGTTCGGTCGATCCCGACCCGTCCTTCGCCGACGTCGAGTGCGAACCCTGCCTCCCGGAGCCACGCCGCCGCCTCCCCCTCGCCGTGGAGCAACACCTCGACCAGATCCGCCGGCTCGTCGACGTCGGTCGACAGTCGCATCGAGTCGACGACTCTCGTCTCGGCGCCTACCGCCCGCGCGGCGGCTAGGTGATCGCGTACGGAGACGCCGTGGAAGTCGACCCGGAAGTCGGGGTGGGAGACGACCAGCCCGTTCGTTCCACCGCCGCGCCCGGGGGCGACGGCGACGTTACCCTCGTCGCTGGCGTCGACCAACGACCCCACCGCCGCCGGCGTCACCAGTCCCAAGTCGGCGACCAAGACGCCGACCGGATCGGTGCCGCCGAGTCGGGCGTTCACCGCGGCCGAGAGCGGGCGGTCGTCGACGACGACCGGAACGTCCCCCTCGTCGACCGCCTGTGTCGCGACGACCGTCGGCTCGTGACCGGCCGCGCGGAGCGCAGCGAGAACATCACGGAGCATAGCCCGCGCGAAGGCGGCGCGTTCCGTGGCGTCGAGCACCGGATCTAGCCGTGTCTTGGGCTGCGTCGCTTCGAACGGGACGAGAAACCGCATTCAGCCGAGCGGGTCCTCGGGGCCCTGCTGGGAGCGCCAGTAGACGACACCGCCGACCAGCAGGCCGACCACGAGCAGTCCCCCGACGGCGTAGATGATCAACTGCTGGGTCTGCTGGGACTGCTGGGCTTGGCTTGCCTGCTCGGTCGCCCGGTTTGCGAGGTTGGTCGCCACGTCGAAACTGCCGTCCTCGTACGCGGCGACGGCGTCCTCGTAGTTGGCTTGGGCGTCCGTGGGGTTCGCGCCGTTCGACCGCGCCGTCTCGATGGCGGCCCCGGCCTCGTCGATGGCCGTCCGGGCCGACGCGCTCTGCCCGGTGTAGTGGTGGGCCTCCCAGCTATCGATCGTGTTGCTGGCGCCGCCGGCTTGGCCCCGGGTCACCTCCATCATCCGGAACCGCTGGGCCGGATCGTAGCTGTAGGACCCGACTTCGGGGACCGTGCCGGTGACGCGCACCTCGACTTCGGCCGTTCCGGTTTCGGCGGCGATTTCGACCCCGGAGAACGACTGGCCGGTGCGCTCGACCAAGTCGACCTGTGATCCGGTCTGGTCGTAGTACACGACCGTCCACGACACGTCGGTCAGTTCCGTCGATCCCGACAGCTGCCACCGCTCGCTCTCGGGGTTCTGGTACAGTTCGTCGAGCGTGATGGTTGCCGATACCTGTGAGCCGACCTGTGCCTCCTCGGGAACGTCCTCGCCAGTGACGGAGACTGCTGCCGCCGGAACGGTCGCGGCGAGCAGAACGACGAGCGTGGCGAGAACGACCCTAGAAGAGCGATTCGAGTTCGTCCTCGTCATCTTCAACTAGATTCTGGAGATTGGCTTCGCTCTCTTCGCGGATCTCGCTGATATTGTCTTGCGCTTCGATAGCGACCTGCTGGAGCTCCTTGATGCGGGGGACGTTCGTGACGCCGGAGAGTAAGATGGCCGACGCGACGAAGTCGCTGTCGTTGACGGGGTAGTCGCCGCCACGGACTTCCATGCTCCCGGTCTGCTCTTCGAGCCACTTCCGCCCGCGCTCGATACCTTTTCGGTTGAGATACGCCGAGGGCCCGGCCATCACGAGGAGGGCACGCTCCGTCCCGTCGATCTCACAGGGGAGGGTCAGGCGGCCGAGTGCCGCCTTGCGGACGAGACTCGTGATGCGGTTGGTGGTGTTCGCCGAGTCGAGTTGGTCCTCGATGGATTCGTCGTTGCCGGTGAGCTTCGAGAGCAGTCCACCGCTGTTTTGCTTGCGTTCGATCGTCTCGGAGGCGTAGCCGACCGTCGAGACGCCACCGCCCGAGAGCGTGTTGATGATCTCGGAGCTGTCGACGACGGATTCGGCCACCTCTTGACCCTGTTTAACTTCGCCCGCGCCGAACAGGATGCCGAACCGGCGGACGATCTCGTCGTTGATCTCGTCGTACCCGCTCTGGACGGACTCGCCGGTCTTCCGCCAAGCGTCGTTGTCGAACACGAGAAGGTTGTCGACCTCGTTGACGAGCGTCTGGAAGGAGCGTGCGGCGTTGAGCGTGTAGATCCCTCCCTCGTCGCTTCCGGGCAGGATACCGAGTCCGTAGACGGGTTCCGTGTAGATGCGCTTGAGGTGTTTCGCGAGGACCGGCGCACCGCCGCTCCCGGTCCCGCCGCCGAGACCGGCGACGACGAGGAAGGCGTCCACCTCGTGGACCGGGATGCCGTCGATGGCACCCTGCACCTCGCCGATGTCCTCCTCGGCGATCTCCGCGCCGAGTTCGTTGTCCGCGCCCACGCCGTGTCCCTTCACACGAGACTGGCCGATGAGCACGCGCTGGTCTTGGGGGATATGTTCGAGCCCCATCAGGTCGGCCTTGGCCGTGTTGACGGCGACCGCCGCGCGCACGATCTCGCTCCCCGTCCGCTGATCGTACTCGAGGAACTTATCGACGATCTTGCCGCCGGCCTGCCCGAAACCGATCATGGCCAGTTTCATCGTTTCAGACCCCTCTTCATTAAGAAGATTTCAGGCGTAAAACGAACATAAACCTTGTGGGCGCGCCCACTGCTCAGACCCCAGATTCGGCCGTTAATCAGCCGACTGCGTGGTGATAACGGCCGATTCCCCGTGTCTGACGGACGGCGGACGTCCGTCAGCGCCCGGCGAGGTAGTCGCCGAGAGTCCGCAGGTCGCCCTCGCTTACGTCGAACGCCTCCACGTCGTTGTGGTCGGTGGTGTTGTCGAACTGGAGCGACCGGTACTGGTCGGCACCCATCGGCGCGCCGGGGAGCGATCCGAGCGTCGACAGGCCGATCTTGGCGAGTGCCATCGGGACGGGAACCACCGTCGACGGCCGCCCCTCGCTCCCGTGGACCGTCCGCGCGACCTCGGCCAGCGTGAGTCGCTCCGGGCCGCCGATCTCGTAGACGCCACCGTCGTAGGCGTCGTCCTCGATCCCGTCGGCGAGGATGGGCGTCAGGTCTCCGATCCAGATCGGCTGGAAGCCGGTCTTCCCGCCACCAGGCAGCGGGGTGAGATACGGCGGTGCGAGTTTCTTCGTGAAGGGGACGAACTCTCCGCCATCGCCGAAGATCACCGACGGTCGGAAGATGACGTAGCGAAGCGACGACGACTTGACGATCTCCTCCGCGGCGCCCTTGGCGCGGATATACGCCGTCGCCCCGTCCGGATCGGCGCCGAGCGCGCTCATCTGCAGGATCTTCTCGACGCCCGTCTCCTCGGCCGCGCGCACGACGTTCTCGGTCCCCTTGCGGTGGACGCGGTCGTGCATCTCGTCGCCGCCGGAGGGCTTGAACAGCGGCGAGAGGGCGACCAGATTGACGACGAGGTCCTTCCCTTCCATCGGTTCGACTAGCGAGTCGTACGCGGTGACGTCCCCCATGGCCTTCTCGACGCCGCCGGGTAGCTCGCCGGCGCTCGGCCGGCGTGCGAGTGCGGTCACCGAGTGGCCGCGGGACTTCAACTCGCGACACAGGTGTCGCCCCACGAACCCGGTTCCGCCGGTTACAAGAATCTTCATGGCCTGTACATATCCGCGAACCGACCTAAAGCTAACGCGCTGTGAACCGTTCCCACGCCGCGGCTTCCCGCTACCTCCGGACGTCCTCGAACATACCAGAAAGAAAACACTATCGGCGGCCTCCGCGGCGGACCCCGACCGTTAATCCGCCTCGCTCCGGTAGCACAGATATGCTCATCACGCTGGAGGGACTCGACGGGAGCGGCAAGACGACGGCTTGGCGGGCGCTCCGCGACGACCACCCCGATGCGGTGTTCACGCGCGAACCAACCGACTCGTGGTACGGCGAGGCTGTCGCCCGTTCCATCGACGACGACGACGCCGATCCGCTGGCCGAACTCTTCCTCTATATGGCCGATCACGCCGACCACCTCTCCCGGGTGATTCGACCTGCCCTCGCCGAGGGATCGCTCGTCGTCTCCGACCGCTACTCGGATTCGCGGGTCGCCTACCAAGCGGCGACACTCGCCGACGCCTCGATCCCCGACCCCTTCGCGTACGTGCGGTCGATCCACGGTCCTATCTCTCGTCCGCCGGACGCGACGCTCTATCTCGACGTCGACCCCGAAACGGCCGCCGAGCGCAGCGGCCGGACGAACAAGTTCGAACGGGTCGCCCACCTTCGACGGGTCCAAGAGGGCTACGAGCGACTGCTTGCTGCGGACCCCGACCGGTTCGTCCGTATCGACGCCGACCGACCGCAAGCGGCCGTCCTCGACGACGTGACCGCCGCCGTCGACCGCTTGGTCGACTAGCCCGTCGTGTCGGGGAGTTCGTACTCCTCGGGCGCGGGGACGTACAGCACGTCGATGGTCGCCCCGAGGATCGTCGGAAGGCCGATCATCAGGCCGATGACGGCTCCCGCGCTCCCGAGGTTGACGCCGACGCCGAGGCTGAACGTGACGATGGTCGTAATCGTGAGAACGACCGGCACCAGCAGGGCGGTGTACACGACCGTCCCCCACTGGGTGTGGAGCTGGATGCGGAAAAAGCGGGTCATGACCGCTGCGAGGAGGGTGTTCCCCACGAAGACGCCCCCCATCAGGGCGAAATCCAGAAGCGTCGCCATGCCGGACGTGGGGACTCGACCGGCTTTGTCCTGTCGCTTCTACTGTCCCCGTGCCCGGTCGATCAGTTGTGCCGCCGTCCCCGTGTAGTCGTACCCCGGGATGATCCCTTGGACGTAGGTGCCTTCGACGTAGTTGACGACCGCGGCGGCGTCGTCGACGCCCCGCCGTTCGTTGATGTCGGTAAACGTCGTCTCGACGATCACCGCTTCCTCGGTTAGACGCACCGTCGGGTCGAGGTCGTGTTCCTTCCGGAGGACGCCGTCGGCGTCGGCCACCCGGAGTTCGAACGTCTCCAGCCACCCCTCCTCGACGACCGCCGCCACGTCGCCGTCGACGGCCGCCGAGAGTGACGGCGCTCTGATCGTCAGGTCGTACTCGATCCGGCCGTCGACCTCGCATGCCGCCACCACCGCATCGAACGCCGTCGTCGTCGCCTCGAACCGCCCCTCGTCGACACGTTCGAAGTCATCGTGGTCGCGAAACGCCCGCTCCGCCCGGGATGCCTCGGTCATGTCCCGAGAGAGGGCGTGAGCGGCAAAAAGTCCCCCGTGTCGTCGATCTGCGCTTTTGGCATCCCCCACACCCTGCCGCCGGCGGCACGCTTAAGTCCCTTCCACCGCTTTGCTTAGGTGACGCTTCGTCTGGAGGGCCGAAGCGTCAGCGGGGACCAATTCAGGGCGGCAAGCGATCGTACGGACCCCTCTTTCCCCGTACGTCGCTTTTCGCTTTCGTACACCACCACCGAGCCACCGCTCGCCCGTTCGAGACGATCAGACTCGCAGTCGCGTCGCTCCGCTTCTCGTCCGTTCGGAGACTGTGCGAGGGAGGGGATTCGAACCCCCGAACTCCTTCGAGAGCGGGTCTTAAGCCCGCCGCCTTTGGCCTGGCTCGGCCACCCTCGCCCGGGTGCCCGTTCCCCGCACCGCCGCAAGTGGCTTTCGGTACCTTACTCGTCCGCGTCGCTGTGGTCGAACTCGACCGACGTGCCGAGGATTTCCGCCAGCGACTCGACGGTCCCCTGAAGCTCCTCGATCCGCTGCTCTTGTCGGTCCATCCGGTCGACCATTCCCTCGACGGAGCGTTCGAGCGCCGTCAGTTCCTCGTCCAACTCCTCCGGAACCGCCGCCGACAACGCCTCGACCGCGTCGAGTATCTCCTCGCCCTCCTCGGCCGACACCAATCCGTGCTCGGACGGGGTCGTCAGCATCTGCCGGTGTGAGAGAATCGCCTCCGAGATGCTCTCACTTCCATCGGGTAGCGTGATCGTCAGCGGCTCCACGTCGGGGGCGTCGTCCGCCGCGTCGGATGCATCCTCCGTGGCGCTGGCGTCCACCGTGTCGCCGGCGTCTGCCGTATCGTCGGCGTCCGCGTCGACGACGGTGGCGGTTGCCTCCGCCTCCTCGGCCTCGGCCGTTCGGTCCGTGTCGGCTCGTCCTGTGTTCATGGGGTCTACGTCCATGGTTCCGATACGGACCCCGTCGATCATAAACCATCGTCAGACAATAATAACCGGACTGTCAAATCCTCTCCGGGGGCGACACCACCTCACTCACTTCGGTAGTGGTCCCGTTCGATCCGGCGGTCGAACGCCGCGGCGAGGCGGTCGGTCACCGGTCCGCCGCCGACCGCTTGGCCGTCGACGGTCGCCACGGGTCGGACCTCCCACGTCGTGTTCGTCAGGAACGCCTCGTCGGCCTCCCTGACCGCGTCGACACCGTATCGTCCCGTCTCGACCGGCACGTCCAGAGTCGCCGCGACGTCGAGGACGACCCGCCGGGTCACGCCGGGCAGGATCGGTCCCGCGAGGGCGGGCGTCTTGAGGACGCTGTCGGTCACGAAAAAGACGTTGCTCGTCGCCCCTTCGGCGAGATCCCCCTCGACGTCGCGGACGAGGGCCTCGTCGGCGTCGGTCCCGCGCAGTTCCAGTCGGGCCAGCACGCCATCGAGGTAGTTGTGGGTCTTGGCGGCCGCGGGCATCGACGCCTCCGGGATTCGGCGGCGGTCGACCGTCCGCACCGACGCCGGCCCGTCCCACACCGGCCGCCCGTCGACGCCGCCCCGGGGCAGTGGTTTGACGACCACCACCACCGTCGGCTCCACCTCGGGGTCGGGGGTGAGCTTTCCGGTCTGGACCCCGCGCGTGACCGAGGCGCGGACGTAGGCGTCGTCGAGGTCGTTCGCGTCGAGTGTCGCCGCGACCCGTTTCCGGAGATTCGTCGGGACGGCCCCGTCCATCCCCAGCGTCTCGCAGGTGTCGACGAGTCGGTCGCGGTGGGCGTCCCACTCGAAGACCGTCCCACCGTAGGCTCGACAGGTCTCGAAGCCGGCGTCGCCGTAACGGAATCCGCGGTCATCGACTCGGACCGTCGCCTCCGCGGCGGGCACCAGCCGGCCGTTCACGTGGTACTGCATCGGTTCAGGAAGTTGCGGACGAGTCGCTTACCGTCGTCGGTCAGGATACTCTCCGGGTGGAACTGGACGCCTACGTGGGGTTTCGACCGGTGGCGGACACCCATCACGACGCCGTTCTCGTCGTCGGTGCGGGCCGTCCGCTCTAAGCTCGCCGGCACGTCGTCGGGGTCGACCGACAGCGAGTGGTACCGACCCACCTCGATCCGCTCGGGGAGGCCGGCGAACACCCCCTCCCCGTCGTGGTGGACGGTCGAACGCTTGCCGTGGACCACCGCCGGGGCGTGGCGGACGTCGGCGCCGTGGACCGCACACAGCGCTTGGTGGCCCAGACAGACCCCGAGCGTGGGATAGTCGAGGTCGGCGAATATCGGCATCGACACCCCCGCCGATTCGGGTGTGCCCGGTCCGGGCGAGACGACGATGGCGTCCGGGTCGATCGCTTCGATCCCCGCGAGGTCGACCGCGTCGTTCCGGCGGACGATCACCTCGTCCGCCGCCTCACCGACGTACTGGACGAGGTTGTACGCGAAGGAGTCGTAGTTGTCGACGACCAACACCCGCGTCACCCGGCGCTCACCTCCACGTCCATCTCCGCGTCGTCGCCGAGGGCGGTGTCGACGGCGGTGATCAGCGCCCGCGCTTTCGCCAACGTCTCCTCGTACTCTCGGTCGGGTACCGAGTCGTGGACGACGCCGCCCCCGACCCGAAGGTGGTACTCGTCGTCGTGGCGGACCAGCGTCCGGATGATGATGTTCAGCGTCGCCCGGCCGTCGAAGCCAATCGCCGCCATGCTTCCCGTGTACGGCCCGCGGCGATGGCGCTCCACCTCGTCGATGATCTCCATCGTCCGCGGCTTGGGCGCGCCCGTGATCGTCCCGCCGGGGAACACGGCGCCGACGGCGTCGCCGAGGTCGTGTCCCGACCGGAGGCGGCCCGAGACTGTCGAGACTAGGTGGAACACCTCGGCGTAGCGGTCGATCCGCCGGTACTCGTCGACCGTAACCGACCCGTACTCGCTCACCTTCCCTAGGTCGTTGCGTTCGAGGTCGACCAGCATCGCGTGTTCCGCTCGCTCTTTGTCGTCGTCTTGGAGGTCGGCCCGCAGCCGGCGGTCCGCCGCCGCGTCCTCGCCCCGGGGGCGGGTGCCGGCGATGGGTTCGGTCTCGATGCGGTCGCCCACCCGCTCCAGCAGGAGTTCGGGGCTCGCGCTCACCAAGTCGACGCCAGGGAACTCGATCAGCCCCGAGTACGGCGCCGGGTTCACCTCCCTGAGTGCGGCGAAGGCCTCGACGGGGTGGACCGCCGCCGGCGCCGTCAACCGGTGGGAGACGTTCGCCTGAAACGTGTCGCCGTCGCGGATATACTCCTTGACCCGCCGCACCCGGTCACCGTAGGCGCCTCGCTCACAGGAGCTCTCGAACGTGACCGGCCCCGTCGCCGGCGGCGTCGCCACCGACGGGTCACCCGTCCGCGCCGCCGCTGCGAGGTCGAGTGCACGGTCCACCCCCGCCTCGTAGGCGGCGTCGGGGTCGTCGTCGACACGGGGTGTCGCCACGATCCGTAGGGTCGACTCGCCAGCCCGCCACGCCGCTAGGCAGGTGTACCGGGCCAGTTGGAGGCGGGGCAGCCCCCGGTCGTCGACGGTCGACGCCGGCAGGCTCTCGATTTCCCGGGCGACGTCGTAGGAGAGCCAGCCGAAGAAGCCGCCTGGGAAGGGAACCTCACACTCCCCCCGCGCCAGCGACGCCGAGGCGACCAGTTCCCTGATGGCCGCTAGTGACCCGTCGTCGTCGCCGCCGACCTCGTGAACCGCGTCCGGTTCGACGCCGAAGTATCCCCAGCCCGGTTGTCCGCCGCCGGTCTCGAAGAACACCGACGGCGCCGCTCCCCGTGCCCGGCGATAGGCCTCGAAGGGGTCGACGTCAAGGGTAACCTCGACGGGGACGCGCATCCCTGTCGTCGCCGCCGCGTGAAACGACTCGCGGGACGTTTCGACCGTCGGGGTCACGGACTAGGCTCCCGACGCAGGTCGGCCGGCCGCGCGGTCACCGTCGTCTCCGGTCGCTCAGCGCTCCACATCCACGGACGTCAGGCGGACATCTTCGGTCGGCTGGTCGTTCGGGTCCGTCCGCACGCCGCCGATCTCCTCGACGACGTCCATTCCGTCGACGACCTCACCGAAGACGGCGTGATCGCCGTCGAGGTGGGGCTGGGCGTCCAGCGTGATGAAAAACTGCGAGCCGTTGGTGTCGGGGCCGCGGTTCGCCATCGAGAGGACGCCCGCGCCGTCGTGACGGAGTTCGTCGTGGAACTCGTCGTCGAAGGTGTAGCCCGGACCGCCGCGGCCGGTGCCGGTGGGGTCGCCACACTGGAGCATGAACCCGGAGATGATCCGGTGGAAGGGAACGTCGCTGTAGAGCGGGTCGGTCCGCGTATCGCCCGTTTCGGGGTCCTCCCAGGCGCCCGTCCCGGGTTCGACCGGCGCGTCCGGGTCGTCGGCACCCTCTGCCAGTGCGAGGAAGTTCTCGACCGTTCGCGGCGCCCGCTCGGCGAACAGTTCGACCGTGATGTCTCCGTGTGTCGTCTCCAGTGTCGCAGTGGGATTGCTCATACGTTTCTCTGGCGGCCCGGCGGGATAACGTTGCTGACCGCGGAACGATCAGTCCCTGTCACCGTCGGCCGGCGTGGGGGTCGGCGTCCCGGCCGACGTTCGACCGGTGTCCTGTGTCTCGCTCGGCTGGTGGTCGCCTTGGAGCATGAACTCCACGAGGTACGCGATGAACGCCTCGTTGTCGGCGACGTTGAACCGATCTCCCCGCAGGAACGTTTTGTCGCCGAGCAACACCGTATTCTGGGTGCGCACCGCGACCGGGTACTCGCCGGTCACTTGGTCGTTCCCCGACTTGTGGGTGTTCGGCGCGCTCCGCATGAGGACCGTCCCTCGCTGCGTGGTGACCGCCGCCGCCGTGTACATCGTCGCCTGCTCGACGCCGTCGAGTCCGCCCTGTCCCGTCGGCCGTGCGACGAGATGTTTGAACGTGCCGTCGGCGTGTTCCTGATTGTAGAGGTACTGCGTGTCGACGCTCATCCCGTACGCCGAGGCGAGCGCCGTGAGTCGGCTCTCCTGTGTTTGGATCGAGGTGCCGAGAAGGCCGCTGCTGATCGCGGTCCGGTCCGGTTCGCCGATCATCACTAGGTGGCCGCCGTTCCCGGTGAACTGCCGCACGTCGTCGACGTCACCCGGGAGATACTCCGATCCCGGGTCGATCACGAGGAAGACGTCGGCGTCCGCGAGGCGACCCCCCAAGTCGCCGTCGGTGTAGAACTCGACCGAGAATCCCTGTCGGACCAGCGCATCGACGAGCGGTTCGATGTCCGCCCGCGAGAACCGATTGGCGTGCCCGCGGTCGATGAGGACCGTCCCGTTCGTCGTGGCCTCGACACCCGACAGATTGACCGTTCCTGTCGCTGAGAGGGGATCGGGCGCGACGCGGTCGGGCGCGTACTCGGGGTTCTGGAACGCTTCTTCTCCGCCGTCGTCCGACGCGAGGAGCGTCGGCCCCACGCTGGCGACGGCCACCACGACGGCCACCGTCAAGACCAGCACGACTAGCCGCTTGCCCGCCTCACGCCACCACATGCGTGCCTCCCGAAACCGCCGCGGCAACCGGTGTCGGCGTCGGCTTCGGCGCCTCCGGCTTCGGCGCCTCGGTCCGGTTGTCGGTCACGTCCGCCCCCGTGCCGCTCGTCCGCGGGACCGGCGACGCTGCGTCGTCGTTCGACGTGTCGAGATACGTCGCCGGAACCATCAGGAAGGTCGGGCCCGAGGGGTCCTCGCCGTAGAAGTACCGTGCCGAGACCATCTCCTTGTCCGGTGCGGTCGACGCGACATAGTTCGACCGCGAGAGGAATCGTGCGGTGCCGTCCGGACGCATGACGCGCACGCCGTAGTTGTCGAGGCCGGCCTCGTCGGCCGCGTATTCGACCGCGGCCTGCCGGCCGCCGATGGAGTCGGCGAGGCCGTTACGGACCGCCTGCGTCCCACTGTAGATGCGCGCCTGTTCGACCTCGGTTCGGGTGAGCTCTAACTGCTCGCCGCGCTGTTCGAACACGGCGCCGATGAAGGCGTTCCCTAAGGATTCGAGGAGGTAGTTGAACTCCCGCCCGTCGCCGCCGGTCAGCTTGTTCGGACCCGTGGTGGCGACGAGATCCGTCGGTTCGAGTGCCTGTGGGGCCGTCGCCAGCACCCCCACGCTTCCGACAGTCGACGCCGGCTTGGTGTAGATCCGGTCGCTCGGCGCGATGGTGTAGTACGCACCCGAGGCTGCCGCGGCGTCGACGCTGGTCACGAGCGGCATCTCGGCGGCCGTTCGCTTCGATTGCAGGTATAACTCCTCGCTCGCGGCGGCGCCACCACCCCCGCTGTTTACGAGCAACACAACTGCCTTCACGTCGGGATCGTTGCGGGCCTGCCGGAGCATCGCCGTGACCGACGCGGAGGTCGATCCGTCGATGGTGCCCGCGACGGGGACGACCGCGACTGTCCCCTCCGAGGACGTGGCGTTCCACGCGACGGGGGCCAGCGCGAGTCCCACGACGACGCCCACCACCACGAACAGCACGTACGACCGTGCGATTCGTGACAGGAGGGCGCGGATTCTGTTCGCCATGGTCGAATGTTGGCACACCGCTACAAAAAACGTCGGCCGCCCGGTCAACGACCGGGAAGTTCGGCCAACAGTTGGGCACCGCGGATCGCGCTCGCCTTCGCCGCCGCCCGTCCCCTGAGTGCCCCGACTTTCGCGTAGTAGCCGCTCTTTCGTGCCGTGCCCACCGCGTAGTGACGCGCCGAGGTGTGGATCGGCTGTCGACGGCCGCACATTCGGGTCGCCCCCTCGCGAACGGCCGTCAACACCGCCTCCCCGTCGAGGGCCGCCGGATCGACGCCCTCGATGACGAGTTCCGTGTACGCCCGCCCGACGTGTGGCACCGAGTGGGCGTCGCTGGCGGCGAGCGCCGGGTAGCCGTTCTCCGCCGCGAACCGCCGTGCCCGCCGGTTCCGGAAGCCGGTGAACAGCCACGAGTTGAACACCTCGATGGCGTCACAGTCGACGAGGTGACGCCGCGGGACCCCGTGACGCGAGCGCTGGAACGGGTGTGGCACGACCGCGAGGCCGCCGTGCTCCCGGACCCACGCGACCGTCTCGTCGAGCGGCGCGCGCCGGGGCGGCATCTCCGAGACGCCGATAGCCAGCAGATGCCCCACCGACGTCGACACCTCCACGCCGGGGATGCCCAGCAGACCGTACTCCGGAGCGAGTTCGGCCGCCCGCACCGACTCGTGGATCACGTCGTGATCGGTGACGACGATACCGTCCAACCCAATTTCGGCCGCCTGCTCCAGTAGTAACTCGACGGGGTCGTGACCGTCGTAGGAGGCCGACGAGTGGACGTGTGGGTCGATTTGGACCGTCGTCTGGCTCACACGTCACGTTCGACGGGCGGAAGGATAAGCCTCGTGGCGCTACTCGGCGGCGACACCGAGCGTCGCGTCGACGACGTCCGCCACCGCGGCCCGCTGTTCGGCGTCCAGTTCGACCAGCGGCGGTCGCACCGCATCGTCGTCGATGACGCCGCGTTCGACGAGCACCGACTTCGTCGTGGGCGCGAAGCCGTATTCGAGCGAGATGTTGAACAGGGGCGCGACGTGGTTCAACTGGAGGTCACGCGCCCGGTCGATGTCGTTCGCGGCCGCGGCGCCGATGGCCTCCGACATCACGCCGGGGAAGTAGTTCGACACCGCGTTGATGCCGCCGGTCGCCCCCATCGACACTGCGGGGACGAGTTGGCTGTCCCAGCCTTGGAACAGGTGGAAGTCATCGCCGGTCCGGCGGATGATCTCGAGTAGGTGTGTCAGGTCGCCGCTGGTGTCTTTCATCCCTGCGAGGTCGGGATGGTCCGCCACCGCCTCGACCAAGTCGGCGTCGATGGACTGGCCGACACACGAGGGGATGTTGTAGAGGATCAGCGGAAGTTCGGTCTCCGCCAGAACCGCACGGACGAACCGCTCGTTGCCCCCCGGCCCGTTCTCGCCGTGGAAGTACGGCAGGACGACGAGGACGGCATCGGCGCCGCAGTCGGCCGCGATCTCGATCCGTTCGAGCGTGCCGGCGACGCTGGAGTGGCCGGCGCCGGGGAGCACCGGCGCTCCATCGGCGGCGTCGACACTCGCGGAGACGACCGTCTCGTACTCGTCGAGCGAGAGGCTGGCGAACTCACCGGTCGTCCCGCAGGGGATGAGGCCGTCGGCCCCGTGTTCGAGAGTGAACGACGCGAGGTCCGCCACCGCCTCGGCGTCGACCGACCCGTTCGAGAACGGCGTGACCGTCGGGACGAGCGTGGTTCCGTACTCCGAATCCGCGGGTGCCGTAGGCATACCCCGTGGTTCGACACCCGCCCAGTTAGGCGTTCCCCTGCGGCTCGGGATCGCCCTGTCGGCCGCTAAGCAGGGGCGAAAGCCGTTCCGCGAGGCCGTCGAGGACGATCAGCGTCGGCGGGAGCGTCGCCAGCGCGGCCACCAGCGTCAGGAAGATGACGCCGACGGTCAGGTAGCCGAAGTCCGCGAGGATCGGGAACGGCGAGAGCGTCAGCGCCGAGAACCCGAACACGGTCGTCATCCCCGAGACGGAGATTGCCTTGCCGACGCGGGTGGCGGCCGTCTCGACCGCGTCGAGTTTGCTCACGCCCGCTTGGGCCTTCTCCTCGTAGTACCGCTCCATCACGATGATGGTGTACTCCGCGCCGATGCCGACGGTCATGGCGCCGAGCGAGGCACCCAGCGGCGAGACGGGGATGTTGAGCGCCGCCATATAGAGGTTCTGCCACCCGATGACGAACAGCATCGGCACCAGCGGCGCGACGGCCTTGACGAGGTTCCGGTAGTACACCAGCAGGAGGCCGAAGACGAACAGGACGCCGAGTCCCGTCGTCACGTTTCGGCTCTCGATCTGCTCGACTACCGACGGCGGCGAGACGACTGCCGTCCCCGTAAGCGTCGGCTCGACACCCGGTGGCGGGTTGCTGAACCGGATCGACTTCTCCACGTTCGAGATGAACGAGAGCGTCTGATCGGTCGACATGTCTTGGGCACCGATGATCGTGATGTGAGCCACGCCGTCGTTGTAATACTGGGCGCGCTCGCGTTCGGGTACGTCCGCGAGGACCCCCTCGACGGCCGCCTGTGTCTCCGGAATCTCGCCGCCGTTGTATTCCGCGACGAGCGTCGCCGGCGAGTCGACCCCTTCGACCAGCGGCGTGTCGTCGGCCACCCGTTCGAAGCGTTGCATCCACTGTAACACCGCCGGGTGCGTCAGATCACTCCCGGTGACGACGATGTCGTACTGCACGGCGCTCCCCCCGCCGGTTTGGGAGCGGAACTGCTGGAGATCGACGTACGCCGGCAGATCCTGTGGGACGAACTCCTCGGTGTCGGCGAGCGTATCGAGTTGCTGGCCCGCCTGAAAGCCCGCACCCATCAACAGCAACGCGGTGAGCAGGACGATCCCTGGGTTGGCGGCGAGCGCTCGGGAGCCACGCCCGAGCGTCCGGCCGACGACGCCGATCCGATCGGAGTCTGTCGAGTCCGTTCGCTCCTCGTCAGCGTCGTCGGGAGCGTCGCCGTCCTCGCCGTCGAAGTCGTGGTGATCGAGTTCGCCGACGCCGCGCCGACGGAACCGCGCGTACAGCGTCAGGATCGGGAGCAAGATCAGAATGCCCGCGAGGAAGGTGAGCAGGACGCCAAAGATCGACGTCTGAGCGAACCAGACGAACGCGGGCGTTCCGATGGTCGAGATCCAAGTTGCCCCGAACCCGAGGGCGGCAGCGAGCATCGCGATGAACACTGGCGGGCCGATGCCGGACAGCGCCTCCGGCAGCGCCTCGCGTGGCGGCGCCGACTCCAATTCCTCCTCGTAGCGCTCGTGGAACTGCACGGAGTAGTCGATGCCGAGGCCGATCAAGATGGGGAACACGGAACTCGTCAGCGTCGAGTTAGGGATGCCCGCGTACCCGATAGCGCCGAAGGTGTAGATCACCCCGGTAAACACCGCGACGATGGGGAGCAGCCGCAGTCGCACGCCCCGGAAGAGGAAAAAGAGGGCGACGATCATCAGCCCCACCGCGAGACCGAGCAACTGATTCGTGCTCTGGCCGATGAGCTCCGACAGCTGTGCCGAGAAGGCCGCGGAGCCGGTGATGATCACGTCGACCCCGGCGGGGAAGCGTGCCCACTCTTGGGCCGACAGTGCCTCCGTGTAGATGGGCCGCTCCTCGGGCTGTGTGAGCCCCGGTTCGAACACGACCCGCACGAACGTGATGTCGGGCCCGCCGAGGACGCGTTCGATCTTCGCCTTCGAGTCGGGGATACGGCCGTACTCCGCTCTGACCCGGTCTGCCGGGCTCGCGACGTAGGCAACGTCGTTCACGTTCGACATCCGGTCGTCGAATCTGGCGACGGCTCTGAGCGTCGCCGGATCGGTCGTCTCGCCGCGGAGGAGGACCGAGATGGATCCCCGGTCGAACGCGTCGTTGAACGTCTTCAGCGTCGGATTCTCGCCGGTGAACGCCTGATCGCCCGTGACGCTCGTGATCTGTGCTGCCCCCCCAAGCGCGGCAAACAGCAACACGGCCGCGATCAGGAGCGTGGCGACCGGGTGGGCTTGGATCTCCTGCCCGATCCGACGGAACACCGACCGCAGCGCGTGCATCTCAGCGCACCTCCGGGGACCGACAGTCGTCACCGCTCGCCGCCGCGACCGCGATCATCGGCGTCGGTACCACACACCGCCGCCGATCACGACGAGCAGGATCACGCCCGCGGCGATGGGGATGACCGGCGGGCCGCCGGATGGCTCCTCAACGCCGACGCCGATGGATATGCCGTCGGTGAACTCAGTATCGCCGTCCGGTTCGTCGTACCGCACCTCGATCGACGCGTCGTACTGCTTGGGCAGGGCGTCGCCCGTCGCACTGATCCGGAACGTGGCGGTGGCCGTGTCACCCGACTGCATCGTCCCGAGGAAGGCTCCGTCGTCGGACGTCGAAAGCGGATCGCTCGTGAACAGTTTGGCGTTGACCGCCGAAATCGGGTCGTCGCCGACGTAACGCACGTCTGCGCTGAGGCGCGCCGTCCCGCCAGGAGTCACCGACGTGTCGACGTTCGTCACCTCGAACCGGTCGAGTTCGGGTTCGATGACCAGCGTCTTTCGCAGCGGGTTCGACGCCATCCGCACGTCACCGTCGGCGTTCTCGTACTCCACCTCGAAGGCAAAGGAGTTCGAACCGGGTTCGGCCTCGTCGGGGATGGCTGCCGTGAAGTTCACCGGCGCGGACTCGTCGGGTTCGAGCGTTCCGACCGCCGCCTCGCCGTTCGTCGGCACTGCGGCACCCTCTCCGCGCATCCTGACGACGACGTTCCGCGCGACACCCGGTCCCGTGTTGACGACTCGTCCCGTGATGCGCGCCTCGGACTCGTCGACCCGGAAGTTCTGTGTCTCCAATCCCTCCATCGAGAAGGTGCGTTTGTGTCGGACCTGCACCCCGGCCGTCAGCGTGTCCGACTCTCGACTGATGTCGCTCTCGTCACGATAGGCGACGACGGTGTCGACCGGGTAGTTCCCGGGCGAGAGGTCGTCGGTCGCGCCCACTTGGACCGACACGCTCTCCGTCTCGCCCGGCTCTAGGCTCTCGACGAACACACCGTTTTCCGGCGACGGATTGGCTGGACTCCCGAAGTAAAGCCCCGTGGCGCGTGAGGCTAGCCGAAGCGTCGCGTTCCGTGCTGTCTGTGTTCCGGTGTTTTTGATCTCGAACGCCAACGTACCCGTGTCACCGGCGAACAGTTCGTTCGTTCCCTCAGAGACGATGTCGAACGTCGACGTCTCCTCGATCCGGATCGTCAGATCGACCGTCCGCTCCTTGTTGAGCCAGACGTACTCCGTCTCGCTCGGTGCCGCCGTCGACCCCTCGTAGATCACCGCGCGGGCGTGACGATAGGTGACATCGACAGGCACGGTGTAGGTCCCCGGTTCGGCGTCACCGATCTCTAGGTTGAAGCCGAACTCGGCGACGCCGCCCGGACCGATGCTCCCGGTCGTCACCGTCCCCGACTTCACGTCTATCGGGGCGTTTATTTGCCCCTCTTGGACGTCCATCCGGACGCTCCGCGCCGTCTGGACCTGATCCTCGAAGCGGCCGACTCCGCCGTCCTCGATGTTCCCGTCGTTGGTGGCGACGACGGTAAGCCTCACCTCCTCGTTCGGCTGAAACGTATCGTCAGCGACGCTGTAGCTCAGCTCCGGGTTCCCTGTGACGACGCTCGACGCGACGCTAGGGACGACCGGCGCGACCAGTAGTAGACTGGCGACCACTAAAATCGTAATCCGTTTCATGGTCGCACCTGCGGTCGGTCGATCATAACGATGACGATTGCCGAAATAAAACCCAAACAGAATTGAACAAAAAGAAAGTTGTTTGGCGTTCGTGGCGGCGTAGAGCGCTGTTCGTTGCCCTTCGCTCAGTAGGCGAATCTGACAACTCGGTCAGTGTCGCCGTCGACGAGTCGGAGCGTCTCGTTGTCGTTGTCGAGAACGGGGGTCGTCGCGCCCCAGTACAGGTGGCCCTCGCGGTTCCGCCCCGTGCCGACGTGGAGGACCACCCGCTCGCTAGGGCGGAGTTCTCGCCCGTCGAAGAAGAAATACCGGTGACCGTCCCCGTCGACGAGATGCCAATCCGAGAGGTCGACGGTCGTCCGGCCGGCGTTCTCGACCACGACGTACTCCTCGGTCAGCGAGGCGGCATCGTCGCCGGGCGGGTTCGGGCGCACCGCGGCGATGCGGACGCCCGTGCCGTTCGACTCTCGGAGTGGCCGGTCGTTGGTGACGACACCACACGACCAGACGCCTCGCGTCGCGCTCCGGGCGGCCCGCTCCGCGTCGGCGTATCGACCGTCGGTGGCCCGTGCGTAGCCGCGCTCGACGACTCGCCGGTTGATCGACCGCCCGTCGGCGCGCAGAACCGCGGTGAGACCGGTCGGCCCCCGTTCGACGGCGGCGACGGTCACCGACTCACCCACGAGCCCCGTCCGCAACGATAGCAGCCCC
>ENA-ORCS01000186-ORCS01000186.1-marine-metagenome-genome-assembly--contig:-NODE-186-length-62628-cov-7.062061_pt1 | contig 62628 bp, 44 predicted proteins | sample MGYA00237781_ERZ508513 | MGnify/ENA primary metagenome ERZ508513 (study PRJEB26184, sample SAMN06268793) | marine metagenome | isolation source: Eden Landing Ponds, San Francisco, CA, USA | place...
ACATCCGGAGGGTGAGGTCGCGGAGGACGTGACGCCGCCCCTCGTTTCCGTCCCCGACCGTGATCCAGATGTGCCGGATGGTCCCTGGCCCCTCGACGTCGGCGAGCGTCACCGTCTCGCGTCGTCGCTCCGTCGGATGAGCGAGCACCCCGGTCCGCTCGACACCGACGACGCGGTCGAGGTACCAGAGGTAGTACAGCAACTGTAGCCGTGCCGGTTCGACGAGCGACGACGACGGTTTCACCTCCATCACGCGCCCGTCGTCCATGACGTCGATCGCGATCGTCCCGTCGATGGAGACGTTCCGGCGCTGCTCGCTGTAGGCGGTCTCGTCGACCTGGGTCCCGCGGACGATCGCGGCGTTGTCCCGGTCGATCTCGATGTCGCGGCTGTAGAACCACAGTTCCCGCTCGCAGACGACGTAGTACTGCATCATCACACCGGTCACGCGAAACTCCTCCGGACTGGCTTCGTCACGCGCGGTTCGCAGCAGGAGGTCGACTGGATCGGTGTCGTGATCGGTCATAGGAATCGAGTCGCGACGGTGTCGTCCGGAACGACGAATCCGGTCGTCTCGTCGAAGTACTGCCCGTGCTGGTGGCTGTTCGCGCGGAGCACTCGCAGGTCGGCGTACGCGTCGTCGTGGGCCACCGGTGGCAGCTCCCGTACGACGTTCGCCTCCTCGGAATCCGTGTCGTAGATGGGGATCGACACCCGGAGTGGCTTCGTCTCGTCGAGCAGTTCGTCGAGCCGATCGAACTCGTAGTCGTCGTGTGCGGCACCGATCTTGTCGACCAACTCCTCGTCGTCGTCCGTGAGACAGACGATCACGTCGACGGTGCGGGGCGTGTCGATGAGCGACAGGCCGGCGAGGCCGTCGCCATCCGCGGCGTCGACGAGGGCGGCGTACTCCTCGCGACCGACGTCTTTCTCCTCGTTCAGCCGTCGGTAGTACTCGCCGACGGCGTCACGGGCGACGACGCGACCGGACAGCGTGGTCTCTTCGTCGCGGACGTGATCCAGTGCCTGCGCGGTGACCGGTGTGAGGGCGATCTCACGGTCGTAGACGGCGACAGCCGGTGTCTTCGACTGGTCGCCCGGAGCGTCGAGCCACCAGACGACCGCAGTCCCGCGCTCGCGCTCGAACGAGCGGTTGCACCGCCCGGCGGCCTGGACGATGCCGTCGATGGGAGCGAGATCGCGGTAGACCGTCTCGAAACTCACGTCGACGCCGGCCTCGACCAGTTGGGTCGTCACCGCGGCGACCCGTTCGCCTCGGTCGCGGAGTTCCTGGATCACGTTCACCAGCGTCAGGCGATCGGTCGGCCGCATCCGAGACGACAGGTGAACGAACGGGACACCCTCCTCGTTCAGCACCGCCGCGACCGTCCGGTCGATCACGTCCTCGTCTTCGTTCTCGTCGGCGACCCGGGAGGCGTCCAGGTATCGCCCTGCGACGTCGACCGTTCGGAGGCGGTCGGTGACGGCGTCGGTGAGCTGCCGGGCGCTGTCGATCGTGTTGCAGATCGCGAGCGTCGCCTCGCCGTCCGCGACGGTCTCGGCGAACTCGTCGGCGGCACGCGCGTAGCCGAGTGGCTCGGCCTCGGTGCCGTCGTCGAGGAAGCGGTCGACGGACTCGTGCAGTCGGTACCGGACGCGCTCGGCCAGCTCGAAGTACCCGTCGGGGTCGTCGACCAGTTCGACGCGGTCGTCGAACAGTCGCGGTCGCGTGGCGGTCATCGAGACGACGGTGGCGCCGTACCCCTCGGTGAGCAACGCGACGAGTCGCCGGACGAGCGACCACCACGCCAGCGGCAACGACTGGGGTTCGTCGAGCACGACGACGCTGTCCCGGAGCGCCGGCAGCTTCATCGACTGGGAGTTGCGCGGCCCCGCCAGACTCTCGAACAGCTGGACGAACGTGGTGATCGTCAGCCCGGCGCGCCAGCTCTCGCCGAGCATTCCGGCGACGTCGTCGTTCAGATCGGCGGCGTCGAAGTCGGCCTCGTCGGCGGGGTTGACCCGCGTGTCCGACAGGTGGTGGTGGACGGTCAGCAGCCGGTCGGTCCCGTCCGTGTCGAACACGTCCGCCGCCACGTCGGCGACTTGGTCGATGATGCTGGTGAACGGCAGCGCGTACACCACCCGTTCGGCGTCCGTCTCGTCGCGTATCGTCAGCGCGGCGCTCAGTCCGGTGAGGGTCTTCCCGAGCCCGGTTGGCAGCGTGATCGTGGCGACGTCCGCGTCGCTGGCGACGAATTCGGAGGCGGCGTCGAGCACCGCCGTTCGGGCCCGAGAGCGGTGGTGGTTGAGCTGCGCGGTGCGGTCGCCGTCGGGATCGCCGTCCGCGTCGGCTTCGAGGTCGGCGACGTACGCGTCCAGCGTGTCGAGGGCCGGCTGTGTCGGCTCGTACAGCTCCGGAGTCGGGTCCGTGGCCGGATCGCTCGCGGCGTCGGTCTTGTCCGCGAGCACCAGCGTCCCCCAACAGGACAGCAGGAGGCCGTAGAGGTCCTCGGAGAACGGGTCCTGCCTCGGCGTCGACGGCAGCGACGGTGGCCCGTCCCTGAGGACGTGTGAGGCGATCCGATCGAACAGCCCGTCGTCGACCGCCGCGACGAACGCCTCCCACGCCTCCGCTCTGCCGGTCGCCTCCGCGAACACGGCGGCGGCCGTCTCGGGGGCGTTGGTCTGGATGTCCGTGACCTGGCAGCGCACCACGTCCAGACGCTCGCTGCCGTCGTCGTCGGTCGTTCGCTGGCGGACGTACGCCGCGACCGCGGGCAGACGGCCGTGGTGCTTGGCGACCGCGACGAACCCGGCGACGCACGTCTCGGCGTCGTAGCCCGCGTCGTCGAGGACGTAGTACGCGGCGAACGCTCCGAGCGGCGAGTGGTGGCGCTTCGCGGGCGGTGACGGGTCGATGTCCTCCAGAACGTACTGCTGGAAGAACGTCGTCGCCTTGCCGAGGTCGTGGACCAGCGCGAGTCGCTCGACCACGTCGACGAGCGACTCGCCGGCCGGCGTGGTCGCCTCTTCCGACAGCACCATCCCCACCCGGTCGCGGACGTCGCGCAGGTGATCGAGGAGAGCGACGCCCCCGTGACCGTCCTCCGGTGGGTGAGAGTACGGGCCCGCGGTCACACGAACATCACCGTGCGTCCGTCGACGCGGGCTGTCTCCGGGTTTCGGACCGTCAGCGGATCGGCGTCGGGGTTGTAGGCGTAGCTGGTGAACCCGGTCGTCGTCCGACCACCATCGTCGGCCGCCATGAACGCCGGCGATTCCTCGATCTGACAGCGAGCATCGGGATCGGGGATCACGTCTTCGACGGCGTCGGGGACCGCGGAGTCGACCGCGACGTCGCCGTCGCTCGGCCCCGGATGCACGTCGAAGGTGCCGTGGTAGTCGAGTTCGGCGAGGTGCTCCGAGAGGCCGAGACTGGGAACGTAATGCGAGCGTCCCGCGTCGAGCATCTCGACGAGTTCGGAGAACCGTTCCTCGTCGGCCAACCAGAGGTCGATCCGGTAGGCGGGGTCGACCAGCACCTCGTAGTTGTGCTGCTGGCGGAGTTTCGTCGGGTCCGGGAGTTTGACGCTGATCTTTCCCCGTGGGTTCAGCGAGGTCATCGCCTCGTTCGCCGTCGACAGCGTGTTCATCGGCATGTTCACCGTCCGGAGCGGCGCGACTGGTTCGACGGCGACGGCGGACGCGTCGGGTCCGAAGAGGTCGTAGTACTCGTTCCGACCGATGCCGAGCACGGCGGCGAACAGGCCGGCAACCGTCGTTCGCGGAATCACGCGGTAGGTCTGCTTCACGACGTTGCCCTCGATGCGCCTGAAGTGCCCCCAGGGCCCGCGGACCGTGACCGAGAGACATCGCTCGGGGCGGCCACCGTCGCCGTCGTCGCTCGCCCAGTCGTCGAGAGTCTCTTGGCTCACGGTCAGTTCGGCAGCGTCGACAGGTGTTCGTCGTACACGTCGATCTCCTCGACGGCGTCCGACCCGACGGCGTCTTCGAGGGCCGTCTTGAACAGCGCCGGCCCGCCGACGTCGCCGTCGTAGGAGATCGGGAGCACGTCGCTGGCGGCGAACCGAACCGCCGCGATGCGGTCGGCGCTGCCGCGCAGGCGGTCGGCGAGGTCGTCGACCGCCAGCGTCAGGTCCCGGACGTTGCGCAGTTCCTCGTATGGCTTGGTCCGGTCGTCGTGCTCGTCGAGCGAGAGGTCCTTGTCGAGGCCGCCGAGGTGGAAGCTCTCGGCCTCGTACTCGACCCGGAGGTACAGTCGCGGCTCCTGGCCGACCTTGCTCCGGCTGATCGTCTGGTTCTTGATCGCTCGCCAGCACAGCGTGTCCAGCCGACGGATGTCCTCCGCGGTGAGCTTCGTGTCCGCGGCGCCGTGTTCGTCGACGAGGCCGTGGAACCGGATCAGTCCGTACTGGATGCGGTGGTCGTCGAGGTCGAACCCGCCCTGCTCTTTCTCCGATTGCGTGGCGATGACGCTCGTGAGACTGTCGTACTCCTCGTTCTCGTTGACCGGGTGCATCGACTTCCCGGGCGAGAACTGGACGGGGCCGGTGAAGTGATCCGGGAGGTTCTCGGCGAGTTCGTCCTCCGTATCGACGCTCATCGTGGCGCCGAAGTATCGGATGTCTGCACTCTTGTCGAGGAACTGTCCGAACACCGCCTCTTCGAGTTCGTCGTCGGGGACGTCGTCGACGTCGACCTGGTTCAGACGGTCTTCGAGCAAGTCTTCGCGGGTCGCCTGGTACCCCTCCTCCTGCACGTTCCGAATGTAGACGCCGTGACCGTCGTCCTCCAGCTGGTCGCGGAGGTACCGCTTCAGCCGGACGTCGGTGACGATGGCCTGCTGGGTCTGTGGGTCGATTCGGGGGCGGTCGGCGCCACTCAACGGGTTGCCGTTGGGGTTGGCGTCGACGGCGTCGTACAGGAAGACGATCTCCGAGCGGTTCTCGACGGGGGTGGTGTCGTCTGTCATTGGTGTCAGTCGCTGGTGGCTTCGGGTTGGTCGGCCTCGTCGGCGGTGTCGACGGGGCGGTCGTTCATGCCGTACGTGACGCCGAGCGCGTAGTAGAATCGCAGGTCGGCGGTCTCGATCTCCCAGGTCTCGGGATCGGTCTGGATGACCGCGTCCCGGAGGTGGTCGACGATGTAGTCGAACTTCGTCCCCGGGTAGCTCGATCCCGCCTTCTTCTCCTGGCGGGTGTAAGTCAGGGTCTTGCCGATGGCGTCCTGTGTGACCTTCTTGATGCGGTTTCGCGTGACGGACTTGACGGGGAACTGGTCGACCAGCGTCGTCGACCGGTTCTCCGAGTACTCCTGGTAGTTCGCGACGGCGCCGACGAGCGCCCCCAGGAGAAAGGAGGCGCGACGTTCGTCGTCGGCGAGCGCGGGGGTGTTCTCGACGAACGATTCGAGGTGTTCGGCGGGCGCGTACCCGCCGTCCGCTGCGGCCGTGGGTGAGTCTGATGCCATAGGTCGTGTCTCGTAGGTCGGTTGCTCGGTGATCGGGTGCTGTTTCGGACTCGCTGCGGCCAGAAACTCGTTGTCGGCGCCGGCGAGCGCACAGAGCTGGGCGTACTGCGAGGCGACGAGCAACGACGGGAACCCGTACTCGTCGTCGCCGCTGTCCTCGACGATGCGCTCGACGTAGGCGTCGAGCAGCGAAGACACCGGGATCGCGTCGCCGGCCAGCACCGAGACCAGCGCCTCGATCCGTGGGTCGTCGGCGCTCGCGTCGGTGTCGTCGTCGCCCTCGGGGAACGTCTGGGCGAAGTACCACCCCGACGCGATGGCGCCGAGGTGGTCGCCGTCGTTCAGCAGCGACCAGCCCTCCGCGGTCGGCAGCGGTGCCGACCACGCGTCGCCGTCCCGGAACGCCGAACTCTGTATCGCCTCGTTGTGAGCGAGTTCCAGCGCCGCCGGGTACTGCATCCGTCCGTTCATCGTCTCGCCGAAGACGTCGTAGCGAGACATCTGGTGAGGCATGATCGCCCCGACGTAGAACCGCAGGCGGTTCTCGTCGATCGGCGTGTCGGCGAGTCTTCGGTAGGCTTCCTCGATCGGGGTCAACCGATCGTCGTCGCCATCATCGTCCGCGACCCCATGCAGGAGGTCGTACAGCCAGCAGACCTCCTCTACGGTCGGCCGACCGAACAGGTACGGCAGGCAGTACACCCGCGCGCCGAACGTCCGGTAGGTGCAGGCGTCGACGAACGTCCCGGCGTTCATCAGCGTGATCGCCGCGTCCTCCGAGATTGGGTGGGTGCGCCAGGCCTCGTCGGCGTCCAGCCCGGGGAATTTCTCCAGTTGCTTGCCGAGGAAGTAGTTCAGCGGGTCTTCGGCGGTGCCGACGGTCCGTGTCCGATCGCCGGTCACTAGGTCGGTCGCCTCGCCGGCAGAGTCGCTCGCCTGTCCCTTCGAGACGAGTTTCGAGAGTTTCCGTGCTCGCATCGCCGCGTTGAACACCTCGACCTCGCCTGGCCAGCGATACTCGCCGTCGGGGTCGAGTTTCACCTGGACGGTCAACAGCGCGGTCGTCGATCCCGAGAGGTTCGCCAGCGTCGCTTCCTCGATGTCGTCGAGCACCGCCTCGTCGTCGCCCAGTTCGGCGACCGTGTCGAGAATCCAGCCGTCGTCGTGGTCGGCGGCAGTCGACTGGACCACATCGTCGTGCGCCCACTTCGACAGCCGCTCCGTGGCGTATCTGGCGAGCTTCTCCGGGTCGCTGTTCCGGCCGGCCTGGTGGGTGACGCTGTGGTCGATGCCCCTGGCGGCGGGGTACTTGCAGTGCGCGACCTTCGCCACGCGATCCTCCGTGTACTTCGTCACCAACACCGGGCCGGTGTCATCGTCTTCGTCTTTGTCGGCCAGTCGCGGCGCCTCGCCGGAGAGGTCCAGCCGGACGACGACGAGGCTGTCGGGTTCGTCGATCAGGTCGCCGGCGGCGTCGGGCGTGAGGTACGACGCGTACTCGCCGCCGCCGGCGGTGGCGAGGGTGTACAGCGTCCCGTAGAGGTGCTGGACGTCCCGCAGCGACGAGATCGGGCGGTCCGGGAGTCGCTCGGCGAGACCGTCGCCGAGGTACGCCTCGCGGAACTCGTCAGGCGAGAGCACCGTCTCCCTCCAGTTTCGTCCCGTCGGGGGCGGTCTTCTCGACGACGTTGACGAACCCAAAGCCCAGTCCGTTCCGGCCGCCGATCCCGGTGTTCAGCGCGAGGTTCAGGTGGCGGCGGTGCGTGTCGTCGCGGACGCGGTAGCCGAGACGCCACTTGCTGAGCACCGCGGTGATCTCGGTCCCCTCGGTGACGGTGACCGGGATGGAGTAGGTCTTCAACAGGTCGTACTCCTCGAACAGGTCGCCGTCTACCGCCTCCGGGCCGGGGATGTAGTCGGGGGCGAACCGCTCGTGTTTCTCCTGAAGGTTCTCCCGAATCGCGTCCCTGAAGGGTTCGATCGAGTGGTCGGGGCGCCAGTACGTCGGCGACCCGCCCGTCGCGTCGGGGTCGTCGATCCCGTACGCCTCGCGGTGGTGGTCGTACAGACGCACGACGACGCCCGTCGCCGTCTCGATCACGCCGCGCGTCCCGGGCTCGCCGACGTCGACGTCCAGCGCGCTCACGTCGGTCACGCGCAACGGCATCTCGCCGACGTTGAACTCCCGGTCCCGCTGCAGCCCCCTCGCGAGCGCCGCCAGCAGGTCCTCGCGTGGTGACGAGAACAGAATCTGGTACGTCTCTCCCTCGGACAAGTCACCCCAGGGGAAGATATTTGACGCACACAATCCCAGCGACTCGCCGGAGCCGTGTTCCTCGTCGAACCGGGTGCCCTCTAGCGCTCGCCACACCCGTCCGCGGAGCTTGTGGTGGTACGCGGTGTCGTAGGCGGCGTCGGCTTGCGCCACCAGGTCAACCAGCAGTCGCATCGTCGCTCCCGTTCGTGTCGGATTCGTTTTGTGTCATCGTGACATGCGCCGCCGTTCCAAGGGAACTGACAAAAAAGTCGTGGCCAGTAATCACCAAACAAAAAAGCCGGCTGTAACGTGTCCGCACCACGGATAGTCTTGATTTGCCAGTAGCTTCAACCTGATCGCAGTTCTGCTGACCTCGCTTGACCGTGGTGGAACAAGTAGAGACTGGGTTGGCGGTCATCAATATGTTTTGGAATTTCGCCTCCTTGCGTGAGATGTGATTCATTCCTCTTGCACCAGCTGTTCCCTCCACTCCATCTCGAGCGCTCGATGGTGCCCTCGTCGACACTTCGAGAGCGTTGGGTCGGGGAACATCCCTGGAGTGATTTGGTGCTTGCTCTGTGCTTCGGGTTCGGGTTTGTGGGTTCCTTCCATGCTGATCACGTAGTCAGCACCCGAAGCTCTTTGTCGGTGAATGGCGTCATTCACCAACTGGAGCTTCGACCTGAAGTTCTCGAGGGACACGCGGATGCTTGGATTCCAGACGCGTGTTCCTCTGCTGACTACGCCCTCACGTTACACCCGGAGGAACATAACTCTAGGGACTTTCTACTGACAAATAAACTGGGCTGGTCGTAGTGCGCTCCGAACCCGACTCGACGCCGCCGACGCCACCCGAATATCAACTCTTAACAACTCACTCGCCGTCGATTGTTACATGGCCGTCGTCAGCGTCTCGATGCCGGAGGAGTTGCTCGAACGGATCGACCAGTTTGCCGAGGACCACGGCTACACCGGTCGCAGCGAGGTCGTCCGGGAGGCCAGCCGGAACCTGCTGGGGGAGTTCGAGGACCAGCGCCTGGAGGGCCGCGAACTGATGGGCGTCGTCACGGTGGTGTTCGACTACGAGACGACCAGCGTCGAGGAGAAGATGATGCACCTGCGCCACGAACACGAGACCCTCGTGGCCTCGAACTTCCACAGCCACGTCGGCGGGCGCCACTGCATGGAACTGTTCGTTCTGGAGGGGTCGCTGGAGGAGATTTCGACGTTCGTCGGGAAGATTCGCGCGACCAAGGACACGCTGACCGTCGACTACTCCGTGCTGCCGGTCGACGACTTCGGACCGTTGGCGGACATCGACTGATACGGTTTCTTCTCGGCTTCTTCCGGGAGCACGGCCCGCCGTGCTCCCGGCAAACTGTGAGAAGAAACCGTATGATCGGCGGGGCCACGGATTCAAGAGTCGCGCGGCGCTACCGTCGCGCATGGACCCGGACGACGACGCGACGACCGCCTACGAGCGCGCCCGGGCGGTGGGCGAGCGACTGCGCGAGCGCGGCGAGACCGTCGCCGTCGCGGAGTCGTGTACGGGCGGGCTGCTCGGCGCGCAGTTCACCGCGGTTCCGGGGTCGAGCGACTACTTCGACCGCGGACTGGTAACCTACGCCTACGACGCGAAACGCGAGGCTCTGGGCGTCCCTCGCGAGCACCTGGACGCCGAGGGTGCGGTGAGCGAACCCGTCGCGCTGGCGATGGCCCGCGGCGTGCGGGACCGCGCGGACGTCGACTGGGGGCTGGCGACGACGGGCGTCGCCGGGCCGGGCGGCGGGACGCCGGAGACACCCGTCGGGACGGTGTACGTCGCGCTGGCGCACGCCGCCGAGTGGGGCAGCGGCGACTCCTACGCGACCGCGACCCGCCACGAGTTCGCGGGCGACCGGGCGGCGGTGCGTCGGCGGACCGTCGAGGTGGCGCTTTCGACGCTCGCGGAAGCGCTGTCGGAGTGAGGGCGAGCCGACCGAGCCGTCGACCGGGCGCGGGCGCCACCACGTCCGGGAGAGAAAGCTTTGACTACCCCCGGGGACGTTCCGGTGAACGCTCGAATGAACAAGAAGGGCCACGTCCTGAACGCGGCGCTGTTGAGCATCGGCCTGGGGTACGTCCTCGAACCGGCGGGCGACGAGACGACGTTCCTCACGATGCTCGAGGTGGGCGTCCCGGTGATCCTCGGTGCACTGTTCCCCGACGTCGACACGGCGTTCGGCAAGCACCGCAAGACGCTGCACAACCTCCCGATCCTGCTGGGCTTTTTCGCGTACCCGCTCGTGTTCGACGGGAACCTGCAGTACGTCTGGCTGGGCGTGCTGACCCACTACGTCCTGGACGTCCTGGGAAGCAAGCGCGGCATCGCGCTGTTCTACCCGCTCTGGAAGGAGGAGTTCGGGTCCCCGACCGGTGTCACCACCTCCTCGAACCGCGCGACGCTCGTGACGGTCATCGTCACGGGTGTCGAGATCGCGGCCATCGCCGCCGTCGTCGCGCTGCTGGACGCCGGGACGATCTCCGTCCCCGAGATCGCCGGCCTGTGAGCAGGGTCAGTCGCGGTCGGAGCGATCCAGGACGGCGCCGCCGACCAGCCCCGCCGCGCCCAGCAGGACCGCCACGCCGCCGAGCGCGCCGACGTCGAGGGACACGGACACGCTGACGGCCAGAAACAGCACGACCGCACCCAGGGTCGACAGGGCCGGGCCGGCGAGATTCGTCCGGTCGGGCCCGTCGTCGCCTCCGTCGTCGCCGGGACGCTCTGCGGAACCGGTCGCCGCGTCGTCGGTGGCCGCGTCCGACCCGTCGGGGGGCTCGGCGTCGCTGGCTTCGGGGTCCGGGTCGGCGTCGGCCATGGCGGCGTCGGTCGCCGCGGACTCCTCGCTGTCGGACATGTCGCCCTCTGCGACCCCCGGGGATAAATCTCCGACGAAGGCCGACGACATATCCCGCGGTTATCGTCCGCTCGCTCGCCATGTGTTATGATTATGGGTAATCTTTTGCGGGGCCGGTGCGTAGTAATCACCGTCATGGCCACCAACAGCAGTCGCGGGAGCGAGCCCGACGCCGCGGAGCAGGTCCCCGGCATCGCGCACCCGACGGTCGTGCCGAGCAACTTCGACGCGGACCGCGACGCCGAGGCCGAGGACGCCGACGCGGAGTGAGGTGAGTCGGTCGCGGCGACGGGTGAGCGTGGCCCCTCCGAGCGGCGCGGCGTTCGCGCATCGACCCTCGGAAACGAAGGTTCTTAATCCCGTCCGCGGTACCACACCTCCATGGGTCTGTTCGACCGCCTTCGTGGGGGCGACGACGCACGGGTCGCCTTCGTCGGGATCGACGGGGTGCCGTACTCGCTGATCGACGACCATCCCGAGCAGTTCGAGAACCTCGCGGCGATGGCCCGAGAGGGGAGCGCCGGCGAGATCGACAGCATCGTCCCGCCGGAGTCGAGTGCCTGCTGGCCGGCGCTGACGACCGGTCGCAACCCCGGCGAGACGGGCGTCTACGGGTTCCAGGACCGCAAGACCGACTCCTACGAGACGTACGTCCCGATGGGGAGCCACGTCCAGTGTGACCGCCTGTGGGACCGTGTCGCCGAGTCCGGTCGGGACGCGACGGTGATGAACGTCCCCGTGACGTTCCCGCCCCAGCGCAACGTCCAGCGGATGGTCTCGGGCTTTCTCACGCCCGGTGGCGTCGACCGGGGGGCGTTGCCCGAACCGTTCGCCAGCGATCTGGCGTCGATGGACTACCGCATCGACGTCGACTCGGGGCTGGGCCACCACGACGACAAGTCGGAGTTCATCGCCGACGCCCACGAGACCATCGACCGCCGGATGGAGGCGTTCCGAACCTACGTCCGCAAGGACGACTGGGACCTCTTCTTCGGCGTGTTCATGACCACCGACCGGGTCAACCACTTCCTGTTCGGCGACTACGTCAACGACGGCGAGTACAAGGAGGAGTTCATGGAGTTCTACGCGAAGGTCGACGACTACCTCGGGGAGCTCCGCAAGATGCTCGACGACGAGGTGACGATGGTCGTCGCCAGCGACCACGGGTTCACCTACCAGGACTACGAGGTGAACCTCAACACCTGGCTGGCCGAAGAGGGGTGGCTCTCCTACCGGGACCGCTACGACGTGTACCTCAACCGCTGGCTGGCCGAGCAGGGGTACCTCGCGGGCGCCGACGCCGACCGCCCGGACGATCTCGACCCCGAGACGGTCGCCTTCTCCGCCGAGTCGGGCGAGATCGCGCTGAACACCGTCGGTCAGGACCCGCCGGGCGAACTCGACGACGACCGCGAGGCCGTCCGGGAGGAGTTGGGCGAGGCGCTCGCTGATCTGACCGCCCCCGACGGCACCGAACTGGTCGCCGAAGTTCGGGAACCCGACTCGACCGGCGGCGACGCGGGGCCGGACCTGGTCGTCGAACCCGTCGACGACGAGGAACGCGTGGTTGCCTTCCACGAGGACTTCGAGGGACTCGACGACGACGACGCCGAGTGGCTCGATCGCGGCCACCGCAACCTCGGTGACATCACCGGCGACACGCAGGCCTACTCGTTCACCCCCGGGCGGCTGTACCTCAACCTCGCGGGTCGCGAGCCCCGCGGGAGCGTCCCGGAGGAGGACTACGAGAGCGTCCGCGACGAACTCCGGGCCGAACTGGAGGCCCTGGAGGGGCCGGACGGTCGACCCGTCGCCAAGCGCGTCGTCGACGGCGAGTCCGCGTTCCGCGGCGAACACGACGAGATCGCGCCGGACCTCGTGGTCATCCCGAACCACGGCTTCGACCTGAAGGGGACGTTCAAGGAGAAAGACGGCGTGTTCACCACCGGGCCGCGCAACGGGATGCACAGCTTCGAGAACACCGCGCTGTTCGTCGACGACCCCGACGCACGCATCGACGACGCCGACCTGTTCGACATCGCGCCGACCATCCTCGACCTGCTGGACGTCGACTTCGAGCGCACCGACTTCGACGGCGCCAGCCTGGTCTGAGCCGGGGTCTCGTCCTCGCCGAGTCGGTGACCGCGGGTTTACGTCCCGCCGGCGCCAACCTCTCGACCGATGGACGTCCTCGTACTCGGCGGCGGCTACGCCGGCGTCACCCTCGCGCGGCGACTGAGCGATCGACTGCCAGACGACGCCGCTCTCACGCTGGTCGACGACACTGGACGGCACCTGGTGAAACACGAGGTCCACCGGGTGATCCGCGACCCGTCGCTGGCCGAGGTGATCGAGATCGACCTCGCCGAACTCGTGCCCGACGCGACGCTCCGGGAGGCTCGCGTCGAGGCGGTCGATCCGGACGCGCGGACGGTCAACCTCGCCGACGGCGAGACGCTGTCCTACGACGCCTGCGCGGTCTGTCTCGGCGCCACCCCGGCGTTTCACGGTATCGAGGGTGCCGCCGAGCACGGCAACCCCCTGTCGACGGTCGACGACGCCCTGGCAATCCGCGAGGCGGCGCTCCCGGCCATCGAGGACGAGGGCCGCGTCGTCGTCGCTGGCGCGGGGCTGTCCGGCGTGCAGGTCGCCGGTGAACTCGCGGCGATGGCGGACGCCCGCGACGCCGACGCGGAGGTTCTGTTGCTGGAGCGACTGTCGCGGGTCGCGCCGGCGTTCGACGACGCGTTCTCGGATGCGGTCCGCGAGACGCTGACGGCCGCGGGCGTCGCGGTTCGCACCGACGCGACGGTCGCGGCCGTCGACGGCGACGACGTCGAACTCGCGGACGGCGAGTCCGTCGCCCACGACGCGCTGGTGTGGACCGGGGGCATCGCCGGCCCGGCGGCGCTCGACGGAGAGCGCCCGCAGGTGCGCTCGACGATGGAACTCGGGGCGTCGACGTTCGTCATGGGGGACGCGGCCCGCGTCGTCGACGCCGACGGCGAGGCGGTGCCGGCGAGCGCGCAGGCGGCCATCCGCGAGGCCCCCGTCGTCGCGGCGAACCTCCTGGCGCTGGTCGGCGACGACGACAGCGGCGGGTTCCGCCCGCGACTCGACCAGTTCGCGTTCGACTCGCCGGGGTGGGTCGTCAGCGTCGGCGACGACGCCGTCGCGCAGGTCGGCCCCTCGGTCGTCCGCGGTCGAGCGGCGCTGGCGCTGAAGGCCACCGTCGGCGCGGGCTACCTCTCGTCGGTCGGAGCAGTTCGGGACGCCGTCGGCCTGGTCAACGAGGAACTGGGGCTGGCCGACGCCGTGGAGTGAGCGGGGGTTGGCCGGCTGGTCGCCGCGCGGCGTCAGTCGCCGGCGACGCCCTCGCCGCCTGTCTCTTCGGTCGCGGCGGTGTCGCCCTCCGGCGCCATCGCCTCGATGTAGCGCATTCGCTCGGGGATCGGCGGGTGGTCGTAGTGGAACGTCTCGTAGAGGGGATGCGGGAACGGGTTCGAGTAGTTCTCGCTGGCCAGCCGCGAGAGCGCGCCGACCATCGACTCGCCCTCGCCCATCACCTCGACGGCGAAGCGGTCGGCCTCCCGCTCGTGTTTCAGCGACAGTCTGTTCGACAGCGGCGACGTGAGGCGGTTCAGCGGCGAGACGATCAGGCCACCGACGATCAGGCCGGCGGCGGGCACCTCGCTCAGCGCGGCGCCGTCGGCGACGCCGAACAGCTCGTACAGCCACGGCTGGCGGGTGAGCCACCACAGCGCGACGACCGTCAGGCCCACCTGCACGGTGCCGGCGGCCAGACGCTTCCAGATGTGGCGCTTCTGCCAGTGGGCCAGTTCGTGGGCCAGCACGCTCTGGACCTGTGGCAGCTCCATGTCCTCGATGAGGGTGTCGAACAGAACCACTCGCTTGGTCCGGCCGAACCCGGCGAAGAAGGCGTTGGAGTGGCTCGACCGGCTGGAGGCGTTCATCTCGTATATCTGCTCGCAACTGAACCCGGCACGGTCGAACACGTCCTCGACGCCGTCGCGCAACTCGCCCTCGTCGATGGGCTCGAAGTCGTAGAACAGCGGCATCACGACCCGCGGCAGCAGCACCTGCATCACGAGCGAGAAGACGGCGTACAGGCCGATGGCGGCGGCCCACCACAGCTCGGGCAGTTCGGCGACGGCGAGCAACACCGCGCCGCCGACCGCACCGACCAGCACGACGCCGAGGACGGTCCCGATCAGCTGGTCGCGCAGCCACAGGGCCGGCGACTGGTTGTTGAACCCGTACACCTCCTCGACGACGAACGTGTCGACCGCCGAGAACGGCGCGCCGAACAGCCGGACCGCGACGACCAGTCCCGCGAACAGCACCACCCCTTCCAGCGTGGGCCCCAGCGCGAGGCCGTCGACGGCGGCGACGGCGTCGGCGAACAGCCCGGAGTACAGCACCAGCAACAGCACGGCGAGACCGACGACCGACCGGAGCACCGACAGCCCGGTCTTGGTGCGGCGGTAGTCGAGCAGTTCGCCGAGGTCGTCGACGTCGAGTCGCTCGTCGATCCACTCCCGGCGCTCGCGGACCGCCCGCTCGCCGTGGCGGAGGTTCAGCACCGACAGCGACCCGAAGAAGGCGTCGGTGCCAACCACCAGCAGGAGGAACGCGGCGTGGTAGACGATGTCGTCCATGTCCTTCGTTGTCCGAGCGCCGGTAATGAAACCATCGGGTACCGGCGGCTAGACACGGGGTATTAAGCCTCGCTGAAGTAACGAGTCGTCCATGAGCGACGACGACGCCTCACACCGGCGCGCTCCGTCGGCGGAGCGGGACGGCGAGCGCCGCGGTCTCTCCCGTCGAGGACTGTTCCGCGGCCTCGCGGCGGCCTCGCTGCCGGCGGTCGGTGCGGTCCCGGCGTTGGCGAGCGCCGACGGCCGCGCCACGGAGCGCGCCGAGTCCGGAACGCTGACCAACGAGCACCTCGCGGTCAACGTCCAGAACGACGGTACGTACGAGATCGCGACCGCGGAGGGCGAACAGTTGACGTACCCGAGCGCCGGGACGTCGGGGCTGACGATCCGGGTCGACGGGACGAACTACGTGATCGGGACGGCCTCGGGGGAGTCGATGGATCAGTACCGCCGGGAGACGACCGTCGACGAGGCGACGGGCGTCGCCCTGAGCGTCTGGGAGCTGCCCGAGGGGGTCGTGGTCACCCAGCGCATCTCGCTGGCGGGCGAGGCGGCGACGTTCACGGTGTCGGTGGACAACCAGGACAGCGCCGCCCACGACGTGTCGATCCGGTTCCTGTTCGACTACCAGGTCGGGCCCCAGGACGGCGCGCCCATCTTCGTCAACGGCCAGGTGCTCACGACCGAGACGCGGTTCGAACCGCCGCGGTTCGGCTCCTGGCAGACCTACGACCAGTTGCCGAACCCGTCGCTCACGGGCCGGGGCACCCTCGCGGACGTCCCCGACAAGATCGAGTTCGTCGCCTGGGAGGACGCCAGCGGCACCGGCTACGAGTACGGGGGATTCGACCCCGAGAAAGACTTTTTCACCGAGGGGTCGACGACGTCGCCGGAGAGCGACAGCGCGGGACTGCTGTACTTCGAACTCGGGTCGGTCCCGGGCGGCGAGACGCGTTCGGTGACGACCCACTACGGCGTCGGCGAGCCCCTCCAGTCGGAGGTCGAGCAGCTGGACGCGGCCTTGGTCGACTACCGCGAGGCCGTCGTCGAGAGCCTCGACCGCACCGTCACCGCTCACGCCCGCGCCTGGGCCAGGCAGTACCTCCGTCCGGAGATCGACGAGGCCTACGACCTCGGGGGCAGCGACGATCGCTCGCGTGCGTTCCGGTCGGTGCTCACGACGTTCTTCGAGTACCGCGGCGGACGGACCAACGAGTCGGCGACCTACAGTCCGCAGTTCGACGGCCTCCGGACGCTCCTGGACACGCTGCCGGACGATGTCGACGACGAGACGTCGGCGTCGCTGTTCCGGGCCGCTCGTGACGCCTTCGACGCCGTCCCCGACGGCGACCCCGACGAGGTGTCCGAAGCGGCCGTCGAGACGATCCGCCAGCACCTGCTGGGCACCGCCGAGAACCAGTCGAATCCACCGACCGTCGGGGGAGAGACCCTCGCTTCGCTGCGCGAGTCGTTCGTCGAGTCGTTCGACGAGCAGCGGGCCACGTTCGTCGCGGCCTGCCGGAACGACGACGTCTCGCCGGTGGCCGTCGACGGGATGATCGAGCGCCTGAACCGTGCCGCCGACCGCGTCAGGGCCCGCGGCGAGGCCGTCGACGAGCGGTACGGGTCGATCGTCGAGCAGGCCGACGAGGGCCAGCGGATCGTCGCGGGGGCGGACGCCGCCACCGTCGACGACGGCGTCGGAACGGCGATGGGCGAGGCCGTCGGCATCGAGGCGGGGTCGGTCGCCGCCGATCCCGAGGACGGCGCCCCGGTCGTGCTCGGGGTCGGGACGGAGGTGGACGGCGCCGTCGGCACGACCGTGGGCGGCGCGGTCGAGCCGACGCCCACGGACGACGCTGGCGGGCGCCGCTGGGGACACGCGTTCGACGGCGACGAGGCCTGGAAGGCGGTCGCGGCCTACGAAATCCAGTGGCTGTACGCCCTCGGTGCGGCCCCGCGGCGGGTGCTCCCGGCCGCGCTGGTCGGCGCCGCCGGCGACCCCTACGCCGACCGGATCGACACCGTCCCGGGGGCGATGTTCGACGCGGGGTGTCCGGCGACGGTCCGGCGCCTGGACGCGGCGGTGTCGGCCGGGCAGGTTCGGACGGACAACGTCACGGAGGACAGTCGGATCGGCGACTCCGAACTGGCCAGCGGGACCGGCGAGGTCGTCGTCGAGAACCCCGGAGACAACGCCGAGCCGATCGTCCCGACGTTCCGCCGCGAGGACTGTCTGGTCGTCCCCCACACGACCGCCGCGGAGAGCGAGAGCGGCTACGTCTCCCTGCCGCCGCGCTCGGAACTGCCGGAGATTCCGCCGGGGGAGTCGGCGACGATCCCGTTCAGCTACGTCACGCCGTACCGCTCGAACGCCGACTACGAACTCCAGTTGCGCCTCGCGGCGTCGCCGGCCTCCCGCCCGGTCGAGACGGGCATCGGCTTCGTCACCCACGAGGTCGGGACCGCGAGCGAGGTGGACAGCGAGACGGTCGCAAGCGGCACCGTCGACGAGGGCGAATCCCGCGAGGGCGACGTCGAGACCGACGAGGACTCGACCCAGTCCGAGACCAGCGTCACGTACGGCGGCAGCGACCTCGACCTCCACCTGTACGACGCCGCGGGCAACCACGTCGGCGTCGACTACCAGAGCGGCGAGTACGAGATGGGTATTCCGGGCGCCGAGAGCACCGGCCCGGACGGCGGCAGCGGCTTCGAGCGCATCCGCGTCGAGGATCCGACGGCGACGTACGCGGGCGAGGTGGTCGCGGTCCAGACGCCGGACGTCGGCAGCGGCTTCTCGATGACGACCGTCCAGTCGCCCCAGCTGTCGCCGTCGCCGGCCACCAGCGCGACCGACCTGTCGCTGTCGGCCCCGCCCGGTGAGGGGGCCGAGGGGTCGCTGACGGTCCGGGAGACGGCCGGTGACACCCCCATCCAGGACCTCTCGGTCGACCTGTCGACGCTGTCGGACGGGAACGGCAACGAGGCCGACATCGAGGCCAGCGTCGCCGCCGAGACGACCGTCCCGGCCGGGGGCAGCGCCACCGTCGACCTCGTCATCGAGGTCCCCGGCGGGACCTCCGGCGGTCGTTACGTCGGCGACTTGACCGTCGACGCCGCCGACGTGGCCCTGACGGTGCCCGTCGAGGTGGCGGTGCGGACCTCCAGCGGACTCCTGCCGGACTGGGCGCCGTACGCCCTCGGCGCCGGTGCGGTCGGTGCGGGCGCGCTGGGCTACCGCTACCTCTCGGGGCGCCGCGGCGGGAGCGAGCAACCGCCGGCCGGCGGTCGGCCGCCGGGCGGACCCGGCGGAGCGCCGCCCGCTGAGGGACCCGGAGACGGTCCCGACGCTACCGACGCCACCCCCACCAACGCCGCCGCCGGCGCGCCGGGCGGGCAGGCAGCCGAGGAGCGTCGCCAGCAGGGGTCAGATCGCCAGCAACCGCCGCAAGGACAGGGGCAGCAGCCACAGCGAGACAGGGGTCAGCAACCGCCGGAGGGGCAGGATCGACAGCACCCGCCGCAGGACCGGAACCAGCAACCGCCGCAAGACCAGGGCCAGCAACCGCCGACCGACCGGCACCGCCGAGGGGGCGGCGGTGCCGGGGCGGCCGGCGGTGGCGGTGCCGGCGGCGACGCCGGGCAGGACATCGTCGACTGTCCGAACTGCGGGGACCCGAACCTCGCGGGCAGCGGCGTCTGCGGGAACTGCGGCGCGTCGCTCCGCAGGGAGTGATCCCCGGTCAGCCTACGGAACGTACCAGATGCCGCGGCCGCGGTCGAGCCAGGACCCGACGACGACGTGTGGCAGCGCGATGATGCTGACGAACACGCTCCAGAACGCCACCAGCCCGACCAGGAGACCGGCGCCGCCCAGCGGTTGCGGCGAGAGCACCCACAGCCCGGCGGCCAGTCCGCCGGTCACGAGCGCGCCGACGACGAGCAGGCCCCAGGCGCCCAGCGCGATTCGGGTCGGGTCGTCGGCGTCGAGCGGCGCCAGCAGCCCGTCGAACGCCCCGTCGCTCTCGACGGGTGCGGCCTCGACGGCGTTCGAGCGGGCGACCTGCCGGGCGGAGTACCACAGCGGGAAGTACAGCCCGACGGCGATCACGACGGGGACGACGGCGAAGTACGCGATCAGCAGCGCCAGCTCCGCGATGTCGGCGCGGAACGACCCGGTGCCGGCCGCGCGTCGGAAGCCCAGCGCGACGTGGGCGAGGACGAGCGCGCCGTAGCCCCACCCGACCAGGAGCCGGTTGCGGTAGACGTCGCCCGCGACGGCCGCCAGCGCGCCCGGCTCGAAGATGCCCACCATGATCGAACTGAACGCGTAGAACGTGTCGGGCCAGCACACCATCGGGACGAGCATCACCGGGCCGCCGCGGACGACCGCGGCCAGCCAGCGCTGGGGCCGCGTCCGGAGGTGCTCGGTGCCGCTGGTCGCCGCGAGCACGCCCAAGTCGCCGAACCCGCCCTTCGCGATGGCGACCGCCAGCGCCACCACCAGCCCGACTACCGGCGCGGCAAAAAACAGCGCGACGAACAGCGCGATGGCTGCGAGGTAGGCGAGAACGTAGCGCACCTGGACGCCGGCCTCCCGGCGCCGGAGGTTCTCGAAGTGCTCGTAGCCGCCGTGGGGGAGGTTCATCGCGACCATCCCGAGCAGGTACACCGCCGCCTGCACCCGCAGGGGGATGGCGATGTCGGTCAGTCCCCAGGCGGCGAAGCCGACCGTCAGCGCGAGCAGCGTCCACCGCGACACCGCCAGGGCCGTCCCGCCGGGGACCCCCGGTACCAGTCGATCCAGCGTTTCTCGACGCCCGTGCGTGCCCATGGTCGAGGGTTACGGCGACGCGACCCTCAGGCCCGATCCAGAGTGGTACGGCCCTTCAAGTGCGGATGCGGTCGGACGGGGGGTGTGCTGGTCCGCCACCCAGGGCCACCGCCGAGGAGCGCGGTCGTGCCCGCCCGCGGCGACGCGCTCACGACGACGGGGCAGCTCCGCCTGCTCGCCCGTCGCTGCGTGGGCAGAGGGCACTGTGAACGGTGTCGGCAGGGAGGGATAACCCGATGTCGGAGGTCACGCCTGTCACGGATCGGTTCGTACGCTCGTTCGGTGCTACCGTTCCGGACCGGTGCCAAGTCAGGTCCGTCGAACTCGTCGACGTACTGCTCACCTCCGACCGTCAGACCGACTCGCGCAACGCCCAGATGTCGTCCGCCGGCTCCAGGTTCGACGGTTCCGCCCCCCGCGCGGTCAGAATTCCGGCGTGGTACAGCATCGCCTTCAGCTGGAACACGGTTGGCGAGTGGTAGACGTCCCCGTCAGTGAGGGGATCACGCTGTAGCTCTCCGTCGGCGTTCAGGACGCGACGCCTGACGTCGTCGTCGCCGCGGACGAACAGTTCGACGGTGAACGAGGGGTGTAACTCGTGGAGGTACTCCACGACGTCGGGGAGGCGCGGGTCGGCGATCCCGTCGTCGTGCATGTGCTGGAGCTCCTCGACGAGCAACCCCGTGGCCGGATAGTCGTAGACGACGCGTCGGGTGAGCATGCCCCACTTCGGCGCCAGGTCACAGAACCGCTCCTGCGACCGCTTCCAGTCGTCGAACACCTGTAGCGCGGCGTCGACCGACCCGTACTCCCGAAGTGCGAATCGGACGACCTCCCGGCCGAGAGGCGTCAGCCGAGTCGAGGTGGGCTGGTCGTCGACGAGGTTCAGGAAGGCCGCCCCCGTCCGGGCGTCGTCAGTGGCACGTACGACGAACTCCGCGAGGACCTGTTCCGTGCCCCCCTCGTGGGCGACGGCGAGCGGATAGGCGAGGTAGTTCTTCGGGTGGTTGAGGCCGAACGACCTGCCGGCGACGCCCTGTGCGCTGGCCTGAAACCGGATGGCCGTCGTCTCGGTCGTGGTACGGTTCCCGACCACGCGGGGCGTCTCGACGGGCTCGACGCCTCCGTCGGGCCTCACGCCGAGGATGCCGACGTTCAGTTCCCGAGCCAGCGTCCGTGCGGACTGCGAGACCGTGTCCACCGGGACCGCGACGTACGCGGCGTTCGCCTCGTGGAGCCGGTCGTACGCCTGCACGATGCCGCGCTCGACGTCGGCGTCGCGTCGATTCGTGTGGCCCTTCGCTTCGACGACCACCAGCGGCGGATCGTCGCCGAGGCGGTCCACGGCCAGCAACTCGTCGCTCAACAGCCGGACGCCGACGAGGTCGGGGTACCCCGACCCGATCTGGACGTGATTGAACGGTGCCAGCTGGTCCCTGACGGCCGCATCGATGGGCTCGTCGGCGAGCCACCCATCGGACGAAAACTGGGTATCCACGACCGCGTACCCGTCGTCGGCGTCGTCGGGGAACAGGCGACGCTTCGCATGTGCCAACACATGCGGTTCCGAGAGCGGTGACGCCGCAGTTGCCCTGGCGGGACAATGCCCTCACCGGCTCATGAAGGTGGGGGTGGCGGTGAACCCGGAGGAGGATGTGGATCAGTATCGCAGTAATCATTATCTGGAGTATGATCGTGACTGCGAGGCTGCGGTGGGCGGCTCCGGTCGGGGGACGGGTTTGGAACGCACTCTGCTGCACTGGCATCGGTGCGCGTCGGATTGGGTCGACAATGGACGAACTTTCACAGCGTGTTCTACCACAGCAAAAGCGCGTACATGCTGACTCGCGCTCGCTAAGCCTGCACAATCGATTGTACAATCGGCATTTTCCCCGCAACGTGGCCTGTGTGGCCTGCCGTAGACGGGCGGTGAGATTCGAGTCGAGCGCGGCGAACGATCCTCGGATCGCGAGTTTCACACGTTCCGTCTGGTGTCGACGACGGAGACGAGAACGCCACCCACGAGTACGAGTGCGCCGACGAGTGCGATCCAGAGACTCCCGTCCTCGACCCCGTAACCGAGCAGGAGCACACCGATCATCGCCCCAACGACCCCGCCAGCGTAGCGGGCAGTCGACGACTCCGCGCCACGGACTGCGGCTCCGACGACCCCGCTAATCGCGAGGAGAATAACGACCCAGTACAACGGTTCGATCCAGCCGAAGCCAACGAGAGCAACCGCGACGAACAGCATCGCGACCGCGATTCCCGCGGTGGCGATTCGGGCCCCCCACTTGGTCTCGTCGGAGAGGGTGTCGGCGCTCTCAGTCATCGTCTTCACCCCTAGAGTCGGCTGTCTTCAGGAGCTGTCCCAACAGCCCTTGTTGCCAGATTTGGTGGACGACCGGCGAAAGGCCGACGATGGCCGCGAGGAACCACCAGTACCAGCAGACGACGAACGATCCGAAGTCGACACCGAACAACTCGCAGCTGTGGCCGTCACCGGTGTCGCTACCAGTTCCTGCCGTCTCGTCGGCCGTGAGTTCGACGGTGGCCCGCTGGTCGCTGGCGCCGTCGTTGCCCGCGTCGTCGACGGCCGTCTCCAGCGTCGCGGTGTAGGTTCCCACACTTCCGGTGTAGGTTCCGGTGTAGGTGCCCGTTTCGGGATCGTACTCGAAGTCCTGGCTGGTCAGCGTGACGTTCTCCGGGCCGGTGAGCGAGACGGTCACGTTCGAGAGTCGCTCGCTGCTGTCGAAACTGACGGTGATGACGTTCCCGTCGTCGGCCACCGCGGTGAAGTTCGTGATCGCCGGTGCGGTCGTGTCGTCGTCCGTACCCTCCGTGTCCAGGTAATCGGGCACCCCGTCACCGTCCGAATCGGTGACTCCCTCCTCGGCGTCCGGGAGGCCGTCGCCGTCACTGTCCGTGTCGAGGGCGTCGATGGTCCCGTCACCGTCGGTGTCGACCGCACTGCCGCCGTCGGTTTCGGTGAAGTCGTCGATGCCGTCGCCGTCCGAGTCTGCGCTGTTCGGGTCGGTCCCGAGAGCCCGTTCTTCGGCGTTCGTCAGGCCGTCACCGTCGCTATCGCCGCTCGGTCCGTCGTCGTCGGGGTCGAGGTAGTTGGGAACGTCGTCTCCGTCGGTGTCTCCCGTCCTCTCCTCGGCGTCTGGCGTTCCGTCACCGTCGCTGTCGGTGTCGCGGTAGTTCGGCGTGCCGTCGCCGTCGGCGTCGCCGTCTCCTTCGGTGCCGTCGGGGATGCCGTCACCGTCGGCGTCGGTGTCGAGGGCGTCGATAGTCCCGTCACCGTCGGTGTCGACGGGACTGCCGCCGTCGGTCTCGACGTCGTCCGGGATGCCGTCGCCGTCGGAGTCTGCGCTGTTTGGATCGGTGCCGAGTGACTGCTCTTCGCTGTTGGTCAGGCCGTCGGCGTCTGCGTCACTGCTGGGTCCGTCTCCGTCGTCGGGGTCGAGGTAGTTCGGCGTCCCGTCACCGTCGGCGTCCCCCGTCCCTTCGGTCGCGTCGCCGACGCCGTCGTCGTCGCTGTCGGAGTCGAGGTAGTTCGGCGTGCCGTCGCCGTCGGCGTCGCCGGTCCCTTCGGTACTGTCCGGAATGCCGTCGCCGTCACTGTCCGAGTCGAGGTAGTCGGGCGTGCCGTCGCCGTCCGTGTCGGTTGTCCCCTCGGTACTATCGGGGATGTCGTCGCCGTCCGAATCGCTGTCGCGGTAGTTCGATGTCCCGTCACCGTCGGTGTCGGCGGCCCCTTCGGTCCCGTCGGGAATCCCGTCGCCGTCCGAATCGCTGTCGCGGTAGTCCGGTGTGCCGTCGGCGTCCGTGTCGACCGTTCCTTCGGTGCCGTCGGGGATGCCGTCACCGTCGGCGTCGGTGTCGAGGGCGTCGATGGTGCCGTCGGCATCGGTGTCGACGGCGCTGCCGCCGTCGGTCTCGGTGAAGTCGTCGATGCCGTCGCCGTCCGAGTCGGCGCTGTTCGGATCGGTGCCGAGTGACTGCTCCTCGCTGCTGGTCAACCCGTCGTCGTCGGCGTCGCCGGCCGGGCCATCCTCCTCGTCCGGGTCGAGGTAGTTCGGCGTGCCGTCGCCGTCGTTGTCTCCCGTCCCCTCGGTGGCGTCGGGAGTTCCGTCCCCGTCGCTGTCCGAGTCGCGGTAGTTCGGTGTCCCGTCACCGTCGGCGTCGCCGGTTCCCTCCGTCGCGTCCGGGATACCGTCGCCGTCACTGTCGGAGTCGAGGTAGTTCGGCGTGCCGTTTCCGTCGGCGTCGCCCGTCCCTTCGGTGCCGTCGCGGATGCCGTCGCCGTCGCTGTCAGTGTCGCGGTAGTTCGCCTTGCTGTCGCCATCCGTGTTGGCCGTCCCTTCCGTACTGTCGTCGATGCCGTCGCCGTCACTGTCCGTGTCGAGGGCGTCGATGGTGCCGTCGCCGTCGGTGTCGACCGCGTTGCCGCCGTCGGTCTCGGTGAAGTCGTCGATGCCGTCGCCGTCGGTGTCGGCGTCGCCTGTGTCGGTGCCGAGTGACTGCTCCTCGCTGTTTGTCAGTCCGTCGTCGTCGTCGTCGCCGTTCGGACCGTCGTCGTCGTCCGAGTCGAGGTAGTTCGGCGTGCCGTCGCCGTCGTTGTCCCCCGTCCCCTCCGTCGAGTCGGGAGTTCCGTCGCCGTCGGCGTCGGTGTCGAGGTAGTTCGGCGTGCCGTCACCGTCGGCGTCGCCGTCTCCTTCGGTGCTGTCGGGAATCCCGTCGTCGTCGCTGTCGGTGTCGAGGTAGTTCGGCGTGCCGTCACCGTCGGCGTCGCCGTCTCCTTCGGTGTTGTCGGGGATGCCGTCGTCGTCGCTGTCGGTGTCGAGATAGTTGGCCGTGCCGTCGCCGTCGGCGTCGGTCGCACCTTCGGCGCTGTCGGAGATGCCGTCGCCGTCACTGTCCGTGTCACGGTAGTCGGCGACGGTGTCACCGTCAGCATCGCCGGTTCCTTCTGTGCTATCGGGGATGCCGTCACCGTCGCTGTCGGTGTCACGGTAGTCCGGTGTGCCATCGCCGTCGGTGTCCGTCGTGCCCTCCGTGCTGTCGGGGATGCCGTCACCGTCGGCGTCGGTGTCTCTGGCGTCGATGGTGCCGTCGGCATCGGTGTCGACGGCGCTGCCGCCGTCGGTCTCGGTGAAGTCGTCGATGCCGTCGGCGTCCGAGTCGGCGCTGGTCGGATCGGTGCCGAGTGACTGCTCCTCGCTGTTGGTCAGCCCGTCTGAATCCCGATCCCCGTTCGGCCCGTCGTCGTCGTCCGAGTCGAGGTAGTTCGGCGTGCCGTCACCGTCGGCGTCTCCGGTCCCCTCCGTGGCGTCGGGAGTCCCGTCGTCGTCGCTGTCCGAGTCCACGTAGTTCGGGATGCCGTCCCCGTCTGCGTCACCGCTCCCCTCGGTGCCGTCCTGGATGCCGTCGTCGTCGCTGTCCGTGTCGAGGTAATCGGGCGTGCCGTCGGTGTCGGTGTCGGCGGCCCCCTCGGTACTGTCGGGGATGCCGTCGCCGTCGGCGTCGGTGTCGCGGTAGTCCGGTGTGCCGTCACCGTCGGCGTCTCCGGTGCCTTCCGTCGCGTCCAGGATACCGTCGTCGTCGCTGTCGGTGTCGAGATAGTTGGGCGTCCCGTCCCCGTCGGCATCGCCGACGCCGTCGGCACCGTCGAGGATGCCGTCGCCGTCACTGTCCGTATCCAGGTAGTTCGGCGTGCCGTCTCCGTCGGTGTCTCCCGTCCCCTCCGTGGCGTCGGGGATGCCGTCGCCGTCCGAGTCTGTGTCGAGATAGTTGGGCGTTCCATCGGTATCGACGTCGGCCGTGCCCTCCACGCTGTCGTCGATGCCGTCGTCGTCGCTGTCGGCATCTCTGGCGTCGATGGTCCCGTCGCCGTCCGAATCGCGACTGGTGTCGGCACCTTCGGTGTCGTCGTCGATGCCGTCGCCGTCGGTGTCGGCGTCGTACGGGTCGGTCTCGCCCGCGTCGAGGACCCCGTCACCGTTCAGGTCCTCGTCGGCGTCCAGCACCCCGTCGTCGTCGGCGTCGGTGTCCCGGTAGTCGGCCGTGCCGTCGCCGTCGGCGTCACCGCTTCCCTCTGTCGCGTCCGGGATGCCGTCGTCGTCGCTGTCGGTATCCCGGGCGTCGATGGTGCCGTCGCCGTCCGTGTCGGTCTCGCTATCGGCGCCTTCGAGACTGTCCGAGAGGCCGTCGCCGTCGGTGTCGGGGTCGTTCGGGTCGGTCTCACCGGAGTCGAGGCTGCCGTCGCCGTTCTCGTCCTCGTCGCCGTCCGGGATGCCGTCGCCGTCGTTGTCGCTGTCGAGGTAGTTGGCGGTGCCGTCGGTGTCCGTGTCGGTCGTTCCTTCGGTGGCCGACCCGTCGTCCAGTGCGCCGTCGCCGGTCTGGTCGGTCGGGTCGTCGCTGTCGCGGTCGCGGTAGTTAGCCGTCCCGTCGCCGTCGGCGTCGCCGGCGCCTTCCGTCGCGTCCAGGATACCGTCGTCGTCGCTGTCGGTGTCTCTGGCGTCGATGGTCCCGTCCCCGTCGGTGTCGACGGCGCTGCCGCCGTTCGTCTCGATGTCGTCGGTGATGCCGTCACCGTCCGTGTCGGTGCTGGTTGGGTCCGTCTCTCCTGGGTCGAGCACGCCGTCCCCGTTCACGTCTTCGTCCGCGTCCAGCACGCCGTCACCGTCGGAGTCCGTGCTCTGGAAGTCGGGCGTGCCGTCGGTGTCGGTGTCGGTCGCCACGCCGTTCCCAACTGTGTCGTCGTCGTCCTCGACGTCGTCCGGGATGCCGTCGCCGTCCGAGTCGTCGTCGCGGTAGTCCGGCGTGCCGTCGGTGTCCGTGTCGGTCGCCGGGCCACCGTCGTCGGTCAGGTCCTCCGTGTCGTCGCCGATGCGGTCGTCGTCGGAGTCGGGGTCACGGTAGTCCGGCGTGCCGTCGCCGTCCGTGTCGGTCGGTGAGTCGCCGATCGCTCCGGTGTCGTCTTCGACGTCGTCGGTGATGCCGTCGTCGTCGCTGTCGGTGTCCTGGAAGTCCGGCGTGCCGTCGCCGTCGGTGTCGGTCGCGGTGCCGTCGTTCGGCGTCAGGTCTTCGACGCTGTCGCCGATACCGTCGCCGTCCGAATCGCTGTCGCGGTAGTCCGGCGTGCCGTCGGTGTCTGTGTCGGTCGCCGTGCCGTCGTCGGCCGTCTCGTCCTCGACACTGTCTTCGACGCCGTCATCGTCGCTGTCGGTGTCTCTGGCGTCGATGGTTCCGTCGGTGTCGGTATCGGTGTTGCTCGCGGCACCTTCGAGGCTGTCCGAGAGACCGTCGCCGTCGGTGTCGGCGTCGGTCGGGTCGGTCTCGCTGCCGTCGAGCACGCCGTCGCCGTTCACGTCCTCGTCCTCGTCGAGGACGCCGTCGTCGTCGCTGTCGGTGTCTTGGAAGTCCGGCGTGCCGTCGCCGTCGCTGTCGGTCGCAGTCCCGTCGTCGGCGGTCTGATCCTCGACGCTGTCGGGGATGCCGTCGCCGTCCGAATCGCTGTCGCGGTAGTCGGGCGTGCCGTCGGTGTCGGTGTCGGTCGCGGTGCCGTCGTCGGGAGTCAAGTCCTCGACGCTGTCTTCGACGCCGTCATCGTCGCTGTCGGTGTCCCGGGCGTCGATGGTGCCGTCAGTGTCCGTGTCGGTCCCGCTATCGGCACCCTCGAGACTGTCCGAGAGCCCGTCACCGTCGGTGTCGGGGTCGTTCGGGTCGGTCTCACCGGGGTCGAGGACGCCGTCGCCGTTCAGGTCTTCGTTCCCGTCCGCGATGCCGTCGCCGTCGTTGTCGCTGTCGAGATAGTTCGGCGTGCCGTCGTTGTCCGTGTCGGTCGTGCCCTCCGTGGCCGAACCGTCGTCCAGTGCGCCGTCACCGGCGGCAGTGCTGTCGGTGGCATCGTCGGAGTCACCGTCGCGGTAGTTGGGGACGCCGTCGCCGTCGGTGTCGGTCGCGGTGCCGTCGTTCGGCGTCAGGTCTTCGACGTCGTCGGCGATCCCGTCACCGTCGCTGTCGGTGTCCCGCGCGTCGATGGTGCCGTCGCCGTCGGTGTCGGTGTTGCTCGCGGCACCTTCGAGGCTGTCCGAGAGACCGTCGCCGTCGGTGTCGGTGTCGTACGGGTCGGTCTCGCCGCCGTCGAGGCTGCCGTCGCCGTTCACGTCCTCGTCCTCGTCGAGGACGCCGTCGTCGTCGCTGTCGGTGTCCTGGAAGTTGGGGCTGCCGTCGCCGTCCGGGTCGGCGTCTCCCTCGATGTCGTCCGGGATTCCGTCGCCGTCCGAGTCGTCGTCCCGAGCGTCGATGGTCCCGTCCCCGTCCGTGTCGGTCCCGCTGGACGCACCCTCTGTCCCGTCTGAGAGGCCGTCACCGTCGGTGTCGGGGACGGTCGGGTTGGTTTCGTCCGGGTCGAGCACGCCGTCCCCGTTCTTGTCCTCGTCCTCGTCGAGGACGCCGTCGTCGTCGGAGTCGGTGTCCTGGAAGTCCGGCGTGCCGTCGGTGTCTGAGTCCGTCGCGGTGCCGTCGTCGGGGGTCTGGTCCTCGACGCTGTCGGGGATGCCGTCGCCGTCGGCGTCGGTGTCGCGGTAGTCCGGCGTGCCGTCGGTGTCGGTGTCGGTCGCAGTCCCGTCGTCGGGAGTCAAGTCCTCGACGCTGTCTTCGACGCCGTCGCCGTCGCTGTCGGTGTCGCGGGCGTCGATGGTCCCGTCGTTGTCCGTGTCGGTGTTGCTCGCGGCACCTTCGAGACTGTCCGAGAGGCCGTCGCCGTCGGTGTCGGTATCGTACGGATCGGTTTCGCCGCCGTCGAGGCTGCCGTCGCCGTTCACGTCCTCGTCGGTGTCTGGAACGCCGTCGCCGTCGGCGTCGGTGTCACGGAAGTTCGGTGTGTTGTCGCCGTCCGGGTCGTCGTCCCCTTCGATGCTGTCCGGGATGCCGTCATCGTCGCTGTCGGTATCCCGGGCGTCGATGGTGCCGTCGCCGTCGGTGTCGGTCTCGCTGTCGGCACCTTCGAGACTGTCCGAGAGACCGTCACCGTCTGTGTCTGCGTCGTTCGGGTCAGTTTCGCCAGCGTCCAGGCTGCCGTCGCCGTTCTCGTCCTCGTCGCCGTCCGGGATGCCGTCGCCGTCGTTGTCGCTGTCGAGGTAGTTGGCGGTCCCGTCGGTGTCCGTGTCGGTCGTGCCCTCCGTGGTGGAGTCGTCGTCCAGGGCGCCGTCACCGGTCTGGTCGGTCGGGTCGTCGCTGTCGCGGTCGCGGTAGTTGGCCGTGCCGTCACCATCGGCGTCGCCGGCACCCTCCGTTGCGTCCGGAATGCCGTCGTCGTCGCTGTCGGTGTCGAGGGCGTCGATGGTGCCGTCACTGTCCGTATCGACCGGCTCACCTGGACCAGTCCCATCGTCACGGGTGGTCTCGGTGCCGTCGTCGATGCCGTCGCCGTCGCTGTCTGCGTCGTTCAGATCGGTCCCGAGCGGCCCTTCGTCCAGATCGGAAATTCCGTCGCCGTCGTTGTCGCTGTCGAGGTAGTTCGCCGTCCCGTCGCCGTCGACGTCACCCGCCCCCTCGTCGGCCGACCCGTCGTCGAGGGTGCCGTCGCCGGTCTGGTCGGTCGGGTCGTCGCTGTCGCGGTCGCGGTAGTTGGCGGTCCCGTCGCCGTCGGCGTCGCCGTCTCCTTCGGTGCTGTCGGGAATCCCGTCGTCGTCGCTGTCGGTGTCGCGGGCGTCGATGGTCCCGTCCCCGTCGGTGTCCGTGTCGGTGCCGGCACCCTCGGTGTCGTCGTCGATGCCGTCGCCGTCGGTGTCGGCGTCGTACGGGTCGGTCTCGCCGGGGTCGAGGACGCCGTCGCCGTTGTCGTCCTCGTTCTCGTCCAGTACGCCGTCGCCGTCGGCGTCGGTGTCGAGGTAGTTCGACGTCCCGTCACCGTCGACATCACTGGACCCCTCCGTCGCGTCTGAGATACCGTCGCCGTCAGCGTCGCTGTCTCTGAAGTTGGGGATACCGTCGTTGTCGGGGTCGCCGTCACCCTCGTCGGCGTCCGGGATGCCGTCGCCGTCGCTGTCGGTGTCGAGGGCGTCGATGGTTCCGTCCCCGTCCGTGTCGGTGTTGCTTCCAGCGCCTTCGGCATCGTCCGTGATGCCGTCGCCATCGGAGTCGTCGTCGAACGGATCGGTGCCGATTGCGTCTTCGTCCACGTCACTGATCCCGTCGCCGTCGCTGTCGGTGTCGCGGTAGTTCGGCGTCCCGTCGCCGTCCAGGTCGGCGTTCCCCTCCACGTCGTCGTCGAAGCCGTCACCGTCCGTGTCGCCGTCCCGGTAGTTCGGGATGCTGTCTCCGTCGTCGTCACCATCGGTCTCCTCGCTGTCGGGCGTTATCTCCGGAAGGCCCGGAGAGTCGCTGTCCGTGTCGAGGGCGTCGATGGTCCCGTCGCCGTCGGTGTCAATCGGTTCTCCGGGACCGACGTTCCCGTCGCTGCTCAGCGTCTCGGTGCCGTCGTCGATCCCGTCACCGTCCGAGTCGGTGTCGAGGTAGTCGGTCCCGAGTGACTCCTCCGCGGCGTCGTCGACGCCGTCGCCGTCGCTGTCGGTGTCGAGGTAGTTCGGCGTCCCGTCACCGTCCTGATCGCTCGCCGTCTCCTCCCGGTCGGAGATGCCGTCCCCGTCCGAATCCAGGTCGAGATAGTTCGCGAGGTCGTCGGTGTCGCCATCGGCGTCGGTCTCGGTCCCGTCGGGGATGCCGTCACCGTCCGAATCGCTGTCGCGATAGTTGGGAATCCCGTCGTTGTCGGCGTCCTTGTCGAGGTACGCGGGCGCCCCGGAGACCGTCAGGTTGGTGTCGCTCTCCGCACGGTCGGAGATGCCGTCCCCGTCGCTGTCGGTGTCCTGAAAGTCCTCGGTTCCGTCGCCGTCCGTGTCCACGGTCTGTCCGCGGTTGGACTCTGCGAGGTCGGAGATCCCGTCACCGTCTGCGTCGGTATCGCGGTAGTCCGGGATGCCGTCGCCGTCGGTGTTGCCGGCGCCTTCGACACTGTCGGGGATCTGATCGCCGTCGGCGTCGGTGTCGAGGGCGTCGATGGTGCCGTCGGTGTCGCTGTCGACGGCGTTCCCGCCGTCGGTCTCGACGTCGTCGGCGATGCCGTCCCCGTCCGAGTCCGTGTCCCGCGGGTTCGTTCCGAGGCTGGCCTCCGTGCTGTCCAGTAGTCCGTCGCCGTCCGAGTCGTCGTCACGGTAGTTCGGCGTGCCGTCGTTGTCTGGATCGCCGGTACCTTCTTTGGCGTCCGAGAGGCCGTCGCCGTCGGTGTCCGTGTCCTTGTAGTCGGGGACGCCGTCTCCGTCCTGATCGCCGGTTCCCTCGACGCTGTCGGGGTCACCACCGCCGTCGGCGTTCGTATCGAGGAAGTTCGGCGTCCCGTCGCCGTCGGCGTCAGACGCGGTCTCGTTCCTGTCGTCGATGCCGTCACCGTCCGAATCGAGGTCGAGGTAGTTCGGCGTCCCGTCGCCGTCCTTGTCACCGGCCCCTTCGACCGCGTCGTCGATGCCGTCGCCGTCCGAATCGCGGTCCAGGTAGTTGTCCGTCCCGTCGCCGTCTTCGTCGACCGCTCCCTCGGTGCCGTCGGCGATTCCGTCGTCGTCGTTGTCGCTATCGGCGAAGTTCGGAGTCGCGTCGCCGTTGGGGTCGGCGGCACCCTCCGTCGCGTCCAGGATCCCGTTGCCGTCGCTGTCGGTGTCGTTGTAGTTCCGGTCCCCGTCGCCGTCCGCGTCACCGAGACCTTCGACCCCGTTGGAGATGCCATCTCCGTCGTCGTCCCCGCTCGGATCGAAACTGCCGCCGATCACGCTGTCTGCATCGAGATAGTTCGGGGTGGTGTCGCTGTCGGCGTCACCCGACCCCTCCTCGAAGTCGTACGCACCGTCGCCGTCCGCGTCCCTGTCGAGGTAGTTCGGCACGCCGTCGCCGTCGGCGTCGCCGGTTCCCTCCGTCGCGTCTGGGATGCCGTCCCCGTCGCTGTCCGTGTCGAGGTGGTTGGGCACCTCGTCGTTGTCGGCATCACGGTCGGTCGTGTCACCGCTTCCAGTCCCGATGTCGTTGCTGTACTCGTCTGCATCGCCGATTCCGTCGCCGTCGCTGTCGGTGTCGAGGTAGTTCGGCGTACTCCCGCCGTCGTCGGTGTCGGTCGTCCCCTCGAAACTGTCGTCGAGTCCGTCACCGTCGGCGTCCGTGTCCCGGTAGTTCGGTGTCCCGTCACTGTCCTGATCTGCCGCGCCCTCCGTCGTGTCCGGGATGCCGTCGCCGTCGCTGTCCGTGTCGAGGGCGTCGATGGTGCCGTCGGTGTCGCTGTCGACGGCGCTGCCGCCGTCCGTCTCGTCGATATCGGGGATGCCGTCGCCGTCGGAGTCGTCGGTCGTCGGGTCGGTCCCCAGGGTCGCCTCCTCGGCGTCGGGTAGTCCGTCGCCGTCCGAGTCGCTGTCCAGCGCGTCGATGGTGCCGTCGTTGTCGCTGTCGACCGCATTCCCGTCCGGCGCCTCCGTCCCGTCGCCGAACCCGTCGCCGTCCGTGTCGCTGGTCCGGTTGTCCGTCCCCAGCGCGGCCTCCTCGCTGTTCGTCAGGCCGTCGCCGTCGGGGTCCCCGTCGGGGCCGTCCTGGTCGTCCACGTCGAGATAGTCGGGGATACCGTCGCCGTCGTTGTCGCCGCCGCTCGCGGTGCTGTCTGGCGACCCTTCGCCGTCACTGTCGGTGTCGAGATAGTTCGGCGTCCCGTCACCGTCCGGGTCTGCGGTCCCCTCCACGTCGTCCGACCGGAAGTCCCCGTCAGCGTCCGTGTCGGCGTAGTTCGGGGTGCCGTCCCCGTCGGGATCGCCCTGTCCCTCGACGCTGTCGTCGATGCCGTCCCCGTCCGAGTCGGTGCTCAGGTAGTTCGGCGTGCCGTCGCCGTCTGTGTCGCTGGTACCCTCGACGCTGTCGTCGATACCGTCCCCGTCGGAGTCGGAGTCTCTGTAGTTCGGCGTGCCGTCGCTGTCGATGTCGGCGGTCCCTTCTTCACTGTCGGGGATACCGTCGCCGTCGGCGTCCGTGTCTTTCGCGTCGAGTTTCCCGTCACCGTCGGTATCGACGCTGTTCCCACCGTTCGTCTCCGTGTCGTCGAGGATCCCGTCACCGTCGCTGTCACTCTTTTCGGCGTTCGTGCCCAGCGTGCGTTCTTGACTGTTGGTCAGACCGTCGCCGTCGAGGTCACCGTCTGGGCCGTCCTCGTCTTTCGGGTCGCGGTAGTCGGGCGTGCCGTCGCCGTCGTTGTCGTCGGCCCCCTCGTTCTGGTCGGTCGTCCCGTCGCCGTCGCTGTCGGTGTCGAGTGCGTCGATGGTGCCGTCGTCGTCGGTGTCGACCGCCTCCCCCGGACCCGTGCCGTCCGGGCGAGTGGTTTCGACGGTGTCGTTGATACCGTCTCCGTCGGAATCGGCATCTCGTGGGTCCGTGCCGAGCGCCACTTCGTCTGCGTCCTCGATGCCGTCGCCGTCGGCGTCCGTGTCCCGGTAGTTCGGTGTCCCGTCGCCGTCCTTATCCGCCGCGCCCTCCGTCGCGTCCGGGATGCCGTCGTCGTCGCTGTCGGTGTCGAGTGCGTCGATGGTGCCGTCGCCGTCGGTGTCGACCGCGCTGCCGCCGTTCGTCTCGTTGAAGTCGTCGATGCCATCGCCGTCGGTGTCGGCATCGTTCGGATCGGTCCCGATACTGTTCTCCGTGGCGTCGTCCAGTCCGTCTCCATCAGAATCCACGCCAGCAGCGGCGGTCGCGACGCCCGTGCCGAAGAAACCAGCAAAAACAACCAAAAATGCTATAATTATGACGAAAGATAGACTAGAGCGAGGTGAAATTTTCATGGTACCGATTTTTAGGCAACTAACGATAAATAATTATTCATTAGCCGTCAGCGCGTCCCCTCACGTCGCTACGAAACGACTCTCGTTCCGGGAGTGCGCTCGCAGTCTCACCGTCGTTCAGCACCGCGTCGATGCTTCCCCGGTGTTCCCCGCACTGCAGGACGTTTCCAATGTCGTAGGCGATGTCTCTCCAGACGTGCTCGGGCTCGTCGACGACTTCCAGAAACGCGGTCAAACTGATCGAGCCGGTCGCACACGAAGTCGGCGAGTAGTTCGACATCGGGCCGATGCTGATCGTCTACGGCTGGCGGGACACCGTCGACGATCTCGGGTTCGATCTCGTGGGGGCGCTTCTTGTAGTCGGTGCCGACCTGCGCGTGTTCGTCCACGCTCGCTGACCGATTCACGGGGTAACTGGCACCGTACTGGTCGCAAGCGGATGGCTAGTCCTCGGTGGCTCCGTCGTGATGGCGCTCTCGGTTGGACTCGCGAGCGCGATACGTTCAATAGTCGGTAGACGCACTGTCGATTGAGCCGGGAGAGATGCTGTCGAATCGTGGCGGCGACGGCGACGGTCCCGAAGAACCCGCCTTGGGACTCCCAAGCGTCCCGCAGAATGACGGGCGCTGCAGGATTTGAACCTCGGTCACTCCGCTCGCAGGGCTCGCTCCGTTCCCTGGTTCAAATCCTTCGCGGGAGACTCGTCACTGCTCACTGTCGTTCGCAGGACGAGTGGGCGCTGCAGGATTTGAACCCGCGGCAGCTTGGTCCGAAGCCAAGTACTCTGTCCAGGCTGAGCTAAGCGCCCGACACATCGTCGGTGCGACCGTGACAAATTTAAGCCCACCGATTCGGCGACCGGCTTCGGGGGATTTATGCGCGGCGTCCGTCACGCGGCGGGTATGAGTGGCGGCGAGACGGTGCGCGGGCTGGTGGAACTCACGCGACCGGTCAACGCGGTCGCCGCCGGGATGTTGACGTTCATCGGCGCGTTCGTTGCGGTGGGTGGCGACGTCGCCGCGGCCGGCACCGCCGTCCTGGCCGGCGCGGCGGTGGCGGCGACGGTGCTGGCGGTCGGCGCCGGCAACGCGATCAACGACTACTTCGACCGGGAGATCGACGCGATCAACGACCCCGAGCGGGCGATTCCGCGGGGGGCGGTGAGTCCACGGGGGGCGCTCGCGTTCAGTCTCGGGCTGTTCGGGCTGGCGGTGGCGTGTGCGCTGGTGTTGCCGCGACTGGCCATCGCCATCGCAGTCGTGAATCTGCTGGGGCTGGTGGCGTACACGGAGCTGTTCAAAGGGTTGCCCGGGGTGGGCAACGCCGTCGTGGCGTACCTCGGTGGGAGCACGTTCCTGTTCGGCGGCGCGGCGGTCGACGGGCTCGCCGGGGTGGAGGCGACGGTGATCCTCTGGTTGCTCGCGGCGGTGTCGACGCTGACCCGCGAGATAATCAAGGACGTCGAGGATATCGCGGGCGACCGCGAGGAGGGGTTGAACACGCTGCCGATCGCGATCGGCGAGCGGCGGGCCCTCCAGATCGCGCTGGCGCTGCTCGTGGTCGCGGTGCTGGCCAGTCCACTGCCGTACGTCTGGGGGACGCTTGGCGTGGCGTACCTGGCGGTCGTGGTGCCGGCCGACGCGGTGATGCTGTACGCGGCCGTCGAGAGCTTCGACGATCCGACGGCCGGCCAAGGCCACATCAAGTACGGGATGTTCCTTGCGGCGGCGGCGTTCGTCGTGGGACGATCGACGGCGATCGTGGGCTGATCACGGGCGCACCGGTGCGAGCGTCCCTGTGGCGCCGCCGTACCGCCGTTTTCGGGCAGTCGTCCACCCAATCAAAAGTAATATAAGTGCTTTCCCGCTTGTAGATTGCAACGAGCGAATGAGTCGCCAGCAACCAGCGTCCTGTTGCAGTTTGTCGATCTCTCACCCCCTCAATGTACGAACTCGATAGCGTCGAACCGGGTACGTCCGTCGATCCGGGGACGAACGTACTCATCACGGGCCCGCCGATGACCGGGAAGCGACGCGTCGCGCTGGACGTGCTCGCGGAGGGTGCAGACGCCGGTGAGGGGTCCATCGTCGTCTCGACGAAAGACGGCGCGGAGAAGATACTCTCGGAGTTCGGCGACCGGGTGTCGCGGGACGACGTCCACGTCGGCGTCGTCGACTGCGTGAGCAAACAGCAGGGTGTGAGCAACCTGACGGACGACCGCCGGGTCAAGTACGCCTCATCGCCGGTCGACATGACGAAGATCGGAGTCAACCTCTCGGAGTTCATCGAGGAGTTCCACGAGACTCGTGGCATCGAGAACAACCGCATCCTCCTCCACTCGGTGTCGACGATCCTGATGTACTCCGACCTCCAGACGGTGTTCCGGTTCCTGCATGTGTTCACCGGCCGGGTCCAGAGCGCGGAGGCGCTGGGGATGTACGTCATCGACTCGACGGCTCACGACGATCAGACGATGAACACCCTCAAGCAGCTGTTCGACGCCGTCGTCGAGGTCGACACCGACGACGACGGCGAGACGACGGTGCGGACCCGCGGACTCACCGCCGCGGAGTGACCGCCGGCTCGGTCCGGCTCGCACACACCCGACCGTGAGTATTTGTCGCTCCGGTCGTGACCTGGTAGCATGGCACGCACACGGCGCTCGCTGCTCAGAGCCGGCGGTGTCGCAGCGATGGTGGGGGTCGCCGGCTGTGGGTCGAGCGAGCGGGACGAGGACACGTCGGAGACGGACCGTGGCGACGGGACGCCGACGGGCGACGCCGCCACCTCGACGGACGGGAGCGACGCGGCGACGGCCGCCGACCTGAACCGTGGGTCGTTGCCCGCTGGGGCGCTGTGGCTGGCGCCGGTGCGCGACCCGCCCGGGTTCGCGCCGGGACGATACTTCAGACAGGTGTCGGTCGGGTCGGTCGCCGCCGCGGAGTCGTCGCTGCACCCGGCCGTGTTCGACGAACTCTCGGGAGAACTGTGGGATCGGCCCGAGCGACTGTTCGGCGTCTCCAGTGACGCCATCGACGTGAAGTACCAGGTCCCTGGAGAGAACGTCCGAGTGTTCGAGGGGTCGTTCGATCCGGACGCGGTCGGCGAGTACCTCGGGCGACCGTACGAGGAGGTCGGCGAACGCGGCGGGTTGCGCCTGTTCGCTCGGGACCTGCGCCGCGGCGAGCGGCTGGTGGCCGTCGACGACCGGTACCTCCTCGCGGGCGGTCGCGAGGACGCGACGACGGCCATCCGCGCTCGGTTCGGCCCCGACGAACCGCTCGCGCTGGTCGACGAGCACGTCTGGACCGCGGCGAACGAGGTCCGTGGCGCCGATCTGCTGTCGGTGACCGACCGGTACAACGAGGGACGCCGAGGCCCGTTGAGCGATGTCGCCGCCCGCGCCATCGCCTGGTCCTTCGAGGGCGATCGGGTTCGGCTCCGGGCGCCGTTCGTGTTCTTCGAGCGGGGCATCGCCGACCCGGACGTGGTCCGGGCGTGGACCGACGAGTTCGGCGGACTCCAGACGTACGAGGACCTGTCGATCGAGCGGGACGGAGCGGTCGTCACCGTCGACGCGACCACGCCCGTCGAACTGTTCGACCGGGGGGTCTCCGGCCGGCCGGGGGAGTGAGCGGTCGTACAGTTTTGTCTCACAGTTTCCCGGGAGCGCGCTCCGCCGTGCTCCCGGAGGAAGCCGAGAATACCCCGTCTCAGTCGTTCGTGCTGAAGAACACGACGTCCGCCTGCCGGCAGCTGTAGTGGCCGTCCTCCTCGGTGGCGGTGCCGCCCACCGACAGGCGAGCGGTCGCGTCGTCCGACGGCGCGGAGCGCTGGTAGGCAGAGACCGTGAACTCGACGTCGAACTCGCCGCCGCAGGACCTCTCGGAGACCTGCGACGACGTCGCCAGCGGCACGTCGATGTAGATGTCCCGGCTGCCGCCGTTGCCGCCGATCCGCCAGTACTCCCGCTCGCGGGCCGGCGAGTCCTGCGTGACCGTCGCCGTCGAGCCGTCGGGGCGGGTGATCGTCACGCTCCCGACCGCGACGGGGAAGGTTCCCGAGTTCTCGACGGTGAGGCGAAACCCTGGCGCCTGGCGCTGCAGGCCCGTCGCCTCGATGCGCTGGCGGAGCTCGGGCTCGAGGCGGTCGAGTTCGCCGTCCGGGCCGTCGACGATGACCGTCGCCGCCCCGGCGACGACCAGCCGCTCGTAGGCGTCCTCGGACAGCTGGTGGCTGAGGCTCGTGCTCTCGACGGGAATCTCCGCGACCGTCTCCTCCTCGACGACCACCCGGACCCGCTCGACGCCGTCGGTCGACCGGAACTGCATCTGCAGGGTGTCGCGCCTGAACCCGAAGGCGCTCACCACCGAGCCACCGGTCGTCGTCTCCGGCGCGGCGTCGGTCTCACCGGGGTCGGTGCCGGTGTCGCCGCCGCCACTGTCCCCGCCGTCGGTCGGCGTCGGCTTCGCGGTGGTGGCGCCGCCGCCGTCGCCGCCGTCATCGCCGTCGCCCCCACCCCCGGAGCACCCAGCCAACAGCGCCGCGCCAGCGGCGACGCCGTACAGCAGTCGGCGACGCGTGTGGCCGTCGGCGTCCGTTCGCTCTCCGGTCTCTCGTCGCTGGTCTGTGTCGCTCATCGCGCGGTGCCTGCGGAGACGAGCGCCTAAAACTGGCGGCCAACATTTGAGCCGTCGGGTCGGCGCGGGCACGAGGTGGCCGGTCCGCCGAACCGGGCGTCAGACGAGCCCCGCCGCGACCGCCAGCGGGCACAGCGCCCCGGTGACGAGGAACGCGGGGCTCGCGAGCGGTTCCACGGCGGTCTGCAGCGGTGCGGGGTCGGTCATCGGTCGCTCACCCGCGGTGGTCGGAGCCCTCGACCGAGTGTGTGACCGCCGAGCTGCGGTGACATAGCACCGAGAGCGCTTGCGACCCAGTTGATGCCGGACGATAGAGACGTGGGTCTCGACGTGACCTACCCGCGTCGCTCCCGGGGTGTTCGGTCGTCGTCGGCGGCCCCGTCGGGTTCCTCGCGATCGGCGAGTTCGCGTTGCCACGCGGGGTGGGGCTCCGGCACCGAGTCCTGTTCGGGCGTCGGCGCCAGCACCGCCACGACGACGATGACCGCGAGCAGGAGCGCCAGGAACGACCCCGGCGGGAGGACGCCGTACCACACCGCCGCGCCGACGGCGAACAGCCCCCAGACGGCCGCGACGCCGCCGAACAGCGCGGCGGCGACCCGGCCTCCGGTCCCGAGGCGGCCGCCGAGTGGTTCGAGCGCGTCCATGCTCGTCGCTATCGACTGGACGGGGGAAAGGGTTGGGACCGGCTCACGCCGGCGCCGCCTCGATGGCCGTCAGCACCCCGAGCCACGCCGTCCGCGAGCGCTCGACGGTCAGATCGGACTCGCCGACCACCGCCAGGGGTTCCTGGGTCCACCGGCAGGCGTGCTTGCGGTAGTGGGCCTCGGCGCGCCACTCCTGGAATCGCGCGACGGCGTCGACGCTGCTGCGCCCGTGCTCCAGCAACAGCACCCGCCCGTCCGGGCGGCAGACCCGCGCCATCTCGTCGAGCGCGGCGACGGGGTCGGGGAACGTGCACGTCGACAGCGACGAGACGACGGTGTCGACGGCGTCGGTCGCCAGCGGCAGGCGCCCGGCGTCGCCCTCGCAGAAGCCCATAACGTCCGCCCCGTCGCCACCGGCGCTGTCCGCGGCACGGCCGAGCATATCCGGGCTGAGGTCCAGGCCGACGTAGGTCGTGTACGGCGGGAGGTACCGACGGTTCGTCCCGACGCCGCAGGCGATGTCCAGCACGCGGCCCCGGGCCTGCCCGAACAGCCGAGCGCGTGCCCGGCCCGTCGCGAGGCGGTTGCAGACGTCCAGGCGGTCCATCGCCGCGGCCTGGTCGGCGTAGATGCCCCTGATGCCGTCGGCCGTGGCCGGTCGCGATCCGATCGCGTCGTCGGTGTCGCTGTCGCTCATGTCTGGGTCGACGCGGCCCGCGACCGAATGGTTTGCCCCGGTCCTGCAGGGTGGGTTCGAGTCGTTCGGCGGCGGCGCTACCAGTCGTAGGCCTCGCGGGGGTCGACGGCGTCCTCGGCGCGGTCGAAGACGTGCTGCCCGTCGACGAAGACGTGCTGGGTGCGGGTGTCGACCCGCCAGAACTCGCCGTCCCACACGGCGACGTCGGCGTCGGTGCCCGGCTCCAGGGTCCCGACGCGGTCCGCGATGCCCAGAATCTCGGCGGGGGTGCGCGTGACGGCGTCCAGCGCCGCCTCGGCGGGCAGGCCCTCGCGGACCGCGAGGCCGACACAGACGTCGAGGTGTTTCTGGGGGAGCACCGGCGCGTCGGTCTGGATGGCCACGTCGACACCGGCCTCGTGGAGGATGCCCGGCGTCTCGAAGGTGATGTTGCGCAGTTCGTACTTCGTCGCCGAGGAGATGGAGGGGCCGACGACGGCGGGGACGTCCCGCTCGACGAACTGTTCGGCGACGAGGTGGCCCTCGGTGGCGTGCTCGATCGAGAGGTTCTCGATGCCGAACTCGTCGGCGATGCGGAACACGGTGCGGATGTCGTCGGCGCGGTGGGCGTGGACGCGCAGCGGGAGGTCGCCATCGAGCACGCGCACGAGGTTCTCTTTACCGATGTCGCGGTCGAACGGTTCGTCTTCGTCCTCGGCGGCGGCCTTCCGCCGCTTGTAGTCCTCGGCGGCGGTGAACTCCTCGCGGAGCGTCGCGGCGACGCCGGGCCGCGTGGACGGCTGGCGGTCCTTGGCCTCGCCGTGGAACCGCTTGGGGTTCTCGCCCATCGCGGCCTTCATCCCGTCCTCGCGGATCAGCATCTCGTCGGCGACCGTGCCGTAGGTCTTCATCGAGACGATGACGCCGCCGATGACGTTGCCCGACCCCATCCGCGCGGAGACGCTGGTGACGCCGTTCTGGAAGGCGTGTTTCAGCTCCTCGTCGCGGGGGTGAAAGCCGTCCAGCGCGTTGACGTGCGGCGTCGTCGCGGAGGTCCCCTCGTTGAAGTCGCCGTCCTCGGGTTCGCCCCACTCGGCCATGCCGGCGTGGGAGTGGGCGTCGACCAGCCCCGGCGTGACGTGGGCGCCGTCGAGGTCTAGTTCTGTCGCGTCGCTCGGGGCGTCGACGTCGCCGACGGCCGCCACCTCGCCGTCTTCCAGCAGCAGGTCGCCGGTCACCGTCCCGCGGTCTGTCGCGGTGTGGATCGTGGCGTTCCGGAGTACGTGCATCGACCACCCGGAGGGACCGGGGCCACTAATCGGTTCGGCCCGCGACGCTGGCTGCCGGGACTACCACGGCAGCACGCCCAGCGCCGCGGCGATCCCCAGCACGATCAGCCCCACCGTCGCCAGCGCCGCGAACACGCCCCACAGCATCTCCCGACCCATCAGCGACCAGTCCGCGCTGTCGGTGACGGCGAACTGCGGATCGGCGGGCGTCGAACTGACGACCACCGACTCGTCGGCGGCGTGGTCGGCGAACGTCTCGCTCGGGGCCTCGTCGCGATTGCTGCCGAACGCGGCGACCAGTTCCGAGCCGCTGTGCTGGTCGGGGGTCAGCGCCGTGCCGTACACGTTCCCCTCGTCGCCGGGGTCGAGCGTGGCGTAGCGCTCGCGCCACTGCCCGCTGCGACCGGTGTCCTCCCAGTCGAGGTCGAGGTCGGCGCGGCTGCGTCGACGAGCACCTGACCGCTGTCGGCGGCGACGTACAACGGCACCGCGTCGACGTCCTCGCGTTCGACCGTGTCGAGGGGTCCATGGGGTCGTTGTGCTGTCTGCCCTGGCGCTTCCGTTCGCGCTTGCGTCGGTACCCGAGGTGTTCGGCCTCGTCGTAGCCCACGTGCTGTTCGCCGCGGGCTGGGCGGTGCCGTTGATCTTCACCGCGCCAGCGCCAGGCTGCACCTGGCCTGCGGGCGCCTCCGTGGCCGCCCTGAGGAACTGCACGCGGTTGTACTGAAATCGGGCCTCGTGGACCGAGCGGACGGGTCCAGAGGTGGATTCTCACCCAAAACAGTCGACGGATAGGGACGTAGCTCCAGCCTACCGCCGCGGTCGTCCCGCTGCTGTCCGGCGGTCTCTTCCCGATTGTGCGGCCGGTGGATCGTGTCGGTGGTCGCTCCGGTCCGGCCCGCTCTCTACGCACGTAGCGTCGGATTATGTGAGGATTCGGTCCGTTCGTCGACTCGCCTCGTCGGGGAACGAGGTAGGGGAAGCCCACCGCCGTCGGTGGCGGTGTCCGGCCTTCTCCGGGCCGCCGTCGCCGGGCGCCCGGCAGCCAGCGGCCGACGTGGGGGGTTCGGGGGCCTGGCGTCTGGCCGGTCGGTCGCTCACAGGTAGCCCAGCGACTCCAGACGGTCGGCGACGGCCTCGTCTCGCTCCGTCTCCGCGGCGCGCTCCTCGCCGGGGTCGCTGTCGGGGTCGACCCGCTCGATCTCTCGGAGCAGTCGGGCGAGCGCCGTCGCGACGTACTCGTCGACGGAGTCGAACTCCGTGCGGGGCAGCCGCTCGGCGACGGCCGCGGCGGTCCGCTCGGGAATCTCGACGCTGCGCGTGCTCTCGTCGGGGCGATCGGTGGTTGTCATGGGGTGGGTGTGGGTGCGGATTCGAGGACGGTCTCGACGATGTGTGCGGTGACGTCGGGCTGTTCGGCGACGAGTCGGTCCCGGCGGGCCGCCCAGTCGACGCGGTCGATCCCCGAATCGAGGAGGTCGTCGACGGCCGACAGTGCGGCCTCTTCGTCGGAAAAGGAGCGCATGAGACCGTACCGCTCCTCCAGGGCGCGGAACACGTTCTCGTCGTCGTCGCCGACCATCGTGTTGGTCCTGATGGCTGGGGTGCCCAGCATCGCCGCCTCGGTGGACATCGTCCCCGAGTCGCCGACGTAGCAGTCGGCGTACGCGAGGACGTGGTGGACGTCCTCGGGGTCGGTCGGGAGGCGGTACGCGGCGAGGTCCGGCGGCAAGTCCCCCTCGGCGGAGACGTACACCGCGCCGTGATCGGTGAGGCGGTCGACCAGCGCCCGCAGCGTCGCCGGCGAGATGCCGGCGTGGCCGATGTCGTGGTAGGCGTCCCACCCGGCGACCCTGACCACAGAGAACGGCGCCTCGGGGTCGATGCCGTGCTCGCGCAGCACCGCCGGGTCGGGGTCGAACCGGTCCGGGTGGAGGTACGCCAGTTCCTGGAAGTCCAGCGTCCGGCGGCGCTCGTCGGGCACCGAGAGGTCGAAGTCGGCGGGCGCACAGACCGTGTCGACGAACGGGAGCGTCGCGCCGCGGTACAGCGCCCGGATGGCCCTGCTGCCGACGCGAGTGTCGCTGACGGCGACGTACCGACAGCCGACCAGCGCCGAGACGTGGGCGGGCCCGGGGCCGAGCCGGGCGACGATGACGTCCGGCTGGAACGCCCGGGCGACCCCGAGCAAGCGCCACTCGCGGACGAGCAGTTCCCAGGCCAGCCCCGGGACGGAGTCGCCGCGGGTCGACAGCGACCGGTGGGCGACGCCGTAGGCGTCCAGCAGGTCGGTCGTCACCTCCTTCTCGCGGGAGGTGACGAACGTCTCGTGGCCGCGGGCGCGCAGCTCGGCGATGGCGTTGCGGAAGAGGTGGACCTGCGCGGGGTGGCCGACGTCGAACAGCACCCGGAGCCCGCCGCCGGTCTCCTCGGGGGTCGGAACCGCCGTCGGCGTCCCCCTCGCGTCGGTCTCGGGGGCGAGACCCTCGGTCATCGTCAGGGCCACCGCCCGCCGAGCGTGTACACCGGGGCGTCGACCGTCGACTCGTCGATGGCGTCCCGGCCGTCGAGGATCGGTGCCTCAAGCGCGTCCCAGTCGAGGTCGGCGAACTCGTCGTGGGGGGTGACGAGGACGACGCCGTCGTGCGAGCGGGTCGTCGCCTCGGACAGCGACAGCGGCGTCGCCCCCGCGACGGCGCTCCAGTCGTCGACCAGCGGGTCGACCGCGCGGACCGTCGCCCCTCTGGCGTCGAGTTCCCGGATCAGCGCCAGCGCCGGCGCGTTGCGCAGCTCCTTGACGTTCGCCTTGTAGGTGACCCCCAGGACGAGCACGTCGGCGCCGTCCAGGTCGACCCCCTCCGCGGCGAGGACGGCCTCGAGGTTCGCGACGGCGAACTCGTACATCCCATCGTTGGTCTCGCGGGCGGCCCGCAGCAGCGAGGCGTCGGCGTCGAACGCGCCGGCGAGGAAATGTGGGTACACCGGGATGCAGTGGCCGCCGACCCCGGGCCCGGGATCGTGGAGGTCGCAGAACGGCTGGGTGTTCGCGACGGCGATGGCCTCCCTGACGTCGACGTCCATCTCGCGGGCGAACGTCGCGAGCTGGTTGGCGACGGCGATGTTGGCGTCGCGGTAGACGCCCTCGAACACCTTCACCGCTTCCGCCGTGGCGGCGTCGTCGGTCGCCACGACCTCGTTGTCCGTGATCTCGCCGTACACGAGTTCGGCGACGCGCGTGCTCTCGTCGTCGACGCCGCCGACGACCTTCGGGTGGGTGCCCTGGATGTCCGAAAGCGCCTGCCCGGAGACGGTCCGCTCGGGGCAGGCTGCCGCGCCGATCGCGTCGGGGCTGAGGCCGCTCTCGGCGGTCAGCGCGGGGACGACGCGGTCGGCGGTCGTCCGCGGCGGCACCGTCGACTCGACGAACACGGCGTCGCCCGGGGACAGCCCCCGACCGACGGTCGTCGCGACCTCGTCCAGCAGTCGGAGGTCCGGTTCGTCGTCGTCGGTGAGCAGCGTCGGCACCATCAGGACGTGGACCGCGGCTGCGGCGGCCGCCCGCTTGCCGTCGGTCGTCGCTCGGAGGTCGCCGGCCGCGACCACGTCGGCCACGAGATCGTCCAGCCCGGGTTCGCGCTCGACGGGGCTCTCGCCGTGTTCGACCGCCGAGACGACCGCCGGGTCGACGTCGACGCCGACGGTGTCGCCGGTCACGGCGGCGTAGACGGCCGCCAGCGGCAGGCCCATCTTCCCCAGGCCGTACACCGCGACGGGGACCTCGCCGCCGGTCAGCGCCGCTCGCTGGGCGGCCTCGCTACCGGTGGCGCCGTACAGCCCCTCCCGCTCGCCGACCGACCGCGTCATCGGGCGGTCACCGTCCTGTCGTCGGCCAGCGCGGTCGCCTCGATGCGGTCGAGCACCGACAGCACCGCCAGGGCGTCCTCGGGGGTGACGACCGGTTCGGTCCCGTTCCTGGCGGCGTCGGCGAACGCGGCGAGTTCGGCCTTCAGCGGTTCGCCGCTGTCGACCATCGGCCGCTCGACGACGCTCTCGTGGCGGTACCTGATGTCGCCGTCGGACTCGACGTACTCCGGGAGCGAGCGGCGGTGAATCTCGACGGTCTGGTCGATGAAGTCGACGGTCACCCGACAGGAGACCGCCGTCACCGACAGTCGCCGGACCTTCTCCTGCGTGTGGCGGCTGGCGGTGACCGTCGCGACGCTGTCGGTGTCGAACTTGAACTGCGCGGTGACGTAGCCCTCGTCGTGGGCGACCGCGCCCAGCGCGGTGATGTCGGCGTCGAGCAGCGACAGCAGGATGTCGACGTCGTGGATCATCAGGTCCTGGACGACGGTGTCGCCGTTCTGGCGGTCCAGCGGCGGTCCGAGGCGGTCGACGTCGACGGCGACGACCTCCAGGTCCGGCACCAGGTCCGCGAGCACCCGTGTCGCCGGGTTGAACCGCTCGATGTGGCCGATCTGGAGCGTCACGCCCGCCCGGCGGGCCTTCGCGGCGAGTTCCCGCCCCACGGCGAGGTCGTCGACGAACGGCTTCTCGACGAGCACGTCGACGTCGTGAGCGATGCACTCCCGGACGGCCTGGGCGTGGTGTTCGGTGGGGACGGCGACGGAGGCAACGTCGGCGGTCTCCAGCAGTTCGGTCCGTCCCATCGGTCGGGTGCGGTACTCCGCGGCGGTGGTCGTGGCGCGCTCGGTGTCGACGTCGTGGACGCCGACCAGCGTGGTGTCGGGCAACTCGCCGTACACCCGGGCGTGGTGCTGGCCCATGCTCCCGACGCCGACGACGCCGGCGGCGAGACGATCGTCCTCGTCGTCGACGCCGGGGGTCATCGCGGGCCTCCTGGCGGCGACGGTGGTCCGTTCGGTCGCGGTAAGGGTCGTGACACGGGGGGAACTGAGCGCCTGTCGGCAATTGTTATCGTCCGCTTGCGGTCGGTAAGCGGACGATTACTACGCGGTGACGCGGTGACGACACCGTGATGACCGGAGCTGAGCCCTGATGGGATCGCTCGTCGTCTCCGTCGACGCCGAACTGGGGTGGGGGTTCGCCGACCACGACGAGCCCCCGACGGCGCGGGTCGACGCCGCCCGCGACGCCTGGCGGTTCCTGCTCGACCTGTTCCAGACCCACGACCTCCCGGCGACGTGGGCCGTCGTCGGCCACCTGTTTCTGGAGGACTGCGACGGCGTCCACGCCGACCACCCCGCGCCGGAGGGGTGGTTCGCCCGCGAGCGCAGCCACTGGCGCTCCCGCCCGGGCGTGCGGTTCGGCCCGAATCTCGTTCAGGCGACGCTGTCCTCGCCGGTCGACCACGAGGTGGCGTGTCACTCCTTCTCGCACGTCCTGTTCGACGACCCCGATCTCACCCGGGAGATGGCCCGGGCGGAGGTGCGAGCCGCGATCGACGCCGCCGCCGATCACGGCGTCGACTTCGAGTCGTTCGTGTTCCCCCGCAACCGCGTCGGCCACCGGGACGTGCTCGCGGAGTTCGACTTCAGCTGCTACCGCGGCCGCGGGACGGCGACCGGCGGGCGGGTCCGGCGCACGGCCCGGAAGCTCGGATCGGTGATAGACCCCGACCGGGTCGACCTCGTCAGGCCGACGGTCGACGAGTACGGCCTCGTCGACGTGGGGCCGTCGCTGTTCCTGTTCGGCTTCGAGGGGTGGGCGCGGTCGGTCACCGAGCGCGCCTGGTGCGATCCCATCGTCCGGCAGGCGACCCGCGGCATCGACCGCGCCAGCCGCGAGGACGCCGTCTGTCACCTCTGGTTGCACCCGAACAACGTCCGCTCGGAGCGGGACCGCCGCCGGATGCGCGAGGTCGTCGCCCACGCCGCGACCCGCCGCGACGAGGGCGAGCTCCGGATCGAGACGATGGCCGAGGTCGCCGACCGCGTCCGGGCGGCCGTGGAGGCGTAGGCGGACGCTCACCGCCGCCCCGAAACCTCAATTTCCGCCGACCAGTCCGCGGACGGCGTTGATGGCCTCGCGACCGAACGGCGCGGGGTCCTCGAGGCGCAACACGTCGAACCGCGGGTGGACGAGCAGCGAGACCCCGATGGAAAGCGCCGTCCGGGCCAGCGAGGGGCGCTCGGCGAGGGCGTACTCCTCGCGGGCGACGCTGTGGAGGTGAACCAGTTCGCCCCGCAGCAGGTGGCTCGCGGTGCCCGGCCGGTACTCCCGGGGGGCGGCGGCAGCCTCGACGTCGCCGGTGGCGAGGTCCCAGTAGCGGCCCGGGTAGTCGACGCCGGCGTGGTCGTCGACCGGGACGCTCGCCGGGACTCGGGGGTTGATCTCCAGCAGGTGGTATCGTCCCGCCGCCTCGATGAACCCCACCGACGCGATGCCGGTGTACTCCAGTTCCGCGAGCAGGTCACGCCCGGCCCGCTTCAGCCCCGGCAGGTCCACCGCCTCGTGGTAGACGCTCGGCCCGCGGGAGTACTTGTAGCCGCGGCGCAGGCGCTTCTGGCTGGTCACCAGGGGGTCGCCGTCCCGGCACAGCGCCCGGAAGCAGTACTCGGTGCCGTCGAGGTACGACTGCGAGATGGGGACGTGACCCATCCGCTCGACGATGGCGTCGACGTCCGGTACGACCCCCGGTTCGAGGAACATCGTCTTCGGCGGCGACGCCAGGTGGCCCTCGGGGACGTCATCCGCGTCGTCGGCGGTGAGCGCGGCGAACCGCGCCTTCACGATGCGCTCGCTGTCCCACTCGTCGATCTCGTCAAGCAGCCGGGTCTCCGGGACGGCCACGCCGGCGCGCTCGGCGGCGGCGAACAGCCGCGTGCGGTCGTGGACCGCCCGGAGCCCCTCGGCGGTCGGCCAGGGGGTCGCGACGTGCTCGGCGAACGCCGCCCGGTGGTTAGCGAGAACGGACACGTCGGCCTCCCGCACGGGCACGATGGCGCCGACCTCCTCGCGGGCAGCCAGCGCGAGCAAGGCGTCGCGGTAGCCGTCCAGAGCGGTCGCCGGGTCCGGCACCCGCACCCGTTCGTCGCAGTAACGGGAGCTGAACGACGGCGGGTGGCGCTGCTCCGAGGCGGCGACGACGTCGAGGCCGCGGCGCCCGAGCGACCTGACGGCGGTCAACGAGCCGGCCGTCCCGACCGCTGGCACGACGACCGCGTCTGGGGTTGTCATCACTCCCACGGCGCGGCGACGACGGGAAGTTATGCGCGGCTTACCGGCCGCCGCCGTCCCAGCGCTCGGCGGTCGTCTCCGCTCGGATCGTCGCGACGACGGTCTCCAGGTCGCGCTCCCCGACGTAGGGGTGGGTCGGGAGCGTGAGGATGCGCCGCTGGAGGGTCGCCGCGCCGGGGAACCGCTCGGCGTCGATCGGCGGCCAGTCGTACAGCGTCGTCGCCTGCACCCCGGCGTCGGCCAGTGCGCCCCGGAGCTGGTCCCGCAGCGCCTCGCTCGCTGCGAGGACGGGGTAGCGGACGTGCTGGTGGTCGGCCAGCCCCGGCACCGCGTCGAGGGTGTCGACGCCCGAGCAGTCCGACAGCGCGGCCGCGTAGCGGTCGGCGGCCTCGCGACGCCGGCGGCGGTGGTCGTCGAGACGCTCGAACACCCGCCGGCCGACCGCGCCCTGGAAGTTCGACATCGTGGCGAACGGCGGCGCGTAGCCGACGTCGTGTTTCGACTCGGGGTGGGTCGTCGGGCGGCCGTCCCACCCGGCCGCCGACAGTACCCCCTGGAGCCGGCGGTAGGCGTAGTACGGCCGGGGGCGGGAGAGCGCGGCGTAGCCGGCCAGCGTGGCGACGTTCGGGCCGACCGACTCTCGCCCGGCGTCGGCAAAGTGCAGGTCCGGGTTCCGGGAGACGACCATCCCGCCGCCGACGGGGACGGGCTTGCCCTGCTGGAAGTTCAGCACCGCGCAGTCGCCGAACGTACCCAGGGGGGCGCCGCGGTAGGTCGTGCCGAGCGCGTACCCCAGCGCCTCGACGAGGACGGCGTCGGCCGCCTCGCAGGTCGCCGCGAGGTCGTCCATCGGCGACCCGTACCCCAGGACGTTCACCGCGACGACCGCGAGCGCGCCGCCGTCCAGCGCGTCGGCGAGCGACGCCCGGTCCCGCGCCAGCGTCGCCGGATCGACGTCGTACCGCACCGGCTCCAGGCCCACGCCGGCGACCGCCGCGGCGAAGTCGGAACTGCAGAACGCCGGCAGCAACACGCGGCGGCGGTCGCCGTCGGCGGTGGCGTGCAGTTCGCGCAGCGCGGCCGCCAGCGCCCGCCGGAAGGAGGTGTACGTCGCGCTGCTCGCGGCGTCCAGCAGCTCCTCGACGGCCTGGCGGAACCGGTCGCGGCCGATCCCGCGGACCTGCCCGGCGACGCCCGCGGCGACGTCCGACCCGCGCACCGGCGTGACGGCGGGCGGCACCAGTCGGAAGCGTCGGGGTCGCAGGCGGTCGCTCGCGGCGTCGGTCTGCCGTCTCGCGTCGACGGTGTCGGGCCGGCCCTCTCTCATTCACGTTGGCGTGGACCACCGGCCGGAAAGGTATCGACCGCCTACCGCCTCGATGTCGCGCGAGCCGTGGCCGCATGGGACCGTAGCAGCCTCTTACCCACCCCCGAACGGCCCGTATGATGGCCCTACCGCCGCTCGTCCCGGCGTAACGAGTTCCTACCCCTGGTAGCCCGATCCTGTGGCGGTTCGTAACTACCGCGTAACGAACTGGTCGCCACCCGGTCGCCACCCGGTCCGAATCCGTCCCAACCCGTCGCAGTCGCGTAAAAAGCCGCTTAACAGTAAGTCCGTCATACCGGGTCATGGTGGATCGGAACGACATACCTACCGCAGACGGGTCGGACGACGAACACGAGACGAACAGCCCCATCGGGCGGCGGCGGATGCTGCAACTGGTCGGTGTCGGTCTCGCGGGCGGGGCGGTCGCGTCCTCGGCCGGGGCCGCCGACGACTCCGTTCGCCTGGAGATCGTCGCCGCCGCCGACGCGGTCGACTACTCCTTCACCGCGACCGGTGCCATCGAGCGAATCAGTGACGGCGGGTTCACCGCTGCCGAGAGCAGCGACGAGGTCACCCAGAACGCCGACGGCACCTGGACCGCGACCGGGCGCGCCGAGGCGGGCTACGGCGACGCCTTCTCCGTCGCCGGCGACGTGATCGACTTCCAGCCCGCCGATGGCGCCTACCGGCTGTACGTCGACGGCGAGCGCCGCTCGCGGGACGACCTGGTCGTCGAGCGGACGACGACCAAGCGCCTGGAGATCACGACGCCTGCGGACGGCTCGGTGACCTACGAGTTCACGACGACCGGCGAGATCACGAAGGTGCTGGACAACGGCGATCGCTCGGCGGAGGACAACGACGAGGTCGTCCAGAACGCCGACGGCACCTGGACCGCCGCCGGCCTGACCGGCAACGGTTACGGCGACACCTTCACCTTCGAGGGGGAGGTCGTCTCCTTCTCGCCGATGGAGGGCGACTTCGGTCTCCTCCTGGACGGCCAGGAGGTGACGGCCGACGAGCTGACAGGCGGGGACCAGCAGGACGACACCCAGAGCGCCGACCGCGAGAACTGGTACGCCTACGAGGGGTCGGGCGACACCTGGAGCGACTACTACCTGGAGGTCGAGGACGGCGGCGATCTGCTCGCGACCACGCGGGACGGCGCCGTGGTCGAGTCCGACTTCCACTGGATCAGCGAGGACGGGACGAAGGCGGCGGGCCGGGTCGATCCGGGCGAGCGCCACGTCTACGAGTTCGACGGCGGGGTGCTGGACTCGACGGTCGAGGGCGAGGCCGACGCCTACGTCAACGGCAGTCCGTCGGACCTGTCGTGGTACCCCCAGCCCGGCGCCACGGGCGACGAGTGGAAGGGGGGGTTCCCCTGGCAGGACGAGGAGGAGACGACGATCAGCGACGGCCCGTCCATCGGCGGCGGTCCGGGCTACGCGAACACGGTGACGCGCGCGGAGGCCGATGTCGTGGTGACGGGTCGGTCGGCACTGCGTGACGCCCTGTCGAGCGCGAGTTCGGGCGACGTGGTGTTCGTCCCGGGGAGCGCCTCCATCGACCTCGCGAGCGGCGAGTTCCACGTCCCCGACGGCGTCACGGTGGCGTCGAACCGCGGCGTCGACGGGGGCGACGGCGCCATGCTGTACACCGACGAGGAGGCCGAGGAGTGTTTCATCCTCCACGGCGACGCCCGGCTGACCGGCGTCCAGCTGAAGGGGCCCCACCCCGGCGACGACTGGAGCGGCAGCTCCGGCGCGGGCGCCGTGGCGATCCGCGGCGCCAGCGAGGTGGACAACTGCGACGTCTGGGGGTTCTCCCACCACGGGATCAGGCCCGACCAGGGCGACGGCGCGCACATCCACCACAACGTTGTCCGGGAGATCAACAAGAGCGGGCTCGGCTACGGGATCGGCGCGGCCTCGGGCACGCCCGTCATCGAGTACAACTACTTCAACTACAACCGCCACTCGATCGCGACCAGCGGCGAGAACCCCGGCTACGTGCTGCGGTACAACCACTTCGGGCCGAAGGAGGTCATGCACAACATCGACGCGCACCCGCCGGCCGGCCGGCGCTACGAGATTCACAACAACGTCGTCGAGACGATCCGCCGCGAGTGGGACGACAACCTCAACCACGCGGTCGACATCCGCGGTGTCCCCGACGACGTCGCGACGATCACCGACAACTGGTTCTTCAACGACAACGCGCCCGACCCGAACGGGGCACCGGACCAGGGCGGCCAGACCATCGTGCAGGAGGACGTCTCCGAGTGGACGAACGTGTCGTTCTCGGCCAACTACTACGGCGAGGGCGCGGCGACCTACTCGGACGTGATCCCGGGGTACGACGGCTGGCGCAGCCCCTGAACCCCCCGTCGCTCGCGGCTCACAGGTAGCCCAGGTCTTCGAGCTGGGACTCGACGTCGGCGTCGGGCCCGTCGTCGCGGGCGGTCCGCTCGGCGGCTCCCGGTGCCGACGTTCGCCGGTCGACGGCGGTCGTCTCGACCCACGGCACCCGGCGCACCGCGGGGTGCGGACAGCCGAGCGGGTGCTCGTAGAACCCCAGTTCTCCGAACGTCTCGCCGTGGTCGGCGGTGATCACCGCGCGCTCGGCGTCGACGTTGTCCAGCAGGCGTTCGACCTCGTCCAGCGCCAGCCGCAGGGTGTCGAGGTAGGCCACCCAGGCGTCGTCGCGGCTCAGGCGCCCGGCCCGGAGCGCGTCGAACGGGGCCGCGAGGTTCGGGTCCAGCGGCCCCTCCGCGCCGACCGCCGCGGCGAGGTACGGCGCGTGCGGCTGCATGTAGTGGACGAGCAGCCTCCCGGGGTCGTGGTCGCGGCCGACGGCGATGGCGCGGTCGGTCGTGGTCGCCGGCGGGACGACGCCCAGCCGCTCGTCCCGGCCGTCGCGCCACACCTCGTCGAGTGCGAGCAGCGCCGAGGCGTCGACGGGGTCCCAGGCCGGGCGGGTGAAGGGGACGTCGGTGTGGTACGGCGGCGTTCGCCGCTCCCGGAGGACGGGCGTCGAGTGGGGGTTGGCGGTGACGTACGCGGTCTGGGCGATCTCGGCGGCGTAGCGGCGGTCGAACGTGTGGGTCACCCACTCGCTTGAGGTGCTGCCGACCGACCGGATCGAACCCCTGTCGGCCAGGAACTCGTACTCGTCGGCGACCGCCGCCAGTGCGTCGACGCGGCAGGCGTCGAGCACCACCAGCAGGTCCCACTCGCGCTCGAACACCGGCGTCCCCACCCTGGCCCGCGTGGTGACCGTGAGCCAGACCCCGACGAAGGCGTAGTACAGACCGAACAGGACGCCGTACAGGAGGCCCTGCTCGGTGGCTGCCCGCGCGTCGCGCAGCCAGCCCCGCACGTCGCTTCCCATGGTCGCTCCACCGGAGGCCGCCCCGTTAGTATGACCTCCCTTCGGGACCGCGGGGGGGTCGGCCGGCCGCCGTCGGGGGGACGAGGCCCGGCGCGGCGGCGGTAGTCGCGCCATAACGAAGGGACAGCGCCCCCCGCTGGCTCCCGTGTACGTGATCGCCCCCGCGACAGCCGACGGTCCCGGCCACGACCGTCGCCAGCGAGGCCCGTCGTTCCGGAGGGACGGATGACCGTCGATCCCGCCACGCCGCCGCCCGACGAGTCCGTGGCGCTGTCGGTCGTGATCATCACCGAGAACGAGGCCGACAACGTCGACGCCTGCATCGAGTCGGTGTTCGCGGCCTGTCGCGGCGTCGACTCCTTCGAGGTGATCCTCGTCGACTCGGCCTCGACGGACGACACCGTCACGCGCGCCGCCGACCACCCGATCACCGTCCTGCGCATCCCGACGGACCACGTCGTCTCCTGTGGCGCCGGGCGGTACGTCGGCGACCGCGTCGCACGCGGCGAGCTGGTGTTGCACGTCGACGGCGACATGGTGCTGACCGACGAGTGGCTGCCACAGGCCATCGACCAGCTCGGCGAGCCGGGGGTCGCCGCCGTCGAGGGCACCTTCGAGGCGACCGGCCAGACCCAGGTGCGCGAGGTGGACAAGGTCGGCGGCGTGATGCTGTACGACGCCGCCGCGCTGCGGGCGGTCGGCGGCTTCGACCCGTACCTGCTCGGCTACGAGGACGTCGAGGTGGGGTACCGACTGCGGGAAGCGGGGTACCGACTGCTCCGCCTGCCGACGGTGTCGGCGACCCACCGCGAGGGCGAGGGGAGCCTCGGCCCGGTCGACCGCTGGCGCCAGGGGTACATGGTGGCGCCGGGCCAGGCGATCCGCAAGTGGGTGGGCTCGCCGGCGATGCTCCGGCGACTGCTCGCCCGCCAGCGGTACAAGGTCGCGCTGTTGGCGTGGCTCTGTGTCGGGCTGGCCGCGGTCGTGTCGCTCCCGCTGTTGCTGGGCTGGCTCGTGGCGTCGGCAGCGGGGTTCGGCTACCTCGCCTCGCGGCGCGGCGTCCGCGGTGCGGTCCGATTCCTCCTGACGAAGACGCTCGGCGTCGCCGGACTCGCCGCGGGGCTGCGGCGGTCGACGCCGCCCGCCGAGGCGTACCCCGTCGAGACCGTCGAGGTGGTTCGGGAGGGCCCGGTCCACGGGGGCGGCCGCGACCCCGCCGAGGAGGCGACGCCCGGCGGGAGGACCGCCGGCGAGTGAGCGGCGGTGGGGTCACCGGACGAACCCGGCGGCGGCGTCGAGCGGTTCGGGGAGCCGACCGAGGACGTCGGCGACCTCGTCGCGGTCGAGCGCGCCGGTGAGGAAGGCCGCGCCGAGGAACACCGCCCCGCCCAGCGGCGGGACGACGACCAGGGCGACCGCGTCGGCGGTCAGCGCGGCGTCGACGAGGTAGATCGGCCCCGCGGCGACGGCGACGGTCGCGGCGATCCGCAGCGGTCGGAAGTCCGCGAGCGGGTCGTAGCCCAGCCGGTGTGCGACCCGGACCAGGAGGACGAACATCGACCCGTAGCCGACGCTGGTGGCGACGGCGGCGCCGTACATGCCGAACCGCGGGATCAGCGCGGCGTTCAGCCCGGCGTTGACGGCGGCGGCGACGCCGGTCGCCGCCAGCAGCGGCTTCAGCCGACCCGACCCCTGACAGATCGCCTGCAGGGGGCGCGCGACGGCGAATCCGGCGGCGCCGGGCAACAGCAACAGCAGCGGCCCGGTCGCGACGGCGAACGCCTGCCCGTAGTACAGCGGGACGACGCGGTGGGCCATCGTCGCGAGGCCGACGCCCATCAGCAACACGAGCAGCGTCGTGTAGCGGGTGACCCGGCTCGCGAGCGCGGTGATCGCGGCGTGGTCCTCGTTGCTCCACAGCGTCGAACTGGAGTGCAACAGCAGACTCTGGAGGACGATGGGGACGATCCAGAGGTACTCCGCCATCGACAGCGCCGCCTTGTAGTAGCCGGTCTCGTCGCTGCCGACCAGCGCCCGCACCATCACGACATCGACGTGGAACAGCGACATCACCAGCAGGATGAGCACGACGTTCAGGCCGCTGAACGACAGCAGGGTGCGGTACGGCGGCGACCCCGCGGGGCGGACCAGCGCCCGCACGGACACCCGCCGAAGGACGACGACGGCGGCGACGAGGAACACCACCGCGTTGGCGACGATGTGGCCGATCAACATTCCGGTCACGCCCAGCCCCGCGGTCACGACCACCGCGATGCCGACCCCGACGGTCCCGCCCTTCTTCAGGACGCCCAGCGGCCCCGAGACGTGTTCGAGGCCGAACCCCAGCACGGTGTGGTCCCCGATGGCGCGGAACTGGCCGACGAACACGAACCCCACGAGGAGGTAGAAGTAGGTCGTGAACGAGGGCCCGAACAGCCGCTCGGCCAGCCCCAGCCAGGTGAACGCCGCGAGGACGACGACCCCGACGAGCACCAGGCCGAGTCCCAGCAGGAAGTAGAAGCGGATCACCCGCTCGCGCCAGTGGTCCTCCTCGCGCTCCTCGGCGACGAACTTCTGGAGGCCCTCGGTGACCGCCGCGCTGATCGGGATCATGTACAGCGAGTAGATCGACAGCAACACCGCGTAGTCGCCGTACCCGCCGGCCCCGAGCAGGCGGGCGACGATCGGGGTCGAGACGATGGCGATGAGCGTCGAGACGGCCTTCGATCCGAACAGCGAGAGGAACCGCGGGACGAGGCGGTCGGTGCCGCTCATGGGGGTCTTCGGGCGTCGGAGCGGGCGCACACTGGCGGCGAGCGAGGCCGCGGCCGGGGCTGGACGGCGGGGCTGTCGGACATCGCTCCCACCGTGGGGGTCACCCCCGGTAGTTATGTCTCGCCTACGGCGCTCGCGGCACCGAATCGCCGGACCGTACTCGCCGTGGGGGCGGGCTGACCGCCAGGCGGGTAAGCTCCGGTTTACTACGCCGGGGGACGCCGTCGGCCGACGTATGGCACAGCGAACCGGTCGAGAGCTGGCAGGTACGTGGGGTGAGACCGTCGAGCCGGTGGCGCTCGGGCGAGCGACAGTCGTCGCGCTGTCGGTCCTGCTGGCGGTCGTGACCCTCGCGGTCGCCGCGGGCGGGGCGGCGACGGGCGCGCCCGCCGCGGACGCGACCACGCCCGCCGACGGCGCCGCGGCGCCGAACGCGACGCCCGTCGACGTCGTGTTCGTGTTCGACAGCTCGGTCAGCACCAACGAGAACCGCTACCACATGGCACAGGAGATCGAGGACCTCCGCGCGGAGCTGGCCGCCGAGGGCGTCGACGCCCGCTACGGCCTGCTCACGTTCAACGAGTCGGTGCGTGTCGAGCAGCCGCTGACCGACGACTTCGCCGCCTTCGAGCGGGCGATGCACTTCCCGACGGCGGGCAACGAGGAGCACGCCTCGCGGGCGGTCCTGGCGGCGACGGAGATGGCGTTCCGCGAGGATGCGCGGCGTGTGATCGTCCTGGTGACCGACGAGGACGACGACAGCGACGCCGCGACGCGGCGAGCGGCCCGCGAACGCCTGGCAAACAGTTCGAACACGCGCTTCGTCGCGGTCTCGCCGGCCGACGCGTACGAGAGCTCGTGTGCGGTCCACTCGCCGCCGTGTGACGACGACGGTGACAACGAGCTCCGGACGGTCGCCGAGGACGTCGACGGCGACTGGATCGACGTGGGCCAGGACGCCGCGGCGGTCGTCGAGGCGGTCGGCGAGACGGTCGCGCCGCAGGTGAACGACTCGGCGGACGACGGGACGGAGACCGCCGACGATGGGGCCGATGACGGTGCCGACGTTGACCTCGGCGCCGACTACGTGACCCGGAACCTCTCGGTCAATCGGACGACCGCCGAAGTTGGCGACGCGGTCAGAGTCACCAAGACCGTGACCAACGTCGGGTCGGAGGCCGGTCGGTACCGCGCGTACCTCTCCCACGAGGGTGAAATCCTCCAGCACCGGACGACGTGGGTCCACGTCGGCCAGACCCGGACGATCACGTTCGTCTACCGATTCGACGAGCCCGGCGAGTACGAACCGTTGGTGACCCACGAGCCGGCGGGCACGGTCGAGGTGACGCCGCCGCGGGAGCCGACCGTCGAGACGACCGTCCACATCGACGGCGAGGGCGTGAGCGCCTCGGTTGCCGACGCCACGGCGGGCGGCGAGGTGACGGTCCCGCTGGGCGACGCTGCCATGCTCGACGCCGAAGCCGGGGGGCTGGAGGCGGTGACGCTGTCGCTCGGCGACGTCGACGTCACGCCCGTCCACGACGTCGTCTTCGACGCCGCGGTCGTCGCTCGCGAGACGCCGCCGGACGGCCTCCCGGGGCTCCCGCCGTCCGTGAGCAACGTGACGTACCTGACCGTCGACAGCACGCTCGGCGAGCACCTGACCGGCGTGACCGTCGAGCACGCGCCGGCGAGCGAGACCGCGACGCTGTACCGCCACGACGAGGGCGTGGGCTGGGTCCCGGTCGACGGCGACGCCCGGCGGCTCCCGACCGACGCGGACGGGAACGCGACGTTCGCCGTCGGTGTCCGTCGGCCCGCCCTCGAGGTGGTCGGGGTCGACCTCGCGTCCGACGACGCGGTGGCGGGCGACCCGGTGGCGGTTCGGGCGACCGTCGCGAACGACGGCACGGCCGCGGGCACCTACCGCGCGACGCTGGCCGTCGACGGCGAGACGGTCGCCGCCGAGAACGTCACCGTCCCCGCCGGCGAGCGCCGCGAGGTGGTGCTGACCTACACCCCGGAGACGCCCGGCGAGCACACGCTCAGCGTCGGTGCGGACGCCTCGGTGGCCCTGTCCGTCGAGCGACCGCCGACGCCCACGGCGACCGCGACGACCGCGACGGCCACGACGACGGCTCCCGACCCGACCACCGCGACGGGGTCGCCCACCGCGGCGTCGGCGACGACGCCGACCGCCGCGGAGACGACTGACCGCTCGCCCGGCACCGCTGGAGTGTCCGGGATGGTCTTCGTCGCGGCGCTCCCGCTGCTGGCCGGTGCCCTGCTGGTCGGCGCTCTGCTCCGGCGGCGCTGACCGCCGGGCGGCGCCGCCGCCGTGCTGCGTGACGACGTCGAGCTGAGAGCGGCGCGGTCGTCGCCGACGACCGCTCAGAGGAGAGTGCCGAGCGCCCGGAGGTCCGACACCTCGTGGTCCGGGGCGGCCGCCGCATCGCGCGGTTCCAGGTCGGCGTACCGACCGCGCCGGACACGGACCGTCGTCAGCCCCATCTCGTTGGGGACCCGGAAGTCGACGCGAGGGTCGTCCCCGACGTAGGCGGTCGCGGACGGATCGACCGCCAGGTCCGCGAGGTGGCGCTCGAACACCGCCGGGTCGCGCTTCGTCCGGTCGATCCGGGGGGTGACCAGCACGGCGTCGAACCGGTCGGCGAGGCCGAGTCGCCGCAGTTTCGCCCGGCCCCCCCGGCCTTCGGTGACGAGGCCGAGGCGGTGGTCGGCCGCCAGCTCGTCGAGGACGGCCTCGGTCTCGGGGTGGGGCGACAGCGGCGTCGTCGCGTCGTGGAACGCCGCGACGAGGTCGCTGACGAGGTTGGCGGGCAGGTCGTGGCGCGCGACCAGACGGTCGAACGTGCCGTCGGTGGCTTCCGCCGCGAAGTACAGGTCGTGCAACTCCTCGTGGAGGTCCCGGCCGGTCCGCTCGGCGAGGAGGTCCGCCGCCGAGCGCAGGCCAGCCGCGGCGTACTCGCGGTAGTCGTACAGCGTGTCGTCCAGGTCGAACGAGACGGCGTGGTGGCTCATCGTGGCGGCGGTCGCAGCCCGGCGTCGTCTGCCGTCAGGTGGTAGGTTCGCCCCTCGGGGTCGCGGAATATCTCGTTCCAGTAGCGGGCCATCCACGTCCCCCAGCGGACGTCGACGGGCGGCAGCGGTTCGCCCAGCGCGTGCTTGACGGCGAGATAGGGCAGGTTCGCGCCGGCGCCGACGCACATGACGATGGTGCCGGACACCCGAGGGTTGATCTCGATGACCTTCGGGTCGCCGTCGGCGTCGTACCTGAACTGCAGGTTGACGTTGTACGCCAGGCCCAGCTCGCGGCAGATGTCGGTGGCGGCTTCGACGAGCGCCTCGTCGCGCTCGACGACCCCGCGGAAGGTGATCCCCGCCCGGGTCCGGGCGCGGGTTCGCGGGATCACCGCCGCGACATCGTCGCCCGTCGCGAGCACGTCGACGCTGTACTCTTCGCCGGGGAGGTACTCCATCACCGCCAGCTCGGGGAACTCGTCGGCGCTCTCCAGGACCGGCAGCACCTCCTCGAGCGTGGTGATCGGCGTCCCTGGCTTCTCCTCCAGCAGTCGCGTCGCGCGGTCCACGCTGTCGTCGAGGACGCGAAAGCCGCGCATCCCGCTGGCGACGGTCGGCTTGAAGCAGACCGGCCGGTCGGGGTAGCCCAGCGCCGCGACCGCGTCGACGAACGCGTCGGCGTCGTCGACCCGCCGGTACGCCGGCGCGGCGTCGAACCCGCCCTCTTCGAGGAAGCGGTACAGCGCGGCCTTGTCGTTGGCGACCGACAGCGCCTCGCGCTCGGAGACCATCACCGTCGCCGGGATGGTGTCCCGGCCTGCCGCCAGGGGGCCCAGCTCCGCGGTCGTCAGCGGCAGGACCACGTCGGCGTCCTCGGCGTCCGCGATCTGTGTCATCCGTGGGACGTACTCGCCGTCGCCGCCCGCCGGCACCGTGTAGTGCTCGTCGACGAGGCCGAACCCGTAGGCGTCGGGGTCCACGTCGACGCCGACGATGCGAACGTGGCGCTCCTCGACGCTCCGGAGGCTCCGGACGATGCCGGAGGCCCCCGGGGCGCCGGCGCCGGTCATCAGGACGGTCACGTCGCCGCGTCGTCGGGACGTCACCGTCGGCTCACCCCCGGACCGTCGTCGTCGCGCTCCCAGGGGCCGCCCCGGGGGTGAATCTCCCAGACGGCCGTGTTCGGCCCCTCCTCCGGGAGATCGCTGGCGCCGTCCGCGCCACCCGGCGGATCGCCGTCGTGGTCGTCCGGCCCCGCGTCCTCGTCCGTCGCCGCGGCGTCGGGTTCCCCTGCCCTCTCGACGGTGCCGCCGTCGGTCGCCTCGGCGGTCCGCGTGGCGGCACCCCCTTCGCGGCGGTCGGCGGCGTCGTCCTCGGCGGTCGCGGCCGCCTCCTCCGCCACCGCGACGGCGAGATCGGCGTTGTCCGCGCGGTCCCGAAGCGTCGCGTACAGGACGGTCAGCGCCCCCACCACCGTCGCGAGGAACCACGAGCCTGCGTCGCCGTCGCGGTCCCGCCGCGCCAGCGTCGTCACCAGCCCCGCGAGGCTGCCGGTCAGCCCGGCCCCGCCCAGCAGGTACAGCGGCGCGATGGGGTCGTACCGCTCCAGCAGGTACTTTCGCCGGAGTCGCCAGAGGAAGCTGCGCAGCAGCATCCCCGACACGCGCGGGACGTACTCTCGGTAGTCGATGTGGCTCTTCCAGCCGTCGCTGTAGGCGTACGTCGACGACCGCGGCACGTCGGCGACCCGGACGCCGGCGACGTTCAGCCGCACCAGCAGGTCGTTGCAGTAGCCGTAGTACTCGTACATCCCCTCGATGTCGGTCGCCTCCAGCGCCGACAGCGAGATGGCGGTGTACCCGTTCTGCGAGTCCATCGACTCCCAGTAGCCGCTGGCGACCTTCGTGAGATACGAGAGGACGACGTTGCCCACGAGCCGGAACGTGGGCATCCGGGCCCAGTCCTCGGGCCGGGAGAAGCGGTTGCCCTTGGCGTAGCCGGCCGCGTCGTCGACGATGGGGTCGATGTAGCGGGTGAGTTCGCTCGGGTCCATCTGGTCGTCGCCGCCGAGGACGACGGTCACGTCGAGCGCCTCCTCGCGGGCCCGCAGGTAGCCGGTCTTGATGGCGCCGCCGACGCCGCGGTTCTCCTCGTGGCGGATCGGCACCACCAGCCGCTCGAAGTGGCCGTCGTGGGCGGCGTTGCGGCGCTCGGCGTGCTCGGTGATCTCCGCCCAGGTGTCGTCGGTCGAGCCGTCGTCGATGACGTACGCACGGTCGAGGTACGGCGGCAGGTCGTCGATCACGCTCCCGACGAACCCCGCCTCGTTGTACGCCGGGACCACCGCCGCGACGGTGTGATCTCTGTACACGCTACCGCCCTCCCTCGTCGTCGCGACCGTCCAGGAACTCCTCGTGGGCCGACCGCTCGCCGTGGTCGCAGGCCTCGACGACGCTGCGCTCGACGCACTCCGAGAAGCACCGGTCGGTCTCACCCCACAGGCCGGGGTGGGTCAGCACCTGCGCCGTCTCGGCCAGCGCCGACAGGTCCGGCGGCGCGTCCCGCCAGCGCTGCCCGGAGTCGGCGACGTAGTCGACCGTCCGGAAGTGTTCCGGGGCGTAGGCGCTGGTCAGGCCGTCGAACGACCGGCCGAGCACCCACCCCGGCGGGACGTGAAAGGAGATGCTCGCCGTCGGGTCGTCGACGACAGTCGCGAGGGCCGCCCGCTCGTCGTCGATTCGCCGGCGCAAATCCGCTTCGTCGGGCGGGTCGTCGGCCGGCCAGTACTCGTGGGTGCTGAAGTGCAGCGCCACCTCGTGGCCCAGCGACGCCAGTTCCCGGATGCGCTCGCGCTGCGCGCCGTCGAGGGGGTTGTACAGCGCCGAGGTCAGCAACACGAAGTAGGTCGACGAGACCCCTCGATCGGCCTCGATGCGGGCCATCTCCACGGCGGCCGACAGCGAGAGGTCGACGTCGTGGCGGAGCAGCAGGTCGCCGGCCTCGGGCGGGTCGCAGAACCGCCGGGGTTCGTAGCCGGCCTCGCGGATGCGGTCGAGGAACTCGCGGTACCAGCTGTGGGTGAACTCGACGGCGTCGGACGAGCGGGTCGTCTGTGTCCCCATACCAGGGAAACGGTGGCGTGTCCGGCGGTTAGTTATGGCACGCCTACCGTGGTCCGGCGGTGCGCTCGCCGGTCACTCGCCGGTGCGCAGCGGGGCGGTCGCCCGCCGTACCAGCCCGGTTCCGGGGTGGCCGTCGGCGACCCAGACCGCCGTCGCCGCCGCCACGAGCAGGAGGTACAGCGCGACGGTCGCGGGCTCGACGCTCGCGAGCTCGGCGAGCAGTCGCCGCCCGTACACGACGCCCCGTGCCAGCCCGAGGTCCGACTCGTAGGGCGCGGGGTCCGACAGGGGCCAGAGCAGCCGGTCCGGGACCGGCGGGTCGCCCCGGCGCAGCGGGTCGAGGACGTCCGCGAGCAGGTGGCTCCACCAGCCGACGGCGGCGGCGACGGTCGGTCGGAAGCGGTCGGTCCCGCGAGTTCGCCACAGCAGCACCGTCGCCAGCGGCACCGCGACGAGAGCGGAGTGGCCGACGGCGTGCCCGCTGGGGAACCAGCCCAGTTCCCACGAGAGCGGCTTGTCGACGAG
>ENA-ORCS01000188-ORCS01000188.1-marine-metagenome-genome-assembly--contig:-NODE-188-length-61788-cov-5.674061_pt1 | contig 61788 bp, 63 predicted proteins | sample MGYA00237781_ERZ508513 | MGnify/ENA primary metagenome ERZ508513 (study PRJEB26184, sample SAMN06268793) | marine metagenome | isolation source: Eden Landing Ponds, San Francisco, CA, USA | place...
CGACGCCGTTGCCATTCCCTCGATCGAACGCCCGGGCAACAGATCCTCCTTCAGCGCGCGACGGTAGATTACGCTGGCTGTCTCACGGACGTCTTCGGGGAGACCGAGCGCACTCGCCATGCGGTCGATCTCGCCCAGCGCCTGCTTGAGATTCCGGTCGCGGGAATCGCGGGCACGGAACCGCTCGTCCCAGACCCGCAGACGCCCCATCTTCTCGCGCTGGCCCGCCGAGAGCGTCCGACCGCTGGCGTCCGTATTCGACCAGCCGATCGAGGTCGACAGCCCCTCGTCGTGGAGAAGTTTCGTCGTCGGTGCCCCGACACGGCTGCGCTCCTCGGTCTCGCCGGGCGTGAACGCGCGCCACTCCGGTCCATGATCGATCGTCCCTTCCTCCAGGACGACGCCACATGACTCACAGACCCGTTCTCCGCGCCCCTCGTCGGTGACCACGGCCCCGCCACACTCCGGGCAGGTATCGACTGACCCCTCGTTTTCGCGCTCGTCGATCTGCCGGTCTCCCGCTCGATGCTCGGCCATCGTCCGTGCCGAATTCGTTCCTGACATGATCCGAAATCCGCCTTTACCGTGCGTACTCCTACGTAACTGACCCGACTATTTAGTGCTTTCGACAATTTTTCACTCTGGTAGAAACAGAGTAGATACGGGATCCATAACAAACAGAGAGAAGACGATACGAACTATCTCTCCATTTTGCGGGGAGATATCCGGCGAAGATGCGTCGAAGTACCGTTGTAACGATCGTAGAAACAACCAAAGGATTATTCGGATGTGGGACGAACGGCATGCAACGCGGCGTCAACGGTAGCTCAACTATGACAAAACAGGGTCCAGCCACGGGGGACGACGACGGGTCGATCGTCGAGGAGAGCGTCGAGTTGCTCCGAACTTTCGACTTCACGGAGTACGAGGCGAAGTGTTTCGTCGGTCTGACCCGGATCCAGCGGGGAACCGCCAAGGAGGTCAGCGAGGTTGCGGACGTCCCGCGGGCGCGGGTCTATGACTGCATGGAAGGGCTCAAAGAGCAGGGACTGGTCGACGTCCAGCAGGGGACCCCGCGGGAGTTCCGCGCGGCCGATCCCGGGGAGGCAATTTCGCTTCTGGACCGACGGGTCACCGAGATACTCGAGCGACTGGACGCGCTACTCGGACGGCTCCAAGCCCCCGAGGCGGAGAAGGCGGCCGGCGACGTCTGGGTCATGGAGGGCGACGCCGAGGTCAGCGAGCGCATGGAGGGGTTGCTCGAGGCGGCCGAGGAGGAGGTGCTGTTCGCGGCAGCCGTCGAGGATCTTCTGACAGTGGAGCTACTCGACGCTCTCCGGGCGGCGGCCGATCGCGGCGTCGATATCGTAATCGGATCGCCCGCGGAATCGATTCGCCAACGGTTACGGGAGGAACTCCCGGACGTGCAGGTGATCGAGACCTGGACATGGTGGGACTCTCACCCGATACAACCCGGTGCTGTCAGTGCCATTCTCATGATCGACGGGGGGCAGCTACTCGTGAGTGCGGACATCGAGACGTCGCTTCCAGGTGTCCGAAAGCACCGCGCCGTCTGGACCGACGGCGACTCCGCACCCCTGGTCGGTATGATGCGGCCGTTGCTCGCCGACGCGATTCGGAGCGGAGCCAAACAGACAGTGTGAGCTACCGGAGCTCCCCCGTCAGCGTTTATCCACGACGTATTTCGGAAGTTCTCCCACCCTCTCCCGGATCGACGCCAGCGGTTCGGCCGGCGTTTCCTGAACTGTGTCGGGATCAAGTACCGCTTCCGATTCGACCGATTGGACGAACAGCGGGCCGTCACCCGCGAGATCGAACACCCGTTGGAAGTCACGCGGGGCGACGACACCCGGATCGAACGTCGTCCGGAACTCGTGGTCGATCCCGCTCTCACGAACGAGTCGGGCACTGCGCTCGACGGCGTCGCCCCCGTCGGTCCCGAGTTCGTCGTAGCGATCCGGGCGCGTTTTCACGTCCATCGCGACGTAGTCGATCAGGTTCAGGACGGACTGGAGCATCTCCGGACGCGTACCGTTCGTATCGAGCTTCACGTCGAGCCCCTTGTCGGCGATGCGTTCGAGGAACGCGGCCAGCCCCGGTTGTGTCGTCGGCTCGCCGCCGCTGATCACGACGCCGTCGAGCACGTCGCTTCGCTCGTCGAGAAACGCGAAGAACTCCTCCCGGGGAAGAGAGGACTCGCCCTCGATCAGTTCCGGATTGTGACAGTACGGACACCGGAGGTTACAGCCGGCGGTAAAGACCGTACAGGCGACGCGCCCGGGGAAGTCCGACAGCGTCGTCCGCTGGAGGCCACCGAGATCCATCAGTCCCCAACGCTCGGACGGAAGTCCGCCCGTTCGTCGAACTCGGTCTGTTTGCCGGGGTTCCAGTTCTCGGTCGGTCGAAGGTAGCCGACGACCCGCGAGTACACTTCACAGGACTCTCCACAGTCGGGGCAGGTCTCGCGTTCACCGCTGTGATAGCCATGGGTCGGACAGACCGAGAACGTCGGCGTCAGTGTGTAGTAGGGCAACTCGTAGTTCTCGGCGATGGTTTTGACGAGTTGCTTCGTCGACTCGGGCGAGGGCAGCTGCTCGCCGAGCCACCCATGGAAGACTGTCCCACCCGTGTATTTCGTCTGGAGATCGTCCTGATGATCCAGCGCGTCGAAGACGTCCGGCTCCGCCCCGAAGGGCAACTGTGTCGAGTTCGTATAGATCGGTTCGTCGCCCTCGAGTCGGTCGGTCGCGTGGACGCATAGATCGGGGAACTGCTCGCGGTCACGTCGTGCGAGCCTGTAAGAGGAGCCCTCCGCCGGGGTCGCTTCCAAGTTGTACATGTGGCCAGTCTCCGTCTGGTACTCACGGAGCCGGTCACGCATGAATTCGAGGACCTCCTCCGCGAATCGTTTCCCTTCGGGCGTCTCAATTCCCGATTCGGGACCCCGGAGATTGAGCAGTGCTTCGTGGGTTCCGATGAGGCCGATCGTCGAGAAGTGATTCGCCCAATAGCTGCCATGGGCTTGCTCGACGTTCCGAAGGTAGAACTTCGCGTAGGGGTATAACCCCCGCTCAGTGTACCGTTCCAGCACCTCGCGTTTGGTCTCCAGACTTCGCTTTGCCACATCCATCAGCGATTCCAGACGGTCGAAGAATTCCGCCTCGTCGTCGGCTCGATACCCGAGCTGTGGCAGGTTGATAGTGACGACGCCGATCGAACCGGTGAGTGGGTTCGACCCGAACAGCCCGCCGCCCCGTGTTTCGAGTTCGCGGTTGTCCAGGCGAAGCCGACAGCACATCGAGCGGGCGTCCTCGGTATCTATCTCGCTGTTGACGAAATTCGAGAAGTAGGGGGTCCCGTACTTGGCAGTCATCTCCCAGACGGGATCGAGCGTCTCGTTGTCCCACTCGAAGTCCTCCGTGATGGAGTAGGTGGGTATGGGGAACGTGAAGGGCCGGCCCTTCGCGTCACCCTCGAGCATGACCTCGGCGAACGCCCGGTTGATCACGTCTACCTCGTCCTGGTAGTCGCCATACGTCGATTCCTGGGGCTGGCCGCCGATCATGACGGGCTTGTCGGCGAGGTGGTCGGGCACCGTCAGGTCCATCGAGAGGTTCGTAAAGGGGGCCTGGAAGCCGACCCGCGTCGGAACGTTGAGATTGAACACGAACTGCTGGATCTCGTGACGGACCTCCTCGTAGTCGAGGTCGTCTTCGCGGACGAAAGGTGCGAGGTAGGTGTCGAAGTTCGACAGCGCCTGGGCTCCGGCGGCCTCCCCCTGCAGCGTATAGAGGAAATTCACGAGTTGCATCAGCGCCACGTCGAAGTGCCTGGCGGGTGCGGACTCGACCTTCCCACGGACGCCCTTCAGGCCCTCCCGGAGGACGTCCTCGATGTCCCAACCCACGCAGTAGGGACCCAGAACGCCCAGGTCGTGGACGTGGATCGCACCCGACTCGTGGGCCTGTGCCACCTCGTCGCTGTAGAGTTTCTCCAGCCAGTAGTCCTCGATGGTGCGTTCGGTGAGGTGGATGTTCAGCCCCTGCAGGGAGTAGTCCATGTTGGAGTTCTCCCGGATGCGCCAGTCCTCGCGCTCGACGTAGGCGTCGACTGCTCCCTGATCGGTCTCCCGAGTGTCCCCACCGCCTTGCTCCACCAGCCCCTCGAGATCACGCAACTCGGCGTGACGGTGTCGATAGAGGATGTATCGTTTGGCGGCCTCGTACTCGTTACCCTCGACAAGCGTCCGCTCGACGTGGTCCTGGATCGTCTCGACCGCCACCGTCCCGTCCGCCGGGTCCAGACGGTCCAAAACCCCATCGGTCAGCATCTCGACGCTCGTCGCTGGATCGGTCCCACCCGCATCGAACGCCTGCCGGATGGCGGTCGCGATCTTCGTCCGTTCGAACGCCTCGCGTGAACCGTCGCGCTTGCGAACCTCCTCGACCATATGACTCCCGGGTTCTTCCCGGGGATACTAAACAACTTTGCTTGCTATTATACAAATGTATTTGTATTATTCCGCCGATGCGAGCGTCGGATCGGCTCAGCGGTCCGCCAGCCGTGCCATGGCGTCCCAGGCAGGATCGCTCGTCGGCGGCTCGACTCGCTCGCCGTCGAGGTGGACGGCTCCTTCGCCGTCGGTCGCTTCGACCGTCCCGATGACTGCGGCCGGCGTCCCGCTCGCCTCCATTGCTTCGACGACCGCCGTCGCTTCTTCCGGGGGCGCAGTGAGAAGGAGACTCCCCGCGCTGGAGACCGTCCAGGGATCGACCCCTGCGGCTTCACAGACGTCCTGTACGCCGGGCTGGATCGGGGCGCCGTCGCGCTCGACCAGGAACCGGACGCCCGCCCCCGTCGCCATCTCCGCGAGTCCACCCACAACCCCGCCCTCGGTCGCGTCGTGCATCGCGTGTATGTCGCCGGCCTCGCTGGCTCGATTAGCGTCGGCGACGCCGAGAATATCCTCGACCCGCTCCTGTGCCCTCGCGACGGTCGCGGCCGGCAGGTCCAGCGCCGCGGGGAACAGCGTGGCGAACAGCCCGGCCACCTCCGCGCCGGGGCCGGTCGTGAGCACGATAGCGTCGCCCGGCTGTGCCCCGTCTGGCCGGACTAAGTCGGCCGGATCGCCGACCCCCAGGGCGGTGCCGCCGCCAACCCACGAGTAGTCGATACCCTCGTACCGTGCCGTGTGGCCGGCGAGAACGCTCACACCCAGCGATTCGGCGTGGTCGGCCATCCCGTGCCAGGCCCTGGCGAGTTCGTCGTCGGTCATCTCCGTCGGCAGCGAGAGGCTCACGGTGACGTGGGTGGGCGCGATGCCCGAAACGGCGACGTCCGTCAAAACGATATCGAGCGCCAAGCGCCCGGCCCGCTCGAATCCCAGCGCGGGCAGGATCGAGATCGGATCGGTCGCCGTCACGATCGCGCTGTCCTCGACCGAGAGGACGCCGAAGTCGACGCCGTGCTGGGGGCCGAGCGTCACGTCCTCACGGTCGGCACCCAGGTGTGGCGCGATGATCTCTTCGAAGGTCGCATCGTCGATCTTTCCGCGATCCGTCATTGCCTCCAGTAGGTCCGTCGCCGTCAAATCGTCGGCGCTTTCTCCCTGTCGTGTGACGGCACTGCCGAGGCGGTCGGAAGCGTCATTCGGCCCCGACGACGGTCACGTCCCCGGCGTCGAACCCGAGCGTGACGTTCTCGCCATCGGGCGCACGTTGGGTCCGGGCTCGGATCGAACGGCCGTTGCATGCACAGTGAACGCGGTAGGCGTCCCCGAGGAACTCGACGTGTTCGACAGTCGCCGAGAGAGTCGTCTCGCCAGGCCCGAGGTGGATGTCCTCGGGACGGACACAGACGGTCACCTCGCCGCGATCGGGAAGTGATCGCTGGCGGTCGGGCGTCACGTCGCCGACCGAGACGATCGCGTCGTCGCCGATCGTCAGGGTTCGGCCGTCGCCTTCAACCTGCGCGTCGAAGACGTTGTTCTCGCCGACGAATCGGGCGACGAAGCGCGTCGCGGGGTCGCGATAGACGTCCTCAGGCGTTCCGATCTGTTCGATCCGGCCATCGTTCATGACGGCGATCCGGTCGCTGATCGCCAGCGCCTCCGCCTGGTCGTGAGTGACGTAGATCGTCGTGATCCCGAGTTCGCGCTGGATTTCCCGCACTTCGATTCGCAACTGTTCGCGCAACCGAGCGTCCAACGCCGAGAGCGGTTCGTCGAGCAGGAGTACGTCCGGGCCGGGAGCGAGTGCGCGGGCGAGGGCGACGCGCTGTTGCTGGCCGCCCGAGAGCGACTCCGGCCGTCGATCCGCCAGATCGGCCACCTCGACGAGTTCCAGCAGGTCGGCGACGCGCTCGTCGGGATCGACGTCGCCCGGCGGCGAACGATACCGGAGGCCGTAGGCCACGTTCTCTTCGACGGTCATGTGCGGGAACAGGGCGTAGTTCTGGAAGACGATGCCCACGTGGCGCTGCTCGGGTGACAGGCCGGCCACGTCGCGGTCGCCGATCCGGACCATCCCGCTCGCGGGCGTCTCGAACCCGGCGACAGTCCGGAGCGTCGTCGTCTTGCCACACCCGGAGGGCCCGACGAGCGTGAAGAACTCGCCCTCGGCGACCGACAGCGTCACGTCCGACAACGCGGGGACGTCACCGAAGGTCACGGAGACCTCTTCGAGTTCCACGCCGCCAATCGGCGACTCACTCATCGTATCGTCCCCCGACGCGATCGATGACCACGAAACTGGCGGCTGTCACCGCGAGCAGGACGGACCCCATCGCGGTGGCGGGGCCGAGACTCGGCCCGATCGAGCGATTGCCGACGTAGCGTTCGAGCGCGACTGGCATCGTGTGGCTCGCCCCGCCCTCGGCGAGCAGGACGGTCGAGTCGAACTCGCCGATACTGATCGCGAAGGCAAAGGCCGCGCCGGCCACCAGCGGGGCGACGATCAGCGGCAGCGTTACCGTCAGCAGGGCGCGGAATCGCGAGGCCCCCAGCGACCGCGCGGCGTCGACGATCCGGTTGTCGATGCCGGCCAGAGCGGGGGTCACGTTGCGCGTCACGAACGGGTAGGCCGCGACGGCGTGAGCGGCCACGACCGCGAGCCAGCCAGTCACAGTGAGCCGGTGGCCGAACACGTCGACGCCGAAGACGAGCGTCTGTAACAGTCCCAGGCCGACGACGATGCCGCTGACGGCGAGCGGCGCGGACAGGAGTGCCTCCGCGAGGCGACTCCCCCGCCCCCCGCGGGTCGCGACCAGCGAGACGATCACGCCCATCGGGACGGCGACAGCCAGCGTTCCCAGGGCGAACAGCAGTGAGTTGCGGATCGCCGTGAGGGGGGCGATGGTCCCGACTGCAGTGGAGGACTGCTGAGCGAGCAGGAACCCGTAATACGCTGTCGTAAAGGCTCCATCCGGTCCCGTGATGCTTTCGACCAGCAGGCTGAGGACCGGCCCGAGGAAGACGACTGCCGCGACGCATCCGTAAGCGAGCACCGCCAGTCGACGCGGATCGCTCACCGTCCGCCACCCGGCAAGTAACGATCGTCGCGCCCGGGGGCGTCCGCCACTGCGGGACGCAATCTGCCCCGACTCGTACCGGAGATAGATGTACATGAGGCCGAGCGAGAGTATCGATTCCAGCACGGCAAGCGCGGCGGCCGCTTCGAGTTCCAGGGACTGTACCTTCGCGTAGAGCCACACCTCGACCGTCTGTAATTCGAGGCCGCCCAGCGCCAGCACGATCGGGAACGACATGAACGAGAACACGAACGCGAGCAGTGCCGCCGAGACCAGCGCGGGGAGCAACTGGGGAAAGACGACGTCCCGGAACGCGCGAACCGGGGTCGCACCCATCGCCCGGGCCGACTCGATCTCGCGGGCGTTGACCCCCTCCCAGGCACCCGTCACGAAGCGGGTGACCAGCGGTGCGTTGTAGAACGCATGGGCGATCACGATCGCCGGCAGCGTGTAGAGCACTTCGATCGGTCCCAGGCCGACGACCGCAAGGAGATCGTTCAACAGTCCGGTCCGTCCGAACATCGCCTGAAAGCCGACCGCAACCAGGATCGACGGGAGAACGAAGGGCACGATCGTCAGCGACGTGAGCGTCCGCCGTCCCCAAAAATCGTAGCGGGCAAGCACGTACGCGCCGGGCAGACCGAGGGCAACGCTTGCGATTGCCGACAAAGCCGCCTGATAGGCCGTAAAACCGAACAACCCGAACTCGATCGCGCCGAGCGGCGCACCCTCGGTGAGCCACGCGATAAATCCTGCGGGCACGCCTGCCGGATCGGCGAAGACGTGGTGGGCGACGCCGACGTAGAATGGGTCGGCGAGAATGCGTCCGATCGGCGCCAGCGGGGACCCGGCTGGATCGATCGCGGCCAGGAGGACGCGCCCGACTGGATAGTAGAAGACGACGACAAGCACCAGCAGTGTGGCCAGAAGCCCGACCGGGAAGACGACCCGATCCGACGACGGCCACCTCATCCTCACGCGCTGACTTCGCGAGCCCAGTCTTCGATCCATCCCTCGACGTTGCCTGCCAGTTCGTCGTAGGTGAACGTGACGGGTTCCGCTGGCTCGTAGGCGTACTTCGAGAACTCCTGGCCGGGATCGACGCCCTCGACGGCCGGGAACTGGACGTTCCGGACCGCGATCTCGGCCTGGGCTTCCGGGGAGAGCGCGAAGTCCATGAACTGCCGGCCCAACTCCGGCGCGTCGGCGTCGGCGAACAGCCCCATCATCTCCGGGTTGGCGTAGCCCTGATCGTTGATGAAGCCGACCTGATGGCGTGACATGTCGACGCCCTCGCCGTGATAGTAGACCTGATCGGTCGAGTAGGAGACGACCATCGGCGCTTCCTCGTTCTGGTAGGCCTGATAGGCTGGTTCCCAATCGGAGAGGATCATCACGTCGTTGGCCAGCAGGTCCCGCCAGTAGTCCAGATAGCCGTCCGGTCCCTTTTGGGCGATTGTCCACAACAGGAACGCCCGCCCCGGATCGGACTGTTGGGCGTTCTGGACGATCAAATCGCCGCGGTACGGGTCGGTCGTGAGTGCGTCGAACGTCGCCGGGTTCTCGACCTCGCCTTCGTCGTAGACCAGGGAGATGTACCCGGTGTCGTAGGGGACTGCCCGCCCGCGTGGGTCGGCCCGCAGTCCCGGCTTGACGTCTCCAGCCCGCTCTAAGTCCGGCGTCGAGAACAGCGAGCCATCGAGTTCTTGGTCGGCCCGGACGAGTTCAGCCGTGTTCAACCCGACGTAGGCGTCGACATCCAGGGGTGCGCCCTGCTGACGGCGCAGGATGTACTGGTTGAGGCCGCTCTCGGGCGTGACGAACTCGACAGTTACGCCGTCGTGGGCCGACTCGAAGGCCGATTTCAACCAGTTGCCGGCGGTGCCCTCCCCGGTAAACGAGGAGTACGTCGCTATCCGGAGCGTCTGCTCGGCCGCCACGGACCCGGTTGTTGTTCCCGTTTGACTCGCGGTGTCCGTTTCGGTCGTCGTCTCCGTCTCGGCGTTCGTGTCCGTTTCGGTCGTCGACGATCCCTCGTCCGTTTGTTCTCCGCCCGTACAGCCGGCTAGTGCCGTCATCCCAGCGACACCGACACCGGCCGTTCGAAGGAACGTGCGTCGTTTCACCACCTGGTTGTTCGACTGGGTGGTGATATCCCTTGCGGTTTCGGCTGGAATTGACGCCGCAAAAACGGCAATAGACGCCCTGAAACCGTTCGTTTCTCTATCATGACGGTGTCACACTCCCGTCGGAGGGAGTCGTCAGTGTTGGGTGAGTGGACAGCCATATGTAAGACGGTCATTCGTCTTTAGCTAAGCGAAGAACCACGTGACAGCGACGGCTTATCGAGGCTACTTTGCGAGAGGAATGAGGAGGTGACGGCTGTGCACACCAAAACCTCCTCATCGAGAATCATGCGTCGGCTCACTACACTGTTTCCCTCTGATACGGATTATTGTAGTTATTTACCGGTATCCGTCGACCCCCGGGTCGGCGTCATCCGAAAATAATCTACAATAATCCGTATGAGTTCCTCGAAGAGCACGCCGAGGAACTCGGCGTGGTCGAACGAGAAGGCAAGCTTCAGATTCCTGTCCTCGTGTGGGCGCTCGTGTTCGGCTTCGCCGCAGGCGAGAGCCGAACACTCGCTGGGTTCAGACGCAACTACAACTCGACAGCCAACGAGACGATCTCTCCCGGCGGCTTCTATCACCGATTGACGCCAGCGCTAGCGGAGTACCTCCGCGACCTCGTCGAGCACGGTCTCGACGAGGTCGCTGTTCCCAACGCTGTTGACGCTGATATCGACCGATTTAGGGACGTGATGATTGCTGATGGAACGGTGTTGCGGTTGCACGAGTTCCTCTCTGAGCAGTTCCAAGCCCGTCACGAGGAGCAGGCTGGAGCGACGCTTCACCTGCTCCACAACGCTACCAACTAAACGATTGAACGGATCGACGTAACCGACGAGAAAACGCATGACAGCACGTTATTTAAGACCGGATCGTGGCTGGACGGACGGCTGGTTCTATTCGATCTAGCGTACTTCAAGTACCGCCGCTTCGCGTTGATCGACGAGAACGACGGCTACTTCGTGAGTCGGCTGAAGGACAACGCGAACCCGGTGATAACGGAAGAGTTGCGGGCCTGGCGCGGCCGCGCCAGGCCCTTGGTAGGCGAACAGATTCACGATGGTGCGGAGGATTTGCACCGACAGTACATTGACGTGGAGGTCGAAGTGGAGTTCAAGCGGGGCCAGTACGAGGGAACTCGGTCGCTGGATACGAAGCGGTTCCGCGTCGTCGGCGTCCGCGACGAGGACGCCGACGACTACCATCTGTACATCACGAATCTGCCGAGAGAAGAGTTCTTCCCGACAGATTTAGCAACGCTGTATCGGTGTCGCTGGGAGGTAGAAACGTTGTTCCGTGAGCTGAAGACGCAGTACGAACTGGACGAATTCGACACAAGCAACCCTGCTGTTGTGGAAATTTTGCTGTACGCGGCGTTGCTGTCACTGCTGGTGAGTCGTGAGCTGTTGGATCTAGTCACCGAGCAGGCCGACGATGAGATCGTGTTTCCGCCGGAACGCTGGGCGGCGACCTTCCGGTCGCACGCCCAGCTCATCCTCCACGAACTCGGTGAGTATCTCGGCTACTCGCCACCGCCGCTGTTGGAGCGGCTGATCGAAGACGCACAGAAGATCCATCAGCAACGCCCGACCTTACAAGAGACACTGGCTACCGCTACACAACCGAGATGTGAGGCCTAACTAAAGACGAATGCTGCCAGCGTCAATAGTCTTGCCGCTTTCCTACCTTGGCGTCATTATTCAGATTAGTTGTCTCCAAATGAACCCAAGGTCTGGAACACGGGTTGCTCGTGCGGACGTACGTGGCGTGCGATCTGACCGATCGCGCGCCGAAGATAGTTGAAGTGCTCTATCGGAAACCGCAGCCATCGAGACAGCATTCCGAACGATGCGTGAAACGCGGGCACGAACAAGTATGACTGACCCAGCGCTGTGGTTATTCATACTGGTGAGCTTCTTGTTACGGAATCTGTGAATGAACGTTCGATGCGGCGTGCTCACCACGCCGCGGCGCGGCAAACAGGCACTCCTTGACTGGCTCCGATTCGAGATGTTCCGCGAGTGGATTGATCATACGCTTGACGACACGTTAAGGCGGAAGTGGGAAGCACCGACCAACCGAACTGGAATCCAGCCAACGTATAGCCAGCTAGACGCGGGCTGAATGGGCCGGCGTCCAGCATTTGCCCTGTGAATGAGCGATAGCTTTGCATCTCGCGGGGGTTTAATGGCGCTCTCACCGAAGTGAGACACTATTTCTCGCCACATCGAGGCGTCTCAAAAGACAAGCTCACCCCGTATCTCAGAGCGTTTCAGCTCCGGCAACGAATCTTTCGCAGACCCGGTCAAGAAGCTATCAAAGATATAGTTCAAACCGTGTTCTGACTCACCAACAACGTGCTTCACAGTAGCGTTGTTGTGTTTCTCTAGGACGGGGTATTCGTTTCCCAAGGTTAACTATGCATAGTACCCCATGAACGGATATGGTCGGGAAAAGTGTATGTTTCATATCTCCGAAAGCGTACAACTATTTCAAACCATCAAAGAGCTCCAAGGCGGGGGGGGCTGAGCGTCAGCAATATATGTTAGGGAAAGAGCTTCAACAAAGGGGTTATGATGTCTCATTTATTGTTGGAGCCTTCGATGGACAAGGAGCTGAGCAGTTCGGTGATATACTGGTATATAAAAGACTTCCAACCGATCGCTCCCCGCACTCCGCGTTGTATATAATAAGATTACTACGTTCTCTTTATGAAGCTAATGCAGATGTTTATTATACACGCGGACTAACTTTACCCCCATTTCTAATCTCAGTATATTCTTCATTAACGCAAAGCTCTAGTATATACTCTGTGGCAAGTGACAGCGGTGTAGAAACAGAATATATATCCTCGTTAAATTTTCTTGTACGTCGTTTGTATGGAATTGGTTTAAAATTAAGTGACCATGTAGTGACTCAAACGGAATATCAGAAAGACACATTAAAGAATAACCTTCATATCGATTCTGATGTTATATCTAACGGTTATACAATTCCTCCAGAGGAGGAACTGGTAGATCATGCTCAACGTGAATATATCCTCTGGGTCGGAAGACTGGAGGAAGAACCCAAGGCCCCCCATCGATTTCTGGACCTGTCTAAATTAGTATCAGATGAAAAATTCATTTTAATAGGTCCAGATGGCCACGACGAGGAATACAACAACGAAATAAAAAGTAGGGCAAAATCGATTTCTAATGTCGAATTTAAAGGGTTCGTAAACCCTGATAAGATTCATAAATATTATAGTAAATCTAAAGTTTATGTAAATACATCTGATTATGAAGGATTTCCAAATACTTATTTAGAAGCATGGCGGTATGCGACCCCCGTTGTTACAATGAATCATACGTTTGATGGAATTTTCGAAGGGGATGCCGGGTTCAATTCTGATTCAGTTAATGGTTTGAAAGATAATATTAATTATTTAGCTAAAAATAAAGTCAAACGGAGGGAAATGGGTTTCAATGGAAGGTCATATGTAAAATCTAAATATTCTTTAAAATCGGTGGCAGACAAAATGGAGACAGTAATCAATAGTTGAGACGATCTCTTGCACATGTGTTTTTATGGGATAGTGGAAGGCATTGACAGCGACAAATCGACGAGAGTTTGGCCCTGTTCCCAGGTAATGTATACGGATTGGAAAAAGTGACAGGACTAAGCGGGTTATTCTGGACCCTACTTGGACAGGCCGTGGAACTTCGCCAACGATGGCTTTAATCGCGTCCAGAGGCTCATTGCCAGGTCTGTCTGGACACGCTAATCAGAGTCATATCCTCTATTGAATCCGGAGACTGCGGCAGGATAGCGCCGCTATAATGGTGAGTGCGAAGCGGAAAGAGTGAATGTACCAATGCCACTCTTCCGCTTCGTTAAACAAGCGCCATCGCTGGCTCAAAAGCGCTGTGCTGCCAGCCCCACGGCGGTGGTGAGCGACCCGGCTGGAAACGGATTCGACGGCTGGAAGCATCTTACGTTGCACTTTTTACGGGTTCACATAGATGTGAGCTACGCAGAAATTGTCGATTGAGCAAGTGAAATGGATCGCGTTCGTGCCCTCTTGCAGTTAGCCCGAACCGAGTTCCCGGCAGCCTCGACGCTGTGGCGGTCGTTCGAACGGGTGCCCACCCGGCTCTGGCGGCAACTGCTCGATCGGTCTGCGGCCGCCTGCGATCCAGCCGAGCACGGCGCTGTGGATGCCACCTTTTTCGACCGGCAAGCGGCATCCAGCCACTATAGAGACCGGTCGGATCGCCACATACAGACGCTGAAGACGACGGCCCTGGTCGATACAGACTCGTGTGCCGTGCTTGACCTCCACTGTTCGGCACACTGGCCCCACGATACACAGGTGGGCCGTCGGGTAGCGCTACTCAACACCGAGAAAATCGAGAGTCTCGCCGGTGACAAAGGCTACGACGACCAATCGCTGCGGGACACCCTCCGTTCAGAGGGTGTCCGACCGCTGATCAAGCACCGGTTGATCGCGCACTACGATCATGCCCACAACGCACGGTTGGACAGCGATCTCTACGGGCAGCGCTGGATGGCGGAGACAGCGTTTTCGGCCATCAAACGCCGATACGGGTCCGCTGTCAGGCCGAGCACTTGGTACCGCCAGTTCCGTGAACTCGTGCTGACCGCCACCGTTTACAACCTCGAACAAGCCATCAAAGAGTGATCGCTACGCCGTCCGTGGATTCAATAGAGCAAACTCAACCAATCCATCCTGGACGATACGTACAACAACCGGACAGGAGTCGAACGAACGAACGACGAAGTCAAGGACTGCGGCCTCGGGCACGTCCGCGCCCGAGGCCGCGTCCACGCACGAACAGAAGTGTACGTTGCGCTCTGCCTGCGACTCGTAGTTGCAATCACTAACTACGAGCAAGGAAACAGTTCGGGCTGCGAGAAGCTATGAGATGAATTCTATGACACGCTCTTGGGGGGTAGATGGTTTTCAAGGCACAGCGGACATACCAGATGGTAATCAGGCCCGATGTGCGCGTGGAGCAGTGCGCAACAGTTCCGAGAATGGTGAACGGCACAAATTGCTGGGCCCCGCTTGACGATGATATTGAGCGGTCCCGGGTGACCTTCTATTGCATCAAGCGTGACGAAGTCCTCTGAATTCGCCCGAGAGTGGGGCCTTCACTGACCAGATTCGTTTTTCCCTTGATGGGATCGACTAGTCTTTATCCGTTTCCGCTACGCTGCAGAAGAGCGAAGATTAAAAAGACGCGCTTACAATACTTCGATAAATACATGCTACTGACTTCGATAAATACATGCTGCTGATGGACACTGACAGATATACTCGAGAAAAGTTTATTGAAGCGCTTTATAATCCTTCATTGTTTATATCAGAAGCAGGAAGGTTATTTAATAAAAATTTAATATATCCGATATTAGAAAAAAAATTCGAAAAAAAATATGGTGATGGAATTGATATTATTGAGCAAGATTGGGACACTCTCATAATTCTTGATGCACTTAGATATGATGCCATCAAAAAATTAAATTATCCTGATGGGGAGCTAAATAGCGTCATTTCAAGGGGATCAACAAGTGTCGATTTTATCCAGGCAAATTTCGGGGAAAAAGAGCTTTATAATACTGTGTATATCACTGCTAATGGGTGGATAGAGTCGTTGGAAGCCGATCCATTCTTTTTGACCAAAAAGACTTATAATGATTTCAATAATCGGCATGCTTTCTACCGGCCTGAAAATATTTACAATCTCGCTACAGACACGTTCACTAATTATCCCAACAAGCGATATATTATTCACTTCATGCAGCCACACATGCCATATTTAGGTCCGAAAGCAACTGACCTCAGGGAAAAACTATCTAGGAGACATAATATTCGATTCTCACACTTTGAAATGATGTCCAACAGCCAAGCGAGTGGAAAAAATAAAGAAGACATTAAAAATTTAATGAATGCAGCAAGGAATGGATATATATCTGCCAGGGAATTATGGCAGGTGTATATCGAAAATATAGAAGTAGTAATGGGATTTGCCGAGAAATTAAATGATAAACTCAATGGTAAAACTGTTATAACAGCAGATCACGGCGAACTTTTAGGAGAAAAAGTTGTTCCTTTAGGTGATAAAATATTTGGTCATCCGGGAGAGGTCGCGACTACCCCACTAAGAAAAGTCCCCTGGTTAGAATTAAAGTTCCAGCAACGGCGTGAAATTCAGCAAGATACACCAATATCATCAGATTTAGTCCCAGACCATGAAGTTGATAAAACCTTGAATGCATTAGGGTATCGATAAATTTGTATTCTACTATTCTTTGACTCGGCCCCTTTTAGACGCGGGAAAGAGCGGCAACTAGTGGGAGTTACACAGCGTTGAAAATGTGCCGAGTGAGTATCCCCTCTCAACTCGCCAGCTTCACTCGCCGATGCGCCGCATTGTCTCAAAAAGCCGTCGGCAACGAGGATATCCCAACGGACAAGAAGGACGATGGCGGGTACGAGGACTGGGTAATCGTCGCCATCCATGGCCTCCGAGAATATCTCAGTCATCTCTCCCGGCGGTTGCTGGACGTCCTCTGGCCCGGTAATAGGTTTAAAACTTTCGGCCTGGGACGTGAAAGAACTAGTGGCTGGCGTGATTACGCCGCTTCGATGGGAAAAATCGAGGGTTCGCCCCTCGATTCCGACGATATCTGGGCTGTCGTCATTCTCGCAGCCGTCAATCAGACCTCCATCTGGGAGGTCTGCGACGAAACTGACGAGACGCCTTGTGACGATGTCGTCATGGACTGGTTGCACACCCTCGACCGAGGCTGGCTCGAATTCACCGCCAACCTCCTGTTCAGACGCCTCGCCATGACGATTCTCGACCCCTCGCGGTCGAGAATCGTCTCCATCGACTTCGTCGATAATCCCTATCACGGCACACACTACGAGGACGACGGCGAACTCTGTCGGATGGGGGCCAAGGACGGTACGACGACGTGTCACCGCTACTGCACCGCATACGTCGTCTCGAACGGCAAGACGGTCACACTCGCCATGACCTACGTCCGTAGCGACGAACAGGAGGCCGACGCGGTCGAGGACGGAGTGATCAGCGCAACCTCTGGATGTTCGGGAGGAATGTCTCTATCCAGTCGGCGGCAAAACTCACGCGGTGACTCAACTGAAGAAATGTCTCGGTGAGGAACTCTCTGAAGTGGTCTTCGTTCTCGTATATCTCTGGTGAGATATCTCGTTTGAGGCTCTTCCAGAGCGGTTCGATCGCATTCAATGTCGGCGAATACGGCGGGATGAAGACGAACTCGATGCCGAGTTCGTCGGCCCGTTGTTGGGTAAGTTTCGCGTGATGGGAGCCATAGTTGTCCGCCACGAGCAGAATCCGCCCCACCGGATTCTGCTCGCGGATCACCTCTAACGCATCACAGACCGTTTCCTTGTTAATTCGCTTGCCGAACGAGATCGTGCTCTTCCCCGTCAGCGCATAGAAGCCAAACGAGCGCCATGGGGCGGTCACCAGCGGTTTCTCGAGTGTTACCGTGCGGTCGTACGACCACATCCGCTGAGAGTTATCGAACGGCTGCGGCCACGCCTCATCGAAAGAAGCCGAATACGATCGGCTCTTCCTCCTCTGTCTTTTCAGAACTCTCCTCGCCGAGCGCCTGGCCGAGGCGCTCGGCGAGAATCTCGTCTGCATCATCGGGACGGCGCGGATCCATCGGCCGTGGTTTGGCGTAATGCATCCCGCTTTCGCGCAACTTACGGCTCAAGTGAGCTGGGTCATAGGTGACCCCGTAGCGATCGTTGATGAGCGTGTGGATCTCCCGTGGCGTCCACGGTTGGCCTTCTTCAAGGATATCACACAACTCGGCGAACTGCTTGCTTGAGAGTTTCGGGGGCCGACCGCCCCCGAAACTTGGTCGCAATCCATCGACACCGGCATCGTTCCATGCGTGTGCCCAGCGACTGCTGTTGGCTTATGAAACCCCGACGCGTCTGGCGGCTTCTTCCAGTACATCGCCCGCGTAGAGGTTCTTCACAAAACACAGACGGCGGACGAGCCGGGCCTCGTCCGCCTTCTGGGCTTCGTTGATCGCTCTATCGAGTGCCTCTTCAGAGAGGTGCTCCGTCACGTCGAACCGGCGAGTTCCCATCATACACTCTATAGGTTCTGTGAGTATCCATACTTTGCGCAGACCACTCTCGGACACCTATTTCTTCGACATTAGCTATTGTTCCGAGGAGTTCGTAACTCACCTCGAAGGCTACGGCAAAGAGTGGGTTTCCGCCGTCAAGAGTGACACACTGGTCACGTATGGCGGTGAACGGATCCGTGTCGACGCGCTCGGCCAGCGCGTCGACACGGTTCCTCGGACGATTAACGGCGACACCTATCACATCTGGACACAGAAGCGTGAGCCCGGCCGCCTCGGTGAGGTGAAGTTGCTGATCACGAAGAAAGAACCCACCGAGCAAGACGAGGAAGACGACGAACCGAGCGTGAAGTACATCGTGTCGAATAAGATCGACGCACCGGCGAGCCATCTCACCGAGTTGTACGCGATGAGATGGCGCATCGAGACGTTCTTCAGAGACACCAAGCAGGATCTTGGTTTTGGAGACTGCGAGCTCCGGCACGCCGCAGGTGCCAGTGCCGACTGGCACCTGCTGATGCTGGCCTACAGCCTCCTCAAGCTGGGTGCTGCACACAGCGCTCTTGGAACGATTCTCGGTCACGCAGCGTCGCTTCGTGCCGATATCAAACGATCCTTCCGCGAAGGGGTCGAAAACCTCCTTTCCTGGGCACTCAACAGCCCGAACCGAAGCACCGACGAGCTAATGCACGAGATCGAGGGGATCTTCGTCTAACGTGCGAAGTCAAGTAAGTTACGCTAATCACTACCGCGGCGCACTTGTCCTCTTTGACTTCATTGCTACGGCTCAGCAGTATCTACAATCTCCTACGCAAGAGCATAGTAGATTACTTAACCCTCCAAAAGAGTGTTATAATCGTTATGAAGCGCATCGGTAAACCATATATTATATTTCTCTTTCTATTTATATCAGTTGTTATAAATCTAGGTCTTCAAACGCCATTCGGGACCAATAGCTCATTCATTTATATTGCGCTCATCTCCTTCTTTTCAATCCCGATATTCTATCATATTAGTTTTAGTCCCACTAAAACGGAATCGATAGTTATTTTGTTGGGATTAGCAATTGTTGGTCAAATTCTCGTAATTGACCCGATCGAACCGGGACTATATGGTAAAGATTCATACGATAACCTAGAAAGACTGTACATTTTATATTCTAATTCGATAGACACTGTAAAACTTTTACAATTAAGAGGTTGGCCACAATTATTTATTTTATCTGATATCCTTATTAAAATAACAACCATTGATTTAGAACTGGTTGCTAAATATATACCGATGTTATCATTAGGTATTCCTCCTATCATTTACTTATATTCGTATGATCTAACAGGTTCCAAATATATATCATTCTTGTCTGGACTTGCATTATTGAGTAGTAAAACATTTTTAGGTTTTCAAACAAAGTTTGTCCCAGAATTTATTGGTATGTTGCTTTTTTTTACATTATTATTAGTCTACTCATTAAGATCTACACGAGTGAGGTGGGTTATTCCTATATTGGCAGCTGGAATCGTACTTTCCCACCCCATAGTGGCAATAGCAGCAATGATTCTTATATTTTCGTATATTACTTTATATAAGTGGGGTAGAACACAGTCATTGTTCTATAAATATAAACCGAATAATTTGGGCGGATTATCTGTTTCTATATCAAATATTATTATATTCTCATCATTTTTCACTTTCGTATATGGATTCGTTATTACAGAAAGAGTATTCATGGGTGTATTAGCAACAACCTACGCCACAGAAGGATATTCTGCAGGAATTCCTAGGAGCGCCCTCCACCCTAACCTTCTTCTAGCAGATTTTGGATCTTTATTTGTATTAATAACATTGTCATTTTGTCTTTTGTACGGTTTTTTTTCATCTTACCAAATGTCTACCTGGGAAATGACCTTTGCTACGACAAGCGCCGTTTTGTCCGTTTATTACGCAATTGAGGTTTTAATTAGTATTCCGTTCCCTTTGAGCGGTAGTAGACTTCTCACATATCTAGTTCCGCTCTTATTTTGTTCTTCAATCTTTGTTATGTTTAGAATATTCGGAAGAACAAATATTGGTTTTAGGCGTGTGTCGGGGATAGTTTTAATAATATTTATTATAAGCCAAACTATGTCAATTCCTTATAATGTCGCTAATTCTGATCCAGTATATACTGTTCCTGGAACTGAGAACCATCCGACAATTGGCGGTCGTGCTGCCTCGGATTGGGCTGTAGAATATAGTCACAATGGAATAATCGAAGGAAAACCCAAATATGTTATCCGAAGAGGTGGTTTAAATAATATAAACCCAACAAGGTGTAGGTTTTACGAACGCCAGGATATCCCAAAATCAATCAACTCAGATAATTCAAAGTCCCAATACCGCCCCACATATTATGATTCAGGGCATATACAGATTAGTGATTGTATACGATAACATGATTAAAAATTTTTAATTAAATAGTTTTAAATTTATAAACGCTTTCCGGTTAAACCTTTATTGGAAAGAATTCGGTCCCATAACGTCTGGTCCGGCCTTTGGAGGTTATATTAGTGTCTGAACCGTCATAGTTAAAGTTATATGATAATTTACCATTCACCAAAAATTGTCGAAAGTCAACCCACCTCGTTCAATCCCCTTGCTCTGCCGAGATATACTGCTGTGGTCTATACATTCAATAGATCAAGGACGAGAAACCATCTGCTAACGGTAGTATTCCACGGTCCGCTTTAGCCCCTCGTTGAAGCCAACCTCAGGGTCATAGCCCAGCAGTCTCTCAGCCTTCGAGATATCGGCGTGGGAGTGTCGAACATCGCCGGGCCGGGGGTCATCATAAACGGGTTCGATATTGGTGTCTAGCAGGTCGTTTAGCGCCTCGACGAGTTCGTTGATCGTCACCCTGCTACCGGTGCCGACGTTAAACACCTCGCCAGTCAGGTCGCTCTCCGCGCCGAGCACGTTCGCCTGGACCGCGTTATCGATGTAGGTGAAGTCCCTGGATTGTGCGCCGTCGCCGTTGATAACAGGACGCTTACCGTCGACCATCAAAGAAATAAACTTCGGGATGACCGCGGCGTAGTCGCCCTCGGGATCCTGCCATGGACCGAAAATGTTGAAGTACCGGAGTGCGACGGTATCGATGTCGTAGAGACTACTGAACTCCAATGCGAGCTTCTCGGTGAAGTCTTTCGTGAGGGCATATGGAGACTCAGGGTTCTCCTCCATTGTTTCGACTTTCGGAAGTTCCTGGCTTGAGCCATACACCGACGAAGATGAGGCGACGACTGTGGTATCGACATCCGCCTTCCGGGCCGCGTCAAGCACCACCGCCGTACCGGTACAATTAGCGTTGGTGGTCGTGACAGGGTCATCAACGCTACGCGGAACGGAGGGGACTGCTGCTTGGTGGAAAATATAGTCAACACCGTCGATAACCTCGTCAATTTGCTCGCGATCTCGGATATCTATTTCGTGAAAGTTGAAGTCGTCGGCCTGAGCGAGACGGTCGACGTTCAATCGCCGGCCGGTTGCGAAGTTGTCGACACCTCGGACGTTGTAGCCGCGGTGCAAGAGTGCCTCGGTGAGATTCGATCCGATGAAGCCGGCGGCGCCAGTGACGAGTGCGGTCGGCATACTGACAACTCTTCGCGAGGCCTGTTTAGTGTGTCGGACTCATTAAAGCGGCTTACAGACGGACGACCCCGTCGGCGTTGATATTGGTTGTGGCATTGCGTGTGTCAAACAGCAGTGAAGCCTGCGTAGCGAGTCTCTCGACGTTGAGTGCACTATGATCGGTCACCAGCAGTACACAGTCGGCCACACTAAGTCGCTCGTCGGTCAATGCGACGGACTCGTAGGTCCGGTCGCCGACCGAAAGCGACGGCACATGTGGGTCGTGGTAAGCGACATCGGCGTTCCATTCTTCGAGGCCGATGATGAGGTCGATAGCCGGTGATTCCCGAACGTCGGAGACGTCGGACTTATATGCGGCTCCGACCACCAGTATGTCGGCGTCGGTCAGCGGCACGCCGCGGTCGTTGAGCTGTTTGACGACGCGGTTGATGACGTGGTAGGGCATCTCTCGGTTGACAGTGTCTGCCAGGTGTATAAACCGGGTTTCGATGTCCTGTTCCTTCGCCTTCCAGGATAGGTAAAAGGGGTCAACGGGAATGCAGTGGCCGCCAAGTCCTGGGCCAGGGCGGAATGCCATGAAACCAAAAGGTTTGGTCTCGGCGGCGTCAATGACGTTCCAGATGTCGACGCCCAGCTCGTGGGCGACCTGGGCCATCTCGTTGATTAGACCGATATTGACCGCTCGGAAAGTATTCTCTAGTAACTTGACAAGCTCGGCCTCGGTAGTGGAGTCAACCTGAACCACCTCATCGAACACAGGGTCGTACAGATCCTTGGCTCGGTCACCGCACGCGGGGGTGACGCCACCTAGGACTTTCGGAATTTCTGTAGGGCCGTACGCCTCATTGGCGGGATCGATACGTTCCGGTGAAAAGGCGAGGTGGACGTCCTCGCCGACGGTAGTGCCGTTCTCGGCTAGGATCTCACCGACGACCTCGTCGGTGGCACCGGGGTAGACCGTTGATTCTAAGACGACTGTACAGCCGGGGGAGAGAACATCGGCGAGGCGTTCAGCGGCATCCACTACAAAGGACAGATCGGGGGTGTCGGTCTTCCGGAGCGGAGTTGGGACACAGACGGACACACCGTCAACCTCGGCGAGGTCAGCGTAGTCTGTGGTGAAATGCAGTCCGTCACCGACAGCTTCAGTTACCTCGGCGTCGGATACATCGTTAACTACCGAGGTACCGTCCCGAAGACACTCAACGGTGTCAGGATCCACATCAACGCCGACGACCTCGTAGCCGACGTTGTGCATCGCCAGAGCCAGCGGCAATCCAACGTAGCCGAGCCCAACGACCCCGACACGGGTTGATTCATTATTCACGGATTGTAAGAATGACCATGTGGGATTTTAATCTAGCGATAGCCAATTGGAGTATTCAGAAGCTGACAGCGATATAGAGAAACTGCGCCATTAGATCTTTACTCGTAGTCATTGCTCGTGATTCTCAATTGTTCGAAAACTTATAAGACGGTATTTCTAGACATTTATCTCCCGGTGCTTCTAATCAATAACGGATGATATTATATTTGATAGAGAAAATTCTATAAAAATTATATTTCATAGCACTATGATTAAATATATTTGTCTAAATATTCAATGGGTATGGTAAGATCGACGGTTGAAGACTCATTTATTTCTTGGAGTAGTTCAATATCTCTCCTAGATAATATACACATCATGACAGAACCAAAATACATAAGGGTTGCAAAAGGAATGAATACTAATAATGCCCTCAGTTCGTCCACAACGAAAAATTTAACAGCATATGAGATAGAATATAATAATGCCCCATTAGTTATAAAAAATAGAGAATTATACTGGCTCAGGACATCTAAATTTATATCTCTAGTTAGTACAAGAAGATAGTAAACGTTCCAAAGTAAATACGAACCCGTCGTAGCTATTGCTGCACCAACCATTGAATAGTCGGGGACCAAAATAAAATTCAAAATAATATTTAATAAAAAAACGCCAGCAGTTCCATACGTAACCTCTTTTGTTTTGCCAATAGCTTTTAGTGCGCTTCTATTTAGCCCAGAGAATATATGCGTTGCAACTCCAATAGTCAATATGATCAAAGCGGTGCGACCTGGAAGAAAGTCGCTTCCATATGTTATTTCAATTAAGATGGAAGGAAAAGATATAAATAATACCAGTATTGGCAAAGACAAAGCGATTATCCATTTTGTAGTAGTTTTATACACTATATTCATTTCATCGTGTTCATTATTAGAATGGAGGCTAGAAAATATTGGTAAGAACAAAAAGTTTACTGATGTCATTACTACCATCATTAATGTAGTCAAATTATATATCCCGGAGTAAATACCGACTAACTCAGTTGTCCCAAATTGAGATATAAAAACTCTATCAATATTCGAAAAGCTCATTGTCATGATAGAAGTTATCATTAGTGGTGAAGAATATTCCAAATATGATTTGATATCAGGGCCAAACCCGGTAATAGGTTTAACACCTATCTCACTGATAACCAGATAACCTAGTAAAAGTGCACCCACAAGTAAACTCAAAAAGTATGCCCAAGAGAGGCCCGTTTCACCCAAGCCATAATAAATAACGGCGATTATAAGAGATATTTTTATTATTGGAGATATTATATCACTTACAATCACTTTCTGAACAGGTTTCTCTAAGCCTCTGACACTACTTAGAAAAGATTTTTGTATGACCGAAACGGGGATGGCTAAAGCAAATATTTCTACGACAGATGTCAGTTTTGGTGCGTTAAATACAATTCTAGAAACCATCGAGGAGTTAATAAATACTAAAATAGCGAATAAAATACTCAATGGAACACTCACTTTCAGACTCATTTGTATAACTCCTTTCTTATATTTTATATCATCATTTCGTGATAAATACCGCGAAATTCCCGTATCGGTCCCAAATAAGGCAATAGTAGTTAGAGTAGACATTAATAAAATGCCGAGAGAAATAGAACCTAGTTCAACAGCTCCTAAATAACGTGCTATTAGAATAGTTCCAAGAAATTGAATCCCTAATAGAAAAAATTTCCCAGAAAAAATAACAACGCTGCCACTGACTAATTGAGAAAGTTTGGATTTACCACACATGTACTAGTATTCTCTTCCCCCAGTTGATTGCCGGCAAAATAATACCAACGAGATCATTGACGGACATTGCAACGGTGGGTGAGTCCGCCTTATTTAAAAACGTGCGCATAAACAATCCATCCGTCAGATGGCTAAACGCAAATACTGCCACGGGCGACGCCGATCGAGTTGATGGCAGACGGCCGGATGGGGGGCGGTGACACCGGATGTTCATCGCTGTTCATCTGCGAAGTGGCGATGTGGTGTCCGGTACTTAGGTTGTCGATCCGGACACGCCGTATTCGGTGAGTGATGACTACGTCTGTGTTCGGTGTTGGGAGCGGACTAGTTCCGTCGGGGCGAGGAGCGGTATGACCTATTCACGCACGCCGACGGTGCGGATAAACAACGCATCATCAGTAGTTCACCGGATAGCCAAAGACTCAAGCGAGAGACCGTACAAGTGAGTATATGGCCGAAATCGAGATCGACGATGAGGTCTACGAAGCCCTGAACGTCCCCGAAGACGAACAGGACGCGACGGTCAAGACTGAGTTAGCGGTCTCGCTGTACGACCGTGGGATCCTCTCGTTCGGCAAGGCACGGGCACTAGCTGGGCTCTCGAAGCGAGAATTTCACGACCTGCTCGGGAGCCGGCAGATAGAACGTCACTACGCCGCGGGGGAGCTCGACGAGGACGTTGACTATGCCCGCCGATGAGTCGGTCGTCAGCGACACCTCTCCGCTTCTAAATCTCGCTCTTATCGACAGGCTTGATCTCCTCGAAACCCAGTTTGCAAGGGATGCGCCCGACCTCCGACGGCTGCGAGAGCAAGGGTTCCTGAACGTCGTATCGGTCGATCGAACAGACCTGTACGTAGAGATTGCCCACGAGTTAGACGCCGGAGAAACCGCGGCGATCACTTATGCAATCGAAACCGGAGCGGAACTCGTCTTGCTTGACGAGCGTGACGTACGGCGTGTCGCACGTCGTCACGACCTTGATGTGACCGGTGTCATCGGTATCTTGCTTCGCGGTGTCCGGGAAGGGACAGTCGATCTTCAGGCGGAGCTTGACGCCTTGCGGAATGCTGGGTTCTGGATTAGTGACGATCTCTACGCTGACGTTCTACGACGTGGCGAAGATATTGAGTGATACTCTCCACAAATGTCGATTCCATCGAGTTCTGCTTTTGCAGTCTGTACAGTGGTGTGTATCGGAAACTGCGGGCGATCTTGAATAACGGGTACTCGTGCTACGTGGGTTGCGTCGTCAATGGGGCCGACGAGCCAGCCCACACCCCGGCCGAGTTCAACTAAATCCTCTAAAAATACGATTCATCAAAGTTGGCCGGTACGCACCGGTGATCAATACACTCACAATCGGCACCACAATCACGGCCGACATTGTTGACCTACGATCACCGCATCGAATAGACGACGATTATATCCACAATGAGTGATGTGTACTCATTCCAATCGTCGATTCCCGCTTTCTGTACCCACACTTCAGTTCGTAGTTTTCGAACTTTCCTTACTGGCACTCATCTGGGGGTTTAAGTGTCTCACGGGTGTTTGATCGGGTATCACCGGCGAAATTCGGGCTTTCACGGCCGATCGGGGAGAGGAAAACCGCTTGATGGTGGTTGATTTCGAAGTGCCTGCTCGAGGCAATCATCTGGGCGGCCTAAGTACAAGTGTCTCCGTATCTCGCTCCGCGCACCAGCGTCAGAACGTTTCATGACCAACGAACAGCGTACAGACCCGAGTACCGTCCACCGTGACGGGAATATTGGCACCGGTGACTCTTAGACCGACTGAGACTCCCATGGGGGAGATCGCGCCGTTCACGACGCGGAGGATGTTGGCAGTGCGACTAGCTTCACCGAAGCGCCTGTATACATTGAAAACATAGTATACATATGGGATCGATTTCCGCACGTGTTCCTGACGACTTAGAAGAGGAGTTGCAGACGTTCATCGACGAGGAACGCCTTGATACGAGCACGGTGATCCGAAAACTGCTCTCGGAAGGATTAGAGGAGTGGCGAACGGAACAGGCGCTCGAACGGCTTGAATGCGGTGAGGTGACGTTCAGTAAAGCGGCCGAACTTGCGGGCGTGGATACGTGGGAACTTGCCCGCCTCGCCCGCGAACGAGACATTACGTGGGTCGGCGACGACCTCCTCGAATCCGACCTTGACGACCTCTAATGTTTGTCTTCGACGCGACGCCGCTCATCTACCTCGCAAAGGCAGAGCGACTCTCTTTGCTCAGTCGTCTCGATGCATCTCGACTCATTCCCCAGCGCGTGTACGAGGAGGTTGTGACGGTCGGTCTTGACGCCGGCTATCCAGATGCCCGCCGTATTGAACAATCGGTAGAGGAGGGTACGTTCGATGTGGTTTCAGTACCTGAGAACGCGCTCTTCGAACGGCTCAGTGGGAACCCAAACGTCAGTGACGCTGACGTTGCGGTACTGGCACTCGCGGCTGATCACGGAGCGACAGCCGTGATGGACGACGCGTACGGCCGGGACATCGCCGATGTGGAAGCCATCGAAACACGGGGAACCGCCTATCTCGTTCTCTCCCTGGTCCGGGACGACGAACTCGAAGCGGACGACGCGCGGAAGACGCTGGAGGCGATGCTTGATGCGGGTTGTCACTGCTCACCAAGCCTCTATTCGAAGCTACTCTCGAAGCTGGAGGAGCTAGCAGTTGGAGGAGGCGATAGTCAATAGTCGGCCGAATGTGGCTCACATTGTACACTTGATCTCCTCCTCCGCGTTCACGTGGAGGAGGAGGGCAATGGTGGCGTATTGAAGAGATATGGACCAGCTGTCTGTGGCGTCACGTCGACCGCGAACTTGTCGAAGAGCTCCAGTGCTGGCCTCGGCCCGCCGCCGGCACAACGGACGACGAACCCAGCAGGCCGTAACCGAAGCCGACCCACACACCCCGTAACGAGTGAAACAGCGTCATGGGTCTCCGGATTTCGCTGAGCTATCAATGGCTTGGATGACAACCTCTGGATCCCGAAGCAGTCGATGTTCAAGGTAGCTCCCTTCACCCTGTCCACCCCCTGTGTGATTCGATTCAGTCACCCCGAGAAACGACTGTTCTTTCAGCAACCGGTACACGCGATCCTCGGAGAGCGGGTCCGCCCCAGCCTGTTCAGCGACCTTCACGTAGAGCGTGTAAATTTGATGAGTTCGGAAGGCTTCCTGCGCGGGATTGTCGGCTGTAAGAAGTGCCAGCGCCCGGAGGATGTATTTCACGTGCGGTGTCGTCCCCCGAACGAGTTTCTCGAAGCGGTTCACTTCTGCCCGTTGGACGGCGTCATCGACGTGCGAAACTGTGACCGTTTCAGTCCCCTGTTTCTCAGCTAGACGACCAGCTTCGTACAGCGTATCTATCGCTTTCCGTGCGTCCCCGTGTTCCTTTGCTGAGAGGGCCGCAACCTTCGGGATTACATCGGGCTCTAACACGTCTGGCTCGAAGGCATCCGTCCGGTTTTCTAGGATCGCCCGTAACTGGCCAGCATCGTAGGGATCAAAGACGAGTTCGTTCTCCTGCAGACTGGAATCGATGCGTTCGCTCAAGCGCTCGCGATATTCGATCTTGTTGCTGATGCAGATGGCGCCGACGTGTGTCTCTGCCTTCCCACTCTCTCGAGCTCGAGAGAGGCTGCGTAACAGTTCGTCGTCGTCTAACTTGTCGATTTCATCGAGAATAACGACCAGTGAGTTAATGTTGTACTCCTCAAGCAGGTCCCAGGTGATGTCACGATAGTCGGCGGCTCCGATTCCGACACGCGGGACGTCGATATCTGCGTCGAGGCTCGCCACCAGTTTGCGTGCCATCTCTCGGCTTGCCTTTGCATCGGTCTGATAATCAGAGCAATCGACATACACCTGCTGAAACGAGATGTCGTTTGCCTGTGCCTCGAAGTGAGCCTCACGAGACACACACCTCGCAACGAGTGACTTTCCGGTTCCGGTCTTCCCATATATGATTGTACTTTCCGGTGGGCCGCCGACCGTTGCCGGACCGAGTGCTTGCCCGATAGCGCTGACTTCGTTGTCTCTGCCGACGACTCGCTCTAAGTCGGGAACGTGGCCGACTCGAACCAATTCCCTGTTGGCGAATATTCCGCCAGTTTTGAAGATATTATCGTCCTCATTCGAGCCAGACATGATCTATCCTATCAGACCCATCCCTGTACAATAAGTGTAGCGACCAAGCAACGAGTGAAGTTCAGTAAAATCGGTTTGAATCTATTTTGGAAGCTTTTCAAGCCAACTTATATACGTAAGGGTCGATTGACACACACCGCCTACCGAGTGTAATCGGCTAATGTCCACACTAGGCTACTTGAGGTCACGCACGGGAAGACACACAATCCATGATGGACTATATCTGGACACGAGTACTTACCCTCCTTTCACCAGTGGCGGAGCGTCTACCTACGGTAAACACCAAACGACTGGCCGAAAATACACGGCTTACGTTCGGTTCATGATCTGTACATGGCGAGTACCTCCCTGTCGACAACGATCAGTGGTCAGTACACTCGGTACTTGGTGTGTGCCTGCGTGAGCCATCCGTGGACTATTATAAAACGTAGTCGGGTCGCATACTTGACTTGACCCGCGACTTCGCGGCTTTCCTCTCGGTCCAGTCAGTCACCGCTGCTTATTGCGTCCCGAAACAGCTCGTTTGACCTTCGTCGGAGACGCTGTGGAGATCCCGAGTTTTCACTCGGTGCGGGGTGTGTCTGGAACAAGCCTCTCGCCAGTCAGGCAGCGACCAGCACATTTTGTATCAAGTGTCTCGCTACGAGACTTATCCCAGCGCGCCATCCACGGCGGCCATCTTGGCACTTCGCGAAACACTGGAAATCGTGGGGATTACCGACGGAATACAACAGCGTTTTGACCGGAGTTACTGAGTTGTCCTTGACTCGAAGTCGTCTTACTGCCACCAAAGACCTGGACACGGTGGGGTGTGTTCCGATAATAGAACGTAGGAGCGGTTTACACGCAAGAGATCAAACTTCTTCGAAAAGACACTCAACACAGTGGAGCGCCGCTCTGAAGGGTGCATTGTGAATTGAGTACCTGAACGTAATAGTACACGCAGACTTCCCTCCCACACAAGGTATTTTCTCGCACATCGACGTAGTACACTACCGAGGCAGAGAATGGTCCTCCCAATCGAGCATTTCATCATCGCCTTCCTTCCCGTCGCAGTATACGTTCTGCTCCGAGATAGACAGCTCCCAACACTTCACTTACTCGCGGTTACATTCTTCGGCAGCCAGTTCCCGGACCTCATCGACAAACCGTTAGCGTACGAACTCCATCTGATCCCCTCCGGGCGGGTGTTTATGCACTCGCTCCCGTTCGCCGTCCCGCTCTCGATTGCCGTCATCGCGTATGCAGTCCGAACGGACCGGACCAGACTCGGGGCCGCGTTTGCGTTCGCGCATCTCTCACATCTGGTGGCCGACAATCAGCAACTCCTTCGCCCGGACCCGTACGTGTCGTCGGACTTGCTCTGGCCGCTCCAGCCGCCTGTTGCACGCTCGCCGGTCCCGCAGTGGGTCGGCGAGGGCGCGATGAATCTACACCTCTGGACCGGGTTTTCGATTTTCGCTCTCGCACTGGCGGCGTACGTTCTGGCAGTGGACCTGCAAACCCAACTCGACCTGTAACTGCTGTCAGTCGGGTCGTGGCTAAGCAGTTGATACTGAATACCAGATCAGGACGTTCGCTTGACCCACCCACAGTGAACACTGTGTACTGCAAAATGTGTTATGTCGGCTGTCGGGAAATTATATAAGTCAAAATCCTGAAATTGACACTCGCACGTATCTCAGTCACCAATCATCAGACTCGTTTCCGTACGGCTACGGGTCCCTTCTTCCTGGTGGAGATCGAGATACACCACGTCATTCGAAATATCGAACTCGGTCGGGCCCGCCAAATTAGAGAGGTCACCACCTTCTCTAAACGAGAGACGGAGGTCGATCAGGAACGATTCCGCCTCCGATTGGACGCTTTCCTGTTCGGAGTGTCTCATACCCATAATCGCCGCCCGAAAGCTCTAGACACACCCACGACGTGGTCACTCATCGAGACGTACGTCGACGGTAGTCACTGCCACCGCAATCTCATCGGTCGCTAGTTCGCACGAAACCGTCTCGGAGTCGATGGCCGTGCAACTCGTCTGGGGGTGAGACTCAAGAGAGCGCTGCCAGGCCACCCGTCGCGGCGTGGTCACATTGACGTACACAGCGTCGCCGCTCGTGGCCGTCTTCTCGACAGCGGTGCCGTTTCGAGTGGTTCTGACGGTGGCCGTGTTTTGCCCACCGACCGATGTCGCCGCCACCGGGCGCGTGCGGATGACGTGCAGTCGCGTGTAGCCGCCTGTGACCAGCAATCGGGGCGGCCTGGCCATCACCTGTCCGCCCCGGTCCGAGCGGAGGACGGCGCCGTTCATGTAGACGACCTGACTGCCCGCTCCACCGTCTAACACGAGCGGGTACGTCTCGACGGTCCGTCTGATTCCGTCCGCGGGGACGTGGACCTCAATCGTCGTTTTCGACCCGATGGACAGCGACATGCCATCGACCTGTATCGTCGTCGTCCGACTCGGTACTTCGTCACCGGCGACCTCCTCTACGTTGGTTGCGAGGACCTCGAACGAGCGGACGCCATTGGTGACACGCTCGTCGCTGCGAACGTCTTCCAGCGCCGCGAATCCGCTCACGCTGACAAGGCCGACCATCAACAGGACGGTGCCAAAGATGATTACGAATCCAATCGTCGTGCTCTGTGCCCGCTCCATCATGGATTCACGATCAGTGTGTCGCTGCTCTGGTCGTATTCGATGACTACTGACCCACCCGAAACCGTTGTTTCCTCGATAGCCGTCCCGGTTTTGAGGTCAACCGCCACAGAGGTTTCCGCGACATCGCTTTTGAGGATGATCGTGTATCGGGCGAACGCGCCAGTGGTCGCCTGTTCGTCGATTTGGATTCGGTACTGGCCCCGCGCGACGCGCTCCGGGAGTTCAGTCGTGAGCGAGACTGTACGCGGGTCGTCCGCCGCTCGAACCAGACTGTCCCCCATGGTCAACTCTGTCGCAAGCCGGTTGCCGAGCACTGACAGCTCCGAGTTGACCGCACGGCTGCGTTCGGTCTCAACGATGGAGACGGCCACTGACAGCAACGACACCACCAGCACGAGTGTGATGCCCAGCGTCAGCACGTACCCGAGGGCCGTCGAGGCTCCACGGTTACGCATCCCGCTCACCCCCGGTCACCGTCGCCTCCGTGACGTACTCCAGCCGCGGCGTGGCGTAGGTGATGCGAACCGACGCGTCGTAGAGCTGTTCGCTGACGTAGGGCTTCCCGCTCCCTTCGAGCGCGAAGTCGCTGTCCTCGACATTGCTTCGTGTCCGGTCGACGGTCATGGTGTAGGTGCCGCCGGCGTTGGACCCCCAGCGGTAGGAGACGTCCGACGGACTCCCCAAGTCGTCGAACGCCGTCAACTGCTCACAGGCCGTCTTCTCGACCGACCCGTTCGAGAGGTCCACGACAGCGTAGCCGTCGCTCCCTGCCGCTACGGAACAGGGGACCTGTAGCGTCCCGCTTTCGTCCTCTGCTCTCACGAGCACATCCCCGCTTTGCCGGTAGATGAATAGCCGCCGTTCGTCGGTCCCGTTGGTGACGACGACGTGGAACACCTCGGCGTCGACTAATACACTCGCGTTCGTATCGGACGCCGGTGCGACGAGAGCGGATTCAGAGACGTTCAGCCGCGTATCCCTGATCCCGGATACGTCGCTTGCGAGCGTCCAGTTGTCAGCACCGTCCGCGTTCGTCATGGCGCGTGACGCATTCGCCTGAACGATTCGCGTGCCGTCGGTCGTGTCTGTCACTTCGACTGTCGCCCGGTTGCCGCCTCTGGCTGCGTAGCCGTCAGCGCTCGCACTCCAGTCAGCCACACCCTCCTTGAACTCCGTCTGGAGGGTCGGGTAATCCGTGTCGTTGTAGCGATTGACGTATTCGAGCGTCCCGCCAGCCCCGTCAACGGCGGCCTCGGAGACAGTGATGGCGTCCTGGCCGCCATCGCCGTGGCTGGCTGCCATCGTCTGGGAGTACGCCGAGGCGTTCAACACGAGTGCGAGGACGACGAACAGGACAGCGATACCGAACGTCGTCACGAGGAGGAGCTGTCCACGGTCCGTCTCGGCACCAGCGTGATTCAGGTCGACCACAGCACCACCTCCACCGTGACGACGTTGTAGACGCCGCTGTCGGGCGAACTGTCCGGTGCGTAGAACGACGCGTTCGTCAGGGTCCGATTGCCGGGGACCGCAGTGTTCGTGTAGAGCACATCGTCATCATAGAGCGTGATAGGCTCGGCCACCCTGACGGCGTCGTCGCTCGGTGTCCCGCTGTCGACGAGGGCCTTGGTCGCCGTCGTGCCTGTGTTCTTTCGGTACTGGATGTTGACGTTATAGGCAATCCCCGTCGCGCCGAAGCTTCGGTTGAGTTGAGCCCCGAAGGCGGTCGGCAGCGCGGCGTTTTTGTACGCCGACTCGTACGGTTCGAGTCCGTGAAAGGTCCCGCTGGAGTTGTCCCAGTACAGCACGGCTTGGCGGAGAGAGTCGTCTGCTGCGGCGTCGTTGAGGACGCCCTGCCCGGTCCGTTCGAGCTGTTGCTGCTGGGTCTCGCTCGCCGTGCTCGCGCTCTGGGGCGTCACAGCTGTCCCCTGGAGCGCGAAGACGACAGTCCCGAGCAGGACCAACGCGGCGACGAACGCTTCGAGCGTGTACGCCTGGGCTCTGTCTGGCATCGTTACCAGACCTCCACGCGGAGCTCCGCGGCCGTACCGTCGAGGGAGACGTGCCGCTGTGCGGTGGCGACGGACCCTTCGCCGGATTTGGGCGGCGGGCCGACCGCCAGTGGCGACCCGCCGCTAGTACATGGCAGGACCTCGTCGTCCTCGGCACAGAGGATTTCGCGCTCCGGTCCGCCCGTGACGTTCCGCTGGACGGTTACGTTCACCCGATACCGGTCGTCGATACCCACCTGGTCGGGCACCGAAGCGCTCGTATCGAAGGTGTCACACGGGTTCGAACTGCTCTGGTTGAAAAACCAGAAGGCACAGGTGGACAGCGTCGCTGTTCCGGGCTCACCGAGATGAAACTCGACCAACTGGTCCCCGACCCGGTCCGCAACAAGCACCGTCTCCTGGTCGCCCTGGGTCGGTGCGAGGAGTCCGGGAACGAAGAGGAGCACGAACCCCACGACGACGAAAAACACCAGCATCCCCGTCAGGAAGTCGATGGGCGTCTGGCCGCGCGTCGAGGGTTGCGAGTCCATACTAGCCCACCACCATCCAGACAGCGAGTGAGACTGCAAGCAAGACCACGACGAATTTCGCCCCGGCCCGGAGGGTCGCGTCCCTGAGATAGCCCGCGATGAGCCCCGCCGACACCGCCTGTATCGTCACGGCGTGGAAGAACATGAGCGAGAGCAGATCGGCGTTGACGCCGCCGATGGACATCCCCGCTCCGGTCCCGGACGCCTGCCCGGAATCGAACTCCGCCATGACATCGATGAACTGGACTTTCAACAGCGCCATCACGCCGAGCAGCGTCACGTACGTCATGAGCACGATGGCGACCTGCATCAGCGTTCGAGAGCGCCGCTCGCGGGCCAGGTCGTCCTGCACCTCGCTCGCCTTGGCGGCCGTCGACAGCACCTCCGAAATGTGACTCGACGCCTCCTGTGCCTTGGTGATGAGCTTTACCGTTCGTGCGAGCCGCGGGATGTGGTACTTGTTGTTGAACTCGATGAGCGACTCCTTGAGCCGCATCCCGTAGTTGACCTTCCGGTAGATGACACGGAACTCATCAGCGAGTTCATCAGATGAGGTCTCCGAGACGGTCCTGATCGATTCCAGCGTCGTCGCACCGGTGTCGTTGACCGTCGAGAGCTTCAGGAGGTTGTCCGAGAGGTTGTCAAGCAACGCACGACGCGTGTACTGATCCCACTCGTGGAACACCGCCAGCGGCGTCACGATGAGGAACAGCGGGACGTAACAGTACACGAACGTCGCCCACACCGGGCGTTCGATGACGCCGCTCCACGTGAGCGGGACCGCACCTGAGAGCGCGGCCGCCCCGACGAGGGAAATCGACGCCGGAACCGAAATAGCGAACGTATAGAGCGGGTTGTCCCGGAAGAACAGGTGCGGGTGCCGCAGCAGGTCGACCGTCTCCTGGAGCCCTTTTTTGCTCTCGATCCGGTTGAAGATGTGATACGTCCCGGTAAAGGACGTGATGAGTCCCAAGTCACGCAGTCCTGTGTCCTGCGTCTCGAGCCACTCGCTGCGTTCCCGTGGTCTGATGTACCCGTCGCCGAACTCGTCTTGCTTGACGGTGGTGACGAGGATGAGAAACGCCACGGCGATGAGTGGAATCAACACGTAGACCGTGATATACAGCATCAACTCCGAGGCGTTCCCGAGCATCTTCATAATGACCAGGATGATGACGAGCAGCAACGGGAACAGCGAGAGCGTGATGTACATCTCCCCGAGCAGTTCAAGCACGTCGAGCGTCCGTTTTTGTTCCTGCTTGGCCGACCGCAGGTACTTGTGCTTCTTATCGTCGAGGAACGACGTCATGTCGCCACCGCTGTTGATGACAGCTAGCATGTCAACCAGGAACTCCCGAAGGTCGTCGCTCGGGGAGTGTTCCATTTGGTTCCTGATTGCTGTCCGGTAGTCGGTGTCGAGCGTGTTCGTCTCCTGGACGATAGCCTGGAATTCCCGTGCGACCTCGCCGTAGGTGTCCTCGGCTTTCGCCATCGCTTCGAGCAGTTCGAGCTGGTTGAGCCCGCCGATAGAGAGGGCGTACATGAACGACACCGAATCCGACAGGAGCATGTTGATCTCCCGCCGCCGGGCGTTCGCACGGGAGTACGGTATAGCGATGAGTCCCCCGAATCCGAGCGCGAACCCGAGGCTGCCGAAAGTGAATCCGAGCAGCAGAACGAGAAACGGGATGCGAAGCGTTCTGACGACTGTCTCGATCGGTCCCTCTGGGAGGGGAACGCCCAGTAACGGCCCCGAGAGGAGGCCGGTGGCAGCGAACGCGTACCCGATGCCGATGCCGACCAACCAGAGCGTAATGCCCACAATGAGGCCCACACCTATCGCACGGGACAAGTACATCTCGGCGGTGACGGGCATCCGGGCCTGGGCGAGTTTCTCTTCGAGGGTTTCGATAAACGAGCCGTCCTCCTCGAAGAGATAACTCAGGACCGGATAGAACGCGTTTCCGAACCGGTCTGCACTCCCCTCGACGGTTCTGACCGTCGGCCAGTCGCCGGTCTCGGAGCTCATCTATGCCCCCGTCTCGTCGGTATCTGGCTCGCCGGCCGCCGAGTCGACTTTCGATCCGTCACCCTCGCCTGTGGCATCACCCACTTCGTCAGCAGTCACACCAGTGTCGTCCGCATTAGCGGAATCGGTCTCGGACCCACCGGACAGCGCGTCGAACGGAGCAGTGTCTGCACCGTCCTGTGTCGCCGACGAAAAGGTGAGATCAGCCCCGGCATCGGTGTCCGCTTCGGACCGGTCCTCCTCAGCCGCACCGCTTGCGACCGGCTGCGCTCCCGTCGCTGCGAGGTCGACACCTTCGAGCGCGGCGACGATCACCTTGACTCGCGAGGCGGTGACGTCCTCGCCCGCCGCCTCGAGAACAGCCGTGAGGTTCGATTCGTTGATTTCGGCACTGGTCTCGTGCAGAATGAGTGCTGCGTAAACGTATTCCATCGTGTCTCACTCCATGTTGTTGACAGACTGTTCGTCGCGCTGTGCTTCACCCTCGGAGTCGGCTATCGGTTCTGTCCCCATCCCATCAGCAGCCAGTCCACGCCGGATCTCCGCCCCTTTGGCACGCGCGTGTTCCGGGAGCGCCTCGAGCAGTGAGTCGTCTGCCCGGTCACGATACCCGTCGAACAGAGCCCCGTTTGCAGTGTCGAGAATGGCCTTTGCAGCCTGTTTCGTCTCGGGGCCCGGGTCCGGACGCGGAACGAGTGACTCCTTTTCGGGGTCGATATCGATCTCGACGCTTTCCATCTCTCGGAGGTCGCCGAGGCTCTCCGCAAGCTCTTCCCGTGCCAGTAGCGAGAGAATAGCGTCCGGATCGTTGATGAACGCCTGGAGCGTCGCCGCGACCTCCGAGTAGTCGTTGAAGCCATTGTCGACGAGGTACGCCAGCACGACTTTCCGCTTGAACAGCTCGTCCTCGAGGCGCTCGCGGTCCCACCCGTTATCGAACTGGATCTCCTGAAGCGTGTTCGACCTGCCGAGTTGCAGGAACTCGTCGCTCTCGGCCTGCCATTCGAAGATGTCACGGACGTTGATCTCGTCGTTCTCAGCGTCGTAATGGTTGACTTCGGTGATCGAATTGTTCCGTCGAACCTTCCGACCGTGGACACGCGTCTGGGTCTGAATCGACACCAAATCGAGCCCGGTGAACATCGTCTTTGAGACGTTGATCGGGTCGGTCGTGAATCGCTTGAGGACCTCGCCGACCGAGTCGGCGTGGAACGTCGTCAGCGTCGTGTGCCCAGTCGACATAATCTGGAACAGGGTTCGCCCTTCCTCGCCGCGGACCTCACCCATCACGATGAACTCCGGCCGCTGGCGAAGGGCGGCTTCCAGCAGGTCGAACTCGTCGACGTCGCCGACGCCGTCCTCGCTGAACGACGGTCGGGTGATGCTGGCGACCCAGTTCCGCTGGGGGAGTTCGACCTCGCGCGTGTCCTCGATGGAGACGATCTTCGAGTTCGAGGGGATGAACAACGAGACGGCGTTCAGGCTTGTCGTCTTTCCCGAGGCGGTGCCGCCAGCGAAGATGAGGCTCCGGTTGTTCTCGATGGCCAGCCAGAGGAACGCCATCTCGTCCAGCGAAAAGGTGTTCCAGTTGATGAGGTCGATGGGAGTAAAGGGAACGTCCTTGAACTGCCGGATGGTGTAGTTCGTTCCGTGGTCCGACACCTCTCGTCCCAGTGTCAACTGCGCGCGTGAGCCGTCAGGTAACGTGGCGTCGACCTGTGGTCGTCGCTTCGAGATCCCTTTGCCCGAGCGCTGGGCGAGTTTCACGACGAAGTTATCGAGACTCTCCTTGTCATGGGCGATGTTCGTGATAACGTTCTCGTACTCCGTGTGGTAGACGAACACCGGCGAGTCGTAGCCATCACAGGAGATGTCCTCGACGTTGATGTCGTGTTTGATCCCGTCGATGCGCTCGTAGCCCAAGAAGTCACGCTGTAGTTCGTACAACAGACGTTCTACCTGTGCTTCCGTCAGCGTTCCAGAGTCCTCCTCAAGCACAGCCGGTTCCGGGCGGGCGGCGATACCGTCGAGTTCCTGATCCGAGCGCTTACCGTTGTCTTCCATCCCAAGGAGTTCCTTGAACTGGCCCACGGCGCTCCCGTCCCTGACACCCTCGCGGAGGTCGTACTGATCCAGCAGTCGCAGCGTCTCCGCTTTGATGACATCGGCTCTGTCCGCGTCGCTCCCATCGATGAGGGCGTCATCTTCGGAATACTTGACCGCAGTTCGGAGTCGGCCCGTCAGGTACTCCTTGACCCTGGCCTCGATGTCGTTCAGGTACGGCTCGACGACGTAGTACTTCTTCTCGTTCTCCTTGATCGAGTGGAAGATGATGACGAACGCGTGTGGTTTGTTCACCCAGTAGCGTTCGATCTCAACGAAATGACGCTTCTTATCCATCGACACGGCCTTCTCCAGGTCGTATCGGTTGGCGAGCGTCGTCAGTCCCGCGCGTGTCGAAAAGAACGCGTCCTCGTCTATCTCGGGGTTCATGTTGACGGTTCGCCGGTCGACGATCTCCTCTAACCGTTCGGCGGATTCGCTGGCCTGCTCAAGACGATCCTCCGTTTCCTCCGGCGGGAAACCGAGATACGGCTCCGGGTCGAACGGTTCGACGGTCCCCTCACTGTCTGCGGGTGGGTACCCGGACTCGTCGTAGTAGTAGTCCCACTTGAAATGTTCCCACGTATATTCACCCTTGGTGACCGGCGTCTCCGCTATCCAGTCAGCATAGTACTCGTACAGCCGTCTGCCGGCCGCTTTCCCCCGGCCAATCTCCGCGGGTAACTCGTCCGGGTGGAAGCCCAGGTACGTCGCCGGCGAGAATCCCGTCGCATGCCAGACCCGTCTCTCCGTGTGCGTTGTCGATTCTGTATCTTTTCGACTGAATCCAGCCAACAATCCGTCGTCAGGTTCAGCCTCCTCAATGTGCTCCTTCGTTGCCTCGATTTCGTCACGATAGCCCATCTCGGCCATCAGATCGTCCCACGTGTAGAACCCGACAGCCACTGGTCTGTCGTCCCCGTCATCATCTGCGGGCGTTCCCAAGTCCTCCGTCATAGCCTGCCCCCCTGTGCAGTCCCGCTGTTCACATTGCGATAGTATCTCATTGTGGTCCCGAACACACGGCCCTCCGCAGCTATATGCCACCATCAGGGTTGGTACCCCCTGCAGCTGCGTCACCGATGTGCTTGACCATCACAACCATAGCGTTCCTATTGGTAATATATGATTTAATTGAAATTATATACCGTATACTTTCAGATTTATTACCAACAACTCAAGCTACCGGTTCACCGTTGAATCAGTATACGCTCTTTACCACGCTATTGCTACTGAAAATCGAACTTTGAACGGTCTGGAACGTTCCACCGTATCCAAAGATAAGCTGAGATCCCAATGGTTGGTAATTTGGTATAAATCCCACATCTGGTCCAACTTGAAGTCCCTTAGGTCTGGTTCACCCGGTACAACTCCGCTGTACCATCAGGGATCAGGCGATATCTCGACTGGTGTCTATCGCGACTTCCTGGGTGAGTTCGAGTTTGACAGTCTCGTCGAACGGTGCCCCGCCACGGAACTTCGGGACGATGAGACGGTTCTCTATGCTCTCGCCGCGAACCTCCGTCGAAAGCTCGAAGATGATATCCGCGAGATACTCGGTGACGTCTCGCTGGACGGGAACTTTCCGACCGTCGAGACCGTGCAGGACTACGAAGCTGTCTTTTTTAGCTATCTCGTCACGAACGTCGTTGAGGAAATGAAGGAACTCCTGTGTGCTCGCCGTTTCGAGCATGTCGACAGTGTCGACGATGACCGTTGACTGCGGCCGGCTCTCACAAATTACTTCGTATGTTTCTTTCAGTGACTGCTGGCCGATTGCATGGAGTTCGGTGGTGTCAAGCGCACCACCAGCTGTCTCCATGGCGGTGCGGACCGCCCGTACGGATCGGGCCGTCGTGAGATAGACCGTGGGGCGTGGGGCCGTCAGTTCGTAAAGGAACTGTTCGGACTGACTCGCCGGGTCCGCAGAGAGAAGTGCGAGGCTCCCTGGTGGCACACCCCCGTTCAGTTTCCGATCCAGCACATCGATTCCGGTTCGCAACACATTGTTCATCGTCTCACCTGCTGGACTGCATGCCTCCGGTTGTGTGTTCGTGCGTAAGAATGACTAGGTATTAGTAAATTGACTCTTGGCATCGGTATGGGATGGTCACGCAGCAACCACATTGTTAGACACTCTCAGTCTACCAGCGTAAACTGGTCAGTACCCGTCTAATTCCTAGAACAATCCTGAACTGTGCTGAACAATCTTGAACAGTAGTTGAACAGTAACAGTAGCGTTCGCATGGTAATTTGATAGTAATCTAATAACAATACTCTGTTAGACAATGGGATAGCGTGCAGGATGGTCGAGAGCACAACCGGCTCAGTGCGGTGGGGCGGTACCAGGCAAACCGCAGCAATGGGTCAGTTTCAGATACGTACGCGTGGGCGGTGGCGGGAGACGATACTGATGATTGGTAGCCTGACGAGTTGTGTTCGCGTGCCATCCAAAAACACGAATACAAACCATGGAACTACAGAATTTCAAAGCACTGATTAAGAACGATGACGCCGTGTCGCCGGTTATCGGCGTAGTCCTGATGGTCGCGATCACGGTTATCCTTGCGGCCGTCATCGGATCGTTCGTCGTTGGATTAGGTAGTGAGGCAAGCGCGACACCGCAGGCGAGCTTCGAGTTCGACTACGATACTGGCGCTGATACTGTGACTATTACACACGATGGTGGCGACACCCTACAATCAGAGAATTTAGAAGTGAAAAGGAATGGGGGCTCCACCGGTGTCATAAGCGCAGGTAGCGAATATAGCGCAGGTGATGTGCTAGCTAGTAGTGTGACTGCAAATACTGGTGACCAAATCACGATAGTCTACAATAACCCGAACAACGACAAGACCGCGACTCTCGCCAGCTCTACGGCACCGTGATCGCACACGCACAGCCATAGAAGCAAAACTTCACCCGTTCCCCCCTTGGCGTTCGGGTTCGGCGGTGATGTCGAATCGCGCCGAGGACAGGGGTACGGGCGATCGGCGGCGGACGATAACCACGACATATGTACGGGGAACGGGATCGACGAACGGTCGAAACGGAAGCCGGGAATAGGGAAGGGAGCATCTGCCGCGGCCAATCGGAGGTTATCAGTGTCATACTGTTGCTTGCCATCGTTGTTTTGAGTGTTACTGCCGTTGTCGCGAGTGGAACGACAGTTATTGAACAGACGCGCGATAGGGCGGAAATCGGCGCAGCTGAGCGTGCCATCGCCGCCTACGATTCGGATATGAGTACCGTTGCCTTCGGACAGTCCGAGACACAGACGACTGATCTGGGACTGGACGCAAATGACGGCGAGATGCGATACGGCGGCTCCGGCTGGCTCCGCGTCGCGGTCGATAGCGAGACGAGCGGTCGGGAGATCGTCGTGAACGAGTCACTCGGGGCCGTAGAGTACCGGAAAGGGGAAACGACGGTCGCTGCGCAGGGCGGTGGCGTCTGGCGCATCGACGGCGATGAGGCGGTGATGCGGTCCCGGCCGGAGTTTCACTACCGAGCGCAGACGCTGACGTTGCCGCTGGTTTCCCTCGATGGTGAGACGGGACTGACGAATCGTCTGCGAACCACGAGGGATGGCGAACCGATCCAGCAGTACCCGAATCCGGAGAACGGGTTCCTGAATCCGCCCGACAGCGGCTCGGTCACAGTCACCGTACAGAGCGAGTACTACGAGGCCTGGGGCCAGTACTTCGAATCGGAGACGAGTGCGTTCGTGAGCTATGATGACGCGAACGAACGCGTGATGGTTACGTTCCTCGTACTCCCCGACCGGAACACCTTCGACGGGGGCATCATTGCCACGTCGAGTACCGGCGAACTGGCCGTGGCCGGAACCGGTGCCTATGTCAACAGCTACAATTCCTCGGACGGAAATCACTCACAGACGCGGTCCGCGAACGGCCTGATACAGTCGGCCGGTGACTACACAGGAAAAGGCAACTCGCTTGTCGACGGCGATGTTAAAGCGGGCGGTGTCGCCAATCTCAAGGGGAGCACGGAGATTAACGGCAGCCTCAAATGGGGTGACGAGCCGGAACCAGATCCATCGGAGAAAAGCAAGGTCAATGGCATTGTTAGCGGGAACGCTTCAGTCCGCTCAGTCATGCCAATCGACACGTTCGTCGAGCGGTACTCCCAGGACGTTCAGACGACGAATGATAACGACCAGACAACCGCCATCTCCGACGAGCAGTTCTCCGTATCCGGGTCATATGAAGAACTTGATTCGGGCCGATATTACGTCCACAACCTCACGCTAGACAGCGAGACGTTAGTGCTGGACACGACTGATGGTGACGTCACGGTGATAGTGCGCGACTACGCGAAACTGACCGACGGTGGCAACCTCACCGTCGAAGGCGACGGCATTGCTCGGCTCGTCATCGCCGGAGAGAGCGATACGGTGGTTAAACCGACCGGACTCGGGAATAAAAATGCCAACCTACATGTCGGAAAGAAAGGGTCGGAAATCCATGTCCCTGGTGAGGAGTCATCGAAGCTCAGAGTGTACGGAAATCGCGATTTCAATGCGACAATTGCCGGATCAAGTAGTGACAACGCGACTTTCGACGGGGTCATCTACGCTCCCGCAGGCACCAGCGGGAGCGGGTACGTGTATATCAAGCAGGGCGACCTGTACGGGCTTGCGATTACGGGTAACCTGACCGTCGGTCAGTACGGCGCAGCGCATTACGATTACGGCCTTCGCGGGAGCGCCCGGATCCGATCGCCGTACTCGGAGATTGATAATCTGCACGTCACCCTCCATCGAGTGCGAGTCACGGCAGGGAATTAACGACGGTGGAGGATCACGCATGACAAGACACAGTCCAGGACGAGACCGCAACGGGATGGACCGAACCGAGACGGAGAACCCCCGGGTCGGAGTGCGAATGGATACCCGATTGCCCGGACGCTATCGAAGGAGCCACGAACGATGACGTTGGTGGACCGGCTCGTGGCGTACGTTGACCCGAGCACAAGTGGGTGTACCCAATGCGGTAAAGCGACGACCGTACTCTACGAGTGCGGCCGCTGTGGGAAGTCAGTCGACGGGTATACGATACAGTGTCCTCGGTGTGAATCTGTTGAGATAGCCCGATACGAAATTTGACGATGCTGGCGAAATGGGTTCAGCAACCCTGAAACGAGCGGCTTCCGGTCCGTTGCATTCGACTACAGCTATCGCTCGTGGGCATCGTATCCTGTCTATTTTCAGGTGCTGCCTGTCACAGGTTGGATTCACGATGTTTTTAGAAGACAAGAGCACGAGGATACCGTATGCGACGATTGGTCCTCGCCGTCTGCTTCGTTTCCCTCCTCGCTGGGTGTGGCACATTCTTGGGTGATAGTCCGCCGCCGAGTGACGAGCGAGCTGTCACAGCCATTCAAGAGGCGAACAGCACTGCTGCCGCTGTCGAAACGTACCAATTCGAGATGGAGATGCATGTGACTGCGTCGGATGGTGAGCAGTCACGAACGGTGAGAGTCGATGGCGACGGTGTGGTAAACGTCTCCGCAAAACGGATGCAAGCGACGACGCGGATGCAAGACCAAACAGTCGAGTCCTACGTCGATGGGTACAAAGCGTACCAGGGCTGTCAGGAACCCTGGGGCGGATACGCCGTCGAGAATGTCTCACGCTCCGAGCCGTGGGCAACTGCGACGCCGCTCCATCGGCAGCTACTGCTCTTCGAACGCTCGAATGTTTACTGGCAGGGCAATGAGACACTCGACGGCAATCGGACTGTTCTCGTCACAGCCTCCCCGAGCGCCGAGACCATCGAGTCGCTCATGGATCGCCGACAGGCTGGCGACATGGATCTAAACCGTGGCTCGCTTGAGAACGCGACAGCGCGACTGTGGCTTGATCCAGACACGAACCGACCGGTACAGTCGGAACTCGAGATAAAAATCTCACAGCGTGGCGCGACTGCAACCGCGACGCTCACGGTCCAGTACAGTGAGTACGGTGAACCGACCGCGATCTCGATTCCGCCGGACGTGTACGACGACCCGTACGAACTCGGCTGTCCCGGTGCTGGCTGAATCCGCTAGCTAACTCCGGGACCGTCACTTAGAGGAGGACAATTGGTCGCTCAGTCTTTCCAATCCTCGTACAGTCCACGTCCGACCACACCCAGGCCGATGAGCGTTATGAGGTTGAGGAGGAAGCCACCGACGACTGGGATTGCGAAGGGGACGGCCAGTAGCAGTCCACCTGCGACGCCGTCCGTTGCGCTGACGGTTCCGTCGTCTCCGATAACCGAGTTACCGATCCAGACGGCAGTAATGCCGGTGCCGACGATGCCGAGCACGCCGATGAGAAGCAACCCGGGAATCGAGATCAGCGCGCCGATAACCGTCAGAGCGAGTATTACCAGCCCGATGGGGAGCAGGATGCCGACGAGAATTCCCCAGCCGATTGCGCTACCGGGGTCATCCTGGATCTCCCGGACAGCGTTGGTCGTGTACTTCGGTCCGATAGCGGCAGCGGCAGCACCTAATACTGCGAGAATGACGAACCCGATACCGAACCGGAGAACGACTCCGAAGGCCGGGTTGGCGGTCCCACCGGGGACTGTTGACTGTGCTGTTGCGACCCCGGAGAGTCCGAGCACGGCGAGTAGACTCCCGAGGCTACTGACGGCTTGCTTGGAGGGCATAGTAGCATCTTTGCGATTTTAATTGCGATTGTAAACCTCTTCTGGATGTTTGCTACCTCTTCCGAGTCTTCAACACGTGATTTCGAATGATTAATAGTTGCAAGCACGCAGTCTTAAGTTCATGACTGACTGGCGGGAGCGTATGGAGTCCGGGTCGGAAATCCTGCGCCAACAGGCAGTTCGAATTCCGCTCACGGATGTGGAGACAGAACGGTCCGTCCACGAGAATATGATGCGAATTGCGGCTGCCGGCGAGCGAAAGAGCAAGTTACTGGATGACCCAGACGTGCCGCTAACGGAAGTGTACGAGGACGAACTGGACGAAATGAGACAGAGTTTCGAGCACCGCTTACAGCAGGTCGCTGGCGAGAACTACTACGATGTCGCAACCGCGTATCTTGACGGCGAGCGTGATGACTGGATCGGTGCGCTCGCGGCGTATTATCTGGAGTGTTATTATCGCCTGCAGGAACGCTACACCGTTGACGAGCAAATTTTCTTTTTACTGATTCTGCGATATCCGGACTGTCTCACTATCAACCTCAGCTTTCTCACAGGCGAGATCTGCTCTGCGGGAGTTCGGTACGAGTCCTCTAAGCATGTCGAATCTGACCTCAACGAGGACGAGAAAGAGCAACTATACGCTGACTGCCAGTACTCACAGCACGACGCTTCGGACTATCTTCGCAAGAACGTCAGTTGTATCCGAGAAGCGTTCCCGGACCCAGATGCGACCCCGGTTGAGCAGCGTCAGCGCGGGGGGTTCGTCCATATCACTGGAAGACAGGGAGCAACATTCGCGGAGATACTCGACTCCATCTCGCCGGATCCGGACCGGTTCGATGACACCGCAGCAGAACCTGGTCTCGTTTCGGAAGGGCCGGAGGCCAAACGAGCGAAGCGGGAATTTCTCACTGACACCACGGTTGTAATCTGATATATATGTCCCTGACACTGACTGATTCTGTTACCACGGATCCGCGACAACGCCCGTGACACCCTCTTGCCACTGAATCCGTCCATATCCATCGGCGACCTCGAGTGGGGGATGTGTCTTCTTGCGGGCTGGACTGTTCAGTGTAGAGGTGACTGTGTACGGGCCGCTTCGGACGGCGACGGGTTCGAAGACGGTGGAGGTTACAGTCAATGGCGACACGGTGGGAACTGTGATTGAAGCCTTCATCAGCGCAAAAATACGCCACACGGTATGTCAGCGGTCGCGGGTCGGCGTGCTGGCGTCGAGTATGTCCGACGGCGTCTCGCCATCGTCTTCATCTGTCTGGGCTCGGGAATTATCATCGTCTTCCGATGACTGCTCGTCACTCCGCTCCGGCTGGGGCGGCATCTCGTAGCGGTACCATTGGCTTTCCCCGAGGACGAAATACGCGCTCCGGTCCTCGTCCTCGATGACGCGCTCGCCAGTGTCGATTGCCACGTCAACCAAGCCCGACAGGGATGCCGTGGTTACGACCGGGCGCTCGGACAGTTCCTGTGGCACCCGCCCGGTCGTAATCCACTCGTCGAACTCCGCCCGTGTCTGTCGGTAGTCGTACCAGGTCCGCTCGGTCTCGGTGAGTGGCGGCGCGTTCCGGTGGTAGTAGCCGACCGCACTCAGGCCGGCGAGTCCGAGCAGGAACAGGAAGGGGCCGCCGGCTAACCGGAGCGGCCCGTACTCTGCCGGGACACTCACCTGATCGGTTCGGCTATCCGACGCGACCACGGCACCGAGGTCGTCAACCCGGTAGACCGACCCCTGACTGTTTAGGGGGAGTTGGTACGTCCGTGTCCGGTCGACTGGCGAGCCGTTCCGGGTACCTGAGACGGTCACCTCGGCGACGAGGAGCGCCTGTTTCTCCCCGGGCGTCCCGCCGAACTGCTCGTCGATAGCCGCCAACCGCCGGCCGGCGTCGGTCACGTTCACGCGGAACGGGACACTGACGCGCTCACCAGGCCCGACGCCCGCCTCGGTGTCGGCGGCCAGCCGGTCCTGAGTCTCCCAATAGACCGTGCCGTTCCCTTCGGTATCGGCCTGGACGGACCGCAAACGGAGGGTGATATCCGTCTCGACGGACAGGTTACCTCCGTCACTGGCGGTGTACTCATAGGCGAAAACGCCGTCGAGCTCCGGAGTCAGTTGCTGGAAGTACACCGACTGGTTGTGTAGCACCGTCCCCTGTGCGTACACCTCGGTGTCGTTCTGGACAGTCGCCCGGTGGAAGAACTCCCCGGTGGATTCCCACGAGGACACCTGCCGCTCTTCGGTGGTCGTCCCGGGCTCGATGTGTGTCGTGTAGGTCACGAACGCACCGATGCCGGCCACCACTAGGAGTGCGAGTACGACCAGTTCGAAATTGTCCGTTAGCAGGATGCGGGCTCTCGTCCGGCGCTCACTCATCTATGCCGTCCCCCTCTGTCCGACTCCACACCCAATCCTTCGAATCTGGCAGTTTTGGAATCATAACCATTTGTTAGCATCCTAGTCATATTCGTGACAGTATCCGGTCTAACCGTGACGGCCCGTCGCGCGTCCGTCGACGGACCCGTCCGCTATCAACCATGACTACCCAGAGCAGGTAGAACGACCCGCCCAGCAGCCCATCGATGACAACGATGGGCAGCCACGGGTGGACCGCATGGAGCGTTTCGATAGTCGACTGCGGGAGAACGAGCAGATACCGGTGTTCGACCACGTAGTACCGGTAGTACCCTGTCTCAGGCGGAGCGGTCAGCGTCAACGTCCCGTTGACTGACGAGCGAGCGGGCACGACAGCCTCTCGGGGCTCGATCTCGACACCCTCAGTCGCGGGCTCGACGTACCGGACTACTGGGACGAACCCGTCGTTGGGCGTGATATACTGGACGGATTCGCTTGTCCCTTGCTCGATGATCCGGGGGCCGGGCGAGTCGCTCTCGGCGCTGACGACGCCGAACTCCTGTGGCCCCGCCGGCCCTACCATTGCGGCCGTCGCCGACAACACTATCGCCCCGGCAAAGACAGCGACGATGAGTCGGACGTTCGTGCCGGTCGATCGCTCGGGCTCCCGTTTCCGTTTCCTGTCGTCGCTCAGCAGTATGTCAGCGACGTACGCGACCACCGAAAGGGCCACCACAAAGTATGCGAGCCCCTGCGTGCCCAGCAGCGAGCGCGCGCCGACCAAGGCGGCGATCTGTCGCTGTATCTCCTGAAGCGTGGACTGGGTTCCTGTGACGACGGCCCCGACGCCAGGTACGGTTACCACGGTCCCGCCGGGTTGCCAGACGGTAGCGACTATCTGTGACTTCTTGACCGGCGGCTCATCGCCGTCCTGGTCGGTGAACGGATTGGCGTCACCCTTTGTTATGTACCCCCGATCGGTCTCCTCAACGATGCGGTGGGTCGTCAGCCCACCGCCTTGTATCTCCTCGGCGCGGAACGTCACCACGTCGCCCTCTTCAACGGGGCCGGCAAGGGCGGTCGGAATCGCGACGAACCCGTCACCGGTCTCTATTGTCGGCGCCATGCTGCCGGAGGTGACGAACCCGAGCAACACTGGCTGTCCAAGCACCTGCCCGAGTATCATCGAGACGAGGAACACTATCAATGCCGCCTCTAGAACTACTTCGCCACCCCTCCGTAGGCCCATCGTTGAACTATCAACGTCTCATTTGGCAAATAAGTACCGGCCTGACACTATCCCCCTGAAACAGTGCCGCTTCCACGACGGTCCTGGCGTAGCTTCCGATGAACCCAAGCGCGTGGCCCAGCAGATGAACGAGGGTTCCAATACGTTGCCGCCGACGTTAGGGGTGGCAGGAACTTCTAGCGGGAAGGCCAGAAACAGCACCGTTGCGGCGACGCTAAGTTCGAAATGGTCCCAACAATTAACTGTACCAGCGATACACCGCGAGGCTACTGGGGAGGGCAATCATGATCGCAGTGATTGTCAGCAGCGCGCCGATCCCGATACCACCGAGCTCGGCCGGCCCGTCACTGTCGTCTGGCGGTGGTCCGCCACCGCTGTCCGGCGGCGCTCCGCCTCCGGGCTCAACCGTCTCAGTCGGCGTCGGGGTCCTGTCGGCCTCGCCCTGTCCGACGGACGGCGACGCCTCCTCATCAGTCTCGGTCGACGGGTCCGGCGTAGGCGTCTCGATTCGGGTGTCGTCCCCGCCATCGCCGGCATCATCAGTGTCACTGTCGGCATCGGCACTGGCATCGTCGTCGTCACCATCGTCATTGTCACCGGCATCATCGGTGTCGCCGACGTCATCGTCGTCGGTTCCCGATTCCTCGGCGTGGACGGTGAACGTATCTGCGCTTTCGACGTCGTGGTCGCCACGCGTGTCAACCAGCAAGCCGACCGCGAGGGACTCACTCGGTTCAAGCGTGACACTATTGTCTTCCCCTTCGAGCGAGTCGTCGGTGTCGTCGCCGCGGTAGAACCGCACGTCTTCGCTGTCGTCGGTCAGCCAGACCTCTGCGGTCCCATCGCCGGTGTAGGTGATCGTGAACACCCTCGATAGCGGCGTAATGGCGTTCGCATCAAGGCCGTCACCGTCGACCGATGGGTTCGCGCCAGTCAGGAGCAGTTCGATCTCCTCGTCCTCGTTCAGGATAGCGTAGTCACCGTTCGGACCCTCGGCGGGCGCCATCACCAGACCTTCGTTCACCGTATCGGTCCCGAAGGGCACTGCGCCAGTAGGAACGAGCAGCACGGCTGTGACGAGGGCAATCACGACGAGGGGTGCCATCCTGTTCATCAGTATCGCCGCGGCCAAGCCGCTCGTTACCTTCGGTAGCCGCTGTATAGGTATTGTATTCCGGTGTTTGAGCCGCATTCAAAGAGCGTATTCGCCCCTCAAACGTGGGGAACTCCCGTCACCAAGGTACAAACTGTCCCTTTAATCACCACTGGTTAGTTTCGCCCTCTCGGGCGCGGTCCACCAGCGGAGTCAAACACCGGTTATGCCGGTGTTGGTGTGACGAAGATGGGAATACACCCTTGTCAGACTGCGTCGGCGACAATTGTCAGTGTCTCATCGAAGCCCTGGATTTCGGCGTCGAAAGTCTGAATCCGGAATCCAACCTTGATACTGTCACCGGTGTTCAACTCTGGCGGTTTGTCACGAAGCGCTATCTTTTCCGCGTCGGTGACGTCGTAGAGTTCTATTTCCAACTCTGAACTCGTCTGGTGTTCCGAATAAATCTCAATTGTTTGGGTTCCTTGATTTGTGATTCGGAGTAGTCCCTCAGTTGGATCAGGGTCATCAGACTCTCCGGAATCTCGGTCGAACTCGTACACTGAATTCGTTCCGAGACCAAGGTTCGAACCCTCGCCGGTACCAGGAAAGCTGAATGCCACTCTTTCAGGGGTACCACCTTCTACACTGCGACCAAACGCTGGTCCAGTACCATCTCCGACCTGTTCGAGAGCTAACAGCGATTGGTTATCACCAGCGGTCGAGACACTGATTCTTCGCTGAGCATCCATGCTACTGAACGCCCCGGTACCCGATATAAGCCCCCCACTAGCCACGAGTGTGGCTAATCCTGAGAGCATTGTTCTTCGTTTCATGAGTTCTGGGGGGTCTGTAGTCTTAATCAGAGAGTGTCCGGCTGATTACCGACACTATCGACAGCTGCCGCTTTCAGGGTCATACTGATGTCCCCAGAGAAGCCGTTGTCGTCGGAGTTTATCCAGACACCAAAGTCAAACGACTGACCAGTATTGAGCGTGAAGTCATTCCATTCAGCACCAGAAATGTTGTCAATATATGTCTGGGGGCCGTCATAAATACCAGTCAAACTAATCTCACCGTTGCTACTCGTGGCCCCATCATATTGGGTGCCGCTGTAACTTCCATTCGGTCTATCCGTCGCCTGTGGATCAATATAAAAGCCGGTCCCGTCAGTGACATCATCCCCAGTTGAACTGCTCACGCTTTCCGGGGGAACCCACACTGCAGCGGGTTGGGTTCCTTGGTTTTGGATAGTGAAGATATCGAAAATACGCGTAGTTGCGTTGGGGTTCACACCATTCGGGTCCTCGCCATCGAAGCCACTATTGTTGCTGTCGCTGATGTCAACCGTTATTGCACCGGTGCTTTGTTCTTTGGCATAAGCACTGTTTTCATTCTCAGTTTTAGCGTCTAGTGCAAGCAGTGCCTGTGAATCGGAAGCGACATTGACCGAAACAGTCCGGTCCGCTTCAACAGTTGAAAACGCACCAGTACCCATTGCAGCGGCCGAGCCGGCCGCGAGCGATCCTGCGCCGATGAGGAACTTTCGTCGGTTCATAGTTGTATCAGCGCACGCCTTCCCACCCCCCACTGCACCGCAGGTGGGTCGAACGTGCTACTTGAGTCCATCACCCCTAGGGGCATTGTAGTAATCTCTTTGACACCCCCGAATAGGCCCTTTGAAGCCCAGTATACACTGTTTAACCGATCAGTCGCCGCGAACCAGTAGCGTCTGGAAACTTCGAACAGTCGCCGTAGCACTGCTCACTGACGTATCGCACTGTTTGACTACTTGAAATATACCCGGGAAAAGCGTAGAGCACGGACTTGAGCGTCTTCCTTGCTACCGTTGTGGAAGCGGTACTTTATCCGACCTGGGAGCCGGTGTGCGTCGGGCTACGGGTGGTTTTCGATATTAGATGGCTTCTGGATCCGGTATTGCACTGATTGATGCAGCTTCAATCAGCTATTGCATCTCTTCAACAACCAGGATACAAACTGGAGACAACTGTAATACTTGTTCTATATCCGATGCAAGAGCCACCACACATCGACGACTCTTCGCCAACTGCGGTGGAGACACTGCTGCAAACGGCCCTTGAAGCCACCGATCACGACCAGGCGAAATACCATCTCCGTGAAGCGTACCAGAAGTGTATCGTGGGCGAAGACGAGCCATCAGAACCGCGGTAACAGGTCAGCTAATATCGGGCCAGAGCCAAGAATCGGAGTTCTTTCGTAACATAGATTGTCGTGTTTCTATTACAGACTTACCACCAATTACATGCAAAACACTTATCACATTATGACTTTATTGGTCATGTTACGAACCGATCTCTAACTATTGCTGCTGCGGTCGCCAGGGGGTGGACATCATGAGTAAGGCAGAAGCCGGGGCGGCAGAATCCCCACAGATCGACGAACAGACGCTCCAAGACGACGAGCCACAGACACTATCGCGGGACGAGATGTTCGAGATGTTGAGCAACCGACGCCGACGATACATCCTCCACTATCTCCACGACACCGATGGGCCGGCGACGCTCTCCGACCTCGCCGAACAGGTCGCCGCCTGGGAGAACGACACGCGGATTCAAGACATCTCGGCGAGCGAGCGCAAGACCGTCTACACGTCGCTACAGCAGTTCCACCTGCCGAAGATGGACGAGACGGGTGCTGTCGAGTTCGACCAGCGGGACGGTGAGGTGACCATCACCGATGCCGCCCAAGAGCTCGACGTGTATCTGGAGGTCGTCGACCGCTACGACATCCCGTGGAGTTTCTACTACATCGGCTTCAGCGCTATCGGGACGATTCTGGTGACGCTTTCCTGGCTCGGCGTGGCGCCGTTTGCCGTGATTCCGGACATGGGCTGGACGGTGTTCCTCCTCGCGGCGTTGCTGGTCTCGTCGGCATCACACTATCTCCTCACGCGCCGCATGCGTGTGGGCGCAGGCGAGGCACCACCGGAGGTGGAGAATGCGTAAAGTGTTCGTAGCCCTGTGCGTGCTGGTGGCCAGCGCTGGCCTGGGGATGGGCAGTGGGGGATTCAGTTCGATGGGTGCGGACAGAACCGTGACCGTCGATGTGGTCGGCGACGAGAACGCGTACATGTCGCTGGATTATTCTAATGAAACGGTCGATCCCACTGACGGGACAAAGGAAGTCGAGTTCGTCACCGTCGCCAATCATTTTGCTGAAGTCGTGGATTTCAGAATAGATTTCACCGTCGAAACATATGGTGGGCTGACGACAGATTCCAGTAGCAATCCAATCAGCCAGGAAAACGTAGGTATAGGTGAAAATGTCGACGGGACGGTCACACTGGAGTGTGGCTCCTCCAGTAGTACGTCTTCGACTGCGATCATCGACTTCGACGTAGCGGCAGACGGCGACGGCGTCTCGGCAAAGACGACGGCGAAGCGGACGGTAGAGTACGAGGTTGATTGCGAGTAAGCGACTGAGGATAGTACGGATCAAGCAACGGACGATAAGAACTGAGATACTGCCGACGAGTGAGACGATTGCGTTTCATCACGAGACCCTTACTCGCCTCCGAAACGTCGCGGGGTATGACCGTCTACACTGCCCAGACCTGCGACGAGCTGGACGACTTCCTTGCCAGGAACGATCGCGCCCTCGTTATGCTCCGGACCGTCAGCCGTCCTATTGAAGCCCGGGGCGACGAGAATCAAATCGAGTTTGACAGTAAGTGGTTGTACGCCGCTATCGACACCGAATCAAAGCCGCTGCTCGAAGCTGATGTGTTCAGCCCCGCGGGACTGACCCTGCGGCGTTAGCAAGAGAACGCGGAGGAATCCAACCACGAGGTATCACACCAGCAACTCTGGTTGGCGCAGGCAGGACCACTTGGACCAGTCCGGGAGGGGAGACGGATACAGAACCAGCAATAAGATTCGATTTTTGAAATGAATGTGTTATATCTTCTAAGATATTGATGAAAATACGTCGTCCACGAAAATAGCAGTGATACTTATTCATACTGAACACATCATGATAGTTAATGTCACCCGAGGATCAGTACCAGGGTGGGCTTTACCGACCGAACAGGCGAGACTTGTTGCACGTGCTCGGCGTCGGCGGGGCCACAGCACTCGCGGGGTGTGATGGGTTTCTCGGCGGGAACGCGGAACAGACTGGCCGTGACGACGACAGTGACAGCGGCGGCACAGCCGCGGCGGACGCAACGGAGACTGCGCGCTCGCGGACCGTCTCGGGTGAGTATACGTCGGTCGCCGGGTCGGACGCGAACTCGCTGAACTGGCTGTACACCAACGACACGACCTCCGGAGCGTACGTCGACCTCACGCTGGACAGCGCCTGGGCAATCGACAACGACCAGAACGTCTTCCCGCTGTGGGCAGAACCGTCGACGGAGGACGGACAGACCTACCGGATCACGCTCACGGACAACCTCCAGTGGGGCGGTGGCTACGGGCAGATGACCGCCGAAGACTGGGTGTACATGATCACGAACGTCTTCCAGGGCGAGGGCAACTGGGCGGGGTACACGAACGCCGGAGACTGGTTCCGACAGGGCGAGCCGATACCAGTCGAGCAGGTAGACACTCTCACCTTTGAGATCAGGCTCCCGGAAGTCGACCCGACGTTTCCGCTCAAGCCGATCATGTGGGGGCAGTCGTGTCTCCCGAAGGGCATTCTGGAAAAGTACGTCCCGGACAGGGACGCGGAGGGACTCCGGCAGGACGAGGAGATTAATACCCTCCAGTACACCGGCAATCTGGGCCCGTACACGTACGAGGAGTGGGAACGCGAGTCCCAGTACGTCACCGTGCGAAACGACGACTACTATCTCCGCGAGGTCGAGGACCTGGGCGAGGAGTGGGAGGACGTCCCGTATTTCGAATCGTACACGGTCCAGGTGATTCCCGAAGAGTCCTCGCGGCTCAACGCCCTCAGGAACGGGGAGGTGACGATTGCCGGCATCCCGCCGCGAAACGCACAGGGGTTCCAGGACAACGGAGACATCGACGTCTACGTGCAGCCACAGCCGTTCGTCCAGGCGCTGAAATACAATATGCGTGCGAACGGATGGGAACTGTTCCGGGAGATTCCGGTGCGGCAGGCGTTCGTCTGTGCCGTCGACAAGACGACGCTCGCGGAGAACCTCTATCGGGGGTTCGCGGAACCGGCGTACACGATGCAACCGCGCTTCTCCAAGTGGTACGTTGAGGAGGGAATTCAGGAGTACACGTTCGGGACCGGTGACCTCCAGGGCTCGGGACCGGCCAGAACGCGGATGGAGCGGGGCATCGAGGGGACACAGTACGAGTACGACGGGGAGACGCTACTCAATCCGGACGGCAACCCCGTGACGCTTTCGCTGTACGCCAGTTCGGCCAGCAACACGAACCAGACCCTGGCGGAACTGGTCGGCCAGCAGATCGAGTCCAATCTGGGGATCAGTATCCAGATCGAGACGATCCCCGGAAACACGTTTCAGCAACAGTACGCGTCGAACTCGCCGCCGGAAGGCGAAGACGTCCCCTGGAGCTCCGGCACGTTCAACGGCGGGCCGCGAGACGTCTCCGTCAGTCAGGAGCCGTGGGACATGTCGGTCGTGCTGGGGTTCAATACGTATCCGAGAACGCCGAGTTCGAGCGCGACGTTCTTCCGGGAGCGAGGGAACGCCAACTACGCGGGTTACGTGCCTGAATCGAACATCCCGGAGCTGTACGCGGAAGCGTCCCGAACCGTCGACGAGTCCGAGCGCCGGGAGCTGTTCGGCCAAGTGTTCCAGCAGATCGCCCGGGAGCAGCCCTTCGGGTTCCTGTTGATGGAGTCAGATATCGTCGGCGCACAGGACCCCCTCGTCGGGCCGAGCGATACCTTCGCCAGTGGGTGGGACTACCAGCGGTACTACTTCGATAGATGAGGTGGTACGTCGTCCGCCGGTTGCTCTGGGCGGTCGTCGCGACGTTTATCATCCTCTCGATCACCTGGGCACTGCTGCTCGTAACCCAGGAACAGGCGCTCGCCTCGATCCAGTTCCAGGCGGCCGTCTCCGGCGGTGACGCGGAGGCTGCGCGGGAGGCGTACGAACAGCGGCGGGGGCTGGACCGGCCGCTGTGGCGACAGTACGTCGACTACATGACGAACATGGCGACGTTCAACTGGGGGTACAGCACCTCTCGCGGCCAGCCGGTGACCGCGGCCATCATGGACGCACTGCCGTACACGGTCATGTACTCGGTGCCCTGGACGGTGCTGACCGTCGTGTTCGGACTGTCAGTCGGACTGTATTCGGCGACCCACCAGTATTCGAAGTTCGACTACGCGGCGACGTTCGTCGCGTTTTTCGGCTACGCCATCCCGAACTTCTGGTTCGGAATCATCCTGCTCGTCATCTTCGGCGTCCACCTCGACCTCGTCCCCATCGTGTTCGACCCCGACGTCCCCGTGTTCAGCCTGGCCAATATCAAACAGCTCGTCTTGCCGGTGTTCGTCCTGACCACTGGCTCGATTGCCAGTCTCGCGCGCTACTCCCGAGCCGAGGCGCTGGAGTACGTCCAGGCGACGTTCACGAAGACGGCGAAGGCCAAAGGAGCCTCGGAGCGACGGATACTGCTCAGACACGTGCTCCGGCCGGCCGCTGTCCCGCTGTCGACGATCCTCGTCGCCGACCTGCTCGGCCTGTTCATCGCCAGTTCGTATCTCGTCGAGGTGGTGTTTGGCATCCCCGGCTTGGGTCAGTTGAGCTTCCGTGCGATCCAGAACCAGGACACGCCGCTCGTGCTCGCAACGACGCTCATCGGCGTGTTCATCGCTATCGTCGGGAATCTCCTTCAGGACATCGCGTACACCGTCCTCGACCCCCGAATCGACTACGGTGATCGCTAATGAGTTCGGATACGCCCCGCCGTCAGTTCGAGGACATCGACTGGGACGCCGACCGGGGCGTCGGGCTCACCCGGCAGACGACCGGCTTCCTCGCGTCGCTCCTCGTGCTCGCGACCCTGTTCGTCTACGACTATCTCCGTCAGTCACCCCTCTTCGAACCGAACCCTGTGCTGCGCGACGGCTGGGACATCACGCAGCTTGACTGGCTGTTCACGCTGTCGCTGTTGTTGTTTTGCTTCTACATTATCGCCCCGCTCTGGACGAATCGGCGGATGGCTGCCCATTACTGGCGCGAGTTCCGGAAGAACCGCGCCGCCGTCGTCAGCCTCGGCTATCTGGTGATCCTCTTTACCCTCGGACTGTTCGGACCGCTGCTCGTCGGCAAACCGTCGGTCGAACTGATACAGGGCTATCAGCCACCGGTCGGCGTGGCCGTCGACAACTCGGTCCCGTTACAGTGCGCCGGTCGGGTGGCGAACGGGCAGTGCTATGGGAGCTGGGCGTTCCCTCTCGGGACGACCGGTGAGGGCAAGGACATCCTCGCACTGGTCGTTCTGGGGATGCGGGTCTCCATCCGAATCGGCCTGATCACGTCGTTTCTCATCATCAGCATCGGCGCGACCGTCGGGACCGTGGCCGCCTATCTCGGCGGTCTGGTCGACGAGGTGTTGATGCGGTACGTCGACATCCAGCAAGTGTTCCCCTCGTTCCTGCTGTACATCCTCCTCATCTACCTCTTCGGCGGGAGCCTGCTCATGTTCATTCTCGTGTTCGGGCTGCTCAGCTGGGGCGGCACCGCGCGATTGGTCCGGAGTGCAGCGCTCCAGCGGTCCGAAAACGAGTACGTCGAGGTGGCTCGCTGTGCGGGGGCGAACGCGACACACGTCATCCGACGCCACATCCTCCCGAACGTCTCCGGGACGGTCATCACCAACCTGACGCTGCTGATTCCGGGCCTTATCCTGTTCGAGGCCGGCCTGGCGTTTCTCTCGCTCGGCGACCCGACGATTCCGTCCTGGGGGCAGACCATCGCAGCCGGGCGGTCCGACCTCGGTTCGGCGTGGTGGGTTTCGACGGTCCCCGGCGTCTTCCTCTTTCTTACCATTCTAGCGTTCAATTTCGTGGGCGATGCGCTGCGGGACGCGCTGGACCCGCGCTCGGAGGGTAACACATGAGCGACCAGCGCCAGGTTGCGACGAGAACCTCAGGTAGTGCCCCGCTCCTGTCTGTCCGGGATCTCACCGTCGAGTTCGAGACCGACACCGGGCGGCTCCGGGCCGTCGACGGCATCTCCTTCGACGTTGACAGGGGCGAGACGGTGTGTATCGTCGGCGAGAGCGGGAGCGGCAAGACGGTGACGGCAGAAACGCTAACCCGACTGATTCCGATGCCGCCCGGCCGAATCGTTGGCGGGTCGGTCACGTTCGACGGGCGCGACTTGGTGTCGCTCTCGAAGCGGCAGTTGCGGGCGGTCCGGGGGAACCACATCGCACACGTGTTCCAGAACCCGCAGGACGCCCTCAACCACTGTTACACGGTCGGGTGGCAGGTGCGCGAAGCGATCCAGCTACACGAGGATATCGGGAAAGCCGAGGCCAAAGAGCGCGCGGTGACGCTGCTCGACCAAGTCGACATCCCCGACGCGTCGAGCCATTACGACGCCTACCCACACGAACTGTCCGGCGGGATGAAACAGCGGGTCGCCGTCGCGATGGCGCTCGCGGCGAATCCCGACCTCCTGATCGCCGACGAACCGACGACGGCGCTGGACGTGACCATCCAGGCTCAGCTGCTGGACCTGCTCCAACGGCTCCAGTCGGAGTTCGGGATGTCGATTCTGCTCATCACGCACGACCTGGGGGTCGTCGCCGAGGTGGCCGACCGGGTCGTCGTGCTGTACGCAGGGGCTGTCATGGAACGCGGGAGCGTCTACGACGTGTTCGAGTCGCCGGCCCACCCGTACACGAAAGCCCTCTTCGACTGTCTCCCCGGACGCGGAACCGATCTGGACACGATTCCGGGAACGCTCCCAGACCTTCACGACATTTCGGCAGGCTGTCGGTTCGCCGACCGCTGTGCGTACGCCCGGGACGCCTGTTTCACCGGTGACCAGCCGCCCCTGCACGACATCGGCGTCGGACAGGCGGCGTCCTGTATCCACTACGGCCCGAACGGCGATCCGGACGTGTTACAGAACGGGCACGCGGGTGAGCGCACCGATGAGTGAGCCCCTGCTGCTGGAAGTCGAGGCCCTCTGCAAACACTTCCCGATTACAGAGGGCATTCTCGACAGAGAGGTCGGCCGAGTCAAAGCCGTCGACGGAATCGACCTGACGGTCGAGCGCGGGGAGACAGTCGGTATCGTCGGCGAATCCGGCTGTGGGAAATCGACCGCCGCCAGGGCGCTGTTGCGGTTAGTCGAACCGACCGCCGGATCGATTCGGTTCGACGGGCAGGAGGTAACGGCGTTCGACGACAATGAACTCAAGGCCTTCCGGCGGAACGCACAGATGATCTTCCAGGACCCGAGCGCCAGTTTCGATCCGCGGATGTCCATTGGGGATTCGGTCGCTGAACCGCTCGTCATCCACGGCGTGACGGACCGAGAGCGACGGCGCGAAGTGGTGTCGGACCTGCTGGAACGGGTGGGCCTCTCCGCGGATGATATCGACAGATACCCCCACGAGTTCTCCGGGGGGCAGAAACAGCGAATCGCCCTGGCCAGGGCGCTCGTGTTGAACCCGGACCTGCTGATCGCCGACGAACCGACGAGTGCACTTGACGTCTCGGTCCAGTCCGACATCCTCTCGCTGCTCCGGGACCTGCAGTCGGCGTTCGACCTCAGCGTCATCGTCATCAGCCACGACATGAGCGTGATCCGGGAAATCTGTGACCGGATCGCGGTGATGTACCTCGGCGAGATCGTCGAGAGTGCGCCGACCGAGCGGTTGTTCGACGCACCGTCACACCCCTACACGGAAGTGCTCGTCTCGTCGATACCGACACTCGACCCACGAGCGCGTGGCGACCGGATTACGCTCTCCGGTGACGTGCCGTCGGCGGCGGACCCACCGAGTGGCTGTCGGTTCCACACGCGGTGTCCGAAGATCATCCCGCCCGATACATACGATTTCGAGCAGTCCACCTGGCGAGCAGTGCTCGATTTCAGACAGCGACTCGACGAAGAGGGAATCGACCACGAGACAGTCCGGGAGTTCGTCGCTGCCGAGACCGGCCTCGCAGTTGAGGAGGTCACAGACCGCCAGACTCGACAGGCGATCCGCGATGAGTTCGACATGCCAGAGACGCTTGGCGATAGCCGGGCTGACAGGGTTGTGAAAGAGGCACTCGACCTCGTTCTCGACGGCGAGGTCGACCGCGCACACGAACTACTCGTCGAAACGTTCCCGACAGTGTGTGCTCGGGAAAAACCGCGAACAGTATCTATCGCGGACGGTCACCGCGCTGCCTGTCATCTAGTCGACGCCGATGGCCAGTGCCAGTCCAGGGAGGATTCGGCCACACCGGAGGACTGACCTGTCCGGACCAGAACGCTGTCATCCGTCGCACGATACCCCCGTCAGAACGCCCGATGCTAGCGGACGGGCTACCGTACCGCTTCGACCGTGGGTAGCTTATTCAGCAGTCGTGACGGAGAGTCGAAACGAGCGGGCAAGGTGCTAGTACGCATCCACCACTGCGAGTTAGCCGACTCGGCGACCCCGTCCGATTTCCGCGACGCAGTCGCGGCGGCGGTCGATCCGGACAAGACCGAATACACTTCCTACGAAACTGTCGCCGAGAGCGGTGACTGACCTGAGAGTCCCTCAGGGCCGGACCGAACGCCGTCTCATTCGAGTACGCCGATACGGTCCGCGGTAAAGCCGAACACGTCCTCGTAGCCGTAGGCTGAGAGCAAGACCGGGTGGAAGGGTTCCTCCGCGACGACGGTTTCGTCGTCGGCCGCTGCCACAGGGTCACCCTCGGGCACCGGCTCGAAATTCCGGACGAACACCTCGTACCGTTCTGCTGTCGCCTTCGGGATCGGCTCGCCGAGTTGGAACACTGGTAGTGACGTATCTCGTTGCGGCGGTGACTCGGCGGTGACGCCGGTGGCGGCGAGGAACTCGCGGATGACCTGCTCCGCGTTCTCGGCGGCTTCCGGCGAGCCCTGATAGCCGCATTCGACTTCGAGCACGGAGTCCACTGTCGCGATCATTCGCCCCTCGTTTGCGCCTTTCGTCTGCACGACGGCGTCCACGGAGAGCGAACTGCAGAGGGTCTCCATCTCTGGCGTGAGCTCGTCGACGAGGGCGAACATCCCGTCGTAGGACTGGGTGGAGTGCAACGAAAGCACGGTGCAGTCACGGAGTTCAGACGTAATAGCTGCGGCTAACCGTGTCTCGCGGGACTCGCTGTCAGCGTCGCCGGGGAACGAGCGGTTGAGGTCCGTGTCGAGATATCGCTGGTTCGCCTCGAGGGCGGCTTCGTTCGCGATGATGAACTTGACCGGTCGCTCGATCTCCGGCGGGTCGGCAAGGACGGCTTCGATGCCGTCCCGACCGCACGGTTCGTCGCCGTGGATGCTCCCCACGACGGCCACCTCTGGAACCCCGTCTCCCAGTTGCTCGATTCGCATCTGTCCGTGATAGCGCCTCCAGCCTTTAGAATTATCCGGATTCATTCAATGTTCGAGGGACTCCGCGAACTCGATATCCTCCGGACGACACGTCGGGTACTCGCCGTCAAGCCGGATCTGCCAGCCGTGGAGTGCCGACGGGTCCGACAGCGCGTTCGTTACCGTCGTTCGCACATCTAGCAGGTCGACGCCGTAGTAGTCGTTGGGGACCCCACGGAAGTACTGCAGCGATGTGCGAAACAGCGACCGCATTCCGTCGTCGTCCTCGAAGTCGAAGTGCTTGTACGCGCCGGCGGCGACCTGCACCATCCCGTGGAGGAACTTGCTCTCCGTGTTTCCGCGGCCGTAGTTGTACCATTCGTCTTCGAAACAGTCGTGTGATTCGTGGAACTCCCCGGAGTTGTACAGACGGACGCCGTGGACGACAGCCCGCCTGAGCGTCTCTTGCTCCCACTGTCCGTCGGTTCGCCACCCCGAGGGGTTCCCGTCGGGGGGTTCGACGGTCGGGTCGCGCGTGTGGTCGTCCATGCCTACGCTACTGGCTCACGGGGGGTCAAACCACCGGTTCTGTCGGCTATAGAAGCCATTGAAACTCGATGCACGCCTGATCGCACGTCAGCGGTGCGATCAGCATGTAAATCGTTTCAATTGTTACTACAGTGCCCCGTTGTTCCGAGTCGCTTCCGTACGACATTTATATCGTACCACCATGTGTTCCGAATGCAATACGCGTGCGAGGGTAGCCAAGCCAGGAAACGGCGGCGGACTCAAGATCCGCTCCCGTAGGGGTCCAAG
>ENA-ORCS01000189-ORCS01000189.1-marine-metagenome-genome-assembly--contig:-NODE-189-length-61749-cov-7.184395_pt1 | contig 61749 bp, 59 predicted proteins | sample MGYA00237781_ERZ508513 | MGnify/ENA primary metagenome ERZ508513 (study PRJEB26184, sample SAMN06268793) | marine metagenome | isolation source: Eden Landing Ponds, San Francisco, CA, USA | place...
GCTGTTCTCGACTGGTCGAGCGACCACAATATCGGATTCAAAGACGTCGTCTCGCTCGGTAACAAGGCCGTCCTCGATGAGGGCGATTTCATCGAGTACTGGGGCGACGACCCCAACACGGACGTCATTCTCGGCTATCTGGAGGACATCGAGAACGGTCGCGAGTTCATCGAGTCCGCTCGTAAAGTGACACAGGACACGCCAATCGTCGTCGTCAAGTCCGGCCGTACTGAGGCCGGCGCGTCGGCAGCGTCCTCACACACAGGTGCGATCGCTGGCAGCGAACGCGCCTACGAGGCCGGCCTCCAGCAGGCTGGCGTCATTCGTGCCGAGAGCGTCCAGGAACTGTTCGACTACGCTTCGATTCTGGAAGGGCAGCCACTGCCCGAGAGCGACGAAATCGCTATCGTGACCAACGCCGGCGGTCCGGGTGTGATGTCGACTGATGCGGTCGGCGACTCGGGCCTGCAGATGGCGTCGTTCGCTGACGAGACCCTCGAAGCACTCGAAGAGTCGATGCCCGATGAAGCCAACATCTTCAATCCAGTCGACGTGCTTGGGGACGCGCCGGCCGACCGCTACGAGCAGGCGCTCGATATCGTCCTAGACGACCCGAACGTCGGCTCGGCGATCGTCGTCGCCTCACCCCAGTCGATCGATTTCCGCGATCTCGCGGACGTCATCGCCGAGAAACAGCAGGAGTACGGCGCCCCCATTGCCGCCAGTCTGATGGGCGGCGAAACGGCTCGCAACGCCAAAGACATCATCGACGAGGTCGGCGTCCCGACGTATTTCGACCCCGCCCGTGGTGTCAAAAGTCTCGATGCGCTCCGAGAGTACAGCGAAATCAAGTCAATCGACTACGATGTCGCCTCTGACTTCGATGTCGACCGCGAGCGCGCTCGCGAGATTCTCGAACGAACCAAAGAACGGGAGACGAACAAACTCGGTATCGAGGCGATGGATCTACTCGACGCCTACGGGATCCCCACACCCGACAGCGCCATCGTGACGGACAAACAGGCCGCTGTCGAGGCCGCCAAAGACATCGAGGGCAACGTCGTGATGAAGATCGTCAGTCCGGACATCTTGCACAAGTCCGACATCGGTGGCGTCGAGGTCAACGTCTCCGCAGATGAAGTCGCCTCGACGTACGACAACATCATCAGTCGGGCACGGAACTATCAGCCTGACGCTAATATCCTGGGCGTTCAGGTTCAGGAGATGGCAAATCTCGACGCCGGCACGGAGACGATTGTCGGTATGAACCGCGACCCGCAGTTCGGGCCGCTCGTTATGTTCGGCCTCGGCGGTATCTTCGTCGAGGTCCTGGAAGACGCGACCTTCCGAGTCGCACCAGTCAGCGAGGACGAGGCCGGCGAGATGATCGACGAGATTGACTCGGCACCGCTGCTCCGCGGGGCTCGCGGTCGTGATCCCGTCGACGAGGACGGCGTCATCGAGACGATCCAGCGCATCTCGCAGCTCGTGACAGACTTCCCACAGATACTGGAACTCGACATCAACCCGCTGGTCGCGACACCCGACGGCGTCGAGGCCGTCGACATTCGCGCGACGATCGACCACGAAGAACTATAACGAGTTACAGGTAGACGAAGAATTATAACGATTCACACACACGGATTACAGTATGGACCCAATAGTTGTCACCTCCACGGAAGAGGCGACCGGTAAGACGGCAGTAAGTCTGGGCATCGCCCAGCTAGCCAACGCAGCGGGCCACAGCGTCGGATACATGAAGCCCAAGGGCACGCGCCTGCAGAGCGCGACCGGCAAGACTCGCGACGAGGACCCGATGCTCGCGCGGGAATTGCTGGACCTTGACGCCGAGATGCACGAGCTCGAGCCGATCGTCTACACCCCGACGTTCATCGAGGAGGCGATTCGCGGGCGCGAACAACCCGACGAACTCCGCGACCGGATCCTCGAGAACTACGAGAAACAGGCCGACGAGCGCGATCTGGTCGTCGTTGAAGGGACGGACCGACTGTCGACGGGTGGGATCGTAGACCTCACTGATCCCGAAATCGCCGAGATGATCGGCGCGAACGTCGTCTTGCTGTCCCGCTACCAGGAAGCGGGCGATGTCGACGAGATCATCGCGGCGGCCGAACAGATCGGCGATAACTTCGCTGGCGTGTTGTTCAACGCTGTTCCGGACAGCGAACTCGATCAACTGACGACCGATGTCGTCCCGTTCCTTGAGAGCCGTGGGATTGACGTGCTGGGTGTTATGCCCCGTGTCAAGGAGCTTGCCGGAATGACCGTCGGCGAACTCGCCGAGCGTCTCGGCGCGGAGGTGCTGACGACCGACGTCTCGACGGACGTGTTCATCGAGCGGTTCTCCGTCGGCGCGATGTCCGCGGAGGGGGCGCTCACGCAGTTCCGACGCACCCAGAACGCCGCGATGATCACCGGCGGCGACCGCTCGGAAATCGTTACCGCGGCACTGCAGGCATCAGGTATCAAATGTATCATCCTCGGTGGCGGCTTCCGTCCGACCGGTGCAGTCCTCGGAGAGGCCGAGAAACGCGGCGTCCCCGTACTGCTGTTGCAGTCTGACACGCGAATGGCGATCGACCGTGCCGAGAACGTCCTCCAGAGCGGGCCGACTCGGAATCCGGAGACGGTCGATCGTATGGAACAACTGCTCGAAGATCACGCCGACATTGACATCCTGATCGGCGACTGATAGCGATTACTGTCGGTCTGTTCCACATCGACCGACACGCGGTCGTAGCGGTACATCGCTACGGTAGTCACTCTGAGACGAGACGCGTCGAGCTCTCGATTCGTGCTGTTCCACGCGCCGCTAGTCTTAACCCCGTTCCCTACATCACGGTATGTATGCCCATCACATCCTCAGTGGTGAGGCGGTGACGACGTATGGCCCCGACAGTGCTACACCTGGGCTGGGGATTTCCCCCGAAGATTACCGGCGGGTTGGACACCGCGATCGCCGAGTTGTTCGAGGTCTTCGAGGATCGCGACACCGTCGATATGCAGATCGCGTTGCCCGCGGAGTTCGATCCCGGTGATCGCGAGAACGTCCACGGCATCGAGACTGGCTCCGGCGATCTCATCACGCGGGTCAACCAGATGGAAGCAGAGTTTGTCCGACTGGCAGGCGATGCAGACATCGTTCACACGAACGACTGGTTCGGGTATCGGCCTGGCGCGAGCGCCCAGCAAACTCACGACATTCCCTGGGTAACGACGTTTCACTCGCTGTCGGTCGAACGCAATCTCGACCCGCCACCACAGGAGCTTGCAGCCGAGCAACGGATCGTCGACGAGGCCGATCACCTCCTCACCGTGAGCAACGTCACTCGCGAGCGGATCGCGGAGCACCACGGCGGGGACGCCCACGTTATCCACAACGGCTTCCCATCGGTGACACCGACTGGCCGGGACGTCAAGGCCGAACTCGGCATCGACGGGGAGATGCTGTTTTTCGTCGGGCGACACACCCATCAGAAAGGGTTGTCGTATCTGCTGGCCGCCGTCGAACGCCTCAGCCGCGAGGACGTGACCCTTGTCGTCGGTGGGACCGGCCATTTGACTGACCAGCTCAAACGCTTTGCCGACGCGCTAGACATCGCCGATCAGGTTCAGTTCGTCGGGTACGTCCCCGAGGAAGAGTTGGCCGATTATTACGCCAGTGCGGATCTGTTCGTCTCGCCGTCGCTGGCGGAACCGTTCGGGATTACGGTCGTCGAGGCTCTTTCGGTCGACACACGTGTCGTCACGACCGACTGTGGGGCCGCCGAGATTCTCCCGGATGACGTCCTCGTGCAGGTAACGCCCGATTCCCGGGCCGTTGCCAGCGGCATTCAGCGTGGACTCGCGATGGATGGCCCGATCGAGTACGAAACGCGAACCTGGGGGGACGTCGCCGACGATCACGAGGCGTTCTACCTGGACATTCTCGAAGAAGCGTAGTGGGGACTGCCAACCGTCGCCGGACGGTTTACCGGACGATTCGAACGTCTGTTACCGGGTCCGGATGGACGATCCGAATGCCCTGGGGCGTTTTCGTTCGGCCGTATTCGGGATCGTCAGCGGGCGGGTCGTCCGTGGTTTTGCTGTACGGTGACGGTACGTCGTCGGCTGTCTCCGGGTCACTCACGTCGTCTTCGGCCCCGTCGGTCGTGTCGGATGCCGTCTGGCTGGTTCGTGTGGTCGTTGGGATTGTCGACTCGCCGGCCGTGCTGTACGGGCTCGTACTGTACGGGCTGGTCGTCGTCGGTTCCGTGTCGAACTCCTCGGGTGGGAGATAGATCCGCTCGCTGTCCTCGGAACGAACGATAACGGCCGCGTCGCGCACGGCTTCGATCGTCAGGATCGTTCGGTCGGCTTTGACCTCGGCGTTGAAGGCCATCTGCGGGCCTTCGGTAGGGTTGGGCTCAGACATCGACCATCACTCCGAATCCCGGTTTTGCTCCCACACCCATTCAGCCGGCGGCGACTGGGACTGTGCCAGGGAGGTGTGTGCACCGATCTGTGCTTCCGAGAGGTTAACCTCCTCTAGTTCGGTGTTTTCGTCGATAATCGACGAGTAGATCCGACAGTCTTTGACCCGCGCGTTCGGGAAGACGACCGCCCGTTCGAGCGAGGCGTCGATCACTTCCGCACCCTCCATAATGTGGACGTTCTGTCCCAGATCGCTGTTCTCGACGGTCGCTGAGGGGTGGACGAGCGTTCCGCCGTCGAGGTACCACTCGACGGTGTCGAGATAGGCGTCGGGCGTCCCGATGTCGAACCACGCGTCCTCGAAGGAGTAGGCGTAGACGGGACTGCGTTCGAGCAGCCACTGGATGAACCAGCCGGGTTCGTCGGGGTTGTTCTCTCCCGAGAGATACGTCTCGAACAGCCCGACCGCTGAAGCCGGGAACGCATAGCAGGCAATCGAGACAAGCGTGCTTGGCGGGTCCTCGGGCTTTTCCTCGAAGTCGATGACGCGGTCGTCCTCGACGTCGATCACGCCGTACTGGGTCGCGCGTTCGAGGCTGCCTACGTCGTATGCGGCGATGGTCGTCGCGCCGTTGTCCTCGAACGTGTCGATAAAGTCCGACAGCGAGAAACTGATGAGATTGTCGCCCGCGATCACCAGTGTGTCGCTGTCGATCCCCTCACGCTCGACCAGCTCCCCGAGCGCGCCGACCACGCCGAACTTCTCGTCTTCCTCGCGGGCCTCTTCGACCGACAACTGGGGCTTCTCGAACGGTGACTCCTCGAGGTGCTTGCCGAAGACGTCCGCGAACTCCTCGTTCGTCGAGACGTATACGTCATCGATTCGGTCGTCGTCTTCGAGCTCTCTGAATATTCGGTCGATGACCGTCGTTTCTCCGATCGGGAGAAACATCTTCGGCCGATTGCGCGTGATCGGCCAGAGCCTGGTCGCGAACCCGCCTGCGAGGACGATTGCGTCCATATGTGCCTTTCGGTGGCAACCTACAAGCTTCTTTCCAATAGTCCAATATTTGATGGGACTGCCCCAGCCGGTGCAGGGCTTTTACCCGTCGAGTTCCGCAAGCGCCCACTGGACGATACGAGCCTGAACAAGCCGTTGTGTCCCGATGTCTTCCCCTCGTTGGTATGACCGAATCGCGTCCTCGGCGTCAGCCATCATCTCCGCTTCCAGTGGCTGCTGGTCTGGTTCGTCCCGAACGTCGTTCAGCAGCGCCTCGAAGTCCTCCCGCAGGTCGAAACTCGCCCGCGCAGCATTGCATCGTGAGAGTGGCAAGACACCCACCTCCAAGACGAGCTCCTCGACCAGTTCCCAGTCGCTCTCACAGACGTACATCGACACGTCCCCGACGATGTCCTGCCAGGCGATCGGATCACTGTGCTTGCACAGTTGTAGCGCACGCGGTGGGATGTCGATCCGCGCGGTCGTCTCCGGCGAGCCACACAGACAACACGGTTTTTCGGTCTTGCCGGTGTACACACCTCTGCTCCGGACTCCAGTGACTTGTACACTACTACTGGGTCCGTCCCGGGACCCTCAAACGGGGTTTCGACCGCCACTGTGTCGAAAGCAATCTTCTTGTCCACTTGCCACGAATCACAGGCGATAGACGGATGACACCGGACGAACGCGTCCCGGACCCCTCGGAACCGACGACAGTCGAACCGCCGCCCGAGCGGCCCCCGCTTGAAATCGTTGAGGGGGGCGCACATTGGGTGCTCGAGGCGTACAACCTCGGACGCAGGGATGGTGAGACGTATTCGATTCACGACCGCCAGATGGCAGCCCTCCGGGCTGGCAAACGACGGATGGATGCACACGGTCATCCCTGTCTGTTGCGCTGGGACAGCCCCGACAGCGTCAGAACGATGTACTGGAACCCGGACTTCGAGCACCTGCTGGTTCGGCAGGGGCGTCTGACCGGTGATTGGGTTATCGTTCCAGAAGCCGGCTCGGTCCCATTTTACACGACCGACCGGCGCGAGCTAGCCGTTCAGTACGGCCGCACCGTCCAACGTGAATACGATTTCAAGCATCTGCATCTGTATACGCCGTCGGACACCGAACGTCGGACGATCGACCATCGGTTTCTTCGCCACGACATCGACGCGTCCGGCGTTCGCTTTGACCGCGACTCGCTCAGGGACGCCCCGGCAACCGATCCGACGGCCGAGCCGGAAGGAGAAGCCGAAGACGTTGCCGGGCCGACGACGCCGGCGAGTGCGCTGGCCGCTGCCGTTCCCGACCTCACCGACATCGAGGTCGTCCTGACCGAGGGACCGCTGTATCGCTACCGTGCCGGCTGGACCGACGGTGGAACGGCAGCCATCGTCGCACTCAATCCCGACCGCTGTGACGAGAGTACCGTTGTCGACGCGTTTCTGGACGCGGTCGAGGACTGGTCGACGATTGCCGACAACGATTACGTGACGACCGTCTACGATGACGGCGTCGGACCGTCGCCCTGGGTCGCGTACGATGCCGGTGTCGGCTCACTGCCGGAGTTGATCGACGACCTGGACCTCACAACGCGCCTGCGGTTCGCCGACGAGATCGCCGCGGCTTACGAGACGGCGTTGTTGTACGGCGTTCCGCGTCGCGGTGTCTCTCCGTCGAACGTCCGGATCGTGACTTCTCGTGGCCAACAGCAGGCGACACTCTCTGACTGGGGACTCTCCACAGCAGTCGATCGCGCGCTCGACCGGCCGTGGGTCGATCCGTATACGGCCCCCGAGCAACTTGCTGCAGACCGGGTCAACCGGACTGCTGTGTATCATCTGGGCGCGCTTGCGTATTATCTGGCGACGCGTCGAGCGCCGTTCCCAGACGACGACACCCTCTCCGAGCGGATTCAGCGTGATACGCCGTCGCCACCGAGCAGTATGGCGACTGTTCCTGACGACCTCGATGACGTTCTCTTGCGGGCACTGGCGACTGACCCGACCGACCGGTTCCCGCAGATAGAGTCGTTCCGCGATGCGCTGTCATCGGTCGTGGGGCCATAACCCGCTCGATTGCCCGCCACAGCAGTCCGTATAACAACGGTTTTGTCGCCGCCGCGGGCTATCAACTGTATGGACATCGACGAGCAACTGGAACTGACGACTCGCCACACACAGGAGGTCGTCACCGAGGAAGAGTTACAGACGCTTTTCGAGGAGCGCGACCAGCCACGGGCGTATATCGGCTACGCTCCGACCGGCGAGATGCATATCGGCCATTTCACGACGATGCGCAAACTCGCTGATTTCATCGAGGCGGGACTGGATGTCACTGTCCTGATCGCCGACTTGCACGCCCATCTCGATGACGAGAAGAGTCCCTTTGACCTGCTCGAAGCGCGATCGGCCTACTACGAGGAAACCATCCGGGCGATGATCGATGCCGCAGGGGCCGACCCCGATCACGTCGAGTTCGTCCGCGGTCGCGAGTTCGAACTCGACGAGGAGTACTCTTTGGAATTGCTGCGGATGGCTGCTGGGACGACGATTTCCCGCGCCAAGCGTGCTGCCAGCGAGGTCGTCCGGGAGTCCGATTCGCCGAACCTCGGCGGTCTACTCTATCCACTGATGCAGACGCTGGATGTCGACGCGCTGGACGCTGACATCGCGTACGGCGGGGTCGACCAGCGTGGCATCTATATGCTCTCCCGCGAGGTCCTGCCTGATCACGGTGGCGACGCACCGATCTGCCTGTTCGCGCCGTTACTATCGGGGCTGTCCGGCGGAAAGATGAGTGCGTCCGACGCTTCTTCGAAGGTCAATCTGAACGACTCCCCCGAGGAAGTGTCCCAGAAACTGGACGGTGCCTACTGTCCGATGGGCGAACTCGAGGACAACGGCGTCCTGGAGTACATCCAACATCTCGTCTTCCCGATCCTCGAACAGGACGACGAGTCGTTCGTCGTCGAACGCCCCGAGAAATACGGTGGCGACCTGATCTACGACAGTTACGACGAACTGGAAGCCGATTTCCTCGCCGAGGAGCTGCACCCCCAGGACCTCAAAAATGCTGCTGGCGAGTACATCTCCGATGTGATCGATCCGATCCGGACGCGGCTCAACGACCAACCGGAGCTACTCGCCGAGGCATATCCCGAAACGTACGGCCCGACAGTCGACGACTAGCGTCCTGACTGCGAGAGGTCGCACGCGGAACAGATTCGGACTGCAGGTTGTCGACGTCGATCCAATCGTTCATACTGGCCCCTTCCTTGAGCTATCCACGACTGAACTCGTGGCATTCAGCGTGGATTCTCGTCCTGGTCGCACTTGAGGCAGAAAACCGTCTCCGCTCACGCTCGGTTCTCACGGCCCGCTCACGGGTGCTACGCGCTCGCGTGGTTTGCTGGGACCTAGTCCTGCGGTATACAGGCACGTCCGTGGGTGTGTTTCCGTTGTCCCCAGTTTGGGTGCGACGGAGTATCGATAGTTGCTGTTCTTCGCAGTATTTCGGACTACTATGTGTCACAGACGCCCGCAATTATTTCCGCTATATGAATTTCAATTTCTGTTTTGCAAAAACTCGTTTCTGAATTAGGAAGATATAAGGGCATTCCGCCCATACGAATGAATGCAATGAGCACCCAGAAAGAAGTTCGCCAGCAGGCCGGAACCGTCGACGAGAACCGTCTCCGCTTGGAGCACGGGAAGGCCGAACAGATTGTCGAAGCGTTGAACACGGATCTCGCCGCGACATACGTCCTGTATCACCAGCTCAAAAAGCACCACTGGAACGTCGAAGGAGCGGAGTTCCGAGACGTACACGAGTTCCTCGGTGACGCCGCAGCGAACGCCGAAGAGGCAGCCGACGAACTTGCCGAGCGCCTCCAGGCAATTGGCGGCGCTCCGGTCGCAAGCGGGAAAAATCTCGAAGAACACGCGCCAGTCGAGCCCGAAGGCGACGACGTCTACGACATTCGCACGTCACTGGAGAACGACCTGGAGATCTACGGCGACATCATCGAAAGCCTCCGTGACCACGTCGACCTCGCGGCGAATCTCGGCGATCACGCCACGGCCGAGATCCTTCGACAACTCCTCATCGAGGTCGAAGACGACGCCCATCACATCGATCACTATCTTGAAGACGACACGCTCGTCGAGTAACGTTTCTCGAGTGTTTTGAGGCCACACCTGCCGGTGAATTGACTGCACCCGGCTGATTTGGGGGTCAACTCCTCCGTGAATTGAAGATGCTTGCAGTCACGGAGTGGGCCGATTTCTGAACGGCCGTGTGCACTAGCCCCTGTAGGACACGGACGATCGAATTCAGAATTAACGGGGCGGCTCGATTGCCATATCTGTCGCGATCCAGGCATCGGGATTGCCGTCCTCCGTGAAGAGGGTCTTGTTTTCCGTCGGAGTGTGGGCCGACACCGACGGCCGGCTCTCGACCGTGTCATCGGGTGTGCGCGTATCTGCCATCACATAGATTAGGCGGGCCTAAAGACAAAAGCGTTCGGATGTGCATACCGTGCTAGCCACACACCGCGTCGGTTTTACCACCGTGGCGAACGAACCGATCGGTATGGCAGAGGACGATATGGAGACTGTCGAACAGCAACTCGCAGAACTTACTCGGACAGTCACGCAGCTGCGTGCGCAACTCAAACGCGAGCGGCGGTTCCCGCTGGTGCCACGGCCGCCGGAATCCGGCGACCTCAGGCAGTTCACTAGCGAAGTCGCGATCCCGGGAGCGATACTGCTGCTCGAAACGAACGTCCGGGCGCTGGAACTGTTCCAGCGCACGCTCCGACTGGCTGACGATCGTGATACGACGGCCAGCGATGAGTCGGTCTCTCGACGGGCCGAACGCGCTGGCTCGAAGGCACTGTCACGGCTGGAGAGTGCCCTCGAAGACGTCCAGTCGGCGCTCGACGGACAGCCACCGGACAGTGAGGCACGCGATCTGCTCGAAGACGCCCAGCGACTCCAGGACGAACTCGAAGATCGACTCGACGAGGAGGACGGGCCGGCTGAGACTGGTCCCGCCGTCGATGTCGAGTCCGAACTCCGCTCGATTAAAGACCAGGTCGAAAACGACGAGGAGTAACGAGCGTATGGCCGGGACTGTTCGCACTGTGCTCGTGGGCCTACTCACCGGGGTGGGTCGTCGCGTTCGCCCTCTTTTTCATACTCTCTCGGGCGCGGATAGGACCGCCGTGGCTGTTGGTGTCTCTGATTGCCAGTGGATTCGTTGCAGTCCTCGGTGTGGCCGGCGTCGGGGGCATACTGTCATTGTTCGGGACCTCCGAGGAGTGGTGGCTGGGACGCGTCGAGACCGCGCTCGAAGCCGCTTGGAATGGCTACGCCGATGTCACTTTGGTCGGTGGACTTTTCGTTGTCGGTATCGCCGCGCTCGGGCAGTCACTCTCGGATCCGACCAGCGAGCCGGCTTACGGCCTGCTCGTCGTTGCTTTTATCTGTCTCGGTGCGGCGTTCCTCGCACTTGTCGGCAGTCAGTATGCGTAGGCGCCCATCTCTGACCGACCACAGGTACCGGAACGACACTCTCTTTAGGCTGGCCTAAAGACTGGGTAGTAGCCAATGACCGCCGATATTTGCGTGATCGTGCCGACGATCCGAGAGTACGAGTGTGTTCGGGAGTATGTGGCCAACGCTCGCCGCCACGGGTTCGACACCGACCGGCTGCATTTCGTGCTCGTTACCGAGGACTTCTGTGACACCGCCGGTATGGAGTCGATGCTTGCAGAATTGGACGTGTCGGGAGACGTTTTCGACGGGAGTGCCCGTGAAGCTTGGTTTGCCGAACACGAAATCGAGGAATACGACCATTTGATCCCCGAAGCGAGTCATGCACAGACGAGTTTCGGTCTGCTGTACCTCTGGGCGGGCGAGTTCGAGTACGGTCTGTTCATCGACGACGATACTCTGCCCCACGAGGACACTGATTTCTTCGGGACACATATGGACAATCTGCACTATCAGGGTTCAGTCGAGTCCGTCGAGTCCGACCAGCGGTGGGTAAACGTTCTCTATCAGACCGACACGGACCTGTACCCGCGTGGTTATCCCTACAGCGCGATGGACGAGGCCGTCCAGACCGAGCAGACGACTGTCTCTGAGGTCGTCGCCTCACAGGGACTGTGGACGAACGTCCCCGATCTGGACGCCGTCCGAATCTTGATGGACGGCGATCTGGATGGCCAGGCCCAGACTCGCCTTGACGCGGACGATTACGGCGAGGACTTCGTTGCCGCGCCCGGCCAGTATCTCACGGTCTGCTCGATGAATCTAGCGTTCAAACGTGAGATCGTCCCGGCATTCTACCAGCTCCCGATGGACGACAACCCCTGGGATGTCGGCCGGTTCGACGACATCTGGAGCGGCGTCTTCCTCAAGCGCGCGGCGGACCTGCTGGACAAGCAGATCTACAACGGCGCGCCGCTGTGTGAACACAACAAAGCTCCGCGCTCGACGTTCGGCGACCTGGCCAACGAGGTCGCCGGGCTCGAGCTGAATGAACACGTCTGGGAACTGACCGACCGCGTCTCCGAGGCCGAGAGTTTTGCCGATGCTTTCGACCGTATGGCCGCGGAGTTACTCGCCGCTGAGACAGCTGACTACGAGAACGGGGAGTTCCTCACATACGTCGGCGAACATATACACGACTGGCTCGACTGTCTCGCCGCGATCGATGCCGATAGCGTCCCGACCCGTCGGACGACGCAATCGGTAGCCGATGACTGACACGAACCGCCAGGCTTATATTCTTTAGGCCAGCCTAAATCAATGATGACAACCAACGACGACACACGTGATATCGGGTCTACGGGCGAACGCCAGCAGTCGTCTCGCCGACGATTTCTCGCTGCTGGCGGCGTGGTCGCCACCGGCGCGCTCGCGGGCTGTGCTAGCCTGTTCGGTGGTGATGAGGGTGGCGATTACGGACCACCGGACTACGATGCGGCGGACGCGGCGATGGAAGCGATGGCACTCTCGGAGTTCCAGGGGTCCGGTGCGATCCTCGAAGGACGGCCCGCGCCTGGCGGACGATCAATCGTCGATCTACCAAATCTCGCAGGCGATCTATCGATTTACCTTGGCGGCGGCGAGGGTGGACTGTACCTCGAGTTCTTTGATGTGCTAGAGGAAGTGTATCCGGAGTTTTCCTACACGGCTCAGTCGAAACCATCGAGCGAACTCGCTGCCCAGATTTCCGAGGAAGCACAGGCGAACCAGCTGCAGGCAGACCTGTTTATTTCGATCGGCGCGGGGTCGCTCGGGACCGTTGTCGAAGAAGAGGCGACCCGCCCGCTGACTGCCGAGACGGTCGAACCCGTTCCCGAGGCGTTCGTCGAGCCGAGCAACAACTGGGTCGGCATCGCCGGTCGTGCCCGGGCGATTCCGTACAACACCGACCGGCTCGATGAGAGTGACCTCCCCGACAGCGTGATGGACTTCCCCGATGCCGACTCGCTTCAGGACGGGATGGGATGGGCACCGACCTACGGCGCGTTCCAGGACTTTATCACTGCGATGCGCCTCCAGGAAGGCGAAGACGCGACCCTCCAGTGGCTCGAAGATATGCAGGCGGCCGGAGTCCAGTCGTACGACAACGAGTTTCTGATCTCCGACGCGGTCTCGACTGGCGAACTCGATGCCGGCTTCGCCAACCACTACTACGCGCTGCGCGTGCTCAACGGCTCGCCGGATCGACCACTGGACCTGCATTTCACCCGCGGCGACGCCGGCTCACTCGTCAACGTCTCCGGAGCTGCGTTGCTTGACCGCGACGAGAGCGCCGGCCTCGCGGACGTGTTCGTCCGGCATCTCCTCTCGGCGGAAGCCCAGGAGTTCTTCGCCACCCGGACCTACGCCTACCCGATGCTGCCCGGCGTCCAGCCGGTCGGTGATCTGCCGTCTATCGACGAACTGGAGACGCCCGATATCGACCTGACAGAACTCTCGAACACCGGTCCAACGACGGACCTGCTGACAGAAGCGGGAGTGCTGTAACGACGACTATGTCAGTCAGCGACCGCGTCTCCCGCCGTCTCGGACAGCGCTCACCGAGTGATATCCAGGCGCTCGTACTCGCGTTGCTGGCTGGGTCGGTCGCGGTCGCAGTCCTAACGCCGCTTCTGTGGGTGCTCAACAGCGCTCGATCGGTTCCCTTCAGTCGCTTCTTCGACATCCTGTTTCGACAGACGACCCTCGACATCTTCCTCAATACGGTCGTGCTGGTGGTCGCCGTGACGGCGCTATCGATTATAGTTGGCGTCCCGCTCGCAGTGCTGACCGCACAGACGGACCTGCCCTTCCGGCGGCTGTTTACCGTGCTCGCCGCGCTTCCGCTCGTGGTCCCCAGTTACATCGGCGCGTTCGCGTTTGTCTCGGCGTTCGGCCCGCGAGGTGAACTCGCCGACGCGCTCGCGCCGCTCGGGATCGAACAGATCCCCTCGATCTACGGGCTCGTCGGCTCGGTGATCGTGCTGACGCTGTTTACGTATCCGTACGTCTTTCTCACGACACGAGCGTCGCTGCTGTCGATTGACGGGCGGGCCGTCGAGGCCGCCCGGACGCTCAATCACACCCGTTTAGAGGCGTTCAGGCGGGTCACGCTTCCGCAGCTGAAGCCCGGCATCGCGGCGGGTGCGCTGCTGGTCGCGCTGTACACGCTCTCGGATTTCGGGACGCCGGCGATTATGCAGTTCGACGTGTTCACCCGGATTATCTACGTGCGCACGACCGCCCGGCAGGTCGATTTCGCGTCGATCTTCTCGATCCTGCTAGTCGGACTGACGGTCGTTATTCTGCTCGCGGAATCGCGGATCGAGCGCGGCGGTGAGACCTCCGCGTACGTCAATCGCGGCACAGACCGACCCGGTGTCGTTCGGCTGGGCCGGTGGCGCTGGGTGGCGACGCTGTTCCCCCTCACCATCGCGGCACTGGCGCTTGCGCTGCCGCCGGCGATCCTGTTGACGTGGCTCGGGCGCTCGACGCCGGAACTCGCCGGTGCGGCCGTCGACTTCCAGTGGGCGTTCGCCTGGAACTCGGTAACGGTCTCCGCGCTGGCTGCGGGGGCGTCCGTGCTCGCGGCGCTGCCGCTCGCGTATCTCTCGGCCCGCGGCGACGGACGACTCTCGTCGCTGCCCGAGCGGGCGAGTTACGTCGGCTACGCCGTTCCTGGTGTCGTCGTCGGCTTTGGCCTGCTGTCTGTGGCGCTGAACGTCACGCCGTTCCTGTATGGCTCACTCGCAGTGCTGGTGTTCGCCTATGTCGTCCGGTTTCTTCCACAGGCGGTCGGGACGACTCGGTCGTCGATCCTGCAGGTCGATCCGCAACTGCTCGAGGCCGCCCGGACGCTCGGTAAGCCGCCGCTGGTGGCCTTCCGGAAGGTCGTCCTGCCGCTTGTGATGCCCGGTATCGTCGCTGGAGCCGCACTGGTCTTTCTCACCAGTATGAAGGAACTGGCCGCGACGCTTCTGTTGCGGCCCTTTGGCTTCGAGACGCTGGTGACCTACATCTGGCAGGTCCAGGAGGCTGCGGCGTACGGGCAGGCGGCCGTGCCGGCACTAGTGCTGATCGGCATCTCGGCGTTGTCGATGCTTGTGATACTCGGACGGGAGCGATACGATGTCAAGGAATGATACACTCACGACGGTCGAACAGACGGTCAAAACGACGCCCGAACGCGACTCCTTCGGCGAGCCAGTCCTCGAACTGGCCGACGTCACCAAGCGTTTCGGCGGCGAGCCCGCCGTCGAGAGTGTCTCACTCGACGTCCGGGAGGGCGAACTGGTGACGCTGCTCGGTCCCAGCGGCTGTGGGAAGACGACGACGCTACGGATGATCGCCGGGCTCGAGGCCCCTTCTGAGGGGACAGTCACGATCAGTGGCGAGCGCGTCGCCGGGGCGCGAGACGCGACCCCGCCCGAACAGCGCGACGTGGGCCTGGTCTTCCAGGAGTACGCCCTGTTCCCCCATCTGACCGTCGGCGAGAACGTCGCCTTCGGACTCGGAGAAGCCGACGACGAGCGCGTCGAGGAGCTACTCGAACTTGTCGATCTCGAGGGCTACGCGGACCGCAGTCCGGAGAACCTCTCGGGTGGGGAGCGCCAGCGGGTCGCGCTCGCCCGGTCGCTCGCCCCGGAGCCGGACGTGCTTCTACTGGACGAGCCGTTCTCGAACTTGGACGTGCGGCTGCGCAAGGAGATGCGCGAGGAGGTCCGACGCATCCTCAAGGCAGCCGGCGTAACGGCGGTGTCGGTCACCCACGATCAGGAGGAGGCACTGTCGATTTCGGATCGAGTAGCGATTATGAACGACGGCCGTCTTGAACAGGTCGGTCGCCCGGAGGAGGTGTTCGGCCACCCCGAGTCGCGGTTCGTCGCGAGCTTCCTTGGACAGGCGAGTTTCCTCACCGGGACCGTCGTCGAGGGCGGCGTCGACACGTCGCTTGGCCTGCTCGACGACAGCCAGCTCGACGGCTCGATAGAGGAATACCGCGGTGCCGAAATCGAGGTACTGGTCCGACCCGATGACCTCCGGGCGATCCCCTGTCCCGGACCCAGTACGCACGGCGAAGTCGTCCACCGCCAGTACACCGGCCCCTCGTTCGTCTACCGGGTCGAGCTTGACGCCGGTGACGTAGTCCACTGCCAGCACAACCACGCGACTGAGTTCGACCACGGGACCCGCGTCTGTATTGAACTCGAAGCCGACCACTCGCTGGCCTGGTATCCTGCGGAGTGATGGCGGACGGAGAGTCGATCACGCGCCGCCTGCCTACCATTGTTCGTGAGCGGACGCGCGATCCATCGACGCGCTGGCATCTCGCAGTCGGGCTGCTGGCGCTGCTCGCCGGGGTGGTCGTGTTTCTGATCGCGACGCGGGTGTTTCCCTACCATTCGCTGAACCACGACGAGGGCGTCTACCTCCAGCAGGCCCGGCTGTTGCTCGACGGCCAACTGTTCCTTCGACCGCCCGTCCCTGAGGCGTTCCGGCCGTGGTTTTTCGTCGAAAGCCCAGACGGGATGTACTCGAAGTACTCGCCGGTCGTCCCGGCGATGTACGCGCCGGCGCTCGCGCTCGGGATACCGCGAGCAACGCTCGCGCTCGTCGGCGCAGGGATTGTCGGGCTGGTCGCTGCGCTCGGCGCGGAACTGTTCGACCGCCCGACCGGTCTGCTCGCTGGCGTCGTCGTCCTCTCCTCGCCGCTATTTCTAATCAACGCGGCGACGTTTTTACCGTACGCACCGACGACGTTGCTGAACCTGCTGTTCGCGCTCGCGTATCTCCGGGCCGACCGAACCGGGAGCGGCCGGCTCGCAGCGGTCGCCGGTGGTGCGATCGGACTGGCGTTTTTCGCTCGGCCCTACACTGCCGTGTTGTTTGCCGTCCCGTTCATCCTCCACGCACTGTGGACGCTGCGGACCCGCGAGCGCGACGTGTGGATCCGTCAGACGACCGTCGCGGCCGTTGGACTGGTCGGCGTCGTCACCGCGCTGGGGTACAACGCCGTCGTCACTGGCTCCGCGCTGGAGTTTCCCTATCACGCGTTCGCCCCGCGAGACGGGATCGGGTTCGGCACGCGCGAGTTGCTCGGCCGCGAGATTGAGTACACCTCTGAACTCGCTGCACGGTCGAACGCCCGTGCGCTGGGGACGTTCGCGAGAGACTGGGCGCCGGCCGGCCTGCTCGGGGTCGTTACCGCCGTTGTCGGGCTCGCGATCGCCCTCCGCCGCCGGACGCCTCGGCGGCTGGCGCTCGCCGGCCTGGTCATCTCGATTCCGGTCGGCGAGGCGTACTTCTGGGGGACGCTGAACATCCTCGGTGAGATTGGCGAGACCGGCGACGGGTTGATCGCCCACCTCGGGCCGTACTACCACTTCGATCTGCTCGTGCCGCTGTCGCTGTTCGCGGCGCTCGCGCTCCGGACTGGTGGCTCGTATGCGTGGATAGCACTCGACCGGCGGTTCGAGCCGCGTGAGGCGCTGGCGGCGTCGCTGGCGCTGGTGGCGGTCCTCGCCGCAGTCGGCGGAGCGGCGGCCGTCACGACCGTCGCCGACCCCGTCGAGCGCAACCGAGCGGTCACCGACCACTACGAAGCCGCCTACGAGCCGTTCGAGGAACAGACCTTCGAGAACGCGCTGGTCTTTCTCCCGCAGCCCTACGGGCCGTGGTTGAACCATCCCTTCCAGCCACTACGGAACGATCCCGGCTACGACGGGCCGGCGGTCTACGCGCTCGAAGAGCACCCCTTCGAAGTCGTCGACTCGTTCTCGGATCGGGGCCTGTATCGCTACAGCTTCCGAAACCCGTGGCCGCCGACAGCGGGCGAACCGGTCGACCCTCGACTCCGGCCGATCGACCTCGCCGAGGGGGACGCTGTCTCGCTTTCGATCACCGCCGGCTTGCCGACGTACGCCCAGAGCGTGTCGATCGTGCTGGAAAGCGACGATAGCCGCCAGCGAACGGCAGTTGCTGCAGACGGGGGCGAATTGCCCCTCTCGCTTGCCGTGACCGACGGAGTGGCCACGCTCGATGGGCCCGGTATTGAAGAGTCGATACGTGTCCCGGCTGAGAGACGTGCGACGGTCGAACTCGAACTGTTCGTCGACTACGGGACGGGGGCCGGCTTCAGCTACGCGCTCTCGCTGCCGGTCGAGACGGGCGACGGGACAACGCGAGCGCTATCACCCCGACTCCAACTGTGTGAACTAGCACATCGCTGTGACGGCGCAGCCACGTACGTGCCGAGCGAGACGCGTCGGGGGCAATTCCTGAACACGACACTTGAGGTGACTGAACAATGACGAACGAGACAGACAAGCAGGCGAACAGCTCAGCAGACGACACTGACAGCCCGCGTCTCACGCGGCGAGACGCAGTGATCGCGCTCGGTGCGGCCGGGGTCGGAGCCGCCGGGCTCGGCGCGCTGGCGTGGGACGACCTTGACGACGAGACGCCCAGCGAACCGACCGGTCAAGACGATTCTGGGGGACGTGAGACGATTGTCGCCGCCGCCGAGGCGCTGTATCCCGAAAGAGTGACGGGGATCGACTCGTTCGTCGAGAGCTACGTCGTCGGCCGCATTCAGGACCGAACGGCGTATCTCGACGGTGTCCAGACGGCCGCCCGGCGGCTTGATGCGTACGCCCACCACTGGTACGACCGACCGTTCGCCGAGCTCGATCGGGAGACCCGACAGGACGTGTTCGACGAGTACGGACTGGCCGACTGCGAGCCGGACCCCAACGGGAGCGAGCGCGAGCGCGTCCGGTATTATTTGCTCAACGAACTGCTCTTTGCTTTCTACTCGTCGCCAACCGGCGGATCGCTGGTCGGATTAGAGAACCCACCCGGTCATCCCGGCGGTCTCGACTCGTATCAGCGTGGGCCGACCGAATAATTTCGGCGGCCTCTGCTTGTATCGGCGTAGCTCAAACGAGTTATTTCGGCGCAGCGTGGTCTGAGTGAGAGATGCCGCGATCGAGTCACCGCAGTCGTTCCTGGACGCCAACTCGCAGGATTGAGCCGGCGATCTCGGCCCCGCCCGAGACTGGATCCAGAGTCGTCTCGCCCGCTCGCTCTCGGTAATCAATCTCGATCTCGCGGACATCATAACCTCGACACAGCGGCCGTAACAGCAATTCCGCAGAGAGGCCGGTGTTCTCGGTCCACTCGATGTCTTCGATAACGGACTTCCGGTAGGCGCGCATCCCCGTCGTCGTATCGCGGACACGACTCCCGACCAACGCGCTCGCAATCGCGGCGAACAGGTGGTTGCCGAGCCGGTTGAACCGCGGCATCGTCTCGGCCCCGCGTGAGAGGCGGTCGCCGCTGACGACGTCCGCGCCGTCGTTGATCGCCGACAGAAAGTCCGGCAGTCGCTCCATCGGATAGGTATCATCACAGTCGGTCGTGACCACGACCGGCCGGTCGGCTGCGCGTAGTGCGCGCTCGACGGCGACGCCGTATCCCTGCGGCTCCTGCTCGATGACGCGTGCGCCCTTCTGGCGGGCTATTTCCGGCGTTCGGTCACTGGAGCTGTCGACGCAGACGACCGACGCTTTCCCATCGGTCACGCGTTCGATGTCCTCGAGGACGGTCCCGATCGCCGCCTGTTCGTTGTACGTCCCCATCACGACCGCGACGTCGTCGAAGGTGTACTCGTCCATTGTGTGTCTCTGTCCGCCCCGGCCGCATTTTAGGCTTGCCAAAAATATTTACAAGAATATATTGCCGCCTCCCGGCGGTGGTTATTTTAGCCTCGCCAACAAATCTGTGCATACATCTATGGAATCCAGAGAGTTTACACGCCGAGGTCTTATGCAGAAAGGCGCAGCAGGGGCGGGATTCGTTGCGCTCGGATCGCTTGCCGGGTGTAGCGGTGGTGACAGTGGCGACGACGGAACGCCCACCGGAGACGAAACATCCACTGGAGACGGAACGCCAACCGGCGGCGAAACCGAGACACCTGGTGGAGATGTGCCCGGGACGGGCAGTGGGCTCGATCCGGCAAGTGTCATTCCAGCACAGGCTGGCGCAGTCGTCTCAGTCGATATGCAGGCTATGCTGGACGACAACGACCTGCGGGACGTAGTGAATATGGGCCTTAGCGAACTCGCATCGTTCGGCCAGGGTAGCACGTTCCCCGAGGACGTCGAATCCGCAATCGAGATGGCCCGAGAGGAAGTCGATCTCGATCCGACGGGATTCAACGAGGGGCTGTTGTTTATGGAAGTCGAGTCGTCCGGGACCGACGAAGACTACGCCGGTATGGTTATGGAGACCGACTGGTCGGAAGATGAACTTATCGGCGTCCTTGACTCGATGGGAATCAGCGAGCCTGAACAGTCAGAGTACGGCGGGAAGACGATCTATTCGGCGCCGGACTCAGACGATAGCGGAATGGCTGTGCTTTCGGACGGCCAGTACGCGATTGGTTCGATGGATGTCATCGAAGATGTCGTCGACGTGTCGAACGGCGACGGCGAAGCGGTCGCCGGCGAACTGGCGACACTGTACAATGACGCGACGGACGGACATATGGAGTTTGCGACCGTCGTTCCGGACGACGCTCTCACTGCAGAGGACTTCAGCACGGACGAAATTACGATCGAAAGCGTCGGGGAAATTGAGTATATGTCCGGGAGCGTCTACAAGACCGACTCCACGTACGGCGTCGAAACGAGTATGTGGGCAGGCGATGCCGCGAGCGATCTGAAAGAAGATATCGATGCGGCCCTCACTCTTGTGCCCCAATTCGACGATGTCGAGGACGAACTCGCGACCCGTATCGAAGAGATACAGGTCGAAACGTCGGGCCAGACGGTGACGATGTCCTACGAGGAAGACATTGCAGAGGTGAAGTCCTACGCCGAGGAGTACGTCAACCAGTTGGTTGTCCTCCTGATGCTCGGTGCGGGCGGATCGTTCTCGCCTTCGACGACAGTATAACCCGCACGCCGCTGTTTGCGATCGTCACACGCCGGGCGGCCCGTCCGTCCCGATGACGATTTCGTGTGCCTCGATGTCTTCGAGCGCAGCGACCTGACCACCGACTTCGAGCTCACGATCACCGGTATCCACGACCAGCGAGGCCGCGACCCAGTTTTTCTCAGACAGTACCTCTGTGACAGCCCCCTCGATTTGGGTGTGTTCGCCCGTCTCGACGTCCCGGCCCTCGATCGACGCGTAGTACGTCCCGTCCAACTGGCTGAGATCCGAGACACACCGCCTGATCGTCCCGTATCGACGCGGGAACTGGTCGGCGACGGGTTCGTCAACGATCGTCTCGGCCGTGGTCCACAGAACCGTATTCAAAAAGCCCGATAGCAGGAACCCGAGCTCAGAACGATTGAATATCACGCCGTAACGATCCTCTGCGCCTTCGATCCCCTCGCGGGTCGCATACATCGCGTACTCGCCGTCGGCGACAGCCACGATCGGTGTCGTTACACCGCGTCGGGTCCGAACGGTCGTCGCGACGTCGATGTAATCGAACTCGTCGGGCCCCGGTACTGCGGCGGCCGGCGAGAGCAGGATCTCGACTGCAACGCCCTGGCTTTGGACATCCGCGAGCGTCTCGTGATACCGTTCGAGAAGATCCGGTGTCAATGACACCATCAGCTCGTACTCGGCCGATCGGATCACGTCTTCGAGGTATCGCAACATCGTCGGACGGGATTTTACCAGCGAGACGCCCTCTGCCTCGCGAGCGGGCTGTGTGTACCGCTCGTTGAGCCCGGTGACAAGCGTCGACAGTGAATCGCGGTACTCCGCAAATGCTTCCTGGGGATCGATCGCCAACACTTTCATCGGTCGGGATTCGCGTAGTTCGACCAACCCACTGTCGCTGAGGCTCCGGACCGTGTCGTACACCCGTGGCTGGGGGATGTCGGTGTATTCGGCTATCTCTGCGGCGGTGAGTTCGCCGTGTTCGAGGATCGTCAGGTATGCTTTCGCCTCGTACTCGCCGAAGTCGAGCCGTTCAGCGATATGCTCCAGCGACGAGAGTAGGTCGTCTGACGCCATTACAATGTTATTCTACGAGCGAATAAATCAGTCCTTTGTTATTGTTTCGAGGTGTCACTCAGGCAACTGAACTCGGTGACAATTGCCGTCCGCTGCTCGTCAGCGGGAAGGATTCCCCGGAGACCCGTCGGCACGGCGACGGTCGGGATTGCTCTGCCTGCAGACGATATCTCAAGGGCACTCTCGCTGTGTTGTGCCAGGCTCGGGCAATATATCCCGCCAGCGTGCCGTCGACCCACGCGTTTACGTCGATCCGACCCGAACGTCGCGTATGCGAGTTGCAGTCTTTGGCGGCGGATACGCGGGTCTCCCGCTCGTTCGACAGCTCGAACGACAGCTTCCTGCCACCGATGAAATCGTCCTGTTCGACCACAGCCCAACGCACACGGTACGCCACGAGATCCATCGCGTCATTCGGCGCCCGGAGATGGCCGACGCGATCACGATCCCCTTTGCCGACGTTCTCGACCGCGCACAGCACCGACAACAACGCGTGACCGATATCGACCCGGACAACCAGGAGGCCACGCTCGAAAACAGTGAGACAGTCTCCTACGACGCGGGAGCGATCACGCTTGGCATCGAAACCGCTTTCTACGGTCTTGAGGGGGTTCGCGAACACGCGACGCCACTTGAGACCGTCGATCACGCCCATCAGATTCGCGCTGACGCCTTCGAAGCGTTCGAAGTCGACGGCCACATCGTGATTGGGGGTGCCGGCCTCTCGGGGATCCAGGTCGCGGGCGAGCTTGCGGCCCTGGCGCGTGAGGAAAACGCCGACGTAACGATCACGCTGCTCGAACAGGCTTCCCAGATCGCACCGTCGTTCCCGTCGGATCTACGCCGTGGTCTGCGCGAGGAGCTGACCGACCGTGGGATCGAGATCCGGACTGGTACAGGCGTCACCCGCGCCGACGAAGCGACCATCTATCTCGAAGACGATTCGACCGTTCCGTACGACCAATTCGTCTGGACTGGCGGAATCAAAGGGACTGACGCCGCCCCCGACCGACCGAGTGTACCGGCGACGCTGCGCCTTTCGGATCGGACTGTCGCTCTTGGTGACGCTGCACGCGTCACGGACATCGACGGGCGCCTCGCGCCAGCCACCGCACACACGGCGATCAGACAGGCACCAATCGCAGCCGACAACCTGACAGCGCTGCTTGCATTCGACCGTGAGGGCGGCCGTGGGTTCGAGCCACGGCTCGAGCGCTACGACTACGATCAGCTCGGCTGGCTCGTCAGCGTCGGCGACGGTGCGGTCGCGAAAGTCGGACCGCAGCTCCTTCGTGGGCCGCCAGCGGCGGCGGTCAAGCGGTCGGTGGGTGCCGGCTACTTGACGACGATCGGTGCCGTGCGTGACGCCGTTGAACTCCTCGGAGAAGAGTTGCGCTAGTCCTCTAGTAGCGCGACCTCGGGTTCCGTCCAGATGACGAACTCCCCGTCGCGTTCGATGACGCCGTTGACTGCCTGTTGTTCGAGTGGGGAGTCTTTGACTTCTGATTCTTTGATGGGCATAACCTGCCGGACCTCGTCGACGACCCAGCCAGTGTGGCCCTGGTCTTCGAACGTCTCCGCGTCGAAGACGATGATGAGTTGCTCCTCGTCGGTCTCGTCGATACCCAGCGAGACCTTCGGGTCGAGGATCGTCGTGATCTGCCCCCGCAGATCGACGACGCCTCGGACGTGATCGGGCGTATTCGGCACGCGCGTTATCGCTTCCTCCTTGACAATCTCCTCGACGTGCTGAATGTTGAGACAGTACTGCTCGTCACCGAGTCGAAACTCCAGCACGCGAATCTCCGTTTCAGTCTCGGGTTCCGCTGGCTGGGTGGCGGCTGGTCCCTCGATCTCCGACGGTGTGTCCGGCTCCTCCGACGTCGTTTCGGGACGGTCCGGTCGGCTGGAATCCGCACTGTCGTCCGAATCTGACTCGTCGGCGTCCGCCGTTGTGCCCGTTTCGACGGCTGAGGCGTCATCGCTCTCGAATGCGGCGGCAGCGGCTGCCGCTGCCGAGGCTGCCGACGCCGCGTCGTCATCGTCAGTCGCGTCTGGCTCTCCGCTTGCGTCTGCCTGTCCGGTCGTATCGCCTCGCTCGTCGTCTGTCGTCGACTCGCTAGCGGTTGATGAATCGTGTGCGTTCATTTCGGTTGCGTCGTCAGTCGTCTCATCCTCGAACCACTCGGATTCAGACGGTGGCTCGTCGGTGGCGTCCTCGTCGAGGTCCGCTTCTGGTTCCGTTCCAGTCTCGCCCTCGTGGCCGTCGGCTGTCTGTTGGCCCGTGGACGTGGTCGTGTCCTGTTCGATGTCGTCTTGACCCGTGTCGTCGCTGGTTGATTCACCGCCGTCGGTGGACTCGTCGTCGTCCGCTTCGGCCGAGTCGTCGCGCCGACCCTCGCGCATTCGTCGGATACGTTTCGCCCGTTCCATACGGTCGTCGTCGTCAGTCATGTGTCACCTCGTATATGCTATCGGCAGTTTCAAACCCGAATCGCTCGTCGAAATCCGCGGCAATATCGAGAAATACATCGGCCATATCGACCGATTCGTCGGCCGCGAACACCGAGTTGCCGGACTTGAACGCCCGCTGCAGCGCGACCCGCTTCCGGATTTCCCAGAGCGGAAACTCGTCGAACACTTCGTTGAGCCATTCGAGCATCATCTGGTCTTCGTTGGTTTTCTCGACACGGTTCGCGACGACGCCCAGCGTCTCGACGGTAATGTTCGTTTGCCCTTCCAGGGCCGCCATCTGGTCGATAAGCAACTCGATGGCCCGCTCGGAGGTCGCTTCCGTCAGCGCCGGAACGAGGATGTGCTGGGCGGCGTAGATCCCGGTGTCGGTCAGCTTGCCGTAAAACGGCGGGGAGTCGATGATCACGTAGTCGTAGGCGTCCTCGACACCGGACAGCGCCTTGTCGAGTACGTCCAGTGCGTGTGGACCCGTTACCGCCTCGGGAGAGACATTGATGCCGAGCGAGGCCAGCGCCGCCGGATCGATGTCCGCGTTCGGATCGTGCTTGACGCGTGCGATGAGATCGGCGATGGTCAACTCGTGTTCGGCTTGCAAGAGGTCGATGTTGCTCGGCAGGACATCCATCTCTTCGTGTTCGACGATCAACTCTTCGACTCGATCGCGCTGCCGGTGGTCAGTCAGTACGTCGAAGAACGTGGGCGGGTCCCTGTCGTAGGCGTCCAGCAATCCCAGGCCTTCCGTCGCGTTGCCCTGGGGATCGAGATCGACAAACAACACGTCACGGCCGCGCTCGTTGAGCGCCCCCGCGACGTTGATCGCGATCGTCGTCTTGCCGGTCCCGCCTTTGGCGTTCGTGACGCAGACACGCGCGGACCCCATATCGGTACTCATCTCTTCTGGTGACAGAACGTCCGGTACGACGGGTTATAAAAATACGCTCCGGCGTATCAAATCGGAAAATCAGACGGAGTGACTACCGTCACCGTTGACTCCATACGCATCGACTCCCGCTCACTTCGAAAGCACTCTTCTGACCGACTCCTTTTGGGATCCCAGCCCGGATGTCCGACAATGGCGATCACGTTTCGCGACCGGGCGGCTCTGATCGAGGAGACGCTCGTCCTCGCGGACCTCCATTTCGGCCGGGCCGCGGAATCGGCAGTCGAGGCCCCGATTGAGGACGGACAGGATATCCTCGATCGACTCGGGAACCTGTTGGAGGCGACAGCCCCCCGCGAAGTCGTTATCGCCGGTGACGTGCTGCACGCGCTCGATGCGCCCACGCCGACCGTTGAGCGTCACCTCGCCCGACTCGACGAGCGCGTCGCCGATGCGGGCGCACAACTGATCGTCGTCGCCGGCAACCACGACGCAATGCTCGACGACATCCGGGACGGTCCGGTCGTAGCACGGTATCGACTCGACGCACAGACGGTCGTCGTTCACGGGCACGAACAGCCCGACATCGATGCCAAACGGTACGTCCTGGGTCACGACCACCCGACCATCGAGATTGAGGGCCAGCGACGGCCCTGTTTTCTACAGGGGCCTGGCGGCCCTGACGGCACGGAGCTGCTCGTTCTGCCGGCGTTCAACCGTTTTACAGCCGGCGTGCCGGTCAACGAGATGAGCGCCACCGACTTCCAGTCACCGCTAGTCGTCGCGGCTGACTTGCTTGCGCCGGTCGTCAGAGACCAACATATTGGGGACACGTTGCGGTTCCCGCCGCTGGGTTCGTTCCGTCAGCATCTGTAGGCGAGCGGTACTGCTTTAGTTCTCGACGTTGGACATCCAGGTATGGAAGCTGCTGTCGTCATCACGGTCGCGGTCGTACTGATCGTTCTCGGGCTGACAGCCGTAACACGCTGGATCGTCCCGAAAGCGCTTGCCGAGTGATCGCTTCGCGCACCACCGCGTTCCCCGTGCGCGCCGAAAGGGCGATGACGGGTCTCAGACGCTTGTGGCGGGTGCGTTCCTGATAGCTGCGGGCGATAGAATTAGCTCTCGACTTTCTCAGCGTACGCCTCTGGAGAGAGGAGTTCGTCGAGCTCGTCAGTGTCTGTCAGCTCCAGTTCAACGAGCCAGCCATCGCCGTACGGTTCTTCGTTGATCAGTTCGGGTCGGTCGAGTAACGCTTCGTTGACCGCTGTCACTTCGCCAGTGACTGGCGTGTACACGTCCGAGACGGCCTTGATGCTCTCGACGACGGCGAACTCCGCGCCCGCGTCGAACTGGTCGCCTTCCGCTGGGAGTTCGACGAAGACTACGTCGCCAAGTTCGTCCTGCGCGACGTCTGAGATGCCGACCCGCGCAGTATCGCCGGTTACGTCGATCCATTCGTGGGAGTCGAGATACCGAAACTCTGCTGGGATGTCGAAGCTCATCTATTGAGGAATGGGGTGGCCCTGATACGTGCGTTCTTCGGTTCGTCCCTGACGACTACCCGAACGGTCTCGTCGGGTTCCGCGTACTCACTCGCAACGTACGCCAGCCCGATCGAGACACCGAGCGTCGGACTCATCGTCCCACTGGTGACGTGACCAATCTCCTCGCCGTCCGGTGCCGTGACGGTATGGCCGTGGCGCAACACACCTCGATCGAGCAGTTCGACGCCACACAGCGTCTCTTCGACCCCCGCCTCTCGGGCGGCTTGGAGCGCGTCTCGACCGATGAACGCGGTATCGAGATCGACGACAAAGCCGATTCCCGCCTCGTACGGCGTTCGTGGCTGTTCGTCAGGGTCGAAGTCTTGTCCGGAGAGCAACAGCCCCATCTCCAGGCGCAAGGTGTCTCTGGCACCGAGGCCACAGGGGGGAACGTCGAAGGCCCGCCATACCGTTGATGCCTCGGCCCACGGTGCCAGTAATTCGAAACCGTCCTCGCCGGTGTAGCCCGTCGCTGCCACCAGACATTCCACACTGGCAATGGTCGCCCGCTCGATTTCGAAGCGATCGAGTGTGTACTCCTCCCCGGTCGCCGCCTCGAACTGTGCAGGGGCGCGTGGCCCCTGGACTGCGATCATCGCCCAGTCAGTCGTGGTCGTCTCGACCTCGGCGTCGAGATCGAACTCCGAGCGAACCCACTGGCACCGGTCGGCCATTGCTGTGTCGTTGCCGGCGTTGGGCACGAACAGGTATGTTTCCCCGTCCGGAAGCCGGTAGACGACCGTGTCTTCGAGCATAATCCCCTCCTCATCAGTGATCGCCGCGTACTGTGCCTCGCCGGGATCGAGCGCAGCCACGTCGTTTGTCGTGAGTCGCTGCAACAGCGTCGCCGCGTCGGGGCCAGTGACCTCAATTTGGCCCATGTGCGAGACATCGAACTTACCGACCGTCTCACGGACGTGCTGGTGTTCAGCTTGGATCGAATCGAACTCGACCGGCATCTCCCAGCCGCCAAAGCCGGTGAAGCTGGCGCCGCGATCAGCGTGGTATTCATAGAGTGGTGTCTGACGGTCCATACCGAAAGGCCGGCAGGAATGGTGGTAATTCTTTGGACCGACGATTGAGTTGAGTCGTGGGATTCACTTCCCTTCGAACTCGGGGTCACGGCCCGCTTGGAAGGCGGCCAGTCCCTCCTGAACATCGTCAGTCGTGAAGAGATGGCCGAATGCCGAGGCTTCGACTGCCAGCCCGGCGTCGGTGTCGTCGCGACCCGCACGCATCGCACGCTTCGTCAACTGCTGTGCGATCGGCGGGCCAGCGGCTAACTCTTGGGCCAGTTCGTTAGCCCGCTCCTCCAGAGAGTCACTCTCGACGACGTCATTAACGAATCCGTAGTCGGCCATCGTCTGGGCATCGTAGTCGTTTCGGGCTGTGAAGATGATCTCCTTTGCGCGTCCTTCGCCGACGATAGCGCTGAGTCGCTGGGTGCCGCCCCAACCCGGGAGTAGACCGAGGGTGTGCTCGGGCTGACCGAACTGTGCCCCTTCGCTTGCGATCCGCACGTCGGCGGCCGTGGCGAGTTCCATTCCGCCGCCGAGGCAGTAGCCGTCGATCGCGGCGATGACCGGCTTAGGACACGCCTCGAACGCGCCGAAAACCTGCTGTCCGTACCGGGATATCTCGGTTGCGTCGATCCCTGAGGCCGGTTCGGCCGAGGCGGCGTCGAACCCAGTCGAGAACGCCCGATCACCACTACCGGAGACCAATAATACGCGAACGTCCTCGGCTGCCTCGAGCATTTCGACAGCGCGTTCGATCTCTTCGAGGGTTCGGACGGTGATCGAATTCAGCTGTTCCGGGCGGTCGATTTCGATGTGCCCGATGCGATTTTCGACTGTGACCGCGATTTGTCGGTACTCCTGTTCACTATCGGCGTGGCGTTCGCCTCCGTCGGCGATTGCCGTGACATCGTCGAGATCCATACGCGTGTTCTATCTTGCCGACGAAAGTAGATTGCCCCTCTGATACGGTCGGTTGTAAGTCTGTTCCGGATCGATCGCGTCCGTTATGCGATCGTACCGGTAAATCGTTACAACCGACCGTATGATAGGTCTGTGATAGATATGGACGGCTGTGGCTGGACTGTGGGTGCTGCTGGCCGTGGATTCCAGAAGTCACGGACGGCTGTGAGACTCCCTCGTAGGTGTTTCCAAATTCTTATGTGCTAGGTTCAACCAGGTAAAAGATACCACAGAAAATCGGGGCGATCCGATAGACAAAGACGGCTTGATAGATCAAGTATGTCGCCCAGCCGAAATACTGATTCGACTGACTCGAAGGGAGAGCGTTCGGGTCTGTCTGCTCGTGACTCGCGGTCTTTGCCGCTGTACCGGCAGGTCTATCGCTGGGTGACACCGTCGTTCGTTCGTCGTCGTCTCGGAATGAAGTTCCTCGTTGCGTTGTTGCTCGTCGCTTTTCTCATTGGTCTGATCGGACTCGTCACGTACGCCGAAATACAGGGGACGATCCAGGATGAGGCGACGGCCGAACTCGAATCGACCGCACAGTTGCGCGCCCGGAGCGTTAGCCAGTGGGTCGCTGGAACGCGTGCCCAGACCGCCCTGGTCGCTGATCCGGAACTGGCTCCGAATGAGACCGATCTCGGGTCGTATCTCTCGGCAGCGAAAGCCGGCGGTGGCGATGCGATCATCGATATTCACTACGTCGATGCGAGTGCCGATCGGGTCATCGCAAGCACAAACGACGACTACACCGGCCGTGAACTCACGTCGGTGGGCAGTAACTGGATCGGGCCGCTTGATCGCCTAGCCCGCGACCCCGATGCCGTCGCGTTTTCCAGTCAGTCGTACACTGTCGACGGCGAGCGGGCCATCGCACTGGTCGGCCGGACAACGCCGACCCAGGCGGTTGTGGTCGTCAGTCGGTTCGACCCGACGCTCACTGACAACGACATTCAGACGACACTTGTGACGGCGGACGGGAATCGCGTGCTCACGAGTAGCGCTGACACCGAGTTCGAGCAGACGGACGCGTTCTCGACGGCCGTCGAGGATCGAACGGACCAGACGGTCGAAACCGGCAACGAGGTGCGTACGTACGTCCCTGTAGAAGGCACTGACTGGGTCGCCGTCTCGACTGCCTCGAAATCGGACCTCTACAGTGTCAGTGCGACCGTCGGACGCAACGTCGCCGTCTTGACACTGGCTGCGCTGGTCTCGCTGGTGGCCGTTGGGATCGTCTTTGGTCGGAGTACGGTCGTCCCACTGGTCCATCTCAAAGAACAGATCCGCGAAATCGAGTCCGGATCGCTCGAAGTCGATCTCGAAACAACTCGTGAGGACGAGATCGGACGGCTGTTCGAAGCCTTCGAGAATATGCGCGATGCGCTTGACCGGCAGTTCCAGGAGGCCCGACAGGCCAGACACGACGCGGAGAGTTCTCGCCAGGAGATGGAACGCCAGAACCGCCGACTCGACCAGTTCGCCTCAACACTGAGTCACGATCTCCGGAACCCGCTCGCGGTCGCCCGCGGACACGTCGAACTCCTCCGGGCAAAACTCTTGGATTCACAGTCGGATCTGCTCGAGCACGTCGAGAAGATAGACGACGCTCACGACCGGATCGACTCGATTATCGGTGATGTACTCACGCTGACTCGGAAAGGCGAATCCGTCGAGGAGACCGACCGATTCGAACTCGAAGACGCTGCGAGAGAAGCCTGGGGCAACATCGACAACAAGGACGCCACCCTCGAGATCGAACGCAGCATCGCCATTGAGGGCGATCGAAGCCGGGTGCTACGAGCGTTCGAAAACCTGTTTCGCAACTCGATTGACCACGTCGGTCCCGAAGTGACAGTGACGGTTGGCCTGACTGAAGACGGGTTTTATGTCGAAGACGACGGCTCGGGGATTCCGGACGAGGAGATGGACTCGATTTTCGAGTACGGCCACACGACAAGCGAGGACGGAACCGGACTAGGACTGTCGATCGTCAAGACGATCGCCGAGGCCCACGGCTGGTCCGTATGGATCGACGGCACGTCCGGTCGTGGCGCTCGGTTCGTCTTCTCGGATGTCTTCGCGACCGAAGACCGCCTGTTCGAGCAGTCCGCATTCACCTGGCAGGATGCCAGGACTGACGACTAGCGAGCGTTGTGGAACGTGATATCCGCTCCGCGTGAACACAGAGAAGGGCAACTGCGTGGCAACTCCCAGCGTCGGCGGGCTACTCCCGGACGCTAGGCCAGTTCTTCGATCGTCGCAATGATCTCTTCGGCGTACTCTTCGGTGCCGAGTTTCTCGGCGTCGTCGAGCTGTCGTTCGAGATCGTAGGTGACCTTGCCCGCGGAGATCGTCTCTTCGACGGCGTCTCGGACGAGATCCGCGGCCTCGTCCCAGCCCATATAATCGAACATCAGGCGGCCCGACAGGATCATCGCGGTCGGGTTGGCCATATTCTGGCCGGCGCGTTTCGGTGCACTGCCGTGCACTGGCTCGGCGAGGACGCGCGCGTCACCGAAGTTCGCGCCGGGAGCGATGCCGAGCCCGCCGATCTGGGCACCAGCGGCGTCGGAAAGGTAATCGCCGTTGAGGTTTGGCATCGCCAGCACGTCGAACTCGTCGGTGCGGAGCTGCATCCACTGCAACATTGCGTCGGCCAGCCGTTCCTCGACCATCACGGCATCTTCGGGGATGTCGACCTCATCCTGGGTCTCCCACAGGGAGTCGGGTGCGGCAAAGACCTCCTCGTCGGGATACTCCTCCTCGGCGACTTCCATGCCCCAGTCGCCGAACTGCCCTTCGGTGAACTTCATAATGTTGCCCTTGTGGACGAGTGTGACCTTGTCGCGGTCGTGCTCGATCGCGTAGTCGATGGCTTTCCGAACCAGCCGCTTGGAGCCTTTCTCGGTGATCGGCTTGATCCCGATGCCGATCGGCCCGTCGTGCATCGTGTCGTCGAAGCCCATCTCGTCTTCGACGAATTCTCGGACCTGCTCGACATCGTCGGTGCCGGCTTCCCACTCGATGCCGGCGTAGACGTCCTCGGTGTTCTCCCGGAACGTCACCATATCCATCTCCTCGGGTGCTTTCATCGGCGACGGGACGCCGTCAAGGTAGTAGGTCGGGCGGACGTTGGCGTAGAAATCAAGCGTCTGTCGGAGCGCGACGTTCAACGACCGGAAGCCAGCACCGACTGGCGTCGTGAGCGGCCCCTTGATGGCAACACGGAACTCGTCGATGGCGTTGACGGTGTCCTCCGGCAGGTTCTCGTCGTACCGTTCGCGCCCCGATTCGCCGGCGTAGACCCGCATCCAGGCGATGTCACGGCCAGTCGCGTTGGCGGCGGCGGTCAGCACTTTCTGGGCGGCCGGGCCGACGTCCTTGCCGATACCGTCCCCGTGAAGGATGGGGACGATCGGGGTCTCCGGAATGTCGAGCACGTCGTCTTCCTCGTCGATGACTTCGATCGGTTGGCCTTCCTCAGGCACCTCGATCTTGTCGTAGTCGTAGTTCATAATCGTCTACACGGACGCCCAGGGCGGATAAAAGAGCTACCATTGCGACGAGTGGTCGACGAAAAGTTAAGAGCCAGACGACGAAACGATAGTATATGGACGTAATCGTGCACGGCGGCGCGGGCCCGGAGCCGGAGCAGGCCTCCGAGCGAGCCGCGACATTGTCGAAGGCGGCCCTGCGTGGTGCCGAGGCTGCATCACCGGTCGATGCAGTCGTCGCTGCCGCTCGCTGGTTGGAGTCGGCACCGCGATTTAATGCGGGTATCGGCAGCGCCGTCCAGAGTGACGGGGTGATCAGGACTGACGCGGGGATTATGACTGGCCACGGGGCCGCCGGGGCCGCCTGTGCGATGCCAGGGGTCGAACACGCCGTCGAAGTCGCCCGCGTCGTTATGGCATCGACCCCACACGTGTTGCTGGCCGGCGAACACGCTGTCGACTTGGCGGCGTCGTTCGGAATCGGGACACGCGTCGATCTCTGGACCGAGCGCACTCGCGAGCGCTGGAACGAGGTCGAACCGCCGATGACCGGCACCTACGACCAACTCGATTGGGTGCGTGACCGCTTTGCCGGCCACGACACTGTTGGTGCAGTCGCAACTGACGGCGAGCGCGTTGCGACTGCGACGTCGACTGGCGGACGCTGGTTCGCCCTAGCAGGCCGGGTCGGAGACGTGCCACAGATCGGATCGGGTTTCTACGCGAGCGCGGCCGGTGGCGCCAGTGCGACCGGTGCTGGGGAAGATATCGCCCGTGAAACACTGGCTAGACGGGCCGTCCGACGACTTGAGGAAAGTGACGATCCCCAGACGGCTGCCGATCGGGCGATCGAGTCGTTCGCAGCGACCCACGATAGCGTCGCCGGCATCATCGTGATGGACACGGACGGCAACGCCGGGTCCGCCCATAGTGGTGGGTCGATGCAGACCGCAATCGAGCGTGTCTGATCCCGATTGCTTCAGCGGGAGCCGGGAGACTGTGGAACGCAAACGCTTTCGGTCGCCCGGGTCGAACGACTGGGATATGAGCGAGGTCGATCTGACGAGCGAACAGTACGAGAAGTGCCGCGAAGCCGGCGAGATCCTCGCGGAAGTCCGCGACGAGGCAGCTGAGATGGTCGAGATCGGTGCGTCTCACCTCGAAGTCGCGGAGTGGGCCGAAAACCGGATCCGTGAACTCGGCGGGGAACCCGCATTCCCGGTAAACATCTCTATCGACGAGGAGGCCGCCCACGCGACCCCGAGCATCGACGACGACAGTACCTTCGGCGAGGAACTAGTCAACCTCGATATCGGTGTCCACGTCGACGGCTGGCTCGCCGATACTGCCGTCACAGTCGACCTCTCGGGTCACGACGAACTGACTGAAGCCTCTGAGGAGGCGCTCGAGGCCGCCATCGAACTGGTCGAACCCGGCGTCGAAACCGGCGAGATCGGGGCGGCCGTCGAGGAGGTCATCGACGGCTACGGGTTCAACCCCGTGGTGAACCTCACTGGTCACGGGCTAGGTCACTGGGAGCAGCACACGACGCCGAACATCCCCAATCGCGAGGTGTCACAGAGCACGACTCTCGAAGCCGGAGACGTCGTGGCAATCGAGCCGTTCGCGACAGATGGCGGCGGGAAAGTCAGCGAAGGCAACGACGAGGAAATTTTCGCGTTGGACAGCGAAGGATCCGTCCGGGACCGGACAGCCCGGCAGGCGCTCAACCAGGTCGTCGAGGAGTTCAAGACCCTTCCCTTCGCGACCCGATGGCTCGACGTCTCCCGTTCGAAGATGGCGCTGCGGCGACTCAAACGGCAGGGGATCGTCCACGGGTATCCCGTCCTCAAAGAAGACGACGGCCACTACGTCAGCCAGAAGGAGCATACGATTATCGTCACTGAAGACGGCGCCGAAGTGACGACGCGGTCGCGGTGATCGCTCCGTCGGTGCGACAGAGACGAGAACTCAGGCGTTGTTCATTCGCACAGCGGTCTGCTCACCACAGACTAGACACTCTTTGACGCGGTAGGGCTCACGTGAGAACTCGGCGTTGTCTTGACGATCACTTTCAGTTACCAACCGCAGTGAGACAGAGTGGATCGTCTCCCGCCCACAGTGATCACAGAACTCCGATCGCTCAGTGCCTGCCCCAACTTTCGTTGCCATATGCTTCATCGTTTCCCGGACAAGAGTATAAAAACGATCGACTGTTCCGCACTGTTTACGGCTAAATCGCCAGACTGGAATCGAATGGTGTAAAGACAGACTCAGAATCGCGTAAATTGTTTATACTCGCGTTTCAGTCGTTTAATCAAGGCATAACCTGCAAACGGCCGACAGATTTAAAAGCGCATTGTCGGCTGTGAACAGCACATCTATCAACCGTGCTGCCGGAACGTCGTCTATGGAGCAGGTGTTCGCACCGTGGCGGATTGAGTGGGTACGACGCCCGCACGACGACCCCGACATCGACGACTGCGTGTTCTGTGAACTCCCCGGTCTGCAGGCCGACCGAGAGTACAATCTGGTCGCTCGCAGCGAGCACGCGTTCGTGCTGTTGAATAACTACCCGTACAATCCCGGGCACGCAATGGTCATCCCATACGAACACGCGGGGGAGTACGAGTCGTTAGATCCAGCGGTCCTGTTCGACCACGCCAGACTGCAACAGCGAACTATCGAGGCGGTCCAGTCGGCACTGGATCCGGACGGGTTGAACGTCGGGATGAACCTCGGCGGGGACGCCGCTGGCGGTTCGATCGACGATCACCTGCACACGCACGTCGTGCCGCGCTGGGATGGGGACGCTAACTTTATGACGGTCATCTCGGAGACGAAGGTTATCGTCGAAGCCCTCGAAGACACGTACGACCGGTTGCACGAGGCGTTCGCTGCTCAGGATGGAACAACTGTACCTGCGGAGGGCGGGGCCGTCGAAATCGAGCCCACGTCGAAGCCGATTTGACCACCCGCGACAAAACAAGCGGTAATGTCGGCGTCCCGTCGGTCCGTATTACGCCGAGTCGGACTCCTCATACTCGCAGTGAACGTCGCGCTCGTCCTCGCGAAAGGAGCCGTCTGGTGGTACACCGGCAGCCTGGCTGTCCAGTCGGAAGCTGTCAATAGTCTCGCTGACACCGTTTACAGTATCGTCACGGTCGGCGGGCTGTACCTGACGACTCGGCCACCGGATTTCGAGCATCCCCACGGCCACGAGCGGATCGAGCCGTTCGTCTCGCTGTTCGTCGCGCTCGGAGTCTTCGCTGCCGGTTTCGGCGTTCTCTTCCAGGCCGGGCGAGCGATACTCGATGGGGATCTGGCCGTCACACGGAACCTCGCGGCAGTGGCCGTGCTCGCTGGGACTGTTGCGGTCAAGTACGGGCTGTATCGGTACGTCGCCGGAGTAAGCGAGGCGTACAACTCCCCGGCATTGTACGCGACGGCTATCGACAACCGTGCCGACGTACTCACTGCCAGTGCGGCGCTCGCCGGCGTCGTCGGTGCCAGTCTGGGCTATCCACTGCTGGATCCGATCGCTGCCGTCGTTGTCGGCTTTGGGATTCTGTACACGGGCTTCGAGATCGTCCGTGACAACGTCAACTACCTGGTCGGCCGCGCGCCACCGGACGATTTGCGTGCCCGGATCATCAGGCGAGCACTCGTTCACCCGGACGTCGAGGGTGCTCACGACGTGATCGCTCACTACGTCGGCCCGGAGATCGACGTCAGCCTCCACATCGAGGTCACGGGCGAGCGCACCTTGCGGGAAGCCCACGACATCGAGACCGCGGTCATCCAGTCAATCCAGTCTCTTGAGGCGGTCGACGACGTGTTCGTTCACGTCGACCCAAAGGAACTCGGCGAGTGGAAACACGACGACGAGATCGACCGGCTATTTGCAGACGACCAGCGGCCGCCTGAATGACGGTCTGATAGTCGAACGGACGAAATCATCGGTGGTGCCTGTCACCTCTTAGAGACGTTTTCGCTCTGTGAGAATTATCTGTGTGTTATTTTCTATCACAGACCGTAGCGACAACTAGAGGGGCTATGACTGTTAGGAATCATATGACCGTGGGTGTCGAGACGGCGGGGCCAGATGCGACCGTTGAGGCCCTGGCAATGCGACTCGAACAGGCCAACGTGGGGTGTGTCATCATCGAGGAGGAGATGCGACCAGTCGGGATCGTCACGGATCGTGATCTGGCGACTCGCGTCGACGCGCGCGACCGCCCGGCTTCTGAAGTCCCAGCCAGGGACGTGATGACGGCAGATCCAGTGACGGTCTCGGCGGACGCGGACGTGTTCGTTGCACCGCGGACGATGCGCGATAACGCAGTGCGACGGCTCATTGCCGTCAACGAAGTTGGAGCTGTTGTCGGGATCATCACACTCGATGACCTGATGCGGCTGTTCGTAGACGGTATGGACAATCTGACGGACGTGATCGACGCCGAATCGCTCACTCACTAATCGGGTCCACTCGCTTTCCGAACGGATCTGCGGTAGAGAGCGGTTCGCAAACCCTATGTGCTGAAAGGCGGGACGGCAAAGCGATGAGCGAGGGGACGCGGCTCGCCGATGCCAGCCGGGAAAACCGGGTACTCGTCTGGAAGTTCTACCTCTATCGAGCGACGCTCTCGGAGGGGTTCGTCTATCCGATAATCACGCTGTACCTGCTCTCGCGTGGCCTGAGCGACGCGGACGTCGGGCTCGTCAATGGACTCTTTTTTGCCGGTGTGGTCGGCGCGGAGATCCCGACAGGCTATGTCGGTGACAAGATCGGTCGGCGCAACAGCCTGATCGTCAGTACGCTCTTGATGTCGGTGTCGATGTTCGCGTTCACGGTGTCTGGCACAGTGCCCACGTTCTCGGCGGTGTACGTCTTCTGGGGGATCGCGCTGACCTTCCGCTCGGGGACTGGATCAGCATATCTCTACGATATGCTCGAAGAGCGACTGCACACCGACGAATACTCGAAGATCACCGGCCGCGGCGGGGCAGCGTTTCTGGTCACGTCGGCAATCACGTCCATCGCCGGCGGTGTCCTCTACGGTCTCGACCACCGCATTCCCTTCGTCGCCGCCGGATTCATCACCGCCACTGGGGCGCTCGTGTTGCTCTCGATGCCTGAGACCGAACAGTACGCCAACGGGGAAGGCGGTAATGCGTTTTCGGTGTGGGACGCCTGGGAAACTGTCCGGACGAAGTTCCTCGCGCCTGAGCTTCGGACGTTCATCGTCTACACGGCACTGTTGCTGTCGATCCCGGAACTGGCGGATCTGTATATCCAGCCAATCGTCGTCGAGGCAGGTGTCCCCGAGCAGTCTCTCGGCGTGCTGTACGCCGGGTTTATGCTCGTGACAGCGGTCGCGTCATACAACATCGACCGCGTCCGGAATCGCGTCGGGATCGGCGGCTGGTTCACCATCGCGCCAGTACTTATGGCCGCGGCTCTGGCCGGTATGCTGATCGAGCCGCGACTCGCGATTCCCGGGTTCGTCGGTATGCGGATCGTCAAGAGCCTCTCGTACGCGTTCCGTGGCCAGTACCTCAACGATCACCTCCCGTCGCTGGGGCGGGCGACTGTCCTGAGCACGGCGTCGATGGTCTACGGTCTCTCCTTCATCGTCTTCCGGATCGGAGGCGGTGTCATCGCTGACAGTATCGGGCCAAAACTCGCGATCGTCGCACTCGCGGTCACTGTCGCCGTTCTGACGCAGTCGCTGCGATTGGTCAGCGATCCCATCCGAGAACCGGGGGGTCATTGATCCTGCAGGGCCCAGGCGACTGTCGATTCGAGTTCGATTCTGGGGCTAGACATATACGGATAGAATATAGTCTATATGATATGGACAGGCCGGTCCGGGTGCTATATCTCCCTAGCGAGCGCGAATCCGGAGACACGGAGGCGACGCGTCTCCAGCGGGCGGACGACCGGCTCACGGTCGTGACAGCCAGACGTGCCGAGGCAGGCTTTGACCGACTCGAGGAGGAGACAATCGACTGTGTCGTCAGCGAGTACGAACTACCCGATACAGACGGCATCGAATTCGTGCGCTCCGTTCGAGACCGATATCCGGAGTTACCGATTGTATTCTTTTCCGATTGCGACTCCGGATCGATCGCTAGTCAGGCACTCGGAGCCGGCGCGACGGATTATATACAGAAAGGACCGGGGCAGTACAGGGAACTCGCCGACCGGCTCTACAGCGCTTACGAGACGTACCGTGCCAACCAAGACCGAGAAGCGATGCAGGACCTCTATCGGACGACGCTCGGCAATATGTCCGACGTTGTGTTGATCACCGACGACGACGGCACCTTCACGTACGTCTGTCCGAAGGTCGAGCTCATCTTCGGTTACACGACTGAGGAGGTCGAACAACTGGGAACAGTCGAGGCGCTGTTCGACGAACCGCTGTTCGACCGGGAGACGCTTGCATCGGACGGCGAAATATTCAACGTCGAGACCGATGTCACGACCAAATCCGGAGAGCAGCGGACTGTGCTGGTCTCAATCAAGCAGGTCTCGATCCGCGAGGGGACGACGCTGTATACAATTCGTGACATCACAGACCGGAAGGAAAACGAACGCGAACTCCGGCGCTACGAGCGAATGGTCAACGCGATGCTAGAGGCGGCCTGTATCTACACGGATGACGCCCGGTTTGATGTTGTCAACGAGTATCTCGCTGGCTTTTACGACACGACTCGTGAGGAACTTGAGGGGCAAAAGAGCAATCTCATCCCACTGATTCGGGAACAGGCCGACGGCGATCCGTTCGGTGAGATACTTGAGGGCAAACGCGAGGAGGCTCGTGGGGTGGTCGATGATGAGTTCCCCGAAGCCGGCTATCAGGTACTCGATTACCGGTTGACCCCGATGGAAATCGACGACGAGATTGAGGGTGTCGTCGGCGTTACCCGCGAGATAACCGAACGTCGGGAACGTGAGCGCGACTTGCAGGAGACAAACGCGCTGCTGTCGACGCTGTTCGAGACGCTACCGGCCGGCGTGATCGCTGAGGACGAGGACCGGAACGTTCTGGCAGTGAACGGCCGGTTCTTCGAGTTGTTCGGCGTCGATAGCCAGCCTGACGACGTGATCGGACGAGACTGCCAGCAATTGGCCCAGAAGGTGAGCGGAATGTTTGCCGACGGTGAACGGTTCGCCGATCGGATCGACACGGTAATCCAGCAGCGCGACCCGGTGAACCGCGAGGACTTGCGACTGGACGACGGCCGTACGTTCACACGCAGCTATCGGCCGATCGAGTTGGCCGACGGAGACGGTCACCTGTGGGTCTATCGGGACATCACCCAGCGGAAGCAACGGGAGCGGACACTCCGCCGGGAGCGCGATCGGCTTGATGAGTTCGCGAGCGTCGTTTCTCACGACCTCCGCAATCCACTGCACGTCGCGCAGGGCCGACTCGAACTCGCCCAGGGAGGCACCGAGAGCGACCACTACGACGCGATCGCAAATGCACTCGACCGAATGGACACGCTAATCGAGGACCTGCTGGTGCTCGCCCGCGAGGGTGAGGCAGTCCAGCGCAGAGAGCCGATCGAACTCGAAGCGCTCGTTTCGGACTGCTGGCGGAGTGTCGCGAGCGGCGACGCGACGGTCAACGTCGAGACAGATATGACCGTCAACGCCCACCGGAGCCGCTTCCGACAGCTGCTGGAGAACCTCTTTCGGAACGCGATCGACCACGGTGGTGAGGACGTGGTCGTTACTGTCGGGGAAACTGCCGAGGGCTTCTACGTCGAGGACAACGGCCCGGGCATCTCGCCGGAGAGACGCGATCAAATCTTCGAAGTCGGGTATTCGACGGCTCACGAGGGGACCGGTTTCGGTCTGAGTATCGTCAAAGAGGTCGTCGAAGCACACGACTGGGAGATCAGTGTGCTTGAGGGTGCCGATGGGGGCGCCAGATTTGAGATTACTGGGATCGAGTAGTTGTGCGAGCACAGCCCAACTACCCGCGGACGTGCGAGCGTCTGACAAACGATTAAGTACGAGGAGGAGCGATATCCACTCACCAATGGGCAACAAGAACAAAACTATCTCCTTCCGGGTGAGCCAGGAGAAATTCGAGACGCTCCGAGATATCGCCGAGGAGCGCGATATCTCTCTGTCGGCAGTCTTCCGGGATTACGTCGATATGCTCGTCGCCCACGACGGCCAGGTCAAAGTCGTGCCGGAACACGAACTCAACGAGGAAAGTAGCGACAGTCAGAGCTTCCCGCCGAAAATCGAAGTGCCAAAGAGCTTCGTCCGGGAACACGAGCGACTCGAACTGGAAGCCGACCATCTCAGAGAGCAACTGGAAGAGTACAAGCGCTACGCGACGGAACTCCGGCAGCGACTCGACGAAAACGACCAGGAAGACGTCGTCCAACTCGAGGAACTCGACGGTGGCGAGGACGACAATCCCTATCGAATCGGCGACTTCGAAGACCTCTGACCGTACTAGCGGAGCCGTTTTCGCGACTGCCGCGCCCGGTCGACCATATCCTGTTGCCCGTCGACGCCGGCCAGCGTTTCGATCGCTTCTAGTTGTCTGATCGAATCGTCGAGAAACGACCGGATATCGCCCGGATAGGCATACACCATATACTCGTCGCTCATCACGTCAACCATCGCCTGCGGGCCGAGACCGGTCTCGCGCAGTTCCAGCAGGTAGGCAACGAATTTCCGTTCTGGGTGACCACAGTGTGGTGCGCTCTCACAGTCACAGTCGAGGAAGTCCTCGGCGAAATCGAGTACCCGATCGCGCGTCGCGTCATCGAGTTTCCCCAGGTTCTCACCCTGGAATAGCAAGTCAAGTGTCGCACCCGAGAACGCGCCTTTCGGAATGTTCGTCTCAAGTTGGGACGCGAGTTGCCGGTGGTTTTTGACGTAGATTTTGTCCGTAATAGCCACGCGTAGTCGTTCGTTGGTGGCCGGCGAGCAAAAGCCTCTCGGAAGCTCAGCAATCTCTTATACCGAGACGCTACGGCGGGGGTGGCTGACCTGGACCGGAAACCTCAACACGTCGCGTCTCGGCGTGTTCGGCATGGACGTCATCGATCGACTCGGACCAGCTCGCGCGTGGCTTGCAACGTTCACGGCGAGCGTCCTCGCACTCGCCGGTGGCTCGTTGCTCGCGCCCCGTCAGGTCTATGACGGGTTCATCTGGCAGTATTTCTGGGGGCCAGTGTACGCAGACGCACACAACGCACAGTGTGCGATCAACGACGGCGGATCGATCACGACTGCAGGGGGAGAGGCGTGTTCGACGGCCGCACGAGAGGGGCTGGTCGTTGCAGAGCCGGGCTACACACTCGTCTCGGAAGTCGGCTATATGCTCGTCGGACTGTTCTTCCTGGTCGGCATCTGGATCCTGCTCCGGCGACTACACCTGGGTCGCAACCGGAATCTCTTTTTCGGCCTCGTGCCGTTTATGCTGTTTGGCGGCGCGTTGCGAGTCGTCGAAGACGCCAACAATTGGCTCGCATCGGCAAATCACGCTGGCGAGCAAATTATCGGGTATCCGCTCAACACACTCATCATCAGTCCCCTGATCTACTTTACCGTCGCCTTCCTCACGCTCGCAGCATTACTTACCAGCGTCTGGCTGTCGCGCAACGATGTCGTCGATTCGTATCCGCCAGTCCTCGGTGCGATCGGTACGGTCCTGTTCGTCGTCACCTTCTCCGGGCTGGTCGTCATCTCGGTCCTCGAAGACTCGGTCGGACAGTATCCGGCGTTCTTGCTGGTGACCGTCGCGCTCGCGACTGGGGTCGCCTACGTGCTGTACTGGCTTGCCGATCAGCTCGCCCCTGAGATCAACAGTGGGACTGGGTACATCGGGCTTGTCGTCCTCTGGGCACACGCCATCGACGGCGTCGCGAACGTTCTCGCTTCGGATTGGTGGGAGACCTTCGGGCTCCCCTTCCAGTACGTGCCCAAACATCCCGCTAACGCGACGATCATCTCCGTCACCGAGGCAGTCGTTCCGGCCTCGATAACGAACGTTATCGGGACCTCTTGGCCATTCTTGCTGGTGAAAATGGCTGTCGCGCTGGGTATCGTCTGGCTGTTCAACGACGAGTTCCTCGATGAAAACCCGCGATACTCGATCGTCCTGCTGATGGCGATCGCCGCGGTCGGACTTGGGCCGGGCACCAGGGATATGATCCGCGCGACTTTCGGAATCTAGGGGAGTCGGCTCGTCTTTCTAGGGGAACGGATGGTGTTCCCGATCCAGACGCGGCTCGAAGCCGAGTGATTCGGGAACGGTGCTGGCTCGCTCGCCGAAGTACGCGTCGTCGAAGAACAGCGGCTGTGCGCCGGGAGCGAGCACGCGCACGGCCTCAAATCCGGCCGAGGCGACGTCGCGTGTCGTGATTCGGGTCCCGTAGGCGTCGAGGTCCGCCTCGTCGAGGGCGTCGAGAACGTGTTCCAGTTCGTCTTCACCCGCTGGGGGCTCTTCCGGCCCGACGTCGGCGGCCGGCACTGATCGGTCGACATCGATGAACGCGTCGATCTCTTCGGGATAGTCGGCGTACCAGCCGATTGCACCGCTCGCGTCGGCCGCCTGTTCTCGACCCATCCCCTTGAGTTCGAACCAGTTCTGGATCGCTTCTGCCAGCGCCGAGCGCGCTCCGGCTGCGGCGTCGAGGTTCGCGGCCGACCCCAGCGCGAATCGGGGCCACTTGCCAGTCCGATGGACGGCCACGGCCACGACGGGCACGTCGATGTCCTGGGTCACCAACAGCGGCGTGATCGATAGCCCCTCCGATCGGGCCCGGTTTGCGAGCGCCGCGAATCGCTCGTCGTCGACGTCCAGACCCAGCGGCTCGAACGTCGAGTACCACGACAACATCGCAGCGTCCCGTTCGACGATCTCGTACAACCCCGCGAGCAGTGCGCCGACCGTCGAGCGCTCAAGTCCGAGCCCCGTGGTGATCGCCGGACGGATGTCTCGCTCGTGTGGCGGATAGTAGACGAGTTCGGCCGGAAGCCACGCGTCGTCGCCGCTCTGGAGGTGCTTTCCGGGCACCCAGTCTCGCTCAGCGCCGTCGTTAGGGGTCTCCGGAGAGACAAACAGTGACGGCGTGACCGCGCCGTCGAGGTCGGGTGCTGGCGCTTGCCGGAAGGTGTCCGTCCGGTACACGCCAGCACAGTACCGTTCGAGCCCCTCCCCGACAGCTTTCATAAACGCCTCGTTCCAGTCGTCTGACACCCCTGCGGCGTCTCGGTTGGCTGTGGCGTCACTAAAGCCGGACGTGTCGCAGGTCTGTGCCAGGTAGTACGGTGCAGGATAGGACTCGGCCTCGCCGATTTCGGTGACGATGCCCGTGCGATCGTCAATTGCGCGCTCGGCCATCGCGAGTGTCGTGTCAAGATCTGTCTCGACCGTGTCTCGATCGATCGCGTGTGACGGTGTCGACCCACACGTACAGCCGGGAAACTCGAGCAATGGATGTGTCGCGTCCGGGATCGTCTGGACCTGTCCGAACAGCGGCGACTCTCCACCCGAGACCGCCGTTGCGGCTGCCCGGCCCGCGATCGCGCCGGCGAACCGCTGGATCGGGACGGCTGGGGCGGCCGTCGGTTGGGTGTCCGGGTCGACTGTCGCACTGACCCGCCCCTGGAGACACGCGTAGCAGCCGGCGGTGTGATTGAATCCCGCGATCGCTGCATCGACGACCGGATAGCCACCGATGCCGCCGAGTTCTACCGCGATCCAGGGCGTCTCTGTCTCAATCGCGTGGCTGTTCGCGTGCTCGAACGCGCGGTCGCCTGCGACCCCGACGACGACGCCGAGTCGCTCGCTTCCGAACGCGGTTGGATTGGTCTGTGCCACGGACACGTCGACGTCGGCCACCGCGGCAGTGACGGCCTCGGCCGCCGGACCGGACCCGACGAGACCTACAGTCATAATTGCGTGACCAGACGTGGGCCGGAGGAAAAAACCCCGCGGGGTCGCCGCGTGCTTGTCACGCTCCTGTAGTAGTGGAGTATTAATGATCTGTGTTCTCGGTTTGCGGGAGTTCGACCAGCCAATTTATTGTGTAGCCCGCCAAGGGTACGCCTGTAATGTCTGACGAAGTCGTAGACTTACTCGAACAGGCGTATGTCGATGAAGTCGAGACCGTGATGAACTACCTCGCGAACGCAATCTACCTGGAGACGTTCGACGGTGAAGACGTTGCCGAGGACCTGATGGAAGACGTCCAAGAAGAACTGGGCCACGCCGAAGAACTGGGCTACCGACTCCGGTATTACGGTCGGGTTCCCCCGGCGTCGATGGATTTCGAGCCGGCACAGGAGATGCTCCAGCCACCCGAAGACAGCACTGACGTTGAGACTGTCATCGATGGGGTTATCGAGGCCGAAGAGGAAGCCATCGAGACGTACGAATCACTGGTCGAGGCGGCTGAAGAGGCTGACGACTACGTGACGGCGGACCTGGCGACGGAACTGCTCGCCGACGAACAGGCACACAAAGCCGCGTTCCTCAGCATCAAGAAGTCCTTCTAACGGGTCAGACCGTCTTGGTGCTGTCGATTTTTCACAGCTTCACAGAGACCGGCCTGTCGGCCACTACCTCTTTGCCGACGGACACCGTACCCCGCTACTGATGACTCGCTCCGCCGTTCGTGTTGTGTTCGTCAGTGCCGTCTTACTGGCCGCTGTCGCTAGCGGTTCGGTTGTCGCCGCTGACACGTCTCACTCCGAACTCGGCTCGGAGACGTTCGCCCAGACTGACGTCGACGCCGACCGCGTCGTCCTCGAACTTGGACTGCAAGAGGACGGTGCTGCGACCTGGGAAGTCTCCTACCGGGTCGAATTGGCGACCGAAAACGAGACGGCCGCTTTCGAACAGCTGCAATCGGATATCGAGGCGAATACCTCGACGTACCTGGCAGCGTTTCGCGACCGTATGGGCCGGACTGCGCGCACGGCCGAGAACGCGACAGGGCGATCGATGACGATTGAGAATCTCACAGTCGAGACAGATACCGAGCGACTCCAGGGCTATGGGACAGTCACGTACCGCTTTCGATGGACGAACTTCGCGGCTATCGACGGCGACACCATTCGGTCGGGTGATGCTCTCGCTGGGTTCTTCCTCGAAGAGGACGCTAGACTGACCGTCACCTGGCCCGACGGCTACGAGATCGACAGCGTCTCGCCCGAGCCTGACGACCGCCGCGACCGGACTGTCGTCTGGCAAGGTCCGATCGAGTTCGGGACCGACGGACCGCAAGTCGTTGCCAGTCCCGCGTCGTCGTTCCCCACGCTCGCAGTCGTCGTCGTGGCTGCTGGTCTCGTGGTCGGTGTCGGCATCGGTGCCTGGCGGCGACGGACACGTGACGACGGTGCGAGTGACGACCAGCCCGTCGCTGGGACCGTCACGGAACCCGATACAGACACTGACTCGTCGGAATCGGCGTCTGAATCGCCGGAGACACTTCTGAGCAACGAGGAGCGCGTCCTGCGACTGCTGGACGAACGCGGCGGTCGCATCAAGCAACAGGAAGTCGCCACCGAACTTGACTGGACTGACGCCAAGACGAGCCAGGTCGTCAAGACACTTCGTGAGGACGACCGGATCGACGTGTTCCGACTGGGTCGAGAGAACGTGTTGGTGGATCCCGAGGAAAGTGAGTTATAAATCTGTCGTCGTTTCACGGCACTACAGTCGGAAAACACACAGACAGAGATCGAATCGAAGCCCGCTTAATCCCGCTTAATCCGGACCGAGGATGACGAGTTTATATAGTGATATAGCCCGGAGTATAGCGTACGATGAACACCCCGTCTCAGGCGGTTCTGGCCGTGGTCGTCGCGGCGTTGTTCGTGACGCCGGTAGCGGCCCTATCGGTTCCTGGACAGACCGCCCAACAGACCACGACTAATGAGTCGATCCAGCCGGGTGCACAGCTGTCCGGTGTCGTTTCCGTCGGCCAGGCTGAACTTGACGGTGCTGTCGAGGGTCGCGCGTTCGGCCAGGCGATCGCCAGTGCTGACACTAACGAGAGCAAAGCAGCCGTCGTCGCCGAGCGTCTCCCGCACTTGGAGAACCGCCTCGCTGCACTCAGTGCACAGCGCGAACAACTCCGAGACGCCTACGAGAACGGGAGTCTCGACCGTAGTGTGTACGAAGCCAGGACGACCGCGCTGGCTGCTAAGATCCAGCAGGTCGAACGACAACTCAACCGGAGCCACACCGTTGCGGTTGCCTTGCCTGAGCAGGCCCGCGATCGCGCTGGCGTGAACACGACTGCGATTGACCGACTTCGTATGCGAGCCTCCGAGGTGCGCGGCGGAGAGGTGGCCGAGATCGCCCGCGGCATCGCCGGCCCACGTGTCGGTATGGGGATGCCAGACACACCGGGTGGCCCGCCTGCCGGTGTCCCCGGCAACTGGACCGGACCCAGCAACGGTGGCCCACCAGTCGATCGGGGCCCCTCTGGCGGGCACGGCCCGTCCGGTGGTCACGGTTCGACCGACCGGGACAATCGAACGTCCAATCGTTAGTCACGCCCGAATGTACTCTCTTTGTTGGACGAGAACGACCCACACGGACAGACTCATCTCGGAAGGTATTAGTATCCGTCTGGGAATAGCAAAGGCTACATGACGCGGACCACGACAACGGATGTGCACGGCGGTGCCAGCACTGGGTCCGCTTCTATTTCTGCGACGATCCGACAGATGGATCGGACGCAGTCCGGCGACCAGTCAACTGTTGCCGAGGTTCGGCGACGACGGGGCCGTTAGGCCCTGTTACTATTACTTCTCACGACGGACACGGCTCACACGCTTGTTACCGCCCACTGTCGGGTCTCGGGCGGGTAAACTGATCCCGACACAACAACAATGCCAGGTGAACATTCAGGAACCGTCGCGCTCGCCTTCTCCGGTGGGCTCGACACCACAGTCGGCGTATCGCTACTGAAAGAGGAGTACGGATTCGACGAGGTTATCGGCGTCACTGTCGACGTCGGACAGCCCGACTACGAGTTCGAAGAGGCAGAGGAGACTGCCGAAGCGCTGGGGGTTGAGCAGTACGTCGTCGACGCCCGCGAGGAGTTCGCGGACCTGTGTCTGCGCGCAGTCACGGCCAACGCGGACTACCAGGGGTATCCGCTGGGGACCGCGCTGGCGCGGCCGGTCATCGCCAAGGCGATCCGCGACGTCGCCATCGAGCAGGGCGCGAGCGCGCTGGCCCACGGGTGTACGGGCAAGGGCAACGACCAGTTGCGCTTCGAGGCGGTCTGGCGCGACACCGACTTGGAGGTCATCGCGCCCGTCCGCGAACTCGGCCTCACCCGCGAGTGGGAAAACGAGTACGCCAAAGAGAAGGGCCTGCCCGTCGAGGGCGGCGACGGCGGCCGTTACTCCGTCGACACCAACCTCTGGAGTCGTTCGATCGAGGGCTCGGAGCTAGAAGATCCAGCGACCATTCCTGCGGACGACATCTACAAATGGACCGACAACCCCTCCGGTAAGGCTGCCGAACTCGTCGAAATCGAGTTCGAGGACGGGGTCCCAGTGGCGCTGGGCGGCGACCAGCTGGGCTCGGTCGAGCTGATCGAACAGCTCAACGAACAGGCCGGTTCCCACGGCGTCGGCCGCACGGATATGATGGAAGACCGTATGCTCGGGCTCAAGGTTCGTGAGAACTACGAACACCCCGCCGCGACGGTTCTGCTGACCGCACACGAGGCACTGGAAGGGCTCGTACTCACTCAGGAAGAGCGCCAGTTCAAGAGCCAGATCGACCAGCAGTGGTCCCAGAAAGCCTACGAAGGGCTGATCGACGCGCCGCTGGTCGACGCACTGGAAGGATTCATCGACGAGACACAGGAACGCGTCACCGGGACGGTGACCGTTAAGCTCGAAGGCGGTCATTGCCGTGCGGTCTCTCGGGAGAGCGATTACGCCGTCTACTCCGAGTCGGCAGCGAGCTTCGACGAAGAGGACGTCTCGGGCGGGATTACTCAGCAGGACGCCACCGGCGTCGCCAAGTACCACGGCTTCCAGTCGCGTCTCGCAAAGAAAGTCACCGAGAACCTCGGAGACGACGAGGAGGCATAAGATGCACGACGAGGAACCCGACAGCGACGACACGCGTACAGAAGAGAGCGAGACGGTCGTCCGCCGGGACCGCTTCAGCGGCGGCCCAGCCCGCGGGTTCCTCTCCTCGCTCGAAGACGACGAACGCATCTTCGAGGCGGATCTGGCGGTCGATCGCGCCCACGTCGTAATGCTCGCCGAACAGGAGATTATCGAAGCCGACATCGCCGGCGAGATACTCGCGGCACTAGACGAAATCGAGGCCGAGGGCCACGACGCGCTCTCGGAGGGTGAGGATGTCCACGAGGCCATCGAGTCGGCCGTCATCGAGCGCGTCGGGGAGGACGGCGGCAAGATGCACACTGCCCGCTCGCGCAACGACGAGGTGGCGACCTGTATCCGCTATCGACTGCGCGAGGACCTGCTGGAGACGATTGGAACTGTCGTCGAGGCGCGCCGGCAGTTCGTCGAGATGGCCGCCAACCACCGCGATGTGGTGATGCCCGGCTACACGCATCTCCAGCCGGCCCAGCCGACGACTGTCGGCCATTGGATTGCGTCCTACGAGCAGGCGCTCGCCCGTGATACGGGTCGTCTGCTCGACGCCTACGACCGACTTAACCGCAATCCGCTTGGCTCGGCCGCGTTCGCGGGCACGCCCTTCGAGGTAGATCGCGAGCGAACAGCCGAACTGCTCGGGTTCGAGGGCGTCGCGGAGAACTCGATGGATGCCTCGGCCACCCGGGACTTTCTCGTCGAGGTCACCGCGGCGCTGTCGAATCTGGCGACGACGCTGTCCGGACTCGCGGAGGACGTGATCGTTATGGCCAGCAAGGGCCACGTCGAGCTAGCCGACGAGTACGCGTCGACGTCCTCGATTATGCCACAGAAGAAAAATCCTGACACGCTGGAACTCGTTCGCGGCCGCACCAGTGACGCGACGGCGGGGCTGAACGGCCTGCTCACCAACCTGAAAGGCCAGCCGCGGGCGTACAACCGCGACCTCCAGCGGGCGGGCCGTCACGCGTGGGACGCCATCGACAGCGTCACCGAGAGTGTCGAGGTCGCCACGGGCGCGGTCACGACTGCCGAGTGGCCGACCGACACGCTCGCCGAAGCCGCGAGCGAGGGCTTTTCGACGGCGACCGGCATCGCGGATCTACTGGCGACCCGGGGCGTGCCGTTCCGCACCGCTCATGAAGTGGTCGCACGCGCCGCGGAGACGCTACAACACGACGAGAACGCGCCCGACTACGCGACCCTCGACGCTGTCGCGGAGGAGGTGCTAGACGAACCGCTCTCGGCGTACGTCGATCGAGCGGCGGTCGAACGTGCCCTCGACCCGGCCGAGTCCGTCCGAGCCCGGAACTCTCGTGGTGGACCTGCTCCCGAGGCCGTTAGTGATCACCTTGACGCAGCCACTGATCGTCTCGAACACGATGCAGGTGCCCTGGGAGATCGCCGGAACGCGCTCACAGCGGCGGCTGACCGCCTCGACGCGGAGGTCGACACCTATGTCTGACGCCCGTCCACGAATGCGACGACCCCCTCGTGGGGGATAATATATCAGCATCCGTATGCGGATCGTCCTTACTTCTCTTTTCGCGGCTTTTCGAGCCGTTAGTCTGCATTTTGTTCAGTAATATATTTTGATAAGTTCGGTGCATTTAAGTGGTTGGGTGCGTGAGTGAGTGGTACTATGACGAACACCACCGCCGCTGGGGTGTACGCCGTGAGCGCGGACGTGTTTGGGGTGATGAGCGAATGAAGGTCGGATTGCTGTACTCGCGCATCCGTCGCGACGAGAAGCTACTGTTGAACGAGTTGCGCGACCGTGGTCACGAGGTCGCAAAGATCGATGTACGAAAACAGCGCTTTTCGTTGTCCGAACCGCCTGAAGAGTTTTCGGACGTCGATTTACTGCTGGACCGCTGTCTCGCGACCTCCCGGAGTCTCTACGCAAGCAAGTTCGCCGAGGCCTACGACATACCAATCGTCAACGGCCCCGAGACCGCCGAAATCTGTGCGGACAAGGTGAAAAATAGCCTCGCATTAGAGGAGGCGGGCGTCCCCACGCCGAACACCGAAGTCGCGTTCACCAAGGACGCGGCCCTGAAAATCGTCGAGGAGTTCGGCTACCCGTGCGTGCTCAAGCCGGTGGTCGGCTCGTGGGGGCGGCTGATGGCCAAACTCGACACCCGTGACGCCGCCGAGGCGGTCCTCGAACACAAGGAGACGCTCGGCCACTACGAACACAAGATTTTCTACGTCCAGGAGTTCGTCGATAAACCCGGCCGGGACATCCGCGTACTCGCGACCGACGGCGAGCCGGTGGCCGCAATGGTCCGCTCCTCCGATCACTGGCTGACCAACGCGGCGAAGGGTGCCGAGACCGACGCATTCGAACTCGACGCGGAGGCACTCGATCTAGTCGAGCGTGCGAGTGAGGCCGTCGGCGGCGGATTGTTGGGTATCGACCTGATGGAAACCGGTGTCGATGACAGCGGCGATCCGGCGGGGTACACGGTTCACGAGGTCAACCACACGGTCGAGTTCAAGGCACTGAACGACGTGGTTGAAGTGGACGTACCCGCGGCGGTCGTCGACTGGCTCGAGACGCAAGCTGAGGTGAACTCCTCGTGACCTACACCGCAAGCGTCGTCGGCGGGACCGGCTTTACCGGGGGTGAGTTGCTTCGCCTGCTCGCCGGACACCCGGAGTTCGCGCTCGAACAGGCGACGAGTCGCTCGAAGGCAAACAAGACAGTCGGCCACTCGCATCCGAACCTCCGGGGGTTGGATCTGCGGTTTTCCGATCCCGAGGACCTCGAATCAGTGGACGTGCTGTTCGCCGCGACACCACACGGCGTCTCGATGGAACAGATCGACCAGTTCCAAGACGCCGCCGACACGGTGGTCGACCTCTCGGCGGACTTCCGCCTCGAGACGGAAGCCCAGTACGACGAGTGGTACGACGGCCACAGCCGGCCCGAACTGCTGGCCGACAGCGAGTACGCGCTGCCGGAACTCAACCGAGAGAATCTCGCGGGGGCCGAGTTGATCGCCTCCGGCGGCTGTAACGCAACCGCGACTATCCTCGGTTTGTTACCGCTGTATGCACACGACGTGCTCTCCGGGGACGAGCAGGTCATCGTCGACGTGAAAGTCGGCTCCAGCGAGGGTGGGGCCGGCGGTGGACCCGCGTCGTCCCATCCCGAGCGCAGCGGCGTCGTTCGCCCGTACGCGCCGACAGGGCACCGTCACGAGGCCGAAATCGAGCAGTTCCTTGGGGTCGACGTCTCGTTTACCGCACACTCCGTGGACATGACCCGCGGCGCAAGTGCGACTGCCCACGTCTTCCCCGACGGCCCCGTCTCGAAAGGGGATCTCTGGGGCGCATATCGCGGTTCCTACGAAGACGAACCGTTCGTGGAGCTAGTCGCGGGCGGCGGTGGCGTGTACCGGTATCCCGAACCCAAAGCCGTCGCGGGAACGAACAAAGCCGAGGTCGGCTTCGAACTCGATCCCGGGAACGAGCGCCTGGTGGTCTTCTCGGCCATCGACAATATGATGAAAGGCTCGGCCGGACAGGCCGTCCACGCCGCTAACATCGCGCTGGGCATCGAAGAGACCGCAGGCCTACAGTTTCAGGGGCTACACCCTGTGGGCGCGCCATGAGAGGGTGGTCACAGTGACGGTCGTCGTCAAGGTTGGTGGTGCCCGTGCGGTCGACCCCGAGGGTGCGCTGGCCGACGTGGCACGCCTCCGCGAGCAGGGCGAGGCTGTCGTGGTCGTTCACGGGGGCTCGACGAAAGTCGACGACACACTCGAACGGATGGGAGTCGAGCCTGAATACGTCGAGACGCCCTCGGGAGTCGTCGGGCGGTTCACCGATGAAGCGACGATGGAGGTCTTCGAAATGGCGTTTGGCCACCTCAACACGCGTCTCGTCGCTGGCTTGCAGAGCCAGGGGGTCGATGCGGTCGGCCTGAACGGCGTCGACGGCAAACTGCTGTATGGTCCCCGCAAGTCCGCCGTCCGCGTCTTTGAGGACGGCACAAAGAAGATCAGACGTGGCGACCACTCCGGGACCATCAAGCAGGTCAACGTCGAACTGCTCGAGTCACTGCTCGAAGACGGGTATACACCGGTCGCGGCTCCGCCGATGGCCGGTGACGACGACGGCGAGATTATCGCTGTCAACACCGATGCCGACCGCTCGGCGGCAGCTATCGCAGGCGCGCTCGGGGCGACGCTCGTGTTGCTGACCGATGTCGACGGTGTCTACGCGGACCCGGACGACCCCGACACGCTGATCGAACGCGTCGAGACACCCGACGACTGGGCAGCACTGGAAGACGCAGCGGAGGGCTTTATGAGCCGCAAAACAATGGCAGTCGAAGAAGCCCTCACTGACGGTGCACCCGAGGCCGTGATCGCCGGGGCGAACGCCGAGACACCGATCACATCGGCACTGGCCGAATCGGGAACGCACGTGTATGCAAGCGCACTTGAGCCAGCAGACCAACAGGAGAAGTCACCATGAGCGGATTCGTCTTCAACGAAAAGCCGATTCAGATCGAACGCGGAGCGGGATCGTACGTGTACGACGACTCGGGGACGGAGTATCTCGACATGGGCGCCTCCTACGCCTGTGTCCCGCTGGGACACGGCCACGACGCCGTCCAGGAGGCCGTCTCCGAGCAGTTTGAGAAGATTACCTATGTACAGGCGTCCTATCCAAACCCCCAGCGAACGGCGCTGTATGAGCTGCTCGCGGAGACTGCACCGGGCGACATCGACAACACTTGGTTGTGTAACTCCGGGACTGAAGCCAACGAGGCGGCGCTGAAGTTCGCCCGGAGCGCGACCGGCAACTCCAAGATCGTCGCCACGATGCAGGGTTTCCACGGCCGGACGATGGGTGCACTCGCGACGACCTGGAAGGACAAGTACAAGAAACCCTACGAGCCGCTGATCGGCGACGTGGAGTTCGTTCCCTACAATGACAGCGAGGCGCTCGCTGAGGCCGTCGACGAGGACACCGCCGCGTTCATCGTCGAACCGGTCCAGGGCGAGGGCGGGATCAACCCCGCTACCAGACAGTTCCTGCAGGACGCCCGCGAGATCACCGAACAAGCCGGTGCAGCACTCGTCTTCGACGAAGTCCAGACGGGTATGGGCCGGACAGGGACCCTGTGGGCCGCCGAACAGGTCGGGGTCGTCCCGGATATGCTCACATCGGCGAAGGGACTCGGCAACGGCTTCCCCGTCGGCGCGACGCTCGTGCGTGACTGGGTCGCGGAGAACTACGGCAGCCACGCCTCGACGTTCTCCGGCGGTCCGGTCGTTGCTGCCGCCGCAGGCGCGACTGTTTCGACGATGGTCAACGAGGAGATTCCAGCCCACGCGGGCGAGGTCGGCCAGTATCTCCAAGACGAACTCGAGGCCGCACTCGGTGATGACGTACGCGATGTCCGTGGTGAAGGGTTGATGATCGGAGTCGAAGTCAAGCGCGGTGCAAACCGGTATCTGAAACAACTGGCAATTGACCACCAGATTCTGGCGCTGCCGGCGGGGCGGACCGTGATCCGCCTGCTGCCGCCGCTGACGATCACCGAATCTGATGCCGATCGGGTGGTTGAGGCCCTTACAGACTTATTAACGGACGTATGAGCACGACTGTTCCCACTCCAACCGTCTCGACGACCGAAGCCCGCGAGCTACTCGTCGATCTCGTCGAGACACCGTCGGTCACGCCTGAGGAAGACGCAGCTGCCGGAGTACTCGCTGACTTCCTCGAGCGCCACGACCGGGACGTCTGGATCGACGAGATCGGCAACGTCCGAGCTCCCGCCGACGACGGCGCGCTGTTAACCAGCCACATTGACACCGTACCGGGTGATATCCCAGTCCGAGTCGAGGAGATGTTCCGATCGGAAGCCCGATATGGCGGTGACCTGATCGGCGAGGACCCCGATGAGGACATCGACGTGCTCTGGGGCCGGGGCAGCGTCGACGCGAAGGGGCCGCTCGCGGCGATGGCCGTCGTCGCCGTCGAGACCGGCGCGTCGTTCGTCGGCGTCGTCGGCGAGGAGGTCGACTCCCGCGGCGGCCAGTTCCTGGTCGAAAACCGTGAGCGCGAACCGAACGCGGTCATCAACGGCGAGCCGTCTGGCTGGGAGGGGATCACGCTCGGGTACCGGGGCCTGCTGGGCGGGAACTACGTCGCGACCAGCGAATCCGGGCACACGTCGCGCCCGGACGACAACGCGATCCAAGACGCCATCAACTGGTGGCGCCGCGTCGAAGAGGAGTTCGGCCACGACGAGTGGGTCCCTGTTTTCGAGCGCGTGACGCCCAAGCCGACCAGCATCGACGGCGGGATCTCCGAGGACGGCCTCTCCGTTGAAACGACGATGCGCTTGCAGCTGCGTGTCCCACCGGAATACACGACTGAGGAGATCCGCGAGATCGCCGATGGCCACCTCGAAAACGGAACCGTCCACTGGGACGACCAAGTCGAACCGGTGATGATGAGCCCCCGGACCGAACCGGCACGGGCGTTTCGGGCCGCGATCCGCAAGCATAGCGGGGATCCACGCCTGCTGCGCAAGACCGGGACCAGCGATATGAACGTCTACGCCGACGCCTGGGACTGCCCGATGGTCACCTACGGGCCCGGCGATTCGGACCTTGACCATTCCCCGAACGAACACCTGCCCCTGGAGGAGTACGACCACTCGATTGCTGTGCTGAAAGACGCCACTGAAAGCCTACTGGAGGAGTAATATGCCACGCCACCTGCTCGACATCGACGACCTCACGCCAGACGAATTGGAGACTGTCCTCGACCGCGCGGCCGACCGCAAGGCCGCCCACGAGGCCGGCACCGACGACGAACCGTTCGACAACCAGACGCTGGGAATGATCTTCGAGAAGCCAAGCACCCGGACTCGTGTCTCCTTTGAGACTGGAATGACGCAACTTGGCGGCCACGCGGTCTTTCTCGGTCCGGACGACATCCATCTCGGCCACGGCGAGCCAATCAAAGACACCGCTCGGGCGCTCTCGCGGTACGTCGACGTGATTATGGCTCGGCTGTTCGACCACGAGGACGCCGAACAGTTGGCCGAGTACGCGACCGTCCCCTTCGTCAACGGGCTGACTGACGAGGCCCACCCGTGTCAGACACTGGCGGATTTGCTCACGATACGCGAACAGTTTGGCGGGTTTGAGGAGGTCCGAGTTGCGTGGGTCGGTGACGGTAACAATGTCGCGCAGTCGTTCGTACTCGGTGCGGCAATGGTTGGGCTTGAACTCACTGTCGCGACACCGCCGGGTTACGAAATCGACGACGAGGTACTTGATCGAGCCGCCGAACTCGGGACGGCCCCAGAGACAACACTCGATCCCGAGGCGGCGGTCGAAGATGCGGATGTCGTCTACACGGACGTGTTCGTTAGTATGGGCGAAGAAGACGAACGCGAGGAGAAACTCGAAGCCTTCGATGGCTTTCAGGTGACCACTGACCTCGTTGGCGACCGGAAGTTGATGCACTGTCTGCCGGCCCACCGTGGCGAAGAGGTGACTGACGAGGCTGTCGAGAGCGACAACGCGATCGTGTGGGACCAGGCAGAGAATCGACTCCACGCCCAGAAAGGGTTGCTGGTGTGGCTGTCTGAGCAGTCGTAACCGGTCGCGAGGGATCGAGCGACCGGGTTTTTGGTCCAGCTTTTTCGAGGAGAGGTTCGTGTCACTCCCGGAGGCGCGAGCAGCGGCGCTACGAGCGCGGGGGCCCAGACAACGCCCGGCGGGGGAGTCAGACGGATCGATCTCGTATCCAGGTGCTCGATGTGACGACAGCGCTGTCCTTGGTACCGTGGCACACCACGACGTACTTTTGCCGATCCATCACTGATTGCACGTATGGCAACGGAACGTAGGTCGGCAGCTGTCTCGCTGTCGGGGGTCGGCAAAACCTATCGTCTCGGCGAGCCCGTGCATGCACTCGATGGTGTCTCCCTTGAGATCCCGACAAGTTCCTACACTGCTGTGATGGGTCCGAGTGGGTCGGGCAAATCGACACTGATGAACCTCGTCGGCTGTCTGGATACGCCAACAGAGGGCAGCGTGACAATTGACGGGAAGGACGTGACGACCGTAAGCGACCGCGAGCGGACGCGGATCCGCGGCGAGGACATCGGGTTCGTTTTCCAGACGTTCAACCTTATGCCGCGATTGACTGCCCGGGAGAACGTCGCACTCCCGATGGTCTTCCGTGGGGTCGACCGCAGTAAACGCCGACAGCGAGCGGCCGAAGCGCTCGATTCGGTCGGGCTCGGTGACCGTCTGGACCACCACCCGAACGAACTCTCCGGTGGACAGCGCCAGCGTGTCGCCATCGCTCGCGCGCTGGTCAACGATCCGGCGCTGCTGTTGGCCGACGAACCGACCGGGAATCTCGACACCGAGACTGGCGAACAGATTATGGGGCTGTTCGAAGAGCTTTACGAGCAAGGGAACACGATCTTGATGGTTACGCACGAGCGGCCGATTGCCGAACACGCCGAACGGATCGTCCACCTGCTGGATGGCGAGATCGAGCGTGTCGAGGAGCTATCGGAGGTCGGCCGATGAACCTGCTGGAGAGTCTGCGAATTTCCTGGCGATCGATCCGCGGACACAAACTCCGGTCGACACTGACGACCCTGGGTGTGATTATCGGAATTGCCGCCGTCATTACGTTCGTGACGCTCGGCACCGGACTCCAGGACGAGATTATCGGGGACATTAGCCCCGACGACCAGCAGAACGTCTACGTCTGGGCAGCCTCACCCGAAGACAGCGGCCAGGGGCCGCTAGCGGGCGCACAACCGGTGTTCACCCAGCGTGACGCGAGCGAAGTCGCGAATCTCTCGGGGGTGGATGACGCCTACGTGTACACCCGTGTCCCTGGACAGTCGGTGACGTACGCTGGGGACACCGTTCCGAGAGACAGTGGGTTCATCGGGACCGGGCCAGGCTATTTCGATGCTGAGGACTTCGCGGAGGGTGGGCCATTCGAGCGTGGGACGACCCAGGCCGTGATCAATCCGGCGATGGCCGGCCTGTTCGACGAGAACGTCTCAGTTGGCGATACGTTGACACTGGGCATCTACCAGGGCGTACAGATCGATGTCACTGTGACAGGGATCCTGGAAAATTCCGACAGTATGAGCGCATTCGAGGGGTTCGGTCCCTCCCCGCGGCTGTACGTCCCGGCGGACCTGACTGAGAACACGGAGACCCAGACCGAACTGCTCAACCTCTCGGAAGAAGAACTCTCGGAGTTGCTTGGCGACAGCGACGTAGCGAACCGGACGAATCTCTCTGGCGCAGCCGGTGGGCTGTTGGGCGGATCCGCCCCCGGCGAGAGTTCCCGTCATATCGCGATGGTCGTCGAAGCCCCGTCGAAAAGCGACGCGGACATCGAGCGAGCGAAATCCGAGACCAAGGCGTATCTCACCAGTGCCGAGTCCGACGCCAGCGATCGATCCGAAGGGCTGGCCTTCCAACTCAAAACCAGCGCTGAGTTGATCAGCCAACTTGAGGACGTATTGGACCTCCTGCAGGACTTCATCGTCGGGATTGCGGGCATCTCGCTTCTAGTCGGATCGATCGGCATCGCCAATATAATGCTGGTCTCGGTCACTGAGCGGACCCGCGAGATTGGGATTATGAAGGCGGTCGGCGCCCAACGTCGGGACATCCTGGAGTTGTTCATTGTCGAGGCCGTCATCCTTGGTGTCCTCGGGGCGATCCTCGGGACGGCACTTGGACTGCTCGCCGGATACGCCGTCGCGGGATACATCGGGATTCCGTGGGTGTTCCCGGTTGGGTGGACCGCACTCGCAATCGCCGTCGGTATCGCCGTGGGTGTGCTTGCCGGCTTGTACCCGGCCTGGAACGCTTCTCGAACCGACCCGATCGACGCACTCCGCTACGAGTAAGGACCGTCCCACTTTTCTCGCTGCCGCGTGCCGAGACGAGTATGTTCGGAACCAGTGGCATTCGCGGTCCCGTCGGTGAAGACGTGACAGCCGCGTTGGCGCTGTCAGTCGGTCGCGCCCTCGGCGTCGAGACCGATCGCGTCGTCATCGGCCGGGACCCACGCGAGAGCGGACAGTTCCTCACTGACGCCCTCTCTGCGGGGCTCCGGGAGTCCGGGACGGACGTGTTCGACTTGGGCGTAGCTGCGACCCCGACGGTCGCCCGTGCAGTCGCCTGGGAGGACGCCGACGCCGGCGTCGCGATCACGGCCAGTCACAACCCCGCGCCGGATAACGGGATCAAGCTGTGGCAACCTTCGGGCCAGGCTTTCGACGACGCGATGCAAGACCGGATCGCAAGGCGGGTTGAGGCCGAGGAGACGGACCTCCAACCGTGGGACGCACTCGGCTCCCGTGAGACGGGTACTGCCCGACAGCGCCATCTCGAGGCAATCGTCGAGTCCGTCGAGATCGAGGATCCGCCGTCGGTCGTCGTCGATCTCGGGAACGGGGCCGGCGGCGTCAGCGTCGACGCTTTGCAGGCGCTTGGCTGCTCGGTCGAGACGGTCAACGCGCAGCCAGACGGATCGTTCCCGGGCCGCCCGAGCGAACCGACTCCCGAGAACTGCGAGTCGCTGGCGGCACTTGTCGCCGCGAGCGACGCTGACCTGGGGATTGCCCACGACGGTGACGCCGACCGTATGCGAGCGGTGACCGGCGACGGCGAGTTTGTCTCAGGAGACGTACTGCTAGCGATCTTGGCCCGAGAGGCGGCCGAGCCAGGAGAGCGTGTCGCAGTCCCGGTCGACACGAGTATGGCTGTCGAGGATTCTCTCGCCGAAATCGACGTGGCAGTCACGCGAACGAAAGTCGGAGACGTCTCCGTCGGCGAGCGGGCCACTGAACCGGACGTGGCCTTCGGTGGCGAGCCGTCAGGCGCGTGGATCTGGCCCGATGCGACGCTCTGTCCCGATGGACCGCTGGCAGCCGCGAAAGTGGCTGCGCTCGCGAGCAGGCGGTCGCTCGCTTCGCGCGTCGCCGACATCGAGACTTATCCGATCGAACGGACGAGCGTCGAGGTGTCAGACAAGACTGCCGTGATGGACCGAGTCACCGAAGTGGTCACCGAAACGTACGACGACGTGACGACACTGGACGGCGTCCGGGTCACACTGTCGGACGGCTGGTTTTTGCTCCGGGCCAGCGGGACACAACCGATCGTGCGCGTGACTGCGGAAGCGCGTACCACCGAACAGGTACAGACGTATCTCACAACGGCCACGTCGATAGTCGAGGACGCCAGGAACACGAGAACAAAAACGTAGGGAAAAGCGTTCGAAGGCGATTCGAGACAGGTTATCCGCGACGCGTCGAGCGCGCCTCACGGACGTCCGCACCGTCCCGGATTTTGTCCTCACATTGCGGGCACACTCTCGGATTCTCGATCCCGTTGGGTGTGAACACACGCGCGTAGGCCGCCGTTACAAATGAGCCACAGTTCTGGCATTCCGGCATACACCCTTGTGTTGGTCTCATCCACCTTAATCATTGGTGATGTGCTACAACGGGGCACAGATTGCCGGTTCGTGTCCCAATTCGGGGTCGCTTCTCTCAGAACGACGTCGTCACGGTCCCGTCTTCTGCGAGGTCGATCGTCCCCTCGAACAAGTCACGATAGTCCGCAAGCACGTCTTCGTCGTGGACGCTTTCGGCGACGTGGAACAGGCCGACGGCATCGTGTTCCGCGAGTAGATCGAGCAGCGATTCGACTGCCTCACGGGCACTGTCCTCGTCAGCGTAGTAGGCCATCTCGGTCACGGAATCGACCGAGATGCGGCGCTTGCCGTCGGTCTCTTCGAGGAACTGGCGGGTCTGTTCGACGATCTCATCGAGGTTGTCCGGCGCGGTGACGTACTGAACGTGGTCGGTCCGACGACGGGTGTAGCCCCGCTCGACCGAGAGGGTATCGAGGATTGTCGCCTTCGATTCGTCGACAGCGTAGTGTTCGAGCTTCTGTTCGACCTCTCGAGCGCTCGTACGCGTCGAGATAATCAGCATCTGATCGGTGTCGGTGCCGAGAAACTCCGTGTCGATCCGGTCGGTTTCGCCAGTGCTGGGATGGACGAGCAAGATGCCGGTCCCGCCCGAGATTGTTTCCGGTGTGTTCTCGATCGCGAGCGTATACTCCATATGGCTGTGCAAGCGGTGCACGCAGTCTTAATGGTGTCGGGAAACGTCGGCGCTACAATAGCTAGTCGGCTTACCCGTCGGCGCGCTCGCGGATGAGATCCCGGAGTTCGTCGGCGTCGTCGATGGCTTCCATCTCTGACTCCTCGATCAGGGCCGTCCCGTCGACGGCCTCCCGAGTCGCGCGATCGACGACGTAGACGGACGTCGTTTCGATCACGTTCCCGACTGACGACATAATGCGAGCGCGTTTCTCGGCAGTTTCGGTGAACTCTGAGTGACCGGTGAGCATCTGCTGGCGGCGTTGCTCGTTCTCGCTGACCGTTTTGAATGGTGCACGCTCGGTCGGGTGTACGTCGAAGCCGACGCGTGTGAGCACGGTGACGATTGGTTCGTCTTCCGGATCGACATCGGGGTCGTCTGGAGTCGGCTCGTCGTCGCGAATCTCCTCGGTGCCCTCGAGTACCTCGACTGGCGAGGTCAGCGGCGCGTCGAACAACTCTTCGAGTTTGGCGGCGACGTCTACGCTTGCGTCCATCCCGTCCTCGTACTTCGAGACGGTCCGCCGTGAGACGCCGAGCTCTTTGGCGAGCTTGCCGAGGCTCCACTCGCGTTCCTGACGGACGTCCTCGAGAATCTTGCTGTCGATATTGACATACAGTCCGCCGGGGGCGGCGTAGATCAACGGCGGCACTTCCTCGACGAACAGATCCATCGCGGTGTCCGGCGAGAGGACGGGGACCCCATGACGGAAGTAGACCACGCCCGGCTTGAGGTCCTCGTCACGGGTGCGCAACCCGATGACGATCGGCGTCGCCCGGAGGTATTCCCCGAGCCGGCGCATCTCCGCGCCGGTCCGACCGTCGAAGGCGTCGATATTACCGAGAATCTTCACCAGCACAGTGTCTCGCCCGCGTCGGGCGGCCACATCGAAACTCTTCGGACGGATCGCACACCGGTCGCTGACGAGGAACCCCGCGTCCTCTAACATCGCGATCACGTTCTCGACCAGTGCGGATCGGGACATTGGTATCTCGAACTAGACGTAAGTAGTTCATCGCATAT
>ENA-ORCS01000190-ORCS01000190.1-marine-metagenome-genome-assembly--contig:-NODE-190-length-61503-cov-7.447416_pt1 | contig 61503 bp, 90 predicted proteins | sample MGYA00237781_ERZ508513 | MGnify/ENA primary metagenome ERZ508513 (study PRJEB26184, sample SAMN06268793) | marine metagenome | isolation source: Eden Landing Ponds, San Francisco, CA, USA | place...
CGTCACGCGAAACGAACCCGAGCTATCGTGGTCGGGATTCGACCGCGCTTTCTACGAGTACAAGTCCGCAAGCGGCCACGCTAGCGAGCCCACAGCGGACGGTATCAACACGCTTGCCTGTTTTGCCGACGACGCGACCGTCCGCGAGCGGCCCGCACTCGCGGCACGGACCCACAACGGCGATCCGGCGACAAGCGACCGATCGGACCTCGATCGGTCGTACGTTTGTCCGACCCACGAGTCCTACCGGGACGGGCTGTTGGAGATGATTGAAGACGCCGGCCAGCTGAGCGGGGACGTGCGACTCGACGACGTCGGGTTTCCCCGCTCGACGTACTGTCACTGTGACCGCTGTACCGGACAGTTTGCCGACAGCGAGTCCGAGGAGTGGCACAGCTGGCGGGCGAATGTGGTGACTGCGTTCCTGTCGGCCGCACGCGATCGCGTGCCTGGCGATCTGATTGTCGGTCTCTATCCCGATCCGTATCCGGGACATCTCTACGAACGGGCCGGAATCGATCTCGAAGCGATCGAGCCGTTCGTCGATGAGTTCGTCGTCGCGCTGTACGATACCAGCTACGAGACGACCTACTGGCTCGAATCGATCGCGAGCGGGTTCGCCGATCGTCTCGACGCCCGTGTGAGCGTCGAGTTGTACGCCGACGTCGGGATCGACGCACTGCTCACAGCGACAGCGGCCGTCGAGCCGTACGTCGAGTCAGTGCTGTACGGCTACGATGCCAGCACGGCCAGAGCCGCCATCAGACGGCGACAGGCCGACGATCGGGACGGCGTTACCCACCGGCCGGACGATCGGTGACAGCACGCTGAGTCGTCAATCAGGCGACTGTCGGTCAGGACTCCTCGAGCCACGACCGCAACACCGACCGATCGCGAGTGTCGTCTGGTAACGTCTCGAACCAGCGTGCCTGCAATATCTCACCGTCTGGGTCCTCGACCGACAACCCCGTCGACTCGGCCCGTCCCTCGAAGATCGGCAGGACGCCCCAGGTCTGGTGACCGTCACCGTGAAACTCGACGCGGCCGAGCAAGGCGATCCCATCGAACGTGGCTTCGATGCCCGCTTCTTCGGCGAGTTCGCGGCTCGCGGCCGCTTCGAAGGACTCGTCGCCGTCGATCTCGCCGCCGGGCAACACCCACATATCGACGTCCCGATGGCGCACGAGCAAGACTGCACCGCTGTCGTCAGTGACGACCGCGTGCACGCCGTACGGGAGGCCATTTTCGGTGACGCGTTGGGCGATCGTCCGGAATCGGCGTCGGGAAACCCACCGCGTCTTCGTGAACTCATCGAGGTCGTCGTGTCTCGACTGGAGGTCGTGATACAGCTGTTCGGCCTGCTGGCTGGCCTCATCGGCCAGATACCACAGGTTGTCGACGGCGGTCATCGCCCCGGACGAGACAGCGGTCTTCGTGACTGCAAACGACTATCAAGAGTATGTTGAACGTTCATATGCACACCTTACACGGAAGGCGGTATAAGTTTTCGACCGGGGCGAATCAGTCCCTTTTTTAGCGGTCCCGGGAAACGATGGCCTATGAGCTTCGAAGAAGACGACCGCGTTATCCTCCACGACGAGCACAGCGACTTCGACGGCGAGACCGGGACCATCACCAACAAAATGGAGACGATGTTCGGCGACGCCAACTACATCGTCAGCTTCGAGGACGGCAAAGAGCAGGGTGTCCCCGAGGACAACATCGAGCCCGCCGAGGAAGGCGAGGAAGCCGACACAGACGACTGAACAGTCGATGCCATCGGTCCCGCTGCACTACATCGATCTCCGGGCGTTCTGTTACGCCACTGAAGACGAGAAGCGCGTCAGGGAGGCACTACGGACGCTGTTGCCCGAAGAGTTCGAACTCCAGCGTATGGAAAACGAAGGGCATCACGGCGACCGGATTATCGTCCTCTCGGCGCGTGTCGAGCACGCCGACGATATGCGGGTCGTACTGGACCGGCTCGGGGAACTGCCGGCCGAGCAGCGCCAGCGGTTGCTCGATGAACTCGACGAGCGAGTCACCGACAACACTGAGCTGTTTCTCACCCTAGAGAAGCAAGCGGCCTTCAGTAACGACGTGCGTCTCGGTGACGGGATCACGGTCCGCGCGAAAGTCGAGGCCTATCCCGCAAGCAAAGAAGCCGCTGTCGAGAACGCACGCGACGTCCTCGAATCGCTGTAATGTTCGCGCCTAGCCCACGATGATACCCTACGAGGCCGTTCACGCCGCTCCCGACGGGGACGCAACTGTCGCCAGACTTGCGCATACCGCGAGCGAATACGGGTATGGCGGCCTCGTCGTCCGCAATCATGGGGATGCGCTCGCCGACTACGACGCCGACCGCATCAGCGAGCGATACGAGGTTGACGTCGTCGACGGCGTCGAGATCCGGGCAGCCGATCCGGCACGGGCAAGTGGATTTGTCGGCAACCACCGGGATCACCGAACGATCGTTGCGGTCCACGGTGGCTCGGTCGAGATCAACCGTTTTGCAGTCGAACAGCCGGCGGTGGACGTACTCGCCCATCCGATGATCGAGGACGGCGATTTCAACCACGTGCTCGCGAAGGCCGCAGCCAAAAACAACGTCCACGTCGAGGTGTCACTGGCGCGTGTCCTGCGGTCCGACGGTGGCGAACGCGTCCAAGCCCTGCGTGACCTGCGCAAGCTTCGGGAACTTCTCGTGGACGCCGACGCGCCGTTCGTCGTCACCGCGGACCCACAGAGCCATCTGCAGGTGCGCGCACCGCGTGAACTCCAGGCGCTCGGTGAGGCCCTGGGACTCGGTCCGGAGCTGATCGAAACCGGGCTGGCAGCGTGGGGCGAGCTTGCCACACGCAACCGTGACCGTGCCAGCGACGCGTTCGTCGAGCCTGGCGTGCGGATCGACGAGGAGTGACGAGGGTAGGGGAATTTCCCACGATCGAGTCTTCTTTGCCCGCGCCGACCAAACGACCGGTATGAACGACGACGTTGCGGAACACGCAGCCAGGTTCGACGAGAAAGCCAGTACATACGACGACGGCGACCACAGCCCCGAGTACCGACAATGCCGTGATCTGGTCCGTAAGCACGCGGCGGTCGCGGCCGACGATGTCGTGCTCGATCTGGGGGCCGGGACTGGTGCGATTGCACTAGCACTGGCCACAGAAGCCGACCGCGTGATTGGACGAGACGTGAGTGAGGGAATGCTCAATCAGGCTCGAACGAAGGCCTCCGAGGCGGGCATCGAGAACGTCACGTTCGGAACAGGGCGGTTCCGGGAGCCAAACGTAGACGCCGACGTGGATGTCGTTGTTTCGAACTTCGCGATGCACCATCTTTCGGACGCCGACAAGCGCGATGCGATCGACGTGATCGCGGAACTCTCGCCCGACCGATTCGTGCTGGGCGACGTGATGTTGTTCGGTGAGGCCGACCCCGAGGAGCCGTTCTATTCGCCAGCAGTCGACGACCCGGCGACAGTGGGCGTACTAGCGGATGCACTGACCGACGCCGGGTTCGCGCTTACGGCCGTCGAGAGGGTCCACGAACAGGTCGGTGTACTCGTCGCCGAGGCGGATCAGACGTGAAGCACCTGCCGAAACACCTCCAGCCGCGATGGCGATACCTGGCCGTCCGGCTCGAAGCGTGGCCCGACGGGACCCTCGATCGGGGCCCCTTCCAGCGAGAGGTGTGGTACGCCGCACAGAACCTGCTTGGCGATGTCGCCAGCGCAAACGCCGATCTCACAGTCGTTCGCTTCGAGAGCTGGGAGGGCGGGGCCGAAGCAATTGTCCGCGTTCGGCGCGGCGAGGGCGAGCGTGCACGGGCGATGCTCGCCTGTGTCGATGCGGTCGGGACTGACCCGGTCGGACTACGAGTCACAGGCAGCAGCGGGACCGTCCGAGCATGTGCAGAAAAGTATATGCGTGGGCCACCGGAACGAACGGAGCAGAGACACGTTACAGTCGGGGACAGAGAGCGGTCGGCGGTCACTCGCGACGGCCGAGTGGATTACCGCACGGACGACGGGTTCACGGCTGGGACGGCACTTGACACCGAGTAACTATGCAGGGTAACCAACAACAGCAAGCGTACGATCGGGGTATCACGATCTTTTCGCCCGACGGACGCCTCTATCAGGTCGAGTACGCCCGCGAAGCGGTCAAGCGCGGCACAGCAAGTATCGGCGTTCGAACGCCGGCCGGCGTCGTACTGGCCGTCGACAAGCAGATTCGATCACCGCTGATGGAGCGTTCCTCCGTCGAGAAAATCCACAAGGCTGACGACCACATCGGGATCGCAAGCGCTGGCCACGTAGCCGACGCGCGTCAGCTCATCGACTTTGCACGCCAGCAGAGTCAGCTGAACCAACTGCGCTACGACGAGCCGATCGGCGTTGAGACGCTGACGAAGGCCGTCACCGACCACATCCAGCAGTACACACAGATCGGCGGGGCGCGACCGTTCGGTGTCGCGTTGATCATCGCCGGTGTCGCAAACGGCGAGCCGCGACTGTACGAGACCGACCCCTCCGGCACGCCGTACGAGTGGAAGGCCCTGGCCGTCGGGGCCGACCGCAGCGACATCCGGGAGTACCTCGAAGAGCACTACGACGCGGAGATGTCTCTGGACGACGGCGTCGGATTGGCACTCTCGGCGCTGGCGTCGGCCAACGACGACACCCTCTCGCCCGAGGGGATCGGTGTCGCCACGATCAGCGCCGAGGACGAGCGGTTCGAACGACTCGACGAGCAGACGCGGCACGACTATCTCGAATCGAACGATATCCTGGCCGACGAGAACGACGAGTAGCGGTGCTGTCTGTGGCGGAGTCTCGCGGATCGCAGTCGGCTACTCCTCGTAGGAAATGCGTTTGACTCGGCCGGGCACTGACCGATACGCCCAGATGTGGCTCCCGTCCCGGGCTGGCTTGACGCGATCGACCTGTTCGAGCCCCTGTTTGATGCATTCCCACCACGTCGACTCGGAGTCATAGCCCGCCGGGAACTCCTCGTAAAGAGCGTCGACGAAGTCGTTGCGTTTGGCTGTTTCGAGGTCACGAAGCAACGCGAGTGCGGCCCCGACTGCTCGCCGTCGTCGTGCGACGAGGTCCTCGTCGTACCCGGGCACGTCGATCGTATCGAGATCGGCGATGTCCTCACCGACGCGTCGGTCGGTGTCGTCGATGGCGGTCTGTGAGCTGTAGTTGATCCCGGACCCGACACCGTCGCCAAGCCGTTCGCGCGTCTGTGCCACCGCCCGACGAGCAAACTCATCGAATCGGTTCGCCTCGACGTTCGAGAGTGCGTGAGCGCTGTCCGCGATGCTTTCGTCCTCGATCCGGGCGACATCGGGTGCGAGGTTCGTGCCCATAACCGTCGCCAGATCGTCGGGATTCGGTGGGTCGGCCTCGACCTCGTGTTCGATCGGCGGTGTCTCGACGTTCTGGAGATCCATCTCCGTCGCCTGCTCGGCGTACGCGTGCAGAAGCGCGGCCCGTTCGTCGTCGCTATCGATCGCGAACCGACGGCTGACGATCCATTCGAGATACGCCTCGCGCGTCTCGAAACCCAGCATATCGGCCTCGACAGCTAGCCCGCGTGCCGTCTCCTCTGACACGTCCAACTCGAACGTGGGCATTCGATAGGTGATACACGAGTAGGCAGCATAAAACCGTTTCCCGGGCGGCCCTAACAGCCGTACTCACAAGGAAAGAGACTGGCGTCAGTCGGAGTCGTACCCAATAACAAGCCAGGGGAGAGCTTTGAGCCCTAGGCTTAACAGCCATTGTATAAATACCAGTAGTATGGTCGACCCCGAGCAGGCTGTCGAAACACTCGAACAGAAGATCCGTGACGGGGAGCGTGCGATCGTCCACGAACGCGATCGTGATGCCCTGCTGGCGTTCCTGCGTGAGATGCAACTGATGCGTGAGACGTACGGGTATCATCGGCAAGTCAAGCTCCTGCGTCACTGTGTCCGGATGGCAGAGGAGTCCGGCGCGTCGATCGCCGACGCCCTCGAGGACAAGGCGGCCGCCGAGGAGATCGTCCGCTGGATCCACAGCGAGTACGATCTCGACGAGAGCCCGGAGACCAACCAGAACTACCGCGTGGCCCTCCGGGTCTTCGGGCGCCGTGTCAGCGACGACAACGGCGACGAACCGCCCGAGAGCATCGACTGGATCAAGTCGACGCTCCCCCGAGACTACGACCCAAGTCCGGATCCCACTGAGATGCTGGAGTGGGAGAGCGACATCGAGCCGATGCTCGACGCGGCCCGGAACCCCCGGGACAGTGCTGCGATCGCGCTGCAGTTCGACGCCGGGCTGCGTGGCGGTGAGCTGTACGAGCTGACTGTCGGCGACATCACTGATACCGAGCACGGGCTCTCGGTCGCCGTCGACGGAAAGACGGGGCAGCGAGCGGTCGACCTGATCCCGTCGACGCCGTACGTCACCGAGTGGCTGACCAAACATCCCGGCGACGGTAACGACCCGATCTGGTGCCGTCTGACGTCCCGCGAGCAGCTGTCCTACCAGTCCTATCTGGATATGTTCAAGCGTCCGGCCGACCGCGCCGGCGTCACCAAGGACGTCACGCCGACGAACTTCCGGAAGTCGAACCTGGCGTGGCTCGCCCGTCAGGGGATGAACGCGCGGTACATCGAACGCCGGCAAGGGCGCACCCACGGCTCGGACGCCGTCGCGCGCTACGTCGCCGTCTTCGACGCCGACATCGGTGACGAGTACGCCCGGTTGATGGGGCTGGACGTCCGCGACGAAGACGAGTCCGACGAGTTCCGCCCCGTCACCTGCCCCCGGTGTGACCGGGAGACGCCGCGTGACGAAGACCTGTGTATGTGGTGCGGGATGGCTCTCGATCCGGACGCCGCCGATCGGGTCAGTGACGCAAAGACCGCCGCCGTCGATGAACTTACGGCCGACGAAGAGTGGGCCCAACAGTTCGGCGAGGCGATCTTCGCGAAGCTCGAGAACGACCCCGAGTTCGCGGCGAAGCTGCTCTCCGAAGTCGAAGGCGAGCTCTGAACTACGCATCGTCAGCCTCCTCGCGAGCAGCAATCCGGAGGGCAGCGCGAGCCAGCGGCGCTGCCCGATGATCGGACCGCGCCATTTGCTCAGTCACCTCGCGGTTGTTCTCGACGAACGCAACGACTGGGTTCGTCTCCTGGTCTGGCGCTGAGGGTTGCTGTGCTTCGCTCATAGGCTGATCACCACGATAGTAACCGCCAGTACTGCGACCACGAGCAGCCAGCCCGCGGTGTGTCTAGTCGCGGTCATCTGTCCACCTCGAAGACGATAACTCGAACGTCCGTGCTCGGGCGAATCCCTGCCTGGTGGTGCTCGTTGAGTGCGTCGATAACGTCCTGCGGCTTTGCCGACGGGTACTCTGCCCCGGCCAATCTGAGGAAGCCGTGCGCCTCAACTGCGGGCAGGGTGGCCGTCCGAGTGATAGTCAGTCCAGCGAACTCCGTCCCGTCGTCCGTGATCGCCGTCACCCTGTCACCGACTTCGAGGTTCCAGTAACCGCCGCATCGGACTGTCGCCGTTTTGTCTCCCTGGAGAATCGGGACGACAAGGCCGTCCGCGAACTTCATCCGTTCAGTATCGTTCGCAGACTGATCACTCGGCATCGTCTGCACCTCCAGGCCGATCCTCAACCGGTGCGTCGAGCCAGACTGGACCGATCTCGGCGTAGACTCTGGTTTGGAGCCAGTTCTCGGCGTCCTCGCCGGCGACATCCAGCACGGTCCGGATCACATCCTGGTCGCGAGCAAAGACGACGCCCTGGCGCTCGTGCACACGGAGTTCGTCGTGCGGGCCGGTGGACGTCTCGGGCAGCGGTGTGGCCTCGTGCCAGGCGGCTTCGGGGCTTTTCGACCACGTGGCCGTCCGACGGTCCCACTGGTTGGACGCGTGGTTGGTAATTGTCGGTGTGCTCTCGGGGAGTGAGGAGTCGGATGTTGATGTGCCAGCTGCCATCAGTCGTCACCTCCGACCCGCTCCGTCAGATGTGCGATCGCCAGCTCGACATCGGTCGTGCACGCGGTCACGTGATGGCGATACCACGGCGAGAGCTCATCGAAGGCGGTGTCGTCACGGACCCACAGCGCGACCGGATAGTCGCGCTCGCGGGCCCACATCACTTCCATCGGCGTGCCCACACTCTGGACATCCGTGTAGCCGACGAGGACGCCGTCACTCACTCGCAGGAGCTCTTTGTCGCTCTCGACGAGTGTGTCAACACTGATCTCGCCCTCGAACGGTGTCTCGGTGGCGGTGATCGTCAGGTCCTCAACGGGGACGTTATACTTCGCCAGTGGGTCCCGGAAGTCCACGTCGGGGAACTGGTCTTTGATCCACGCACGCCACGCAGCGCCGCCGTCGTCGTAGGCGGCCACTGGCCCCGCGAGGTAGATCGTGGGCTCAGTCATCGAGATCGACCTCCACATCGGGGTCGTTGATCGCACAGTAGCGGCCGACTTCGCCGTAGCCCATCGTGTCGTCGAAGTGGTCGGCCGTCAGCCGGCCGGCCTGCATCCGCGACTGCTTGACGTGCTGCATCATAATCGCGGCCTCCCACGGCTCGATCGACTCTTCGAGCTTGAACCGGAGGAACGCCGACCACAGCTCGGCGATCTGGCGGTGGTTGTCCAGCGGGTCGCCGTGGGTGTCGTTGCGATCCTGGGTGACGAGGTCGTGGACGCGGTCGAGCCCGTCGCCGAGCTCATAGCCGTCGGTTGTCATTAGTTCCCACCCCCCAGTTTCGCCTGGAAGTCATCGTCGACGGGGTGGGCAAAGGGGAGGATCTCCTCGTCGAGGAACTCGAGGAAGACGCTGTGCGTCCACGGCGAGTAGATCGCGATGTAGCCCGAGTCGTAGACGACGCCGCGTGCAACCGTATTCCGCCACACCCGTTCGAAGCCGAGCCCAACGGTCGCATCTTCGGGCCGCGTGGCGGCATCGTGATAGGCCAGCTTGGCGCGATCGTCGCCCTCGCTGGTGCCAACGTACCAGGTATCGAACTCGTCGCCCCAGTCGACGACGAGATCCTGGAGTGCGACCTCGACGCGCGCCGGGCGACGGTCGAGACGCGCACCGAAGAAATCCAGCGGGAACGACAGCGCGTCCGCGCCAGCGAGACTCTCGACCACGAGCACGCCACGGCCGGTGACGTCTCCGACCCAGTCGGTGATGTGCTCATCGCGCCCTTCGGTCTGCTCGGTGACGATCGTCACGTCACCGTCGTCTTGGAGTACTGTGATGTCCTGCTCGGTCGTGGCGACGCGGCCGACGACAGTGCCAGCCTGGGCGACGGCGTCACCGTCGAGATCGCGTTGGGTCTTCTCGACTGACAGTGCCGGTCGACCGCTTGAGCCGGCCGTGTCTGTGAGTGGGTCGTCGGCAGTGGCGTCAAGCAGCGCGATCGTGCCGGCGATCATACATTCTCACCTCGCTCCTCGCCGATCGTGGCGAGCTCCCCGGCGAGTCCGCGACTGGGGCCTTTGCGCTCGACATCGCGATAGTCGGGGTCGTCGAAGTGTGCCCCACAGCCCGGGGCCTTACAGCGGTAGGCTGTGTCGTACTCGCGATTGTGTCCGTACTGGCGGTCAGACTTGGGCACGATCGCCGACGACCCACACTCGGGGCAGACCTTGCGCTGGCTCATACCGCATCACCCCGGGACTGCCGGACGGATTCGAGGCGACTCGTCGCCTGCTCGAACTTGACGATCGCCTCGTCGACGCTCAGATCACCGGAGACGATCGCGAGTTCGACGGCTTCGTCGATCTTGTCCTGGACGGCTTCGGCGCTCATACCTCCACCTCCTGGCGCTCAAGCTCGATCTTCCGCCGACGCAGGACCTCGCGCTCGTGGTGGATCCGACGATCGGCATTGAGGTCCTCGTGGGTGACCAAGGCGAACATCTGCTGGATCAAGCTGAGTTTCGCCGTGAGATCGTCGTCGACGAACTCGTGATCTTTGACCTTCCCAATGTCCTCGGTGATGTCGTTGATGCGTTGGTGAAGCCGCTCGACCGCGTCCTTCTCCACGACGAGTTCGTCAAGACGCTCCTCAACCTCCTCGAGCGTCATATCCTCGACGTCACTCATCGCGATCACCGTCCATGTGGTCGCTCGGGACGCCATGCCGGCGCTCGGCGGCCAGTTCGATTTCGCAGGCTTGGCAGAGTGAGCCTTGGCAGGGCGCACCGCAGTTCTGGCAGGACGCCATCAGGCGTCACCCCGCGTTTCGTTGCCGACATCGGTGTTGTAGTCCGTCTCTCGAACCCGCTCGACCGTCTCGTCGGGTAGCTCGCGGGGATCAAACAGCATCGTCCCGAAGAATCGCGTGTCCCCGCTCGTGACCTGAAACACAGGATCGTCGCCAAACACCTCGTTCGCGTAGCCGACGTTGCCGAAGGTGGTGTGGCCGTCGTTCAGCGACGCCTCGATCGACCCTGTCACGTCGCCGATCGCGACGATCGGCTCGTCGCCGTCCCAGCTGTCCGCGAGGTTCGTGACGAGCTCGGCGTACTCCGAGAGCGTCATCACGCCAGTCGTCATCAGGCCACCTCCCGGACGTCGACGACGGTATCGGTCGTCAGCCACGCGCCGCCGTTGACGGTCTGTAGCCTGCCGGCGCGCTGCTCGACGCTGTCGGCGGGCACGAACACGCGGTGGCCGGCCAGCGTCTCGAAACTGAGCAGGTCGATCGGGCGGGTGTGGCCGCGCTCGCGACGGCGGTTGCGCTCGGCGCGATCGGCGACGTCACGCATCGTCATCACTCCAGGCGATCTCGACCGGGACGCGCGCAAGTCGCGTCTCGGGGTAATCGTACGTGTCCGAAAACCGGTGTAGATCGTCGAGCCCGCCGATAAAGACACACTCGAAGACCGCATCGTCGGGCGTCACGCCCAGGTAGGGGTGGGTCTTGTAGTTGACCAGGTCGAAGCCCTCCTGCTCGTAGTACTCGATGCAGTCCTCGGCAACGCGGCCGATGACGTAGACTGGCTGGCGCTTGACCAGGTCGATCGCGATGTCGCCGGCTGCGAGCGCGTCGTGGCCCTCTCCCTCGCGGTCGGCGATCCCCTGCTGGATCGCGCGGCGAGCGTCCTGCAGACCCTCGTCGTAGTCGTTGTCGACGGCACCCGTGCCGCCGTCAGCAATCAGTTCCGCGTCGGTACTCCCGTCAGTGGGACAATTACTTTTGCCCCGCGTATCGTAGGTTTCCATTGGCATCAACCACATCGATTGGATGGATGCCACGTCTCGGGTGTTGGTGCACCCGGGACACCTTCTGACAGGCGTCCGCGTGGCTTCCATTTCAGTTTTATAGTGCCGCCTACTAATAGTTTGGTGTCGAGTTGCTACCGCTAGATGGCGATATGACCGTAAACCTAAGTGAGTGGCGACCGAATCTACATATATCGACACGCCTATGAGCATCACCCGGGAGAATCCGAGCGTGGTCCGACAACGTGCCGACTGGATGCGTCCGGTCGACGAGCGCATCCTCGAAGCGATGCGCGACGAGGGGAATCTGACCCCACGAGCGCTTGATGACTTCGACATTACGAGTCAAGGGCACGCGAGCAACCGCCTGTCTGAGCTTGCCCGCTACGGTCTTGTTGAGCGCGTCTCGCGCGGCCTTTATCGCCTGACTGACGAGGGTCACGCTTTTCTCGACGAGGACCTCGACGCGTCGACCCTCTCGAAGGACTGACTTCGCTCTGTCTGCCGCAGTTTTATATACAATCGCGTCCCCTCTCCTGATTGGGTGGCCCTCTCCCCCACTCGATTGCCACCCACGGTCAGCCAGACGCGACTCGTGGCCGCAGCGTCTTGTCCTATCCCCTCTCCCCGTCCTACTTACCCCCATTTTGGTCCTGTGTCGATGCATCCACGTCGGACTGACGGTGGGATGTGCCTAAAAAGGGGGCTGTATTTCCGCACGTTCGCTGATATGTTTCAGTCGTGACTACAGCGCTCGTTGACGTGGTAGTTGACCGTGTCCACGGAGACGTCGAACCGCTGAGCGATAATCCCGTAAAAGTACCCGCGCTCGTGGAGGTCGCGCATCTGCTCGCACTCCTCGGCAATGACGTGGGTACCGTGGGTCATCTTAGATCTCCGGCCCGTACTCGGCGATCCACTCAGCATTGGGCTTGTCCTCCGAGCGGTAGGACTCGATCTGGTTGTAGACTGAGCCCCGGCTCTCCAGGCCGAGTTCGTCGGCGATCTCGGCGTGAGAGTATCCCTTCTCGGCGAGCGAAACGATCTTGGCCCGCTGCTCGGGGACGCCGTGCCGGGCGAGCTGGTCGGCGCGCTCGTCCCAGTCGAGATCCTCAGCAGTCTTGTGCCCACCGTCAGACCGCCAGCCGCAGTTGGGGCAGCGCGTCACTGCGCCGCCGTCCTCTAGGATGGCGACCTGGCAGTAGCAGCGCGTGCAGTGGACGCCCGTGCTGTACCACGCATCGTCGTCGATGTAGAGATTGCCGAACAGCTTGTCGCCGGGACGGGGGTGATCCTCGCCCATCAGCGGCTCGGCGCTGTCGGGGATAAACTCGGCTGCGTCTTCGTTGCGGTCGGTGCCGTGTCGGGAGTCGTAGTCGTTCTGCGTCATTGGTTTAGTAGGTGTGGGTGCGCTCGGTCTCGATCTCGCCGTCGGGCGTCGCGTAGCGGGTGACTCGATCCAACGAGCACTCCTTGCTCGGATCGTTGCAGTCGGTCGTCGTCGTGTTGATCTCGACCCGCTCGCCCGTCTCGGCGGCCTCATCGAGGGCGTCCTGCTCGCGCTCCTCGTCGGTTCGCGGGTCCTCAAGTAGGTCATCGACAGTGTAGACGTCGCCCGCGATCGCATCCTCGGGGACGTCGTTCTCGGCGTCGATCTTACGGTGGAGGTCGCGCTGGCGGTCGGTCATCTCGGCGCGGTCTTTGGTCGCGACGAGTCGCTGCTTGGTGATCTTCTGATCCCACGAGCCCGTCGTCGTGCGCTCACGAACCTCGTAGGCCAACGGCTCGTCGGTCTGCTCGGGCTCGCTGTCCTCGCGGAGCTGCTCGATCTCCTCACGACGGCCGCCGAGCGTGACGAGCGCGCGGATCTTCTCGCCGCCATCGGTGCGCTGGTGACCGCAGTCAAGGACCTCACGGCCCTTGACGGTCGTCAGGTCCGCGCGAACGTCCGTAAAGGAGATATCCGGACTCTCCAGAGTGACGTATAGCGTGCCGCTGTCGGCCGTGACCGTGACGTCCTTGCTACCGTCCGTCCACTCGATCGTGGGCTCGCCACCGTCGGCGACGGCGGTCTGCGTCGGCGTCGCGACGGTCGCTTTAGCCCACGTCACAAAGTGGCCGTGGTCGTTGCGGAGGACGTACACATCAGTTCCGTTCCAGGTTTCGAGCGATCCGAGGTCTGCGGCAAGTTGTTGGGTGGTCATTGTGACCTATTTCATAGTAGTACACCCACCCACTTAACTCTTGCCCTATCCAAGAGTAGTACAGATAGGCAACCCGTCCGATGAGTCACGTAACCACGGTACCAATGTCGACGACCGTCGACCGCAGCCGCTCGTCGACGACGCGATACTCCCGATGCGGCCCCTGGCCCTCGGCCGCGACGAGATCGTACGCGATGAGCTTGTCGAGTTTGTTCCGTCGCGCACGCTCCGAGAGTGGTGTCCGATCGACATCGGCCAGCGCTGCCGCGGCGATCTCGTCGTAGCGCTCGTGCAACGCACCCGCACCGAGCGGGCCCCACTGCCGGATGAGCTCGTAGATGACGTGGTGGTGGATCGGTAGCGACTGCAGGTTCGACTCCCGAATCCACCGCCGCGCCCGCTCATAGGCGTCGTCGACGTCCGGCTCCCGTATCTGCGAGTGTCCGCGCTCGCCGGCCAGCTCCGCCGCGGCCCGCAGCGACTGGATCCCCTCGCGAGCGACGCCGGCGACCTCGTCGGCGATCGCCTCCAGGTGTTCGCGACTGACCGACGAAGGCGGCAGCCCCAGTCGCGCCCGCGCCTCGAGGATGTCCGCGAGCTCGTCGACACCGTATCGATCGAGTCCCAACTCGTGGCCAGCCAGGCGCCGCCGGACGCGATCGTCGACGCGGGCCAGCCAGTCGTCGGGATTGTGGCAAATGACGACCACCGACAGCAGCGGGACGTCCAGCAGGCGGGGGAGTGCGTCGGTCGCGGGGAGGCCGTCGGCCTCGTCGAGGACGACCACCACTGGGTCATCGACGCGCTCCCGCAGCTGCAGATCGAGATCCTCGAGCGGTTCGTTGCCGACGGGGTCCGCACCGGGCAGATCTGCGAGGACACCCCGCAGGATATCGCCCGTGGTCTGGCCGAGACAGCGGACGTGGGCGGTGTGGACGTCCAGGCGCTGGAGTGTGTGTCGCGCGAGTGCAGTCTTGCCGACGCCTGACGGCCCATGCAGGAGGACGTCGTCGGCCCGATCGCCGTGGCGGACGGGTGCCCAGGCGCGGGTCAGCGTCTCGACGGCGCCCTCGCGATGCAGGAGGTGGCGCGGCAGATGTTCGTCGTCGAAGACGTCCGGCCGCGTGATCATGCCGATGGCTGACGGCAACTGGATACATAAAAGGAGGCTGTATTTCCGGGAGCGGTGCCCGTAGCTATTTTTGGGCGCGCTCGCAACGCGGTCGTATGAGTGATGACCGACCACAGTACTGTCCGCGGTGTGGGGCAGACGCCCCTGAACACGGCCAGTACTGTGTCGAGTGTGGCGCGGATCTGCTGGCCGAGCTGGGGGAGAGACCGCAGGCGACGGAGCAGTCGGGGTACACGTTGTTGAGCCGTCGCGACCTCCTACTCAGTGGCGGACTCCTCGCAGTCGGTGGCGTCGGTGGCTGGTGGCTCCTCCAGGACAACGGCCAGCCCGAGCACAGGATCTATGGCGAGGGGTGGGATGTCGAGCGGACCGAGGGGACGCGATCAGTCGAGATCGACGGCTCAGTGACGATACCCGAGGGGCGGTATGCAGTCCGGCAGTTCCAGCCACAGGTTGCTGCGGAGTTGACGGCCTCGTTTGAGGTGTCGCGTGGCGATGCGATCGACGTGTTCGTCGTCGATGACGGTGAGTACGATCGCTACCGAGATCGTGATCGTGACTTTCAGCTGTACGGGCGAGCGCAAAACACAGTTGCAGACTCGGTGTCGGTCGAGCTTGGAGCGGGCGAATATCGGGTCATCTTCGACAATACGGCCGTATTCGGGGCGAGGCCATCAGGCGAGGTCGTCGCTGATGTGACGATCACTGCGAGTCTATAAGCAGACTGACGGCTCGATGACGTCAGGTTCGAGGTTCATCCAACTGCTCGTGGATCGCGTCGGCCAAGGTGTCGGCGAGCTCCCGTGCGCGCTCGTCGTCGGTGTCGGAGACTTCAATCTCGACATCGACCTCGGGCATGCGGGCGTTTTTGCGCTGGATCCGGCGCGTGAGTTCGGTCTCGTCAAGCATCGCCGATCGCCTCCTCCAAGAGCGCTCGCGCGTCTTCGAGCGGTGTCCGTCCCGGTGCGTCGCTGGGGAGTCGTTCCAGCCCGCGCTCGACTGCTGCCAGTGCTTCGGCGATACCGTCTTCGTCGACGTTGTACCCCGCGTCCAGTGCCTGATCGAGGCGCTGCTGACAGTCCTCGAGCTCGTCGGCGAGCCGGTCGGCCCGCGCCTGGGCATCGTCTCTGGCTTCGAGTGCGTCCTGGAGTCGGGCGCGAAGATCGGCGTCGGACACTTCCTCATCCTCGCGCGGATCATTGGCGAGCTCGTAAAGCCCACCCGCAGGCCGTGAGACGTGCCCGTGTTCGACGAGACGCTTCAGCCGCTCGCTTGCATACGTCCGCGAGACATCGAGCTCTTCAGCGACGTACTGTGGCGTCACGCGGCCCTCGTGGAGAACGTCGAGTACGCGCTTATCTGTGCTGTTGAGGTCGTCGGGCGTGAGCACGCCCGTAGGTTGCACACCCATATGATAACAATGTGTCGGTGGCGTTATGTAGTTTATGGTAAGTTGTGTTGTATAGTAGACTACGATCCGTTAACTATAAGGCACTGGCAGTAGTACTGTAGGATGTGAAGCGCCCTGCCGGAGAACGATTCCGGCCGGTGTTGATGGCACCGACCGGGCGCTTCAGGAGCACTGAAGCAACAATGGCTACGAACGCCCGACAGAAAAAGCGTACTGACTCCGTGCCCGCGAGCGCGGCCCTGATCGGCATCGACGCCGACGGCGCACGGCACTACTGCACGTCCCCAATCTACGAGACGGTAACGATCTACGTCAAAGAGCAGTCCGGCGAGATCGACACCTGGGGCCTCGAGGAGACGCCCTACGACACCGTCGGCGGCCCCGACGCTGACCAGCCCGGCTGGTACGATCACGTCGCCGCCAAGCGCGGCTGGGACATGCTCGCCGACGAGATCGTCGCCCGACAGCTGCAGACGCTCGCCGGAGGTGTGCACTGATGGCGATCGCGACCGACGCCCCGACGCCCGAGGACGTCGAACTCGACGAACGCGCACTCACGCAGTACCTGACCGTCCTACCGGAGCTGGGCCGTGCCCGCCACGCCGAGGACCTGTACCTGGTCGTCAGCGAGTCCGGCAGCGAGTACCTCGTCGACATGCGCCTGCCGGCCTGTGAGTGCGCTGACCACCAGTACCGCGACCGCAAGTGCAAGCACATCCGTCGTGTCGAGTTCGCGACCGGCGAGCGCGAGCTCCCCGCGTGGGCCGACCAGGCGGCCGTCGACGAGCAGCTCGGGGAACACATCGATGGAGGTGGGGCCTGATGGCGCGCGACCACGATTGGGACGTCTTCGCCGACGAGAGTCCTACCCAGATTCACCACAAAGACTGCCAGGACACGCCTGAATCGCACCCCACCGGCGATGCGACCGCTGAGGTCGTGCTCGATCCCGGGGCGTACGCTGACGGTGGCGAGGAATTCGATGTCTCCTGTGCGTGCTTGGACGCACTACTTGGCAGTGACCGCCACGATGACGAACCCATGCGCCGGACGCCCGGTGTCAGTTACGAGCCCGAGGACGGCGCGGACGTCTTGGATTTCGTCGCCGACTACGGCTACGACGCGATCGACGCCGGCGTCGACGCGGACGCTGTCGTCACCGCCCTCCAAGAGGCCGCCGACGAGATCCGGCGCACGGAGGTCGATGCCTGATGAGCCTTGACGAGGAACTCCAGCAGATCCCTGACGTCAGCGTCGAGGCCGAACTCATCGACGGCAAGCTCTCGATGACGACGTCGACCGACGCGACGCTCCGGATCAAGGCGCCCGACCACCAGCCACTCTCGGCGGTCGAGCCGCATCTCGAGCTGTACGTCGCGACTGCGGACACGCGGGTCTCCCTCGAGCTCGACGCGGCCGAACTGGACGCGCTGGCCGACGCGATCGACGAAGCCCAGGAGGGTGGCGAGTGATGGCTGGACTCACAATCGAGTTCACGAACGCCGCGACGCAGCGCCGCCGCTACCGGTTCGAGCAACGCAGCGCCGGCGGCTGGTGGCGCGTCGAAGAAGAGTTCAACGAAGGGTCGTGGCGCGCGGTCGGCAAGGAAGTCGTCGCCGACGTGGTCATCGAGGCCGACGCGGAGATCGCCGATACCGTCGGTGACGAGCACGGCGAGACTGGGGTGATCGGTCCATGAAGAAGCTCGAAGCGACGATCTCGGTCCCGAAGACGCGTCGAGAACTGGCTGTCGGCTACGATCGGCGCGACGGCGCGCCCTACGCGAAGATCCGCAAAGAATGAGTCTCGACCGAAGTCACGACTCGGATCGCGGCCACGATCGCCAGCAACCCCAGCCCGGTCACGCCACGCCCTGGAACCCCGAAGTCCACTACCGGATCGTCCACAGCGAGACGGGCCCGAGCGAGGACGGCTACTGGCAGGGCGAACCGAAGTACCTGGAGTGCGAGGGCTGCGGCGCGCGCGTCCAGCTGACCGAGACGCCCAGCGCCGGCGTTGACGAACTCCCACACGCGCCGGGCTGTCCGCAGCGGTTCGCCCGCTCGGAGTGGTGGCGCGAGCAGTTCCGCAGCAGATAGAAGCTGTTTATCAGTCCACAATGCGGATTTCGTCGATGTAGGTTGAGGCATAGATCGACCCACTGTAACTACTAATAGACCCGCCAATACCCCCTCCAGTCGGTGTGGTGCGGTCGAGCGATCCTGCCGCCTCATCAATTAGCGAGCCACCACTGTATGCACGCACTGCAAACGATGCCGTACCGGCGTTAACCCCGACGCCATCCTCATAGACGAACGTCTCGGTTGCACCAGTGTTTTTGACTGGGTCGCCAGACGCGAAGACAAATGAGTCATCGCCGTGCTCGCCAGTGACTATACCGTCGCCAGCGACAAAGGCGTACTCACCGGCAGCGGCAGCGGCCCACTCAATCTCGAACCGAACATACCCATTACTGATACTCGAGATGGCAGCACCAGAGAGCGTACAGATTGTGTCCGCATTACCACTCCCGTCAAAATAGCGGAGGGTGACGGTGTCATCGGGCCCATCTAACAGAAGACTGAACCGCTCCGGATCAACCGTCGCAGACTGCACCCCGAACCAAAACCGACCGGCGTTGTCTGCGCTATCCTCGACGGCCAGATAGACCTCGATCGTATCTCCGACCTGTGGGTATGCCGGGAGTCCGCTGGTTGAGACGACGTACTCGGACCGGGTGGTGGTATCGACGTTGCGGACCTCTAAAGCGTGGTCTCCTGCTGCCTCCAGAGGCGAGATCTTGCCTTCGCCCTGCCCGCTTGTCTCGTACTCAGCGAGATCGCCATCCTCATAGTCGTCAACGAGTTGCGTCATTATCGGACCTCAGTGATATACTCGGACACCGAGTATTTCAGAGTCATCCGCTGATGCTCCCCGTGTTGTAGAGGTTAGACACTTCGGTGCTGGTCAGGTCTTTATCATACACGCGTGGATCGTCAATAGTACCGTCAAAAGGACGGAAAGTAGGGTCGCGGTAAGCCCCGACCGTGTATCTGTTTACCGTGCTGAAATTTGGTGTATTATTAACCGTAACGTTGAGTCCACCGTCTGAACCATCAATATAGAACTCAAACGTACTGGGGTCGGCGCTCGCCGCTACCCACGTGACGTGATTCCACGCATCAAACGTAACCGTCCCCGTACTCTCTGCCCCGCAACCTGTTGAGCCGTCGAACAACTTACCTTTGATAGTCCCGTCAGTGTTCACACTAAAGCGCAGATTGGTGACGTTATTTGATTGCTGGCCAAAGACCAAAATATCCTTATACTCGCTTATGCTGTTTGGGTATATCCACGCCGAAACAGAGTACGGTGCAGCAAGGTCTGGCAATGACGCGGAGTCGCGGACGAGATAGTCGTCGGTGCCGTCAAACTCGTAAGCCTCGTTAGTTGTATATGTCTGATTTGCACCGCTCACCCCCGTTGTTGCACCGTTGATAGTTGCGTCATAGTCGTTCCAAACGTCTAGAGCAGTGCCACTCTCGGTATCAGCGTTGTCCAACGTGAGACGGAAAACTCCGCTGTCGGGTATTGCAGACTCTTCTGAGAGGGACGCGGTCGCAATATCGCCGATCGGCTCGAGCGTCACGCGCTAGTCACCCCCTCCACAAGCGCCATAATCGAGACGCTCGCCCCGGACTGGTTGTCTACGAGCACGGCGATCGTCTGTGCGCCGCCACTGGCATTCGTGAAGGACCCAAGCGGAGACCCGGTTTCACTGTCGAAGATCGTGCTCCCATCACCCGAGAGGAGCGTTGCCTGGCTGGTAAACCCGCCACTGTTATCCAGCGTGACGAGCTCCAGATCCACGCCGGACGCGACCGCCGAGCCGTCTGCATTCGTCAGGGCGGCCTTATACACCTCGACTGACTCCCCGTCTGCGAGGCTGTCGATGACGAGGACCCCCTGGTTTGTATCCGAGACGGCACCCGACTCACGCCCCTCAAACACCGCTTGGTGCTCGTAGGCCAGCTCGACCTCGCCTGTGCCAGGACTGGTGGCCCCGAGCCCGGCTTGTGCATCCAGTGTCTCGACGGGATCTTCGACGACGCTGCCGTCGTCCTGGACGATCAACGCCGCGCCACCGCCGCCACCGCCTGCGGTGTACCACTGCGTGTCGTCGGCGGCCAGGACGGTCGCCCCGTAGTTCGTCTCGACCGTTTCGGTCGTGCCGCCGTCGATCCCTTCACCGCCCTCAGTATCGACAGTGATCGGGTTCGCCTCCGCGGCGCCGCCGACGTCCACGATCGTCACGACATTGATCGACTCGGCGTCAGCAGCGAGATCGCTGCTGGCCAGGGTGACGGTCACAGCTCCGCCCGAGGTGTCGACCAGCACGACCTCCTCGCCGCTGGTTGTGGTGTTGCTCGTGACCGGCCCAGTCAGGGTACGTTCGTCGTCGACGCGCTCGCGCGGGACGACGCCAGCCGACTGATCGTAGATCGTCTGTCCGCTGTCCGCATCCAGCAGATCGGTCCCCGCGAGGTGGGGGGCGACATCCGTCCCGATCAGGAGTGGGTAGTTCTGGGCCTGCGCGGCCTCCTGGAGCTCGTCGAGCGCGGCATCGACGGTCGCCACGCCATACGTGTCAGTTGAGTCGTCGTAATGGACCTGCTCGGCCTCGTTGCTAAACTGCGCCCGCCAGTCGAGGATCTCCGAGTCGCTGACGTCCGTGGCACCGCTGGGGACGTAGACGATCGCGAGCAGCAACTCGTCGCCAGTGGTGTCTGGCGGCGTCGGGTACTGCTCGGCTGTCCCCTCGCGGACGGCGCTCGAGCCCGTCCCAGCGTCGATGACGACCGTATCCCACCGGTCGTACGTCCCATCACCGCTCGACAGGACGTGGGTCTCGGCGGCCGTTAGTTCGACCTCGCTGGCGTCGTAGTAGGCGGTGCCGGCCGCGACCTGTATCTCCAGATCGTTCGTCGTCGCGGTGACTTCGAGATCGCCTGCGTTGACGACGCCGTTGCCGGCGAGCCCCTCGGCGACGGCGCGGAGCTGTACCTCAAACAGTGGCTGGCCCTGCGGCCAGTCGAGTTGTGGTGCTGTTGGCATGGGTAGTCTCTAAAACTGCAGCGGCGACCGCGGCCGCAAGCGGACTCGGTCGTCTTTGGTCTCGGCGCCGAACACGACCCGCCAGACGAGGTCGCCAGCCTGGTTGATCGCTCCGAGTTCGACGATCTCGTGGGGTTGCGTACTGGGCTCGCTGCGAGTAACGATCGTCCAGGGGACGACCGCCGAGCGCTGGACGTCCGCCGCAGCTGTCTTGCTGATGACTGCGTTCTCCAGTGCCGTATCGCCAGTGCTCGGTGGCGTGTCGTCAGTCCCGAGCGCGATCTCGTTGATCCCGACTGTATCGACAGGCGTCGCCAGCGCGTGAGCGATCGTCGCCATCTCGGTGACTGCGGCCTGACCGCTCGCCGAGTGGCTGTAGGTTAACTCAAACTCAGCCCGGAGTTCCGAGCGATCGTCGAGCGTGACGTCGGCGGTCGTCAGCCGGGTCAGCAAGTCAGCCTCGTCGTCGTAGATCCCCAGCTCCCGGATCGTCTCGCGGACATCGCTGAAGCGCCACTCGGCGGTCGCTGTCAGCGTCGCACTGTCGGGCGTCCCGTGCCAGGCGTGGACCGGCTTCCCGGGCGCACGCAGCCCCGTGTCGGCCCGAGAGACGGTCGTGCCGTCACTCCCGACCGCGGCGGTGTCGATCCCGCGCCGCGCGCCGGCCAATGCTGCGGCCAGGGCAGCTCGCCCGTCGTCGACGAACGACCCGTCACTGGTTGAGGCGATCTCGATCCACTCGCCGCGGACGTCGCCGGCGACACCTCGGCCGCTGCCGTGCTGTGGATCGGGATGGCCCGAGATGAGGCTGTCCTTGAGTGAGCGCTCGTACAGCGTCGCCGCAACGTCGACGCTGATCTGGCCGGCTGGCGCGCCGATGCCGATCGTCTGCTGGGGTGCGACCTCGCGCTGATAGCTCTCCAGCCGGGTCGTCTGGCGGCGGTTCTGCGAGATCTCTTGCTCGATGCCCACGATTGATCACCCAAAGATGCCGCTGGCGGTCACGACCACCGTGGCCGTCCCCGAGTCGCCGATCTGGAGTGTGTATTCGCCGAGGCCGAGGAGGTCGGCGGCGAACGTAAACGCGACCGTCGTCGTCTGGCCAGCCAGGATATCGACGGTCTTGGCCCGGCTCCCGCTGCCGTTGACGAGCAACGGGACGGTCAGCCCGACGATGTCGGCACTCGTGTTGGTGTTCTCCAGCGTCGCACTGACGGTGACGGTGCCGCTGGTACTCGTCGAGAGTGACCCACTCGGCGTGTCGACGGTCAGGTTGGAGTACGATACATCCGCGGCGGTCGCCTCCGATGCGTCTGCCGTCTCGAGTCGGCTGAAGTGGACCTCGGTCCCGCGGATTGACACCGCGCCGGCTGGCGCGTCGACGCCGTTGATCGTCTCGCCGGCCGTCTCGAAGATCTTGAGGCCGGCCGACTGGTCGCCGATGTCGTCGGCCTGCTCGACCGTGCTGAGTAGATCCGAGAGTGGGGTCCGCGAGGAGAGGATGGCCGTCCGGAACGCCCCAAACGAGTTGTAGACACGCTTGGCCTTCGCGACGAGCGTCGAGGCCCGCTCTGCGGACAGGCCTTGGTCGAGTAAGTACTGCTCGAGATCGTCGTAGCTGTCGATCGTCGCGACCTGGTCTTTGACCGCCGTATCCAGCGTCGACCCGTAGGCCGTCTTGAGGTCCGCGACGACGTCGCTGGCGGTCGTGTTGTCGAGGCCGTTGTCGGTCAGGTACGTCTCGACCTCGGTCCATGATGAGGACGCGATGATCTGCCGGTCGAACGCGCTGACGACCGGGAAAAGCGACCGGAGTGCGTCGACGGTTGCCGCCGCCGAGTCACTGGCGACGCCGTTGTCGACGAGCGTCTGCTCCAGCCCGTCCCAGCCGGCCGTCGCGCCGACATCGGCCGCCAGCGCTGTATCCGGATCAAACGCTAACTTGAGCAGTTGGATGTGGCGGTCAGCATCGACGGCGGTCGCGCCGTTGTCCAGCAGGAACGTCCGATAGTCGTCGTAGGTCGGCTGGGCAAGCGCGCCACTCGAGTCGTCGCCACGGAAGGTGTCGAAGTCAGCGAAGAGTACCTCGAGGAACGCGACCGTCTCGGTGACGTCGTCGCTGGCGATCTCGGCGATGTCGCTACCCCAAGCAGTCAGGTTGTCCCCGTAGTCCGCGAAGCCAGCCTGTGATCGGAGGAAGTCCCGATAGCCGTCGTAGCCCGACAGCGCGGCCCGCAGACTATCGATCTCGTCCTGGAGGACGGACTCGCGTGAGGTCTGCTCGCGCAGCCCAGCCCATACTTCGACGGTCTTGGGGTCAAGGTCTGTCGGCATGGTCAGAGTGAGGTGGCGGTGATCGTAACGGTCGTGCGCGGGCCCTGTGTCGTGACGTCGGCGACCGAGACCGTCCCCGAGAGGTCGATCGCGGGCCAGTCAACCGGGATCTGGTCCTCGGCCTGGAGGTCGGCATACGAGCTGTCGAGGATCTCGAAGGCGACTGTGGCGTCATCTCGGGCGTGATCGTCGAGATAGCCCTCAGCGCGGGCGGCGGCCTCGTCGTCGCTCTGGATCGACTTGTCGATCAGGACTTCGGGGCGGGGATTGGGGCCGTAGAAGGCGATCGAGCCCTGATCCTTGCGCGTGACCTCGATGTCGCCCGCGCCCTGGACCGTGACGATGTTGCGGATCGACTCGTAGTCGCGCTCGTCGTCGATCGAGACGACTGGCGTCGTCGACGGGGAGATCTGGAGTGGTGGCGCGCCGTTGTCGGGCTCATAATGCAAGACGTTGCCGTCGGTCCAGACCTCGTACTGGTCTTCGGTCGCGAGGTCGCTGATGAATCGGCCAGCCGAGACGTCCACGCGGCGGGTGATCCGGCGATCAGTCTGCTGGACACCCTCGGTCGAGAGTGCGGTCGGCCGATCCGAGCGCCGGAACGGCTTGGTGTGGGCGTTGTCGATGAGGATCGCCGTGTTGTTGGCGAGCTTCGCCCGAGGGATGAACCGATACTGCAGCGTACCTGTCTCATCGAGTTGGCCCGCATCGGGATCGGCGTCTTCGGCCCGGAGTGTGAGTGCCGAGAAGCCGCTGGTCGGTGTCTCGGGCGTCCAGACGTAGGTCGTGCCGTCCGGCGTGACGAGTTCGACTTCGGTATCCCAGCCGGCACCGCGGTCGTTGACGAGCAGTCGGGTTGAGAGCTCGAAGACCCCATCCTCGATGGCGGCCGCGGTGACGTCGTGATACGTGGCCGTCAGTGCGGTCGTATGCCCCTGGCGCGCGCCGACGACGACGAGGTCCGTGCCCCAGTTGTACAGCCCGGCTCTGGTCCCGTTGTAGAGCTGAAAGACCGGGGCGTTGGACGTCCACTCAGTCAGGTCGTCGCCAGTGTGGATCTCGGTCTTGTCCAGCGCTTGGGCCTGGGTCGTCGCCGCGAGTTCGACCGCTCGCGAGGAGCGGACATCGTAGAAGACTTGGTGGAGATCGCGATGCTTGAGCTCGAGGCGCGTTTCCAGCGCGTCGATGAGCAGGCGCTGACTTGAGTTGCCGGTGCGGATGGCCGTGACATACCCACGCCAGGTCTCGTCGCCGCGGTCGATCGCGACGTTGTTGCCGGCGCTGACCTGGTCGCGGACGTCGGCCAGCGTCGTGATGGTCGCCCGTCCGAGCGCGTCCGACGAGCGATGCGAGCGCTCGACATCGACGACGGCGTCGATCGGCTGCCCGGCAATAGTGACAGTTGTCATGGTCAGGGGAACAGACTGTCGAAGGTACGCTGCTGGGCGTTGCTGACCTCGGTCGGGAGCTGTCGCAGGATCTCCTGGCGGAGCTGTCGGACGGCCGAGTCGGCGATCTCCTGTTTGCTGTCGGCCGTGACGTTGAACGTGGCGTCGACGTTGACTGTCGGCGAGGTCGTCCCATCGCCACTGCCGGATGTCGTGTCCTGGTCAGGCCCCTCGAATGTGAACGGGTTGAGTGTGTCTCCGAACGTGCGGTTGCTAAACAGATTGGTCGGAGTCTCATTACCGGACTCGACGCCATCAACGCTCGGGAGCATCAGCCCGTCGGCGCTGAAGTCGGCGTACGGGTTCTGTGGCCCGGTCCCAGACGTGAAGTCGTACGGCATACTCAGATCAAGGACGTCCGTCTGTGTGCCGGGTAGATCTGGCACCGACGGGTCGGTTTCGGGCGGGTCGCCGTGGGTGTACTCGTCGTATGAGTTTTTTTCACCGTCGTAGTCGAAGAACGACGTCACGCCGCTCCCCAGGTCGGCCAGACTCGGACCGGATAGACCCGGTCCCAAACCGACATTAAGGATGTCGTCGATCATTTGCCCACCGACGTCAGTTGCGGTTGAGCCGGACTCGAACCCAGGCATTGGCAGGTTCATCCCACCCTGATTCAGGAGTGCCGCGACGGCTGGATACCCGGCGAGAGCGCCGACCAATCCAGCCGTGCCGCCTGATGCGAGGCCAGCCGCCGATGCTGATGGCAACGCCCCCGAGACCGAGCTTAGCCCCAGTGCGGCGAGGAGACCATCGCTGAGGAGACTACCACCACCGCCAGCGGCACCACCACCGCCGACTCCACCAGCACCGCCGGCACCAGCACCGAGTTCGTCGAGAATGTCCTCGAGGAGATCGGTCTGGTCGGAGAGTTCGTCGACGGCAGCGCCACCGGCCAGACTGGTCGCCACACCACCGTCAGGGCGTGCCGCACGGCCGTTCTCGACAGTGACGCCGACGCTCCCGAGCTCAGATTCGATTTCTGAGCGGGCTTGCCGCAGCTCGCGCTGCGGAATGTGGATCGACAGTTCTGCTTCAGTACCGAAATCTGTCATGGGTTCAGGAGTTCGTAGTTGACGAAATGGAGCAGGTCACCCTCGGACCACTGCCGGACGTCCCGCGGATCGTGCCCGGCGGCCACGGCAGCGGCGATGCCGTACTGGACGAGGTCGTCGCGATCCGGGTCGATCGCCTCGCCGGCGGCCAGCCGCCGCGTCGTCGTCAGTTTCCCAAGTCGTTGAGATCCTCCAGCTGGCGGCCGATCCAGTCGGCCAGTGCCGGCGGGAGCGCGCCCAGCAGCGCGTGCCGCTCCTGGAGATCCTCGCCGCCCTCGAGCCACGGCGCCTTGACGACGCCGGCGGCGTGCAACCAGTCCGCCAGCTGTGACTGGCCGAGCGAGCCCATCGTCCGCTGATTCGCAGTGTCGAGGACTCTGGAGCGCGTCGTCGTCGTGTGCGCCTCCAGCGTAATTTCGGCCTCGCCGCCGAACTCCTCGATGGCCCACTGGAGTGCGTCGCGTTCGCGAGCGGCGTCGCGACGGTCGGCTCGCGCCTCGCCGATCGCCTGGTCAGTTGCATCCGCGTCGTCCTCGAGTTTGTCGAGACGGTCGTCCAAGCCGGCGAGCCGCTCGTCGACGTCGGCCAGCGCCTGCTCGAGCGTGACGGTCCGCGTCGGCGGGTAGTCGATGTCAGTCATACGGTCGGATCACTGGCGGTGACGCCCGTCGCGTTCAGCGTGACCTGCTCGGTCAGCTCGGCCTCGTTGTTGATGAGGTCCTGCCAGTCGTAGGTCTCGGGCTTGACTGTCGCGAAGTCATATGACGCGCGCTCGGTGCCGGCCGCGCTGAAGGTCAGCCCAGCCGTGAACGAATCGACAGTCTCCTGGACGCTTGTCGCGCCAGTCGCGCCAAGTGCCCGCTCGTAGAGGTCGGGACCGTCGTAGATGACCGAGAGGTCGACCGATTCCTGGACGTTACCAGCGACCGCCTCAACGGGCTTCTGCGTGGCCCCGCGGATCAGTCGCGAGATCTGCTCGAAGGACATCGTCGCCGACTGCAGATACTCGCCGATGGACGTCCCGGCAATCGTCAGATTAGCGCCGTGGCCCGGGACTTCGGATCCGCTGTTGGTGATCGTCCCGGGTGTGATCGACGTGTTTGTATCCTCGTCACCGTAGGCGCCGGTCAGCGTGACGGTCACCGTCTCGGTCGTGCCGTTGTACTCGACCTGGCAGGTCGCGGGAGCCCAGCCTTTGATCTGGCGCTCGGTCACGCCGGAGACCATATCGGCCCCGAGATACCACTCGGCCGAGTTGACCAAGCCGCTCGTGAAACCAGTAAACGTATCGTTGAAGACAAGTCGGTGGAACTCGTCGTTTTTCAGCGTGAACTGCACGCCGAACTGGCCCTCGAGTTGGGTGGCGAGGTAGTCCTGGGCTTCGACATCGCCCGGCGCGAGGATCTCCAGCAGGTTGCGGGTAAGTTCTGCGGTCTGTACGGTCGGGTTCGTGCCCGGGAGATAGTAGGTCGGGTCAGTGCCCGTGCCGCCGAGATACGACTGCTCGGCCGCCCAGGCAAGTGTGCCACTACCAGCGCCTCCCGGCATAGGTTCCTCCTGTCATGGGTCTGTGTTATTTTTCTGAGAGTGTGATGTCGTAGCTGTAGGCCGCGTCACTCCCGGGCACGACCTGCTCGACGCTGATCTCCTGTGCGATGACGTAGGTGCCGTTGACGGAGTCGGAGATGTCGGTGCCACTATCGTCGACGGCCTGGACGGAGAGCTCGGTCGTGTCGGGGTCGGACGCGATCGTCCGGAGCCGGTCGGCCAGGGCTGCGGCATCGCTGCCGAGCCACTGGCCGGTGAAGGCGATTTGGCCCGGCGCGAGTCCGTCAGCTGCCGTCGTCGGCGTGACGTCCGGCTCGAAGGTGTCGCCATCAGGAGCGGTCCCGTGGCGCTGACGGCGCGTAATCGGCTGGAGCGAGTCGCCGTAACACCGGACGCCCGGGTTGACCGACGAGTCAGCCGGCACGAGGTCGTAGTTGGTCATGGAGCAAGTGCGTGGATGGCGTTGCTGAGGTCAGCTGCGTCGCGGAGCTCGAGCTGCGGCCGGAACGTCGACGCCGAGCCGTCCTGGCTGAGGTCTGCCGGCAGTGAGACCTCTCCAGGGACGACCGACTGTGGGCTGAACCGCCCACTACTGGAGTACTCGCCGTACTCGAAGGTGATCGGATTCTTGCCGTCGATTCCGGCCGTCGCGAGCGACTGACCAAGGATGTTCAATTTCGTGATGACGTCGTCGCCGTCGGCAGCGCTGCCCCATTGGTCGGCCGACCCTTCCCACTGGGTAAACTCGACAGTCCAAAAGCGGACGCGAGCACCACTCCCGACGAACGCCTGCGAGGTATCACTCTCGACGCCCGGGATCTGCTCAGCGAGCGTCCGGAGGGATTGGAAGCCGTCGAGTAGGTAGAACGGCTGCTGTTGCTCGGTGACGGTCAGGTTTCCCGAGCCGACGAACGTATCGCCGTTGGGGAGATCCAGCCGGACTTTATCGTAACTCGACATATGTTAGAGCTCCTCGTAGCCGTCGAAGGTGACGTCGAAGGTGTACTCGTAGAAATCGCGATACTCGTGGGAGTTGTCGCTTTCCAGGTCGACCTGCAGCGAGACGTACGCCTCGCCATCACCAGAGACGGGGAAGCGTCGGTCGGCCTGAATCAGTCGCCGGGCCTCGTCGACGAGCGTCCGGAAGTCATCGTGATCGGCGATGTGGCCGTGCTGGCTCTCGTGTGCGCCCTGGATCACGACGGTGACGCCGTCCTCGACATCATAATCGTACTCGGTGCCGATCGGCGTCTGCTGACGATCGGGGCCGTTGTCGACAGTGATGAGGTTGCCGTGTGTGAAGTCGAAATCCTGCGTGCGATCGCCGGCCGTGTAGCCGGGCGGTGGAGACGCGTAGAACGTGCTGTCGTTGCCGTTGACCAGTGCCGGCTGGGGATCGTAGTTGCTCGTATCCCAACCGTCCAAAACGTCCAAGACGAACTCGGTCAGATCCAGCATTGGTCAGGCCTCCAGGACGCGCCGCAGCCCGCGGATCGAATCGCGGATCGCTCGCGAGGCGGGGATGCCGCCGGTGTCGCTGCCCCATTCGACGCTGCTGAAGTACACCCGCCAGCCCGAGCGAAATTCGCCGCCGGCAGAGCGTGCCTGCTCAAACTCCTCGCGGACCCAGCCGGGCGGGTCCTCCCAGACGAACGAGAGGACGGGATTACCGTCGATCGTGTGCGGGGAGACGCCGAACTCCCAGCGAGCCATCTGCTCGGACGTCCAGCCGATCGTGACCGTCAGGCGATCGTCGGTGCGCTCGACCTGGGGTTCGCCCAGCGAGTCGATCGTGCTCTCGACGTCGTAGCCGTGGCGACGGCCATACGAGCGAAGGCGCTCGTGAACGAGCTCGACGAACTCGTAGATGAGGTTGGCCTGTTGGCCGACGAGTTTGGCCTCAGCCTCGTCGAGCATAGCCTCGCGGAGGTTGTCCTCGAAACTGGCCTCGAGTGTCGTCACTGGTAGACCTCCAGCAGCTCCTCAGCCTTGCGCTCGAACTGCTCGGCGAGCGATTCGACGTTGTAGACCTGTGCGCTCTCGGGGATCTGGATCGCGGCATCCTCGACGAAATCCGAGGCAGCCCGAAACGCCACTGCACGCCTGACGGTCTGAGGGATGCCCTCGTGGCCATACGAGAACTCGAGATAGACCGCGTTGGCGAAGCTGTCCAGGACGTACTCGTCATCCTCGTCTTCGACCAGGAGGTTCGTCGTGTCGAGATACAGCCGCGACCAGCCGCCGTTGTTGACCCGCAGGTAGTAGTCCTCGCCCGACGGTGGCCACGACCCCTCGGTGTAGTCGCTACTGGCAGCCCAGTCCTCGAAGGTTCCGTCTTCGGTGCGGACGTGCAGCGCCTCGATCGTCTCGGCGTCGCGACGGGCGAGCTCGATCGCCGCGTAGTCGCCCTGGGAGGTCTTCGGCGCCGGATCCTCGCCGGCGACGTGTGCCCCGCCGGTCGGGATATCATACTCGTCGTCGCGACTCTTCGGCGACGTCGGGATCGTGATCTGGGTGGCCTCGTCGATCCCCGACGGTTCGTACCAGTGGCGCTTGAGGGTCTTCTCGAGCCACTCGGTCTGGGCCGTGATCGCGTCCACGGCGATCTGCTGGTCCTGGCCAATATCGCCCGGCAGTGACGCCTCTCGCAGGGCGCGTCGGAGGTCTTCGAGCGTGCAGTAGCCTTCAGGCATGGGCGATCACCATCAGCTCGCCATCAGCGTGATCGTCGCCGAGTCCCCGGCAGTGGCGGTCCCGTTCGTGCAGCGGACGCGGAGCTCGTCGGCCCCGGTCTCGAGGATGGCGTCGTAGTCGGCACTCCCGCTGTAGCCCGAGCGGACGCCCTGGATCCAGGTGCCGCCGTTCCGCCGGACGTCGATCGCGTAGTCCGCCGCTGCGTCGCCGCGGATGTGGACATCGACGATGTTGTTGTCGAGGAGTCGCAGCGCGACCGCGTTGCCAGACGTCTCGATGTCGATCGTCTTTTCAGTCGTGGGCATCAGTCAGTCCTCCAGCTCAGCGAGTCGTGCTTCGAGTGCGTCGATGGCCGTTTTTCGGGCCGGCCCGTCGCGCTCTTCGGACAGGATGTAGCGGATGGCTTCCGCGTCTTCGACGCTCCCGATAGCAGCTTTGATCTGATCGACGGTGGCATCCTTGGCGAGGATGTTGACGCCGTCCTCTGTTTCGATACTGTAGCCAGCGCTGTCGTCAGCCGGCTCGTCAGTGATGTCGGAGACATCGACGTCGAAGTTCTCAACGCTGTCGAGGTAAACCGCGAGGTCGTCGTCGACGTCGATCTCGTTGCCAGGCTCGAAGCTGTGACCGCCGACGCGATACGTACCACCGCCAGTGTAGCGGGCGGTCGGCATGATCAGGCGCTCCCAGTGCCGACGACGACCCAGCCGCTGGTCGTGCCGTCGATGTTCTTGACAGTGGCTGTTGCGCCAGCGGCCGTGAGGTTCGACGGCCCTGTCCCGACGAAGTCCGCATCAGCGAATGAGACTGTCGGCGTGTTCGCACCGCCGTCGTGGACGACCGTGACCACCTGGCCCTCCTGTGCAGCTGCGGTAAGGTCGACCGTGTTGGTGCCATCGGCGGTGACGGCATGGGTGCGCGTGTTCTCGGCGACCGCCGTGTCCGCGCCGTTTGCCGGGCTATCGGTCGCGACGTACGGTGAGTCGCCCTCGAAGTGCTCCCGGACGCGGTTGTTAGTGGTACTCATTCGTTACCACCTCAGGCCGTCGGCAGGTTGTTGATGAGGACTGCACCTTCTTCGTCTTCGACGCTGAAGTCGTCGCGGGTCCGCATGAAGTAGCGGGCGAAGAGGTCGTTCTCGGCGGTCTTGTCCGTCGCGTCCAGGACTTCGACCTCGGTCTCGCGCCAGACGCCGTAGATGAGGTTATCGGGGTAGGTCAGCAGCGCCGTGTCCTCGGGGAAGCCGGCGAAGCCGTAAACATCGTAGTTGAACGGGGTGATGTCGTCATCGGAGAACAGCACCGCCGCACCGAGCGGATCCTCACGCTGGGTGAGGTCGTACTCGTAGTTCTCGATATGCGACAGGTTCATCATGTAGACCGGTTCCTGGACGTCGCCAGAGCGCTTGAACCGGTTCGGCAGGGCCGCCCGGCTCTCGTGGAACAGGGACGTGTCGATCGCGCCGCCCTGGTGGTCGTAGGTGTTGGTGTCCGTGCGGTTGCTGAGGATCTGCAGCCAGCCGTCGTTCTGCTGGATGAAGGCGTCGCTGTCGGACTCGTCGCCGTTGATCGCGAGGTCCTGCGTGTCGACGGCCCACTGCTGGGCCATCTTGTCGAGGACGATCTCGTCGACTTGGCCGATCGTGTCCTCGACGGCCTCGCGCTGGAGGTCCCAGGACAGCAGGCCCTTGGTGGCGTCCATCTCGATGCCGTCGGTGTTGACAGAGCCCGTCGGACTGTCACCCTCAGTTTCGGTGCCGCCGCGGCGCATCCGCTCGCCGACGCCGATGCGAGCGAGCTCCATCTTCGGCCGCGGTAGGATCTCCGTCCGGACCATGTCCAGCAGCGTCGCCGTGTCCTGGACGCGCTGGTACCAGTCGTCGAAGAGATCCCGCGGCATCACGCCGCCGGAGAGATCGGTGCTGTCGAACTTCTCGAGCGATTCCTCGTTGCCCTTGCGGACGCCGGTCATACCGCTGTAGTCGGTGCTCATCGATCAGGCCCTCCGCTTGCTCTCAGGGATGAAGAATTTTTGACGCTCGTTTAGCTCGCCATCGGCGCCGTTCTTCTCGGCACCGCCGAGCTGCTGGGACTCGGTCGCGCCGGTCTGCTTGCTGATCCGGTCGACGCGCTCTTCGAGTGACTTCGCCCACTCGGGCTTGTCCTCAGCAGTCGTCCTCTCCTCGATCTCGGCGACGCGGTCGGCGAGGTCCTTCGCCCACTCGGGGGCGTCGGCCATCGGATCGTCGTCAGTGCCCTCGTCGGCCTTGTCGGCCTCGAGGTCGTCGATGCGGTCGTCCAGGGCCTTCGCCCACTCAGGGGCGTCGGCCATCGGATCGTCGTTGCTCATAGTTGTGTCATCCGCGGTCTCGCCCGCGGGGGCGTCGTTTGCGATCGGGTCAGTGATCTCGCCACCGCCTATCGACTCGTCGTCATCGTCATCGGGCCACTCGCGAGCGGTGTGTTCGGAGAGATCGAAGCTCGTGTCCTCGCGATCGGTGAACCGCTGCATGTCGTCGGGCGCTGCGCCGGCGTCGTGGAGGACGTCCAGCGCGGCGTCGATCGTCGCGTACAGCGACTCGCGGTTCTGGCGCGAGAGGGTGCGGCCTTCCTTGCGGCTGTCCGGGGCCTCGGACGTCGTCGCGTCCGTGTCGTCGTCATCGGACCCGGTCAGCGCCGACAGGAACGCCTTGCCCGCCCGCTGGAGGACGGACTGCTTGCCCGGCTCGGCCGAGCCGTCGGCCTCGACGGCGTCGTTGAGGACGTCCCAGAGGCGCTCGGCTTCAGCTTCGGAGTGGCCGCGTTCCATCGCCTCCTCGATGAAGGCAGCCTGGTTGCCGACGTGATCGGCCAGGCGCTTGTCTGCATCAGCCTTCGCTTCGAGGATCTGGGCGTCTGGCACCGCGGGGATGTCCACGGTAGACACCTCGCGGATGATGCCGTCGGTCAGCTCCCAGACGAGTTCGTCGTCGGGGATTTCGGACGTGTCGACGTTGTCGACCTCGTCCTGCTCGAAGGGGCCATCCCAGCCGACCTGGATCGCCCCGATCGAGTAACCCGAGAGGATGCCGTCGTCAATCAGCGCTGCGAGTTCGGCGTTGGCGATGCCCCAGCGCTGGACCCACGCGCCGGCGTCGACGGTCTGGCCGCCGATCTCTGCGGCCTCGTCGAGGACCTTGTTGTCCTCGAGTGCCATCCAGCCGTCGGGCCAGACGGCGTGCATGATTCCACCGCCAGCCTGGCCCGCCTCCTCGAAGGTGGCGAACTGCTCGGCAAAGGCCTGGATGGTGTCCTCACGAGCGAAGTCGTTCTGGAGGTCGGCCTTGTCCGGGACCATCACGATCCCGACGGCTTCGAGTTCGTACTCGTCGCTGTCTTTCGTCGCCGCGAAGGCGACGTCCTTGCGGAAGGCCGACCCGCCTGCTTTCGTTACCGGTGGCATGTGTCAGCCCTCCCGCTGGATCATTGCAACGTGTCCCTCGCGGACTAATGCCGTGTTGCCTTCGCCGATCATAGGTACGTTACCCTGGAGCGACGGCTCGTAACCCACCGAAGTCACGATACGGGCGTAACCGTCGGGGATGTCGTTTGCCGCTTCTGGCGTCGACGTGACTATGTCGTCATCAGAGGCGATTTGGGCGTGGTCGCACTCCAGTTCGACAAACTCGTCGCCGAACCGCAAGGTGACTCGTACATCACCCATCGGTGTCCTCCCCGTCGTCATCGTCATCGGCGGCGTCCGCGTCGGCGTCCTTCGTTTTGTCGAGGTCTTTGGCTCGACCGGTCGAGAGGACGCCGCGCTTCTCGCCGCGCTTGGTCTTGTCAGTCATGTGTGGTCGATAATCCTGTGAGCCCGGTCGAACCTCACGCGGGTCGTCGGGTTGCGCCCGCGATCATCGGTAGTCGGCTTACATCGGGATATCGTCGGGGACGTCCTCTGGATCCGGTTCGGGGCCTTCAGGCAGCCGGCTGTGGAAATTGGTGATCTCGATGTACGGATACTCGAGCCGGATATTCGCGTAGTGATACGACCCCGTCGAAGCGGCCGCGGTCAGCGCTGCCCACTCCGATTGTGGGACGTCGACGTAGGCGTACAGTGAGGACTGGCCTTCCCCGCGCAGGAACGACAGATACAGTTCGCGCTCCTCGAAGTCGTACAGCCCCTCGTCGAGATTCGAGGAGTTGAACTGCGTCTGCTCGATCGCCTGTTTCGCCGCCAGGTCGCTCTCAACGTCGGCCCAGTCGCGCGTCCCAATCTGGTTCTCCGGCGGGGGTGCTTCGGGTGGGCGATCGTCGTCGCCGGGCTGCTGGCCGACTGCACCCTCGAGGTTCGCCAGGAGCGTGTCGCCATCGACCTCGTGCTCGTCTGGGAGTGGGTCGAAGCCGGCGGCCTGGCGGGCCTCGTCGACGGTAACGGCGGCACGAGTCGCAGAGACGCGATCGCGAGCGACGCGGGCCTCCTCGCCGGGCTGGTCGGCGCCGCGGAGCTCGAAGTCGATCGTCCAGTCGTCGACGTCCAGGGCCGTCTGGTGGAGGATGTGATACAACCGGGCCTCGAATTTGGCCTGCTCGGGCGCGATCACGTTCTGAGCGAACTCGCGGGTCTGCTCCTGGCTGTTCGAGCGGTTGCTCGTGCCGGTGACGTTGATGAGGATCGGCGGTACCTCGTGCACCTTGGCGATCTCGTGCTCGTTGCGCTCGCGGAAACCCTCGAACTCCATGTCGAGGTCCTCGCGCGAGCCGATCGGCTCCAACTCGATCTCGACGTCGTCGCCGTTCTCGTCGAGGACGGATTGGGCCTCCTGCTCGAACTCCTTGGGCTCGAGGATCGCTGTCCGGTAGCGACTCCCCTTTAGGTCATCGAACAGCTCCCGGAGTTCTTCCTTGGAGTCTTCCGAGAGCTTGCCGCCTGTGACTTTGATGACGTAGTAGGGGATCCCGAGGTTGTCGAAGACGTCGTGGTTCCATTCCTTGGCCGCCTGGTCGGCTGCCATCGTCTGCATGGCGCTGACCCAGTCCGGGATCCCGTAGTACAGGCTCAGGGGACTGGGGTTCGGGATGAAGATCAGTTCGTTCGCCGGCTCGTTCTCGAGGGCGGCCGGATCGCTCGCGACGTCGCCCGTCTCCTTGTCGACGAACGTCTTGTCGTCGCCGTAGCGATCGCCCGCCTCGCCGAAGTACCGCCGGCGGCCCTGGCGGATCTGGACGTAGCCGTGGCCGCTCGTGACGATCTCCTCACCATCCTGAGTTTCGGTCTCAGTCTTGCGGACGCGGACGGTCGTCGCCGGGACGTGCGCCAGCCCGATCGGCGTGCCATCACCCTCGACGAGGATCTCCAGGGCCGTCCAGCCGATGCCGGAGTAGTCCTGCCGACCCAGTTCGAGGACTTCCTCAGGTGTCGAGGCGGCTGTGCCCTCGGGCCCGATCTGCCAGCGCGAGTCGGACCCACGCCAGAAGTCCTCGACGGTCTGGTGGGCCTCGCCCTCCGGATCGGGGTCGGTGGCCTGTGGATGCGGGACGATGTCGAACCCGTAGCCCACCTCGTAGCGCGCCTTCTTGCGGATGCACGCCTGGTGGGTCTCGTTGAGCTCCTGGAACGCGGCCAGTACTTCGGGGCTGTACGGCGGAACGATCCCACGGCCGACGTCAGTCGCGATGCGTCGCTCGTCGAGCTGGGTCGTTTGGGCGGCCTTGTCCATCGCGCTCTGGTTGCCCAGCAACGAGACGGACAGCGATACCTCGCTCGTCTCATCAGTGTCGTCAGTCACAGGTAGGTCACGCCTCCGGAGTCGTCAGTGTCGTCTTGATCGTCCAGCGCGCCGATCCCCTCCAAGCGACGGATCCCCTGCTCGGCCATGTACCACGCCGCGATCAGGTCGGGGGTATGGCCCTTGAGTTTGCCATCCTTCAGTGTCAACGACAGTGCTGCCTGGATAAACTCCTCGGTGGGCCCGTGGCCGCGATAGAACTGGATGTCGCCGTTCTCGACGAGCCGGCGCAGGCGTGGGATGCCGTTCTCCCAGCTGTGTTTCTGGCCCGTGGTGGGGATGCCCGTCACCTTCGAGCGCAGGGACGGTGAGAACTCGATGGCGTCGTTGACGACGTACTGCTGCATCCCGTTGTCTTCGATCACGACGATCGCCGGGTCGTAACGCTCGTCCAGGTCGGCGAGTGTGGCCTTGACCTGCGTAGGGCTCATGCCCTGCTCGGCGACGGCGTCCAGGAGTGTGCGCCGACCGTCACGCTGGACGTGGAAGGCGACGAACGCCGCGTCGTCACCCGTGGGGCTCTGGGCAGGGTCGTGGGCGACGACCGTGGCACTCCCCCGGCCGGGCGTGATCTCGCGAGGGGGAACCTCGTCACGGATTGAACAACCGCCGTTCGTGACTGGTTCGTTGATCGCCGCCTCGTCGACGAGGTTGCCCGATCCACCGACGAATGACAGGCAGTACTCTCGGTAGAACCGATAGTCCGCCATCTCGTCACGCTTGCCGGCCAACCACTCGGGGCCGCGGGCCTCCGGCCAGAGGATCCGCTGGCCGTCGACCTCAGTGTAGTGGCCCTCGGGCGGCCGGCGGGCGTCGACGTCGTCAGCGTCGCCGTGGTTCTGCTCCCAGACGTCCAGGATCGCCGGGTACTCCGCAACAGCATAGGCCGGGAGCGAGCGATAGTGCTGATAGATGTCGTCGCGACGCTTGCGCGTCCCGATCAGGACAGTGCGCCCGCCATCCTTGACCATCGGCAGCGCTGTCCCTTCGACCCACTCGCGGACACTTTCGGGATCGCCGTCCCCGCGGGCCTTGATGAGGTCGTCCAAAACGAGCAAGTGGGCTCGCTCGCCATCGATCCCGCCGTCGAGGTAGGTCGCCCGCAGGCTCGAGCCGTTTGCGAACTCCTTTTTCTTCGCCGTGTCGCGGCGTCGGTCCTTGTTGAGCTCGACGAGCCACGGGTTGCGCTCGACGACCTTGTTGAACTCAGAGTCGGCCTTCTCGACGGCCATCTCCTGGTTGTTCATCGCCCAGATTGCCTGGAAGCCGGGGTCGTACTCGAGCCGCAGCGCCAGATATGCCAGGACGATCGTCGTCTTGAGGCCGTCGCGGTGACAGTTCAGGACGAGTTTGCGTTCCTCGTCAAGCAGCCGAAGCCACTCACCGTGGTGGTCACCGAGTAGGAAGTACGGGTCACGCTCGGCCTGCATGTAGCCACGAGTGAGTTCGTTCGCGGCATCGAGGAGTGTCGCCGGCCCGTCGTCGAACGGGTTGAGGGCCCGGCGCTTGCCCTCAGGGTTGCGACCGGTGGCGACGTCCGCGATCGCGTCGGTGCTACTCATGGCTGGTTTCCTCCTGAAGACGGCGGATCGTCTCGATCGCGAGCTCGCGATCCTCGGCGCCGAGTTCGTGCGTGGTCGTCTGATCGACGTCGGCCTGGAGATCCACCTCCTGGCGCTCGGTCTTGATGAACTTGAACGAGCGCTCGAGAAGGAAGCGAGCGAAGCGGACGTCAATGTCGTCGTCGGGATCGAGAGCGCGCTGGACCAGGCGATCGGCGGCATCGGCACGCGCGCGTTTGAAGCTGTTAGAAAACTCCTCGTGCTCGTTGAGGTACTCGTATAGTGTCGGCCGGGAGATGCCACCCTTGTTGGCGACTTGCTTGAGGTTCAGAAAGCTGTTCGCAGCGTCAAGCAGGTCGTCTTTGACGTCGTCAAACTTCGACGGGCGGCCGCCCGGATCAGTATCCTTCTCCTTGGTGTGGATCCCGCAACGGCCGTCTGCGTACTTCGGCGAGTACTGGCAGGGCTCGCCGTTGTTCTTGATCGCACCGCAGATGTCGTCGTCAGTCATCCAAGATCACCTCGTAGTCGACGAGTCCGTGTCCACAATCGGGGCAGAATTTGGCGTCGCAGCCAGTCCACCCACAGAGTGGGCAGCGCGTCTCGAGTAGTGTCGTACTCATCGATGACGCTCGATATCGACCCGCCCCGCTCGGGCCGCAGCCCGGCGCTGGTAGCGCTCGCGAGCCGCTCGCAGGTGCTCGGCCGTTGCGGTGTCCTGGCGCATGGCCTGCCGGCGGGCGCGCTCCTCGAGGAGCCAGTCGTGGCGCTCCTGGTCGGACATGCTGGCCCACTCGGCGGGCAGGTCGTAGTCGTGTCTACTCATCGGTTGCCTCATCCAGCGCGTCAGCAGCCGACTGGATCGTCTCGCCGCGCTGGCGCTGGTAGCTGTCGGCGATCTCGGCGACGATGTCGATCACGCGGGCCCAGAAGCCCACACCCGTCACGCGGACGATCTGTAGGGCGGTCCACAGCAGGAACACGACCACGAGCCCGTGGGCCAGCCAGGTGAGTGGTGTCGAGAGGTTGACCGTGGCCTGGACCGTGACGTCAGGCGTGACGTAGCCGAAGTACACGGCCGCGACGGTCGCGACGATCGGGAGCGTGAACAGTCCCGTCAGATACGCGAGTGCGTAGGCCGTCCCACCACGGATGTCGCGCAGACTCACGAGTCATCACCGTCTGACTGTTGGACCTCGACGATCGCCTGGGCGAGACTCAGGTAGTCCATCACCTCGATCCCGTTGTAGGCACCGAGGACGAACAGCCCCAGCGAGCCCAAGATCGTGACGTCGCCGCCCAGATACAGGGCGACCAGCGTGATCGTGATGATGCCGAGGTTGACGATGATACTCCGGGCGATCTTGAGCGACTTGAGCATTTTAAGGTCGCCACCGTTGCGTTCGACTGTCCGCCAGTCCTCGACGAGTCGACTGGAGACGTACCAGGGTCGTGGGTGTTGAGTCATGGGTCATTCATAAGGTGTGCAAGGGCGTAGCCGACGATCGCGCCGGCGATGAGTTTGCTCGGCTCGCAGGCGATGTCAGCGCGGATGCGGTCGATCGACAGCGCGATGCCGGCCGTGATCCCGTAGAGGAACACATCCCACTCGGTATAGGTGCTGAGTGGGCCGTTGTATGGAAAACTCGATTCGGAGCTCATGGTACTGAAAGGTAGGTGGGGTGGAAGCCACGGGAGTCGGATGGATACCGTAACAGACCCTCGCTGCAGTCACGCAGGTCATCGGGAGCGTGTCACTGCGTTACCAACTGCGTGACGCCACAACGGTGACACTCCCGCGTCCAGCCGTCGCTGTACATCGGCGACGTCGGCCGCCAGTCGTGCTCGAAACAGAAGTTAGTCATGAGTGTTGTCAGAAGCGGCCCGGTACAGCCACGGTGCGTCGGTCGGGAGCGGGGCCATCAGGCCGTGATCAAAAGCGGCGCTATACGTAGCAGCCCAGTTTATTTTCGAGGTTCGAAAGGTCGTGCGGGAAAAGATTTACTGGATCAATACCAGCTTCACGGTAGCGATCTAATTTCTCGTGCATCCGTTGGACATAGCTCTCCCGGTTGAGCATCCCCCAATGCTCAACGAGATCGCCATCGACGGGAAGTCAGGCTGGAGAGAAACGACGTCAACATCAGGCTCGTAGACATAGTCAACGCCGCGCTCGTGAAGCCAGTTCGCTATTTCTCGTTCATGCGAAGAGCGGACGTATTCGCCACGCTCGGTCTTGTATGTGTTGCCGTGTGCGCCTGCATAACGTAGTTCGATATCAAATCGATTCATCCACCGCTGAACGGCCAGCTGACTCACGCCGAATTTGTCTGCGATCTCGCGCTGAGTCAGCATTTCGCCCCAGTACAACTCATAGAGGACGTCCGCATCCATATACGGTTCGTCCTTTCGGACGTGTCGTTGGTGCTGGGCTTCCGCAAGATTCCGGGTCTGAATGTCGTATTTATCCACCCAATACTGAATAGTACTTTCCGAAACACCACACTCGTCAGCAATCACCTGCTTTGATTTCTCCCTCTCAAGGTACTGCTCTGAAAGCCACTCTTTGTCCTGGTACCGGGTGCTATCAGCATCCCGAAGTAGTGCGCCCGATGAACGAATGTCGATGTCGTAGTTCTTGAGGCGATTCCGCACAGCAATGTATGAACACCCGTAGTGGTCAGCGATATCCTCGATCGAGCGCTCCTTCTCAAGATATAGAGTGCGTAGCTCATCTTCCGGGATCGTGTACGAATACCGCCCCTTCTTGATGTCGAACTCCGTCAGCCAGTTTTGTATAGTCGATTCTGAACACTCAAAGAGGTCAGCGAGAGCGCTTCTCGTGAGGTCGTCATCGACATAGAGATGTTCTAAAAGGTATCGGTCACGGTACCCAGACGCTGGGAGAGTGGTGTCGTTGCAGACAGGGCAGCGGCTGCGTGGCGACGAAACCCCGAAGTCGGAGAGTTGCTCCTGCGGCACGGTTCTGACAGTCATATGTATGGTACCCACTGGGTAAATAGTACCGATCAATCCCCGAGAATCGAGTCCATTGTACCGTTCTCAGCGGCAATCTGGACGGTTCGGCCGTCGTTAATCACATCGTTGATCGACGGGGCCGACCCGCGGCCGTGTTCACTGTTGGTCTCGTAGGAGAGGAACGACGTCGCGATCTCGTCGACGCGGCCATCGGCGATTGTCAGCTCGACGTCGAACCCACCGATCTCCGCGGCGTGACCCTTGCGTTTCCCGTAGGTCGTCAAATCCTTCCAGCAGCCAGCGTAGAACGCTTCGACGCCCTCGCTGGCAGCCTGGAGTCGGCCGTGCAGGTGGCCGATCGCCGCGATGTCTGGGCGCATATCCGTGGGTTGCTCCCGGTAAAGCGTCTGGGCACGATAGCCGAGCGTGTAGGGCTGGCCACCGCTGGGATGGATAAGCTCGAGGTCGACCGCGTCAGGGCCCGTCCCGAAGACGAGTCGTGCCATCGAGTCGCCGAGCCAGTGCAAGTCGTCACGGCGGTTGTCGAGCTGCTTGCCCAGCCGGACACCCTGGCGCCGCCAGAGCTTGCGGTCGTGATTTCCGGAGATGAACAGCGTGTCCATCCCTGGCCGCTTTGGATAGTGCTCGACGGTGTATTCGCGGAGTCGTTGCCACCCGATCGCCTCGGCCTCGAGTTCGTTGACCTGGTTCTGGTGGACTTCCCAGCCGTCGGTGATGTCGCCGGCGTGGAAGACCGTGTCCACACCACGGTCGTGGAGGATGTCGTAGAACTCGTGTAGGTCCTCGAGGTGAGTGGCTTTACTTCCGAGGTGAGTGTCCGAGATTAGGCCGAACCGGTAGGTGCCGTCGCCGCTGCCGACCTGGAAGCGCTTATCCCGGGTTTCAGCGATGTAGTACTGCCGTGTGCCCTGCGCGTCAAGGGTCCGAAAGTCGATCGCCCAGCCGGCCTGAGACATCCGGTCGAGGACTGTCTTTGCGCGTTCTCGCGACCACCCGAAGCGGTCGGCCATATCCTGATACGTGAGTCCGTTGCGCTGGAGTGCAGAGATGAATCGGTCGGGTAGATCGTCAGTCGTCGGTTCGCCGCTGCGGTCAACGACTGGTGGTGGATCGTCGTCGGTGTCGTCACTGTTGGCAGCCTGAGAATCGTCGGTGCCGTCGACGGTGGCCGCGTCCGGTTTGCGGTGGACCCACTCTCCGTTTACCTTGACAATCTCGTGGCCGTCGGTGTCGTTGATTCGTTCTTTTCTGGCGTGCGTGGTTGAGAGAGCGATGTCGACCTCGTCGGCGAGCTCCCGCATTGACGCTGCGGGGAGTGCATCGACGAGTGTCTGCTCGCGCTCGGAGAGTGTACCTGTCATTCGAGGTGGGTGCTGCGGGTGTTTGGTCAGTCAACGAGTGCGGTGCCGTAGGCGCGTATCCGGTCGTCGATGGTCAGCTCGACGCGGGGCCCAGAGACATCGGCGATCGTGCGGATGGCTGTGACCTCGCCCTCGACGTGGCCCAGCTGCGTTGCGACGGTGACCGTGTCGCCGATCGCAGGCTGGTCAGTGATGGGGAGACACATAGTCAGTCTTCGGTGAGTGTGTCCAGTCGCGCCAGCCACACCGGGGGATCGGCCAGCGCGAACGGGCCGGGATCGACGTGGCCAGGAACGTCCGGGGCGCGCTTGCCTCGAGCGAGTGCGAGGTACGTCGCAGCGGCGTAGATCTCCCGGTCCTGGCCCTGGCGGTCGGGCTGGCGCTTCAGGTGGGCGACGGTGTCGTACAGTGCGTCGACGTCGGGGTAGAAGCCCTGTTCGTGGAGGCGTCGCAGGATGTGATCCGTCCGTCGGAGGGCCTGTTGCCGTGAGGCGATCCGAGCGCCGTCAGCAGTGCCGCCGGGTGAACCACACGCGCCACAGTACGTCCGGGCGCGGTACTGACGTCGCGCCCCGTAGGCGTCTTTGAGTTCGACGTCCTGGCCGACCATCCCCTCGCCGACGCGCTGGAGGGTCTCGGTCGGGTTGTTGCCCGTGCCCAGGCCGTCGACAGCCTCGTCGTGGTCGGTCTGGTCGCGAATCCGGGCGAAGCACGTCGAGCAGATCTCCGGGTTGGCGAAGATGAGGTCGTCGAAGAGTCGGAGCGCACGGTTGCCGCGCGATACCTGCTGGTCGCTGGTCGGGCGTGTCGTGGACATATGACTACGGGACGATCCCAGTTCGGGACCGGTGGCGGACGGGTAGTGGTGTGCCTGGCGCGCGTTCGTTACGCCCTACTAGTCGCTCTGGGGATGTAAGCGAGACCGGTAGTGATGAGATCTATCACTACTCAGATTGCAGATAATAGTGGTGGCGGCGGGCGTCGGTCGGTTGCGGACGGTGAGCGGCGACGTTCAACAGCTCGAGTTCGTACAGCGCCGAGCGGACGGTCGATCGAGGCATCTGCGTGCGCTCGACGAGCGTGTCCTGGGTGAGTGGCTCGTCGGCCTGAGCCAACTGCGTGTAGACGAGTTTGACTGTCGCCGGAGCTTCCCGGAGAGTTTCGGGGACGGTGACGGCGTCAGTCATCTGCAAACCACCGGATAGAGAGGTTCGAATCGAATCGTAGCCACTCCTCGCGCGGGCGCTCGACGTACCACTCGATGACGACCTGACCGATTCGCCAGTTCCGGGCAATGCCGTGCTCTAGATCGACCGTCTCTCGGGATTCGACTTTCATAGCGACCACCCGTTCGAGCGCTGGTAGTCGTGCGGGATCGCCCCGCAGTCCGGGCAGTACGGCCGCCCGTGAGGGGAGCGTCGCCACCCATCCGGCCCCACCATCGCTCGCCAGCCACAGTACCCACAGCGATCGGGGAGGTCGTCACCCATCGTCGCGCACCTCCTGGATGGCCTCGGCCACGCGAGAGATCGTCTCGGGGTCGTACTCGTGGCGGTTCATATAGCCGACGAGGCGCTGCAATTCGTCCTCCTCGGCGACGGTGTAGCGGGTCATCCCCTCGGTGTCAGTCCACTTGACGAGATCGCCGTTCTGGATGGCAGCTTGGATCCCCGCGAGGACGTCCGTGCGCTCGTAGCGGCTGTACTGGCCCCAAAGGCTATGCCCGAGTTGCCGGAGTCGTGGGCCCGGGCCCTGCATCTCGTTGCAGCGTGCGCGGACCGCTTGGAGGACACTCTCGTAGACATCCTGGCTCGAGTAGTCGCGGTCGTCGTGTGCGTAGCGTGGATCGAGGGTGTCAGCCATCGTCAGTACCTCCCGATATAGCGGACGGCACCCGGCTCGGGCTCGATCAACTCGCCCTGTTCTTTCAGCTTCTCGATGTCGTGCTCAATCTGCGAGGCGTCGTAGTCCAGCTCCTCGACCACGGCTTCGACCGGCGCTTGGGCGTCGTCGTGCTCGGCCTGGAGGTCGTCGATCGTCTTGACGACCGCCTCTTTGCGGTTTTGCTGGGACTTCGAGCGCCCCGTCTCCTTGACGTCGGCGTCGAGCTCGCCCGTCTCAGGATCCTTACCGACATCCTGCATCGACTGGCCGACGAGTGTGGTCGCGATCTCGACGTGGCGCTGCTCGATCGTGTCCGAGAACTCGAACTTCGCAGCGGCCTCGGCAACGCGGACGATCCCCTCGAGCGTCCGGAAGGTCACCGGGACCGGGTCGTCGGCATCACGCTCATCGTAGCCATACAATCCACGGAGGTTCGTGAACGAGTCTTTGATCTGGTGTTTGACGTGCTCGTCGGCGAAGACGGGTTTGGGCTGTTGCTTAGCGAGCGCGATCCACTTGCGCAAGAGGTCGGGCGCGACGCTGGGGGCGACCGTGTCGTTGGCGTGATCGGTGTCGAGATCGCGCTCGGTGCGCTTGGCAGCATCCCGGCCGGACAGGACGTGATCGGCGATCGCATCGTCCTCCTCGGCGTCGGGCTCGTCTTTGAAGGTGTAGACGAGGTCGAACCGCGAGAGCAGCGTCGAGGAGAACGCGAACTGGTCGGCGATCGGCGTGTAGGGATCGAAGCGATTCTGCTCGGGGTTCGCGGCGGCGATGACAGCCGTCCGCGTCTGGAGGTGTGTGTTGATCCCGCCCTTGGTGATGTGGATCGTCTGCTTGCTCATCGGCTCGAGCAGCGCCGAGCGAACCTCGGCAGGCATATCGTCGAGTTCGTCGACGGCCAGCACGCCCCGATTGGCCTTGACAGCCGCGCCGGCATCGAGCGTCCAGGAGCCGTCGCCGAAGTCGTCCTGAATCGCCGTGGCGGTGACGCCGGCTTTGGTCGCGCCCGTCCCCGAGACGCCGACCGAGCGCCAGCCGACGGCCTCGGCGCGATCGACGAGTTTGGACTTGCCCGTCGAGGGGTCGCCGATCAAGAGGACGTGGAACTCGCCGCGGTCGAAGTCATCGCCCGGGTACTCGACGCGTGCGCCACCGACCAGCGCGAGGACGACCGCCTGTTTGACCGTCTCGTAGCCGTAGATCTTGGTCGTCAAGGCCTCGGCTGCGAGTTCGAGTGGGTCGCCGTGCTCGCCGGCCGCTAGGGCTTCGATGCGCTCGCGCTCCTCGCTCGTGATGTCGACGTCACGAGCGTCCGTCTCCTCGACGGCGATGTGCCAGCCATCGAGATACGGATCGAATTTGTTGGTCTTGCTGTTGCCCCGGGTCTGCTGGTCGAGGCCGACGACGCCCGTGATCGTGACGCGATCGCCCACCTCGGCGACGTCGACGAGGTCGTCTTCGACGTAGACGTCCAGATCTTGCCCGTCCCCCTGGGCCTCTTCAGGTGGGGTCTGGATCCGGAGTTTCTGAGCGTCGACGAACGCCGACTCGTCGTAGTTGATTCGGAACGGGCCCTGTCGCTCACACCCCTGGCACTCGTGGGGCTCCTGGAAGTCGTCGTCGACCTGTGGGACCTGTGTGGTCGCGCCGCAGCGCTGGCACTCGAAGGTGGCCGTCTGCATTCGCGAGTAGACGTCCGTCGCTTTCGAGATCTCCCCGCGGATCGCTCGGAGCTGGCCCTCGTGTTGGGAGGGTGAGAACGCGCCCGGATAGTACGTGTGTGCGTCCGGGAGGCCGGTCGGCCGGACGTGGGCGTGCTCGAGGGAGATGTCGACCGGGAGATCGACGAGTCGCAGCGCTTCCTCGAAGTACTCGCGCATCTGCTCGGGCTGTGCGAGGAGGTCGTCAGCGACCGCCGGGTCGAACTGGAAGACGTCCGCGTAGTCCACGTTCAGTGACCGCTGCTCCTGGGGATAGTGTCCAGCCAGGTGGTTGAGTGCGTCCTCGTAGTAGTCCTGATAGAGGCGTGTAAGGTCGTCCGTGAGTTCGTGATTCGTGGCTTGCATACGTTGGGTGGGTTGGCTCGTTTTCGCGTGCGAATAATCTCCGACCGACGGTTCGTCCAGTTGAACGCCACTGTGTGGCGGTGTGTTGGCGGTGGACCCGCAGCTACCGCAGTTTTATTTACACCACCGAACACAACACAGCTTTAGCCTAATTCAACGGTGGTGGTATCCAACCGCGGATATCACTGTTCACAGGACATCCCCCCGTCGACCGTCTTTATTCGCGTGCGAAAATGCCGTCAGATCCTTCGTCGCGTCCAAATCCACGACAAGCTGTCTGTTCTCGCCTTGTCGGTCGCGAACGTCGAACCCATCGGCGGTGGCCGCCTTCTGCATCAGCGTGTAGCAGTGATCAGCACTGGGTTCGCCGTCGAAGACCTCCCACATCACGTCGTCGTAGTCGATCGCGGCTTTGCCGTGCTGCTGACGGGCTCGCTCGATGAGATGGCCACGGACCATCCCGACCTTGGTGTCGCGATCGAGTTGGTCGTAGTCGTCGCTGACTTCGGTCGTGGCCTCAAGCTCGGCGATCCGATCGCGTAGGCGCTCGTTCTCGGCTCGGAGGTCGTTGAGGTCGCCCTTGAGGTCGTTGACCTTCCGCAGCGCTCGCTGGGCGACCTGCAGCGCGTCCTCGGGGCGGACGTCGGGGTGGTCGTCAGACATTGCGGACCACCTCGTAGCCGTCGGCGTGCTCGTCACAGACCGTCCGCTCGCCGTGCTTCGGGTGGTCAATCACGACGTCTGCCGGGGCCATACAGCCGAGGCAGCCACAGACTGGGAACTCTCCGAGACGCGCTCCACTCACGCCGGCTCACCCCCAGAACCGCCGGTAGACTGATAGGTCTCTATTGCGTTATATGATTCATAGCCCGTTGTTGGCTGGGGAGACGTGTGCGAACGGGTTGCTGACAGTAAGATTGTCAGCAGAATGACCAGAGCCAGGGGAGGGATTTGAACCCTCGAACTCCCGATTACAAGTCGGGTGCTTGGACCACCCAAGCTCCCCTGGCACGATTGTACGTAGTAGGCAGGGGCTTTAAGACGTATCGCTTTCGATCGACTTTTCGAAAGTTATCCGATGGGGGCGATACCCACGTGCCCGGTAGAACTGTTGGGCCGGCGTGTTGTCAGCCATCGCCTCCAGGGCGATCGTGTCCGCGCCGTGCTCGCGAAGCCGCCGTTCGGCGGTCTCAAGCAACTGCGTGCCGACCCCATCGCCGCGGGCCTCGGGGACGACATAGAGATTCTGAATGACGCCACGAGTCGACGATTTCGCGAAGGTACTGCCCGCCATCGTGAACGTGACAAAGCCGACGATACGGTCGTCCGCCCGGGCAACGTGGGCCTGGTCCTGTGCGATCCGTCGGGCGAACACCTCGCTGATTCGACGTCTGTTGGCCGTAGTCTGGAGGTGCGACCCGTACTCGCGTTGCCCCGCAGCTAGCTCGAGCCAGTGTGCAACGAGTTGATCGAGGTCGTCCATCGTCGCGGCCTTGATCTGGACTGTTGGTGTGCTCATCGCTCAAATGGCGCAGAGAGACGTTACGATCGGACGTCACGGCAGTCCGGGCAGAGCAACTGCCCGTTGAACGAGACGAGATCAGACGTGAGCGCGCCGCATCGCCCACAGATCCCCTGGTCACTGTACCCGCCGTCGGCATTTGTGGGAGACTCCGATTCGGACTCGATGCGCGCCGGTTCGACTTCCTGGTCGGTCACCGCCTGGCCAGGGGAGAAGGCTGTCGCCGCGATTACGTCTCGCTGCGTGAGGACGCCAAGCGGTTCGCCACCGTCATCGGTCACGACGAGGAGCGTCGCCGACTGTGCAAACAACGCATCGACCGCGGCGCCGATCTCTTGGTCGGCCGTGACGCTGGGAACCTGTTCGGACATACATTCCGTCACGGTGGCGTCCGCGCGTCCGTCGTCGACGAGCCACGAGAGGGCGTCGCTGGCCGTGACGACACCGACCGGATCCACCCCTTCGAGAACGACTGCGCCCGGGGCGTCCTCTTCGAGCAACAGGTTGGCCGTGTCACGAATGGTGTCCGAACCACTCACCCCCACGAAATCACGGGTCATCGCCTCCTGTACTGTAACGTCACCGTTCATACCAGGCTTTTCGTGAGGTGTCGTCTAAAAGGTATCTGCAGTACGTTTATACGGCTCTCGACCATATGCCTATTGTTATCACAGAAACGCGCAGATCGGCCGAATACAGACAGGGGCTCACCAGCCGAGCTCGACATCCGTACCCGTCGCCCGACACTCCTCAAGCGCGTGCTTGGCGGCCATACCGGCCTCGTCAGCGCGGCGCCCTTCGCCGACGCCGACTTTGAGTTCGACGCCGACATCCGCTCGGACGTGATCGATCGCGTCCTGGTAGGCCGCCGCGTCCATATCCGGACAGACCGCGATGATGTTGTCACCGCCGACGAAAAACGAGAGACTGTCGTATTCCTGTCTCATATACTTCATCAGAGACGCATAGCCCTGTTCGATGCGAATGAACGTGTCAAATTCATTGAGTTGATCGGTGTACTTCCCGGTCGCGTCGTTGACATCGAAGTGAGCAATGCGGAGATCCTGGTCGGTCCGGAACTCGTCGTCGATATGACGACCACGCAGGATCTCTCGACGGGACTGATCCTGTGCACTGCCGGCCTCTTGTAGTTGTTCGGTCGCCGTCGCGAGCGCGTCTGCAGGTGTCTGTCCGGTCGCGACGCTGAGACTCATCGTGACGGGATAGCGGTTGCGGATCGACTCCTGGAGCGTCGCGTGGTCGTCCATCGACGCGCCGTTCGAGACTGCGATCATATTGTCGAAGCGCGTGAAAAACGTGTAGCCGCCGCGGTTGCCGAAAAACTGTGCGAGGTCGGCATAGAGTCGTGATTGGAGTGTCTGCAGGTCGACCTCTCGGCGCGGTTCAGGCGTGACCGTCCAGGGACCGTAGTTGTCGATCTGGACGTGAGTGAGCTGCGTGTTCGTCACAACTGCCCGGCACTAACGGGTCAGTTGATATTGGTGTGTCGATCCACTATACCGGATCGTAGGGCCAGTAATCTGCCTCGCGCATCGCACGCCCGAGCGCCTGGTGGAATTCTGGGAAGTCCTCGAACGTCTGGGTGTCGACGTGTTCGAAGACGTCCGCGACGCTGACGACGGTCTCGTAGTCGATCCGAACCGGGTGGTCACCGTACTGGTCGACGTATTCGCTCGCCGTCAGCGGAAAGTCCGCCTCAGAAACTTTCTTCGCGAGGACAGCGTGGCCGTACTTGCGCCGGCCCTCACTGCCTTGCTCGCTGTCCGGATCGTGTGGCCAGTCCATATCGAGAACTGTCTCGGTCAGGCCAAAAGGATTGTCCTCCTGACGGCTGTCGATGGATTGATCCGACCGCCCCGCGAGGCACGTCCTGAACAGATGTGTGCGAACAGGGGACGGAGGTGGTCGCGTCGTAGTCTGCTCACAGCCACTACAGCACTGCTTGCGGGGTGTACGGACGACAAACCGACGGACAGTTCGCCACGATCGGCCAGCACAGAGAGACCAACAACGACCGACGGCCAGTCGGGTGGGACAGAAACGCCGACGAACGCGGGAAACAGCCTTCAGGATATCGTGTTCCGTGACACGTCCGACAGCGAGTTGAAACTCGATCTGTATCTACCGAACAGCGGCGAGGAGAGCCCGTTTGTCGTATTCGCACACGGTGGCGCGTGGGTACTCGGCGACAAGGGACACCGGCCGATGTTCGACCGATTGACCGCAAGTGGGTTTGCCGTCGCGGACGTTCAGTACCGACTCGCCCAGCAGGCGCGGTACCCAGGCCCGGTCCGTGACGTCGTCGCCGCGGTCAAATGGGTCCGGGACAACGCCGAACAGTACGATATCGACGCGGCACGTGGCGCCCTCGCCGGGTACTCCGCAGGGGCACATCTCGCGATGCTGGTCGGACTCGCACCGGGACACGAACGCTTCCAACCACCGGGGTACAAACCCGACGTCCCGGCGAGCGTCGACGCCATCGTCGGCTACAGCGGTCCGTACGATTTCACTACCTCGGAAGCCAGCAGTAACCCGGCCGTGACCGCATTCTTTGGGTCGGACGCCAGCGAGGCTACCCTCGCAGAAGGATCGCCCGTAACCCACGTCGATCCGGACGACCCGCCAGTGATGCTCGTCCACGGCACGGACGACACAATCGTCCCCTACCGATCCACCACGGTACTCGCCGACACGCTGCGTGACGCGAAGGTTCCTGTGAGGGTGAGTACCGGAGACGGCGCTGGACACGGGATGATCGACTCTCAGAAGTGGCGCAGACAGACGCTACCCACACAGATCGAGTTCCTCGAGACACATCTCGCCAGACAGGAGTAACCACTATCAGTCAGGGCCACTCTTGTGGATCTCTCCGATCACGACCTCGTCTCCGACGGAGATCGTGCGACCCCGAGAGTCAGACGGCGTTCGCGTGTTGACCATCACCCGAAAGTAGTGGTCGAACTGCTCTTGGTTTGCCCACGGCGGGAGCGTCTCGCGGCGTTTCTCGACGAACGTGTCCTGGAATCCCGCCGTTTCACGGCCAGTATCCGGGTCACGCGTCGGGACGACACAGCGCTGGCACGGTCCAGTCCCTTCGAAGTCGACAGGGCCGACAGCGAAGCGGCGGTACTCGTCGACCCCTGCATAGAGGCGGTCTTCCCAGAACGGTTCGGCTTCGACAACGATGTTCGGCCGGAGTCGGCGACGCAGTTCAGTCGGCCCGTCGACGCTACCGAACCACTCAGCGACGGTACTCAAGGTGCCTGTCGAGATCACTGTCGGGCCTGTATCGGTCGTATCGTCAGGGAAACCGAGCCGATCGTCGACATCAAGTGTGATTTCCGGTTCGAAACGCTCCGAGAGCCACGCCTGAGCGCGTGTCCGCTCGGCTTCGAGATCGAATCTGGCTGTTTCCTCGCCGTCGCCGAGCGTCACGATCGTCCCGGAAGGATCGAAGTCGGCATCGATACGATGGACCGCAGCCGTTCGTTTCCCGTTGACGTACGCACCAGTGTCATCGACCATCGCGTACTGTCGATCCCGGACCAGGGACCCGCGAGGGCCGATTGTCGCCGTCTCGACGCTACGACTGGGAAGAGACTTGATAGGGTAGACGTAGATCGACTCGACCCGAGGCATAGACGAGTGTGGGTTCGGGCCGACCCAGTCGGTTGTGGTTCGAGCAAATTTGACGAGCCTCACGTGCCAGCGAATGCAGGCCGCTGGGGCCCGACGGCTACGAGTCGACGACCGCTCCGTGCGTCGCGGCCTCGACGACGCGCACGGTTCCGTCGAGACCGAGATCATCGAGTGCATCTGAGGCCATCCGTTCGGCCGTTCCGGCCGTCTCGGCGTGTGTGATCCCATAGACCGTCGGCCCCCAGGAGGACTGGCCGGCTCCGGTGACTCCCGGAATCGAATCGAGTGCATCGATGAGTCGTCCCGCCGGCGGTCGGTAGACACCGCCCTGTTCGTCGGCATACCAGGCCCCGTTCAGGCGGCTCAACCGTGCGACTGCGCGGCCGAACGTCTCGTGGTCACCTGTCGCGATCGCCGGCAGCAACTGCCGAGTCACGACGAGGGCAATGTCGTCAGCGATCCCAGGATCGGCTCGTTCGACGACCGATCGAATACCCGCGTCTTCCGGTTCGCCACTGAGGCCGCGTTCGGTCTCTGGCGTCACCAGCAAGAATCGCCACGCCGCAGGTACGTCGTGGCGTGCGATTACCGGTGGTGTTGTCCAGTCGCCTGCCGTCGGTGGCTCGCTGGTGAACAGTTCAGTGGGATGGCCGGCGTCGACGACGAACCCGCCGGTCTCGAAGGTCGCGACGCCGACGCCGCTTCGACCACCACGGCCGATATCGGGAGCAAGCGCCCTGACGGAAATATCTCTATCGTATGCCCGGGCCACTGCGACCAGGCTCGCCAGCGCGAGTCGCGTCCCACTCCCGAAGCCAACGTGTCGTGGGAGTCGCCGCTCGACGGTCACGTCCGCACCCGGCACCTCAAGGAGGTCAACGACACGATTGACGTACGACTGTCCACCGGGCCAATCACAGTGTACCTCCGAGTCGCGCTCGGCACTGAGAACGAGGCGCGGCTCCGAGAGCCCGACACCGACCCCGCCGTAGAGACGGTCGTGTGCCAGCGAGAGGTTCTGGAAGCCGAAGTGGATCCGACCACCGACCGTAACGCGTGCCATACGTGCACTGATTGGGACGGCTGTAAGTTCTTTCCGGACCGTGTCATACGGTCAGTTGTAAGTCTGTTCCGCATCGACCACATACTTGGTGCGGTCGTAGCGGTAAATCGTTACAACCGACCGTATCAGCCCGGCCGGTGATTGGCGATCCAGTTCCAGATTCGACCGGCAGTGTCAAGCGTTCGGTCACGGGACCGCTCCACAAGGTCGACGTATTGTTCGTAGTAGCGCTCCGCGAACCAGACGGACAGAAACGCCAGCGCGACCCCGGCAACGACGTCAGTCGCCCAGTGAATCGCGAGATACATCGTCGAGAGGCACACTGACGCGGCAAGCACGACCGCGATTGGCGTCCACAGGGGATAGCGATCGCGTGTCTTGACTGCCATAATCGCGATAGTCGTCGACACAGAGGAGTGCAGCGACGGGAAGACGTTCGTGTTGGTGTTCACAAGCGACGTCAACAGTTGCGATTCCGGCCACGTATTGTACAATACCTCGACTGCACCGAGGCTGTAGTAGTTTCGTGGCCCGTACGCGACGAAGGTGATGTACAGGATCACTCCGACGACGTAGTTGAACGCATACGCCAGTGACAACGTCCGGAACGGGCGAAGGTCAGTCGACAGGAAATACGCGAGAAACGGGAACGAAAGCAGATACACGTAGCCGAAGACGTACACAAGCGGGAACAAAAGCGGTGCTTTCGGAATCGGAAGCGACTGGACGGCGAGCACGACGGTGCCGCCTTCGATTTCGTAGATGAGCGAACTCAACTCGAATCCGACCCGCCAGGAAATCTCAGAGCCAACGCTCCGAAGCGTAGCCATCGACCCCAGCACGACTCCGAGAAAGACGAAATACGGGAGCGTTCGTCGGATTTGCCTGAAAATCCCACGACGAGCGATGGCACGGAGCTGTTCGACACCGACGATGGCGACCAGAGAGACGCCGACTAGGAGTGCGGTGACTGCCAGAACCCGTATCACGACCGCTATCAGGATCGCTGTCGAGGGATCGTCCAGAACCATCAGTACACGAGGATGTTGTCGTCGGTATAGTGATACCCGGCATCACTGAAATGTTTCCGGGCGTTCTCGATGAACAGTTCGTCCTCGACGCCGACGAACGGTACTTCGGGATCGCCGTTGTTCCACTGGAGGTCGTCGGGGATCCACGAGTTCTCTCGGACGAGCGTTGTCCGTGGTTCGGCGTACCCATCAAAGACCGAATCCACAATGCGTCGCTTGTTGATGAGGTGTGCGACAGCCCGGCGAAACGACGGATTTCGGAGGGGACGGCGGCGTGCGTTGAACCCGACGTGATACAGCGTTCGAGAGTCGCTGGTCACGAGCGAAAGGTCGTCTCGACTGGCGACCCCTGTAACGATTTTGTTATCAAGTGATGGGACGGTAACGTCGGCCGCGTTTTCCTGAAGGTAGGCAACCATCGTCAGATCCGACGGGGTCAGGCTGACGACCAACTCCGAGAACGCCACCCGCCCGAATCGGTCGGCAATCGGTGATTCATTGTCTCGATTGAGCGGATGGCCCTCGAAACGGGTGAATCGAACCGAGTCGTCTTCCGTGCGACTGTCGAGGGTCATCGGACCGGAGCCGACGGCATCGGTGTTGTCGTGGCCGATCGCGCGGGTGATACCCCGGCGAGCATTGGCGACGCCAGTCCGGGAGCGCCAGACGTGTTTCGGCAACAGCGGGGCCGTAAGCAGGCGCGGCGCGACCGCAGCGGACGAGTCAGTCCGAATCCGGACTGTCCGGTCGGTTTCGACCGTGACGGTGTCGACAGCCTGCGCTTGGCCTTGGAACCGAGGCGCTGGATACTCGGCGTTGGCGTTGCCAAGCGCCGTGTCTTCGAGGAAGTCGTACGTGAACTTGATATCCTCGGCAGTGATCGGCTCGCCGTCGTGCCAGGAGAGATCTGACCGGAGAGTGACTGTAAGCTCGTTGTCGTCTGCGGTGAGTTTCCACCCTTCGGCGAGCCACGGCCGAACGGCGTCGTCATAATACCGGGCAAGCGGGTCGTACAGCAACGACGTGACGAGATCGTACTCGTTTATCCAGGGAACGAGAGGGTTCAACTGCTGGGTGATCGACTCGTCTTTGGTCGTGATCCGCAGGGTCTCGTCAGTCGCTGCGTCCGATGCGGGTTCGAGCTCGAGTAGCCAAGTCGGATCGCGCAGCGGCGCACGCTCCCACCCTTCGAAAGCGTCGGTACCGACTGCGGCGATGGCTTGGTCCGTGGCGATCGGTACAAGCGGTTGCTCGCCGGCAACCGTATCGAGAATGCGGTTGATCGTGCCCGTCCGCTCCTCGCCAGTTTGCTGGTACTGTTCGGCGAGCGACTCGTCCAGCGAAATGTCGGCGAACCCGAAGGGGTTTTGCCACCCGATCCCATCGGAGTACGTCGACGTGAGTAATGGTCGAAGGTAATCCGGGTCGTGTCCGATCGGCATCGTCCCGACGTACAGATCGAAATCCCGATCGTACAGGACCTGCCTGCGGAACTGTCCGGGCGGGACCAGCGGAAACCGCGTGTCGATGCCGACTTGCTTGAGGCGGTCGACGAGTCGACCGGCAATCTCGTTGGCTCGGCGGTCCCAGTCGGCCGGCGGAGCTAACACGCGCAACGAGACCTGGTCGAGCGACGAGACACCCAAAAACTGTTGCATCGATCCGAGACAGCCACCGAACATCCCGGCCGCAGCAGCGGCTCCACCTGCGGCTACCTTACGCCGTGTCAGCCGAGGCAATTTGTCTTCGTCCATCTGTTTCCACCACAGCGTGATTGTGTCATCCGGGGACCAACCGGAGCGGTGTCGAGTTATATAGACGGACTGGACACCGGCATATCAAGGTATCGACTCATCGCGACTGTCAATCGCGTGTCCATTGGACTGTGAGCCGTGTGTAGCGACCGTCAGCCTATTACAGAACTGTACCGAACAGGGACTGTTGATGCCAGTCGAGTTATCGGGTGCATACGCGAGCGCAACAGTGATGATCGACGACGAGTCACTGCTGGGACAGTCAGCCCGCGAGCAGATCCAGACGCTAATCGATCACGAGGCGTTCACCGAGCCGGTAGTCGTGATGCCGGACACGCATTGGGGGGCCGGGGCACCGGTCGGCTTTACGATGTCACTGCCCGACCGGATCGTCCCGAACGTCGTCGGCGTCGACGTCGGCTGTGGGATGGCCGCGACGAACCTCGGCGAAACGCTGCCACTGACTGACAGTGAACGCGAGCGCCGCGTCCGCGAGGCTGTCCCGATGGGGCGGTCGGTCCACGACTACACGGACGCGCCACACCTAGTCGATCAGTTCCCGTTCGATCGAGCAAATCGAGTCTTCGATCGGTTCGAGCAATCGTATCGCGAGCGGTTCGGTCGATCGATCGAGCCGATCACATTCGAGTTCTCGGGCTACGACGAGCAGTACTTCAAAGGCCTCTGTGATCGCGTCCTCGCTCGGAAGCGACAAGGGACCGATCATATCATCAAAAGCGCTGGCACGCTCGGTGGTGGCAACCACTTTATCGAGTTCGCTCGCGCGCAAGACTCGGGCGAGTACTGGCTAATCATCCACAGTGGCTCACGCTACCTGGGCCTGGCCGTCGCGGAATACTGGCAACAACGGGCGACGGAACTGCGAAACGCCGACGCGATTCGGGCGGCGATATCTGCGGACGACTACCCGTATCTCAACTTCGATCCGGAGTCGGTCAGCGACGCCGACCTTCACGCCTGGCTCACCGGCGGGATGGGGCAATCACACATCGACCGCGGGGCAGTCCTGGAGGATTTCGAGGGCGAAGCGATCGAGCGAACGTTCGATCGGTTGAACGATATCGAGCCGGACCCACAGGCGCGCAACACGGATCTGGACTACCTCGATGGCCGGGAGGCCCACGGGTACTACGTCGATATGCTGTTCGCGCAGCAGTACGCTCGCTGGAACCGCGAGTTGATGAGCGACGCCATCTGTGCAGCGCTAGACATCGAGCCCGTCGAGCGCTTCCAGTCAGTTCACAACTACATCGACTTCGACGACCTGACGGTCCGAAAAGGTGCGACTCCGGCCAGAGACGGACAGCGACTCGTGATCCCGTTCAATATGGCGGACGGCTCGATACTGGCCCGGGGGAAAGGCAACGACGACTGGAACGAGACAGCACCCCACGGAGCAGGCCGGACGATGAGTCGCCGCGAAGCCAGCGAACGCGCATCAGTCGAGCAACTCCACGAGCGTATGGACGGCGTCTATTCGGAGTCGTTGGTCGAGTCAGTGCTGGACGAAGCGCCGATGGCGTACAAAGATACCGATCAGATCGCCGCAGCGATCGAGCCGACCGCGGAAATATGCGATTGGTTGATTCCGGTTCACAACCTCAAGGCCCTGGAGTGACCGCTAGGGGAACAGACCGGATTTGTCCGCAGCATCGAGGACGCGCTGGATCGAGACAACGTACATCGCAGTCCGGAGATTCGGCGTGTCGTGTTCCTCGTATGCGTCGGTCATCGCGTCGAATGCGTCGGTGACGAGTCGTTCGAGTTCCTCGTTGACCCGCTGTTCGGTCCAGGCAAAGCGCTGGCGATTCTGGACCCATTCGAAGTACGAGACGGTCACGCCACCAGCGTTCGCGAGAATGTCCGGAACGACGTGGACGTCTTTCCCAGCCAGGATCTCGTCGGCGTCGGGCGTGATCGGGCCGTTGGCAGCCTCGACGATGACGTCAGCCGATACGTCCTCGGCGATCTCGGCGTCGATCGCGTTCTCAAGGGCCGCAGGCACAAGCAGGTCGACGTCAAGCGTCAGCAGTTCCTTGTTGGTCAACTCCTTGCTCGCACCGTCGTAGCCGACGACGCTGCCAGTTTCGGCCTTGTAGTCTTTGACCGCCTGCGCGTCGAACCCGTCGGGGTTGTAGATCGCACCGCTTGAGTCACTGACTGCGACGATGTCGGCACCCTGCTCTTCGATCAGTCGGGCGCCGATCGAACCGGCGTTCCCGTAGCCTTGCACCGCGACAGTCGCCTCGGAGATGCCCTGATCGAGATACTTGAAAGCCTCACGGGCAGTGATGCTGACCGACCGGCCCGTCGCCTCGACGCGACCCTCACTGCCGCCGGTTTCGAGGGACTTGCCGGTGACGACACCGGGCTCTGTGGTGTTCTCTAGCGTCTCGTAGGTGTCTTTGATCCAGTTCATCTCCCGCTGTCCGGTGTTGACGTCCGGTGCGGGGATGTCTTTGTCTGCGCCGATCAGGGGTCGCAGTTCCGCCGCGAACGCCCGGGTGATCCGTTCGAGTTCGGACTCGCTGTACTCGTCGGGATCGATCTCGATACCGCCCTTGCCGCCGCCGTAGGGAATGTCGACAGCTGCACATTTGTACACCATCCACCCCGACAGGGCTTTGACTTCCGCGCGGTCGACGCCAGGATGATACCGGATACCACCCTTGTACGGCCCGCGGTCGCCGTTGAACTCCGATCGGTACGCGCGGAACGTCTCGATCGAGCCGTCGTCCATTTCGACCGACAGCGTCGTCTCGAGGACGCGCTCGGGCTGTTTGAGTCGCTCGATCATCCCTTCGTCGGCGTCGAGATACGCGGCCGCGTCGTCGATCTGTTCCTGTAAGCTCTCAAAAGGGTTTACTTCGTCCACCATATCCTAATAGAAATCGACGACCGGCAAAAAGTTGCCGTTACTGTTCCGCAGTATATGAACAATTGGACATTTCTCTATCGGGCACATCACAGCCGTTACCGGGGATTCCCTCCGAAATTGGGACTTGACCGGGTCGAAGGTGTTAAGCAAGTCTCGGACCCCAGAACGGATATGTCCCGCTGGTTCGCCCCTGGAACGTGGTGGTATGCGCTGCCGCTGTTTGTAGTTTCGGGACCAGCGATGCTGTTTGCACCGTCAGTCGGTGCCGGAACGGCACTCGCGGGGCTCGCCGTGTTGTACTTCCATCGGGATCCGGACCGCGAATCCCCGGACTCGGGGTACGTCTCACCGGCGGACGGGACAGTATCGGTTGTCAGGGAGGAGGACGACCGGTTGCGCGTCGGCGTGTTTATGAACGTGCATCACGTGCACGTCAACCGCGCGCCGTCACCCGGGGAGATACAGGAGACGACACACAAACCGGGGGCTCATCGGCCAGCATTCTCGAAGGAGTCCGATCGCAACGAGCGACTCCACGTAGACTTTTCGGACTATCGGGTCACACTGATCGCGGGGGCGTTCGCTCGTCGAATTCACCCGTATGTCGCGGCTGGCGAGTCCGTCGATCGCGGCGAGCGGATCGGTCACATCTCCTTTGGTAGTCGCGTCGACGTGCTCTTTCCGCCGGCAGTGACGCGTGCGGATCTACGGGTCGAGCGTGGCGACGCAGTCAGAGCGGGCGAGACGGTGCTCGCAGCGGAGTCGTGAACGATGCAGCCGATCAGAGCGTCCCTTTCGTACTTGCAACGTCGGCGCGGCGCTCGTCGATCCGCGTCGCATCGTCGAGCGCACGAGCGAGGCATTTGAACAACGCCTCGATTTCGTGGTGAGCGTTCTCGCCGTCGACCTCAGCGTGCAGCGTCAACCCGGCGTTCATCGCGAGCGAGCGCAGGAAATGCTGTGCCATATGGCTGGTCAATCCCCCGACTGTCGACTGTGAGAACGTGCCGTCAAAGGCGAAGTGCGGGCGGCCCGACACGTCCAGGACAATCCCGGCGACGGCCTCATCGAGCGGGACACGGCGATCGGCAAACCGCTCGATACCGCGCTTGTCTCCGAGTGCCTCCTCGAGTGCCTCGCCGACCGTAATCGCGACGTCCTCGACAGTGTGGTGGTCGTCGATCTCCAGGTCGCCGTCACAGGTCACAGTCAAATCGAACAGTCCGTGTGTCGCGAACGATTCGAGCATATGATCGAAAAAGCCGATTCCAGTCTCGATCGTGGCGTCGCCGTCGCCGTCAACATCGAGAGTTACCTCGATGTCCGTCTCGGCGGTCGTCCGCGTCACGGCCGCAGTTCGGTCGGTCATATCGAGACCAATGCAGGCCTACCTCAAGAGTGTGTCTGGTCGCTGGACACGCCCTCAGATGTTCGGGTCGACACGCCTGGCGGCCAGGACTGTCGGCGCAACGAGGACGGTCATCGCGAGCGGGATCCACATCGCCGTCCGAATGGAAGTCAGCTCGGCCAGCGCGCCCATCGCGACCGGAACGACCGCCAGGCTGATCGACGCCACTGACGTCGAAACCGCGTTTATCGGGCCGCTGTACTCCGGGGCAGCCTGCGTGCCAAACGCGAGTAGCGTCGGAAAGATCCCCGAAACGAGTGCGCCGAGCACGACGACACCGCCAAAGACGGCGACACCGTCCGCGACGAAAAACGTCCAGACGAACACGGGTGCGATGAAGATCTCTAGCGCAATGACCAGCGGACCGTACGGGACGCGCTCGGCGATCAGCGTGTAAACGAGCCGTCCGGGGATGTACGCGACGATGAACGCGCTGAGCAAGAGGTTGGCACGCGTCGCGCTGAGATCTGCAATCTCGCCGCCGAACGTCGGCAGCCAGAGGAACATCGCGCCTTCCAGCCCGGTGTGAAAAACGAGCGCGACGACCGTCGCGCCGACGGCTGGGGTCCGGAAAAGTTCGAGCGCGCCCGCGATGTCCAGCACCTTCTCGGCGTCGACATCGGGGGCAGCGAGTCGCCAAACGAATGCGGCGACGACGCCGAACGCGACCGCGAGCGCGACGTACGCGTATCGCCAGTTGCCGAGCCCGACTGCGAGACTCAAAATCGCGGGGCCGGACGCCGCGCCGATCGCCCACGCCATATCGTAGAGGTTGAACACTCGCCCGCGAGCGTTCGGATAGAGATGGCCCAACAGCGGGCGATCCAGACCGCGAGAGATCCCTGTCCCAAGGCCACGGACGACCAATAGTCCGAGATAGGCGACGAAAACGGGTGCCAGTGCCATTCCGAGGACGCCGCCGATCGTGACGACGATCCCGCCAAGAAAATACCGCCGCGTGTCGATCCGGCCGGCGACCGCGCCGGCGGCCAGTACCGTGATCGCGAACCCGAGCGTGCCGGCCGGGCCGACCAGCCCCTGCAATCCCTTCCCGATCCCCCATTCCGCTTCGAGGATCGGCAACAGCGGCCCGCGCATCTGCAATCCCAGGCCCTCGAGCGCGACGAACAGCACGATCGTAAGCGTCCACAGACGCCGGGACGTGTCGGTCTGGCCCGTCTGTGCCATACGTCGAACTCCCGATGAGAAACGCAAAAGGGTTGCGAGACGATCGTCCAGCGGACCCCTGGCGGGGAAGCACTCCGGCCGTAGCAAGCCGGCTACATACTCCCGTCAAAAACACGAGTCGATCATAACAGACGGCCGACCTCTCGGATCGAAATAGATAATCTTACTTCGGAGGCGAGTAAACACGGTAATGTGCCGGAACGTCTCGTCGCGTTCGAACGGTCGCAGACGCTGGCGATGGCCACGAGTCGTCAGCCAGCTCCTGTTCGGACGCGATGCCGGTGTCGCTCACGCGCACCGGTCGGTCCCCGAGCGGGCCGCCGGACGACGGCAACGCGACAAACGGAGGCGAATACAGATGACACTCATTACGGACATCACACTCCGACGGATACTGGACTCGCGAGGTAACGCCACTGTCGAAGCCGAGGTCACCACCGAAGACGGTGGCTTCGGTCGCGGTGCCGCCCCGAGCGGTGCGAGCACGGGCGAACACGAAGCACTCGAACTGCCGGCCGAGGAGGCCATCGAGAAGGCCGAAGCCGAAGCCGTCCCCGCCCTCGTCGGCGAGGTCGACGCGACCGATCAGCGCGCTGTCGACAATACGCTACACGAGGTCGACGGCACCGACGACTTCTCGGGTATCGGGGCCAACAGCGCGGTCGCGATCAGTATGGCCGCTGCCAAGGCCGGTGCTGACGAACTCGGACTCCCGCTGTTCCAGCACCTGGGCGGAACCTTCCGCGGCGATCAGTTCCCGACACCGCTGGGCAACGTCGTCGGCGGTGGCGAGCACGCCGAGGAGGCGACGAACATTCAGGAGTTCCTCTCGGCCCCTGTGGGCGCGCCGAGCGTGACCGAAGCAGTCTTCGCGAACGCACAGGTTCACGCTCGCATTGGTGAACTCCTCGAGGAGAAAGGCGTCCCCGCCAACAAGGGCGACGAGGGTGCCTGGGCACCGCCGATTGGCGACGACGAAGCCTTCGAAATCGTCGATCAGGCTACGACTGAGGTTAGCGACGAGCTCGGCTTCGAGATTTCCTTCGGGTTGGATATGGCCGCCGCGGAGATGTACGACGGCGAAGAATACGTCTACGAGGGCGAGGACAACCGTTCGACGGCCGAA